>OBLW0100001554.1_pt1 | contig 19293 bp, 14 predicted proteins | sample 1520161 | NCBI WGS metagenome assembly OBLW01 (sample SAMEA3539309, study PRJEB22396) | soil metagenome | biome: tundra; feature: field; material: soil | place: USA | collected 2010-05 | depth 0.15 m | reverse complement strand
AGGAGCCGTTGTTCGGGTTCTTCTCGACCGACGTGTGGACCACCTTCGCCCCGTTCCCGGCCTCCACAAACGCCTCGATGCCGGAATCGGGGTCCTGGCGGCGGAGCGCCTGTCCGTCGAAATCAACGACGAAGCGCTCAAGATTCGTCTCGAAAGTGCGCGAGCGGCCGTGCCGGGTCGAGATTGCGTAACCGGCGGGCGGGCGAATCTGGTCCATGAACCAGTGAAGGTTGTATTCGACCTCGATCGGCCGGCCCGGAGGAGGCAGTTTCTCCGGCACCCAGAATGCGACGACATTGTCGCCGGTCTCGTCCGGGGCACGCAATTCCACGAGCCGGACGCACCCGCGGCCCCAGTCGCCGACCGGCTCCACCCAGGCGCTCGGACGCAGGTGATAGTTGGCCTCGAGGTCCTCGTACGCGGCAAAATCGCGCTCGCGCTGGATGAGGCCGAATCCGCGCGGATTCATGTCCTCGACAAACGACATGACGCGCGCGGCCGGCGGATTCGTGAGCGGCCGCCACAGCCATTCGCCGGACCCCGCGTTGACCATCAGCCCGTCCGAATCGTGGACTTCAGGCCGGTAATCGTCGGTCGCCTCGTTCGAGTTCTTGCCGTGCCAGAACATGCTCGTCAGGGGGGCAAGCCCGAGGACCGCGGGGTTTTGCCGGCAATAGACGACCGCGTGCACGCGCATCACCGTGTCGTTGCCCGGCTCGATCGTGAATTGGTAGGCGCCGGTCGCGCTGGGCCCGTCGAGAAGCCCATAGACGACGATGACCTTCGCCTCGGGCAGCGGCCGCTGCACCCAGAACTCCTCAAAGTTCGGAAATTCCTCCCCGTTGGGTTCGGCCGTGTTGATTGCCAGGCCGCGGGCGGACAGCCCGTACACGGCCTTCCTGCAGAGGAAACGGAAGTAGCTGGCGCCCTGGAAGACGCCGAGCTCGTCGCCCGGCTGGTTGAGAAAATTGTGGATCCGGAAGCCCGCGTACCCGATCGACTCGGGCAGCGGCCCGACCACGTTATGGCCGTAATCGAAGAACCGCTTCTCAAAGGGGATCGGGCTCGCCCGGCCGTCGACGATTTCGCCCACCTGGACGGTCCGGGTAAAAACGAATCCCGGATGGAAGAACTGCAGCTTGAACGGCAGCCTCTCGCGGTTCCACAAGGACTGCACGGGCACAAAGCGGATGTCCCTGTATTGGTCGTAATTGAGCTTGAGCAGCCATTCGGGAAGCGGCCGGGGCTTCCCTTCATAGGGCATCTGGGCGAGGTCCTGGGCGCGCGAGCGAACCGAATCGAAATCGAAGTGCGCGCCGGCAGCGCGCAGCGAAGGACCGGTCCCCAGGAGCACGGCGATGACGGGGGCCAACCTGCGGACAAGCCCGGGCCATTGGCGACGGCCCGCGCGGAGAGGACTCGGGAAAGTGTCTCGGTTCATTTTGCCAAGTAATACGCCCTCTGCTTCTCCGATATCGGGAGACCGACGCGCTCCATGACCTTGAGCAGATCCTCCCAGATGAGCCGCTTCGAACGGTTCGTCGGATTGCGGAGGATATAGCTCGGGTGATACGTGACCATCAGGGGCCGGTCTGCGAACTGCCGCCACTGCCCGCGGACTTCTCCCAGGGCCTTGAATGTCCCGCTCCCGAGAAGCCCCTGCGCGGCGGTTGCGCCAAGGGCCACCAGGATCGCCGGTTGCACGATATCGATCTGGGCAAGCAGGTACGGCATGCAATGGGCCATTTCGTCGGGCGTCGGCGGGCGGTTCCCGCATTGGACTCCGTCCGGTCCGACAGGGAGCTGCGGGCGCCAGTTCATGATGTTTCCAATATAGACGTCGGAGCGCTGGATTCCCATGCCCGCGATCATTTTGTTCAGCAACTGGCCCGCAGGGCCGACAAAGGGCTCGCCCTGCACCTCCTCCTCGGCTCCCGGCGCCTCTCCAATGAACATGATTTGGGCGTCCAGGTTTCCGACGCCCAAAACCACCTTCTTTCCTGCGCGCACATTCGAACGGCAGGTCGGGTCGTCCGTCACCTGGCGGCGCAGCGCTTCCCACCTCGATGGCTTGTCGCCCGTTGGAGGGGGGCTGACGAGCGCCGCAGGGGCGGCGGGCCTTGCCTCCCTCGCTACCGGGTCCGCGGGCCTTGCCTCCCTTGCCACGGCGGCCCGCAACTCCGCCATGCTCTCATCGGCAACAGCGACCGTTCGGACGCCGTCCGTCTTGAGGCGGCGCAATTCATCGGCGATGGCGGTGAGAGCTGTGCGCATGGTGCTCCGTGCTCAGGCCCGTTTGCCGGGCAGCAGCTTTTCCACGTACTTGCCCAGCAGGTCGAATTCAAGGTTTACCGCACCGCCGGCGCGGTAGTCGCGCAAGTTCGTCACCTCCAGGGTGTGCGGAATCAGCCAAACGGCAAACCAATCGCCGTCGACTTCCGCGACCGTGAGCGAGATTCCGTCTATCGCAATGCTTCCCTTGGGAACGAGATACCGTCCCGAGCCGGGCGGCGCCTGAACGCCCAGATACGTGTCATTTCCCCGCTGCTCCAGGACCTTGATCCTTCCCAGCCCGTCGATATGGCCTGTGACAAAGTGTCCGCCCACCTTTCCGTCGAAACGCAGGCTTCGCTCCAGGTTTACGACCGACCCGGGGCGCAATCCGGAAAAGTGCGTGAGGCGGCGGGTTTCCTCCAGGACATCAAAGGTGAGGCGGTTTTCGTCCAATTCCACCGCGGTCAGGCAGCATCCATTGACCGCTATGCTGTCTCCCGGCAAGGTCCCATCAAGAACCCGTTTCGCGGCCACGCAAAGCCGCCAGGCCTTGATTCCCTGGACGGGGGCGACGGGCCCGGGCTGCGCCGCGGCTCCGGGGCCGGAACCTGATGATGGCGGAACAAACCCAATGACCCGGCCGGTTTCTTCTACAATGCCTGTAAACATGATGCGAGGGGGCAATACAGCATTCTTTGGACCGCAATGCCAATCCTAACCATAACGCTGGTAACGGGCTTCTAGCGGAGCTTCACCCTCAAAATCGCCGTGTCGGAACCCCGTCCGACCAGGAGCACGAACTCCGTCCGCAAGGCATCCGCCTCGAGCGCCGAAAGCCGGGCTGCCCCTTCCGCGAATGACTTGACCGGCTTGCCGTCGATTTCCTTGATCCAGTCCTCCTGCTCAAATCCCGCGACTGCGGCGGGGCTGTTTGGCTTCACGTAGGAAACGACGACGCCGGCGGCGTCCCGGATCGCGACGCGCCGCGCCACGGCGTCTCCATACACGAACTCCCGGGCCGTAAAGCCCAGCCTGTCAAAATACTTCCGCTCGGCTTCCCGGATAAGCTTCGGCTCATCCCCCAGGGTGGCCTTCAATTCGACCCGCTCGGTGCCGCGCAGGACCGTCAGCCCGATCAAGTCGCCCGGCCGCCGGCGCTCGATCTCGCGTTCCACGTATTCGGTGACGACCCGATCCGGCCGGAACCGGGGAAGCGGCTGTCCGTCGATGGCGACGATGACATCGCGGTCCTTCATGCCCGCCTTTTGGGCCGGACTGTCTTCCAAAACCTCGCTGACGACGGCGCCTGACTGGTTGGACAGCTTCAGGAAACTTGCCACGTCGCGATCCATCGACTCCAGCCCGTAGGCACCCAGCCAAGCGAGGGGCCGGCCATACACGTTGCCCGGCACACGGCCCAGATACGGCAAGACCTCGCCCGCCAGCGAGAACGCGCAGCTCTCCTCCAAGTCGACGAGCATGATCGGGGTGCCTCCGCGCTCGGCCTGCGAGAACTGCAGGTAGGTCTGGCCGAAAGAGCTCGCGGCGAGCCCTATGAAAACGCCGTCGCGGTTGAAGACCGGCAGGCCCGGGCCGGCCACTTCCTGTTGCGCGATTCCGATCTGCTGGGGCAGCGCCTGAACGAGGGCGACGTGGCTCTCCAGGATGTAAGGCGTGAAGTCCTCGTCCTTGTTTCGCAGCCCGATCCCCCAGATTTCCTCGGCAAGCGCCGGCACAGGCGCCTTTCCCGGGGCCGCCCAGGCCGTGATCGGTGTCAATTGCGCGGCCAGCTTCGGGTCCACCCGCACAAAATGCCAGCCCGTGAAGGCATCCTGGCCGAGGTAGACTGCGTCAAAGCCGGACGCGTCGCCCGGCAGGTATGCCTTGAACTGCTTGAGCTGCCTGGGCGAGGCGCGCGGATCCACGGCCGCCGACGGAAGGATGACCGTCCCACTTCCGTCGATCGCCACTCCGTATGCCGTGGTCGCCCGGCGTTCATTCTCGAGTTCCGTGAAATAGTCGACCGCCACGACACTCTTGATCCGCTCCTTCCACAGCTCCGGCAACGATGCCGCGCGGACGGCGATGCAGCCCGAAAGGGCGATTAATGAGATCGCGGCGAACCGCCGCCCGGTGGAAATCTGGATCATGGCTTGAGAATGAACAGGGAAACCCGGCGGTCGCGCTCGGCCTCGAGCAGCGTCGGCTCGGGCTTCCGGACATAGTCGGCGTGGGCCGCCTTCAAAATCTCAAGCGAACTCACCGGCTGCCGATTGATCGTAGTCACGATGTCGCCGGGCTGAAGACCCGCGACATCCGCGGGAAAACCGGGCTGCACGCCGATCACGATGACACCCGTGTCGTCGGCGAGCTGGTGCTCCCTGGCGTAGATTCTCGAGACCTTCCGCACGCTCAACCCCCAACGGTCGAACGCCCACTCTTCACCCATGCTGCTCTCCAGCCGCTCGGTGACAACGGTCACCTGTCTTGTGTCGGCGCCACGCTTGATGGAAAGGCTCAGATGGGCGCCCACCGGGTGGCTTGCGATCAGGTTCAATATCGCGGGCAATTGTTCCGGGAACCGCCCGTCCACGGGCCGGCCGTCCACGGCCAGGAGGATGTCCCCTCCGCGAAGTCCCGCCCGGTCGCCGGGCGAGCCAGGGTCGACGCTGTTGATCAGCATCCCGGTGTCCAGCGCGAGGGAATAGAACCCCTCCAGGTCCTGGAGCGCGCCAGGGACGATACCGATGTAGCTGCGCGTGACCGCGCCGTCGGCCACAAGGTCGGCCAGCACGCTCTTCGCCGTGTTTGCAGGAATTGCGAATCCGAGGTTGTTGGCGCCCATATAGGCGCGGGACGTGATGCCCACCACGCGCCCGTCCTCGTTGACCAGCGGCCCCCCGGAATTTCCCGGATTGATGGCCGCATCCGTCTGCAGCCATGTGTTGAACAGGCCCGTCTCGTACCCCTCGACGCCGCGGTCGGCTTCGAAATACTGGCTCGTGTTTGAAATGATGCCCCGGGTCACCGTTCGGGTCAGGCCGAATGGAGTCCCGACCGCGTACACCGTTTCGCCCGCATAAAGCTTGTCGCTGTCGCCGAAGTCCGCGTGGGCGAAGGCGAGCTTCCGCCTGTTGACCTCGGCCATGTCCAGCCGCAGGAGCGCGATGTCAGTCCAGTGATCCCAGCCGACAAGTTTCGCGCCGACATTCTCCAGGCTTGCCAGGGTGACCGTGATTTCGATCGCGCGCGGGCCGACGACGTGCGCATTCGTCATGACAAGCCCGTCGGCCGTGAGGATGACGCCCGAACCGATGCTCGCTTCGAGACGCCTGCCCCCATCCTCGAAGTCCACCTGCCGCACATCGATCCGCACGACCGAGTTCAGGAGCCTGTTGAAGCTTTTCCCCATCCCGGCGCCAAGAGCCGCTGCCGGCATGAACAGGGCAAGGAGCGCCAAGAGCGGGGATGCCTTCCCGAGCTGACAAAGGGAGGCGGAGATTGACCGTGTTGGTGAAAGGTTCACTATGGCCGGTTCCAAAGGATGGGTATCAACTGCAAAGAATACGACTTTTTAGGGATCGAGCGCCACTGGCAATCTTTCTGGGAGAAAAACCGGAGCTTCCGGGCGGATGACGCCTCCCCGAGCCCGAAGTACTATGTGCTGGACATGTTTCCGTATCCCTCGGGCGCGGGACTGCACATCGGACATCCGGAAGGTTACACGGCGACCGACATCGTCGCGCGCTACAAGCGCGCCCGGGGATTCAAGGTGCTCCACCCGATCGGCTGGGATGCGTTCGGCCTCCCGGCCGAGCAGCACGCCATAAAGACCGGCACCCCCCCGGCCGCCAATACGCGGAACAATGTCGCCAACTTCCGCAGACAGATCAAGGCGCTGGGCTTCTCCTACGATTGGGACCGCGAGATCGACACGACCGATCCCCGGTACTTCCGCTGGACGCAGTGGATCTTCCTCCAGCTTTTCAAACGGGGTCTGGCGTACGTCGATGAAAGGCCGGTGTGGTGGTGCCCCGAACTTTGCGCGGTTCTTGCCAATGAGGAAGTGGCCGACGGCAAGAGCGAGATCGGAGGGCACCCGGTGGAGCGCAGAAACCTGCGCCAATGGGTGCTCCGCATCACGGCCTACGCGGACCGGCTGCTGGCCGACTTGAAGGGGGTCGATTGGCCCGACTCGACCAAGCGGATGCAGGAGGCATGGATCGGCCGCAGCGAGGGGGCGGACGTCTTCTTCCCGCTTGAGGAGCCGTCGCTCGGCCCCCTGCGGATATTCACGACCCGGCCGGACACGCTCTTTGGATGCACCTACATGGTGCTTGCCCCGGAGCATCCCCTGGTGGAGGCGATCACCCGTTCCAACCGGCGGGAGGCCGTATCCGCTTACAGGAAGCAGGCGGCCTCGAAGAGCGACCTCGAGCGCACCGATCTGGCGAAGGAAAAATCCGGTGTCTTCACCGGCGCCTACGCCATCAATCCGGCGAATGGGGAGCGCGTGCCCATCTGGGTCGCCGACTATGTGATCATGGGCTATGGGACGGGGGCGATCATGGCCGTTCCCGCGCACGACGAGCGCGATTTCGAATTCGCCCGTCGTTACGACATTCCGGTCGTCGCCGTGATCCAGCCGGCCGGCGAGCCTGCCGAAGCGAAACTCCCCTACACGGGGCCGGGCGTCCTTGTGAATTCCGGGAAGTACACCGGCCTCGCGTGGTCGGTTGCCCAGAAGCGGATCACGGAAGACCTCGCTTCGCGGGACGCGGGAAAGTTTGCCGTCAATTACAAGCTGCGCGACTGGCTTTTTTCCCGGCAGCGGTACTGGGGCGAGCCGATCCCGATCGTCTGGGTGGATGAGGCTGACTACCGCCGGGCCGCGAAAGCCCGTCCGGGGGATTTTCCGCAGGTGCCTGTTTCCTTCGTGGATGGCGGCCGGACCCGATACGCCCTGCCGCTTCCCGAATCCGCGCTCCCGCTCGCCCTGCCGGAAGTCGCATCCTATGTGCCGAGCGGAGCCGGCGAAAGCCCGCTTGCAAACGCGACCGACTGGATCGACATCTGGTTCCATGTGAATTCGGGCGAGGCCGTGCGCGCCACGGAACCCAGGCCGGCCGGCGAAACCTGGGTGCGGGCGCGGCGGGAAACCAACACGATGCCGCAATGGGCCGGCTCATGCTGGTACTACCTCCGATTCACCGACCCCGGAAACGACGCGAGCTTTGCCTCGCCGCAGGCTCTGCGCACCTGGGGCGTTCCAGATCTGTATGTGGGCGGCGCGGAACACGCCGTCCTGCACCTTCTCTACGCCCGATTCTGGCACAAGGTGCTGTTCGACATGGGCGTCGTGCCGCAAAGCGAACCGTTTCCCAGGCTATTCCATCAGGGGATCATCCTCGGCGAGGACGGGGCAAAGATGTCGAAAACCCGCGGCAATGTCGTGAACCCGGACTCCGTGATAGCGAGCCACGGGACGGACACCCTGCGGCTTTTCCTCATGTTCCTCGGACCCCTGGAGGACATGAAGCCCTGGAATCCCCAGAGCATCGAGGGGCCCCATCGCTTTCTTCAAAAGGTGTGGCGCGAATGCGTGGGGCCGGATGGCGCAGCCAATCCGAAGATTGCCGTTGGAGCGACCGAGCCTCCGGAACTCGCCAAGCTCCTGCACGAGACGATTCGCAAGGTCGGTTCGGACATCGAGGGCCTTCGCCTCAACACCGCGATCTCGCAGATGATGATTTTTGCGAATGCGCTCCAGAAGGCCGAGCGCGTCCGTCCGGAGACTGTGCGGACGTTCCTGCAGCTTCTTGCACCGTTTGCCCCGCATATTTCCGAGGAGATCTGGTCCCGGCTCGAGGGAGCCTCCACGATTCAGGCCGCGCCCTGGCCGGAGTTCGATCCAAGGCTGATCGCCACAAGTGAGCAAACGCTCGTGTTCCAGGTCAATGGGAGGCACCGGGGAGACCAGCCGGTCCCGGCTGGCCTGACCGAGGAGGAGGCGAAGAAACTGGCGTACTCTCATCCCAGGGTGGCTCCCCATTTGGAGGGAAAGACCCTGCGAAAGGTGATTTATATTCCCGGGAAGATCCTGAACCTGGTCGTTAGCTGAGTTTGCCCAAACGATCTCCTGTAATTGCGGCGGCTAGTGGATTAGTTTGCGCGGCCTGCAGCCCTTCAGGCTGCAGGCCGCGCAAGCTAATCCAGCACCTAGCGGCGTTTCAACGGACGGCGGTGAATCCGGAGTTTCTGGCCTTAAGTGCTTGGCAAATGTGCCGATACGTATTAATACCGCCCCCGCTCGTTCTTGCCCTTGCGGGGACATGGTATACTCACCTAAGAAAGCAAGGAATCTACCGATGCAAATTCATTTCCAGAAATTTTGTAAGCCATTGGTTAGCAATATCGTATGTGTGGTGACCGCAACCCTTCTTCCCACCCTGGCGGAAGCGGCGCAGGCCGGCCACAATCCGATGAGCAAGTTCTACGTGGCGGATCTGCAAGGCACAGTCCAGATCAACACGGGCGCCAAGATCGACGATCTCACCAAGCAATCCGTCTACAATGCGCAGGGCACCGTCATCGAGACGAAGGCGGATTCGGCCGACGCGATGGTGTTTTCAAACGGCACGGGAATGTACTTCGATCACGACACGCGAGTCGAAGTGAGCCGCTTCGAGCAGGAGCCTTTCGTCCCGAACCGCACCGACATGGATACCGAGCCGTCGGTGTCGCAGACGCTGGTCAAGCTTTCCCGCGGAATGATCGCGATTTGCACAAGCAAGCTTGTCGCCGGCAGCACGATGATCTTCCGCACGCCGCTCGCCTCCGTCAATATCCGCGGCGGCAAGGTTGTGATTCAAATCGTGGGCGGAGTCACCAAGGTCTCCGTGCTCGACGGGGATGCCACGGTCGTCGCGGGCGAAGTTGACAGAGGCGGGGCCCCCCTGCGCGGAGGCGAACAGGCGGTCGTCACATCCGGTGCGGCCGGAGCGGCACCCGATGTCAACACCCAGGATATCCCGTCACGTGAACATTCCGAGCTCGACAGCAAGGTCACGATGGCGTGCACCTCGAAAAGGACCGTGTATTTCGAAGTGCGCACGCGCCCGGTGAACACCGGCCTGACTCCGGAAGTGGGCGGCCAGGTGACCGCGTTTGACACCGAGGGCGCCAACACCGTCCTCACAGGCGGCCCGATCAGCAACAACACCGAGCCGCAGGAGATTGTGGCGGTTCCGGTTGTCCCCAGCAACCTGCCTGTGCAGTTTGACCCCAGTCCGGCCGAGGTGGGCAGCCTCTCGGGAACGCCTTGATTGAATGCGCGGTTAAAACGGCTTCCGTTCCAATCCGCGCCCATGATCTGCCCGCCAAACTTGCGCGCAGCCGGAGTTGTGTTTCTCGCGCTCGGGTCGCTTGCGGCGCCAGCCCGGGCGCTTGTCACCCTAAATGATGGCACGGACAAGATTTACGCGTCCGGGACATTCACAATGGGCTATGACTCAAATATCAGCGCAAGCGCCGACAATACATCGGACACGACGGTAAGCGCGAACCTGGGGCTCGAATACCAGCGGCATGCGGGGTTGATCGCGGTCAATGCGAACGCCAGTTTTGCCATCAATCGGTACCTGAACAACACGACGTACAACAGCGTCAATCCGTCCTATTCGCTCGAGTTCGACAAGGCGAGCGGCCGCACGACGGGGACCCTCAACTTCGGCGCGGTTCGCTCGAGCCAGGCGGACGCCGCCGTGAATTTCTACACGACCGCCTGGAACTACTCGGCCGATCTCAACGTGCATTACCCGGTCATCGACCGCTATTCCTTCGCCGGATCCCTCGATTACGGATTCCTCGACTACACGGAAACGAGCAACCAGCCGCTCGTCAATCTGTCCACCTATTCGTCGAGCCTCAGCCTGTTCTACGTCCTCTCCGGCGATCGCGACCTGTTCGCGACCTACCGCTACCGTTTCGAGCAAAGCTCGATCAGCACGTCAACGACCGACGACGCGCTCAACCTGGGCATGCACGGCAAGCTGATCTGGGAAATCAAAGGCTCTCTGAGCGTCGGCTACCAGATCCGCGATCCCAGGGGAACGTCCTTCGCCGGGGCCCCGCAGCAGAGCTCCTATCACGACCTTACATCGCAAGCGTCGGCATCATGGATGGCCAACCGCAAGCTGACCTTCAACGGGTCGCTTTCGAAGGACTTCGCGACCACGGCGACCGATGCCACAACCGACACCACGGCAGGGACGCTCGACGTCACGTACGTCCTGAATGCCGTTCTGTCGGCCAACGCCGGGCTGGGCGGAGGAGAAAACCGCTTCCTGGGGCCGGCTGGGTTTGTACCCGGGACAACGAAAGAAAGGCGCGACTATTACTTTACTTGGAACGCCGGGGTGAGTTACACCTTTAACGAGAGATTGCATGTCTCCCTTGCCTACGTGTATTTCCAGAACTGGTCCAACCTCGGATTTGCGGTGTTCAACCGCAACAGGATTACGCTTTCGTTATCCTCCCGCTGGTAATTCATGAGAGCTCCAAACCGACCACAGATTCCTGCGCCCGCCGCCCTGCTCCTCGCGGCGTGTTGCCTGCTGGCAGTCGGAACCGGGTTGGCAACGGCGGCGCGCGGCCAGGGAGCCCCGCCTTCCCAGTCCGAACCGAAGCGGGTCCTGCCGTACAGCATTGTCACCAATGACCGCCTCGGCGTTCACGTCTTCCAGGAGGACGACCTGGGCATCACCGCACGCGTCGACTCGAACGGGTTCATCAACCTGAACATGGTCGGTCAGGTGCATGTGGCCGGCGAGACGCTCGAGGTGGCCGAAAGGGCGATCGAGCAGGCGTATGTTGCGGGGGAGTTTCTAAGGAATCCGAAGGTCACTCTCACCGTCGAGGAACTCGCGCCGCGCGAAGTCTCCGTCCAGGGGTATGTCAAGAACCCGGGCCGTTACGCCCTCACGATCGAAACGGCGACGACACTCGTGGACATCATTTCGAAGGCCGGCGGATTCCAGGACACGGCGTGGGGAACACGCGTCAAGGTGACGCGGATCCTGGCGGACGGCAGCGCGCACGTTTTCGAGGTTGACGTCGAAGACGTCATGAGGGGAAAGACCAAGGACAAGGACCAGGTGCAGGCTGCGAACATGCTGCTCGTGCCGGGCGATGTGATCTACGTTCCCGAGCGCATCATCTGAAGGCGCAACCCCATGGCTGAACCACGCCACTCCAAACAGCCCGCCCCGGCCGGCATTCGCGAGGACGAAGACATCCTGCAGCGGCGAACCCTGCGCGACTACTACATCATGCTGCGGGAGCGGATGTGGGTCGCCCTCCCGCTGGCGCTGATCATCTCCATAGGGTACGGTTACTACAAGTCGCGCGAGACGCCGATGTACTCGGCGTCGGCGACCATGCAGTTCGAGAAGCAGGAAACGATCGTCACGACCCAGAGCGTCGTCGATCCGGGCGTGCACTCGGAGGTCGACATCAACACCAACATCCAGCTCCTCGAAAGCCAGAAGCTGCGCTCGAAGGTGATCGCCTCGTTCACGCCTGAGGAGCAGAGGATCATCCTGCGGGCGGCGATGAAGAGGCTGCTTCCGGGCCAGCCCCCGCCCTCGGTCGTCGGCAACATGGGGTCCATGACCGCCGAGCCCGTTTCCAAGAGCTATCTCATCCGGGTTACCGTCAACCACGAGGATGGCGAGGCGGCGGCGCTGATCGCGAACCGCTATATCGCCCAATTCATGCAGCAGCTTTTCGACGACGCGAGCGGCTCGAACGATTTCGCGGTCAGTTTCCTCATGAACCGGGTGGAGGAGCTGCGGCGGGAATCGGAGGCCGCCCAGGCGAAGCTCGGGAAGTACATGACGGACAATAATCTGGTCTCCCTGGACAAGAGCCTCGACCTCATCTCCGACGCCCTGCGCACGGTTGGGACAAGCCTCACCACCGCGAAACTCGACCTCATCAACCGCCAGAACCTCTCCCGGCAGATAGACGAATACCGCGCCGCAGGCCGCAACCTGCTCGACATCGACTACATTGCCCAGCACGGCGCCGTGCCGAGCCTGCGCGGCCAACTCGCCACCCTGCAACAGAGGCAGGCTGCGCTGTTGGAGCGCTACCTGGCAAAGTATCCGAAGGTGATCGAGATCAAGGGCCAGATCGAGGTCGTGGAGGGCATGCTCGAAAAGGAGTTCGCCCAGGCGATCAGCGATCTCCAGACGTCGATCAACGAGCGGAAGGAGAACATCGCCTCGCTCCAAACCGAGTATGCGGCGCGGCAAAAAGAGGAGCTGGACCTGAAGTCCAAGGCCATCGATTTCGGATCCCTCAAGCAGCAGGCGGACGCCGCAGCCTCAAACTACGCGAGCATCCTCGAGCGCCTGAACCAGACCCGCACGACGACAAAACTGGAGAAGATACCGCTGCATCCCCTCGACCCGGCGGTCCCGGCCGGATCGCCGTATCAGCCCAACCGGACGGAGATCATGCGGACGTCGATCGGGCTCGCCGTGCTCACCTTCATCGGCGTCGCCATCGGCCTCAGCTTCATCGACGACCGCATCAAGAGCGCCTGGGACATCGAAAGCTTCATCGGGGTCGAGCTCCTCGGGATCATTCCCGATCTTCCCGGAATCAGGGCCGAGGACAGGTACACGCTCCTCCTCGATGGCGGCGGGAACAAGCCTTCGGAGGCCGTGGAGCCCTTCCTCGGCGTCTACAGCGCAATCAAGATCCGTTCCAAGCTCGATTTTCCGAAGTCAATTCTAGTCACCAGCACGATCCCGGGCGAGGGAAAGACCCTGGTTTCGAGCAATCTTGCGTGCTGCTTCGCGGGCGTCGGAAAAAAGACGCTGCTCGTGGACTGCGACCTGCGCCGCCCGATGCTGCACCGCCATTTCAAGCAGCAGAATGCGACCGGGCTCCTGCCGTGGTTTGAAAACGGCGCAAGCCTCGACGGCAACCTGCTCGAAAATCCCCTTCTCGGCATCACGCCGATCAGCGCAAACCTGTCCATCCTCACCACGGGAGGGCGCTCCAAGAGCCCGACCGGACTGCTCGAGGACCCGCGGTTTGGCGAGCTGCTGAGCCGCCTGAAGAAGCAGTTTGAGCTCCTGGTCGTCGATTCGCCGCCCATGGGGGCCGTTACCGATTCCTTGCTCCTGGCCAACTGGACCGACGAGGTCGTCTATGTCTGCCGTTTCAACCGCGCCTACCGGAAGCACATCAAGCTGTTCATTCGGACGCTGGCCGACGGAAAGAACACGGTGCTCGGCATCGTCCTCAACGGGATTTCGCCCAAGCGAATCGAGTATTATTCGAACTACCGGTATTATCGCAGCTACAAGAAATACTACGGCACGCAGGCGTGAAGTCCCTTTCCTCATTCCTTCCGCAGGATTATGACGCGGGGAAGCCGGTGGCGCTCATTGCCGGCCAGGGCCTGTATCCCGTCCTTGTGGCAAAGGCTATCCGGGCGGCAAGGATCCCGCTCAGGCTGATCGCCGCCGAGGGCGAGACCCCGGCAGAGCTCGTCGCCTCCTTTGCCGAGGAGGACCGCCGCGTCCTGAAGGTCGGCCAGGTGGGGCGCATGCTTCGCGCGCTCGGGGAGTTTGGCGCCGGCTACGCCCTGATGGCGGGGCAGATCACGCCGCGACGGCTTTTTGGCGGCCTCCAGCCCGACCTGACGGCGGCGCGAATCCTGTTTTCCCTCAAACGGCGCAATGCGGAGACGATATTCGGGGCGGTGGCCCGCGAGATCGAGAAATGCGGGGTCGTGATCCTGGATGCCCGATCGTTCATCGACGAGCACCTGGCGGCGCCCGGATGCATGACCGGGCGCACGTTCCCCATCGATCGGGAACCGCTCGAGCATGGTATTCACATTGCCCGCGAGTGCGCGCGGCTCGACATCGGCCAGGGCTGCGTCGTGCGGAAGGGCACCGTGCTTGCCGTCGAGGCCTTCGAAGGGACCGACGAGATGCTCCGCCGCGCCGGCTTGTTCAAGACCGACCACGCCCTTTTCGTGAAGACGGTCAAGGCGAACCAGGACTACCGGTTTGACGTGCCCTGCTTCGGGGTTCGAACGCTCGAGGTCTTGCGCGAGGCGCAGATTCTGGCGGCAGCCGTAGAGGCGAACCGGGTCATACTCCTGGACCGGCCGGCCGTTCTGGCCCAGGCCCGGGAATGGGGGATCAGCCTTCTCGGGTTTGAGTAGCTTGCGTTTGCCGAGACTCGCCCCAAACTCTTGTCCAGCGATGCAGAAGGACCTCGTCACTGCGACCATTCGGGGCGTCATGCCGACCGCCAACGGCTGCGCCCTGTTCATCGGAAACGAACAGAAGACCTTTGTCATCTATGTCGATGCGTTCGTCGGCAATGCGATCCAGATGACCCTGAACGGGATCAAGAAGGACCGCCCGCTCACCCATGACCTGATCGGCCACATCCTCCTCGGGCTCGGAGCCCGCCTCGACCACGTGATCGTCAACGATTCGAGGGAAAGCACGTTTTACGCCCGCATCATCCTCCGAATGGAGAATGAGATCGGAAAGAAGATCGTGGAAATTGACGCGAGGCCGAGCGATTCGATCGTCCTTGCGCTCCAGCACAAACGCCCCATCTACGTCGCGCGAGCCGTGTTCGACGCGGCGGATGACATGACGGAGATCCTGGAGCGCGTGCTAAAGCAGCAGGCAGAGGAGGGCGAGGAACCCGGATCCGGTGAAGAGCCGGACGATCCCCTCGGACCGTTGTCACCGTGACCCGCCTTCGCCAAGGCTTCGGCGGGCAAGCTCCGTCTGTCAGCCAAGGCTCCGACGAACAAGCTCAGGCGCCTGGCCAGGATTCTGCAGGCGTTGCAAAGCTGCCGGCTGGAATTGCGCCGGGGCTGCCCCTGACGGCCCTTGCGCCGATGCAGGATGTGACCGACCTCGCGTTCATGCGCGTGATCGCCCGCTACGGGGCGCCCGATTACTTCTTCACGGAATTTTTCCGGGTGCATGCGCAATCGCGCCCCGAGCGGCACATCCTCCGCTCGATCGACGAGAACAACACCGGGCGCCCGCTCTTCGCGCAATTGATCGGCGAGGACGTCGCGCATCTCACCCAGACGGTCGAGATTCTCCTCCGCCATCCGATAGCCGGCATCGACCTGAACCTGGGCTGCCCCGCCCCGAAAGTGTACAAAAAGAACGTCGGGGGCGGCCTTCTGCGCGAACCCTCGAAAATCGACGAAATCCTGGGCGCCCTCCGCTCGGCCATTTCCGGCCTGCTCACGGTCAAGACGCGTCTTGGTTTTGATGATACCGCCGCAATTGAATCGGTCGTCGAGATGGCGAACAGGCACGGCGTGAACCTGCTGACCGTCCACGGGAGGACCGTGCGCGGGATGTACCGGAGCGAGGTAAAGTACGATCTCATCGCCCGGGCCGTCGCCCTGTCCCGCTGCCCCGTCCTCGCCAACGGCGACATCACCTCCGCCGAAAAGGCCGCCGCGATCGTCGGTTCCACCGGAGCCGCCGGCGTCATGATCGGGCGGCACGCCATCCGCAACCCCTGGATTTTTCGGCAGTGCCGGGAACGCTTCGCCGGACGCGCCCCCGAGCAGGTGACGCTCGGCGAGGTGCGAGAATACGTCGAGCGCCTCTACGAGGCCACCGACGCTCCCGACATCCCGGAGACGGCGCGCGTGAACAAGATGAAGAAGTACCTCAATTTTGTAGGCCAGAGCGTGGACGCCGCCGGGGCGTTTCTCCACGACATGCGGCGCTCCGCCAGCGCGGCCGAACTGTTCGCCGTTTGCGACCGCCACCTCCTGGCCGAGCCGGGCCGCGAGTTTTCCGCCGAACCCTTCCCGGGCGTCATCGCCAGGCCCAACTGCGAGGCGCCGGAGATTTCCTGCGCCTAGCGCGCAAGCGCGAGAAGACTTCTCAGAATTCGCTTCTGGAGGCCCGAGGCGTTCTCGCTTCTCCGGCGGCGGTATCCGGAATTCAATTCTGCAGGCCTGGAGGGCCTCCTTCTTTGACGGCGGTCCAAACGATTCCCCTCCGGTGAAGACCCCAGTGGGTAACAGCCCATAGCGAGGGCGGCCGAGGCTGGCTATTCTTGGGCCCACGGAATGTCCCATTTGGGCATTCATCCGCCTCGGTCAACAACCAACGAAACTAAGTCTGCCAAATCATGAACACTTCCTATGTGAAGCTTTTCCCCTTGCTGCTCGGCGGCATTGCATTCACGGCACAGGCCAATCCCATCACCGGCCAGATCAACATTCAGACGGGAGACGTGGTGTTGACGCCAAACCAACTCGGCGCCGTTGTCAGCGTGGGTACTTCCACCAATGGCAAAGTGACGTCCGTTGAGGGCGCTTATCCCACGAACCTCGACGGTGACTCTGTGACCTATAAGTCGTTCAATGTCACCTTCGGCGCCCAATCGATCTCGGGCCTTTGGTCGGTGACCGAGATTGTAAGCCCGTTTTACACCTATACATTCAATCTGGGTTCAATCACGTCGATCGTCCAGACTTCCACCAATTTGTCCATCAATGGAACTGGAACCCTGGCATCGACCGACCCCACCTGGACCCTCACATCTGGGCTTTGGTCGTATGGGATCAATTCCGCCGACGGATCGCCGACAAGCGGAAACTTCTCGTTCCAATCGAACAATACCTCGGTGGCCTCCGTTGCTGACGGCGCCAACACGCTCGTTCTCTTCGGTGTCGGGCTGATGGCCGTTGTCGGGATTGGCAAGAAGTTCAGGAAAGTGACGGCTCCGAAGCCGACGGTGTGATAACTTGAGCCTTCAAGTCGCCGGCCGCATCTGTCGGCGACTTTTTTGCGGCCTTGTCGGATGGAAACCGCCAGACGGTTTCCTGCCGGCGGTGCGCATTCAATTCTCGCTGCGAACCAAACCGAGTTCTCCCCCGATTCCACCATCCATTCATGCAGGCTTTGAACCGCGCATCTTCTCCGGCAAACGTGCTCTTTCTTGCAGGCATGCATGAGATTCCCCCGTCGATGCCTGCGTGGAAGCGCGCCGGAGACATCCTCTGCGCCCTGCTTGCCCTTCCACTGCTTGCCGCTGCAGCGCTGGCGATGACGGTGATCACGTTCCTTGTTTCGCCCGGCCCGGTCTTCTTCCGGCAGCAGCGCGTCGGCCGCGGAGGCCGGCTTTTTTCCGTCTTCAAGTTCCGGACCATGCATGTCGGCGCGGATACAGCGGTCCATCAGGACCACTTCAAGCGGCTGGTCGCCTCCAAGGCGCCGATGCTGAAGCTCGATGCGCAGCGGGACGCGCGCCTGATTCCCGGCGGCCGGCTTCTGCGGGCTTCCGGTTTGGACGAACTCCCGCAGTTGATCAACATCCTCCGCGGCGAAATGAGCCTGGTCGGCCCCCGGCCGTGCATTCCGAGCGAGTTTGAACAGACTACGCCGGCGCAGCGCGAGCGGGTGAGGGCTGTCCCGGGATTGACGGGCCTCTGGCAGGTTTCAGGCAAGAACCGCACAACATTCGAGGAGATGATCCGGCTGGACATCCATTATGCGCACCATGTTTCCGTGCTGGGCGATCTAAGAATCATCCTGCTGACGCCCTTCGCCTTGCTGGTGCAAGTCCGTGAAATTTGCCAGCGGCGGAGATTTGCCGCCGCGGGTCCGGGTCTGCGGGCTCCAGGCTCGCTTGCCGCATAAGCGGGGTTGCCCCTTCCCGCCGGTTCGCCAAACGGGAAGACCAGGGGCGGGGAACACCCCATAGCCTCGCAATCGCCGTGATCGTATATTCGCCGCGTATGTTTGCGGCATGCGCAAGAGCGTCGGTGGTCGGAAAAGCGGCCATCAATGTGATCGGTTGCCCACTATCCATGGATCATTCCTTCAAGTTTCTCGCCCGCCTTTGCGCCTTCTGCATTTTGGTTTCGCTCGGTTGGAGTCGCCTTGGCGCGCAAAATGGCTCCGGTTTTTCGACCCAACCCATCCCGACGACCGGCGTTCTCGGCGGCGTCGCGGACTTTTCGTTCGCTGTCCAGCTGCCCAATAGCGGGGCCCCAATCACCATTACAGTCTATCAGAATGGCGCGAACCATTCCTCCCGGTTTTCCATCACGAGTGAAAGCATTAACACCTATGTCTTGACTGGAGTAACTTATACGACAGGCACATTCATCCTTGAGATTGGGAACCTGACGTCGGGCGACGCGGGGACCTACACCTTTGAGGTCTTGATAGGCGGTCCATCCGGTTCTGACTCAATCAGCAACCCGGTTGCACTTACGATGGCCCAGGTGGGCAACAGCGCGGCGCACGGCGTCAACGGAAGCGGCTTCGGATATGTGGCTGGGCAGACGGTGACGATCACAAGCACGATCGCCTACACTGGGACGGCCTCGGCGCTGAGTTGGTCGGTGCCTCTGCCTGCGGGCTGGAGCTTGGCGTCCTCGTCGGGAAGCACGGGCAACGTGGCTCCAACGGCTGGCCAGACGGGCGAACTGGATTGGTCATGGTCGACGATACCCGCAAGCCCGGTGACCTTCACGTACACCTTGAATGTGCCGGCCGGGCAGACCGGGGCGCAGCAGATCGTTGCGCTTGTTGGCGTGAGCAACGGAGCTTCCCTGCAGTTCCTGGCGCAACCGGACCCGCTGATGGTGCCGCAATTGCTGTATCACTCCGCCGATGAGAGCCAGGGCGGGAAAATCAGCCTTTTGGATCTGACCCGGGTGATCGAATTGTACAACACCCACAATGGAAGCTCGCGGACCGGTGCCTACACCGATCAGGCCGGGACGGAAGACGGCTTCGCCCCGGATCCGACTCGCACTCCCGGGGCCGCCTCGACTTTGGCCACCTATCACAGCGCCGACGAGGTCCAGGCCGGCAAAATCAGCCTGTTGGATCTGACCCGGGTGATCGAGCTTTACAACTACCACTCTGGCACGACCCGCACCGGCCAGTATCACCCCCAGGCAGGAACGGAAGACGGCTT
>OBLW0100001552.1_pt1 | contig 19320 bp, 12 predicted proteins | sample 1520161 | NCBI WGS metagenome assembly OBLW01 (sample SAMEA3539309, study PRJEB22396) | soil metagenome | biome: tundra; feature: field; material: soil | place: USA | collected 2010-05 | depth 0.15 m | reverse complement strand
AGGATGCTGGTGCTGGAATTGTGGCACCGCAACTTTATGGAGTCGCGTGACCATTCGGCGGCGCGCCAGCAGTCTTCCACCGGAGTTTCCCAGGACGTCCTCAGCACCCCGACTGCCGCGCCTCCAGCATTGGGTGCGTTAGCGCGTCAAGGCAGCGAGATTTGAACTCGAGAATCGGAGAGCTAATGCCAGGAGCCGCGCCACCAGAGGTGGTGAGCGCCGGGGCAAGGAACGTGCGGAGCAAGGCTCCTGTGTTTGTGCTGGGATGTCCGCGCTCCGGGACCACTCTGCTCTATCACATGTTACTGTCAGCCGGGAACTTTGCCGTCTATCGCGCGGAGTCCGAGGTGCTGCACTTGTTGGAGCCTGGTTTCGGTGATTTAGGCGTTCTTAAGAACAGAAAGCGCCTCATGCAGTCGTGGGTCAAGAGCCGGCTGTTTACGGCCACGGGATTGGAGGAAGGACCGCTGGAAGAGCGGTTGACCGCGGAATGCCGAAACGCGGGAGATTTTCTCCGAATCGTGATGGAAGAAACCGCTCGGCGGCAAGGAGTGGAACGCTGGGCAGAGTGTACGCCTGATCATATCCTCTACCTTGCGCGCATAAAGGAAACAATCCCCAACGCACTGGTGATTCACATCATTCGCGACGGCCGCGATGTGGCTCTCTCCATGGAGAGGCAGGGATATCCGCGGCAATTTCCCTGGGACCGTTCACCCCGGCGTATGGCGGCTGGTTTGTATTGGGAATGGATTGTCCGCAAAGGACGTGAAGACGGCCAGCGGCTGGGCGCCGATTACATTGAGGTGCGTTACGAAGATCTGGTCGGAACACCGCAGAAAGTTTTGGATCACCTCGCTACCTTTGTTGGGCAAGAGTTGGATTATGAACAGATCCGGCGAGTTGGCATCGGCTCAGTTAGCGAGCCAAACACCTCATTCAAAACTGAATCTGCGGACAGCCTCAGTCCTGTAGGACGTTGGAAAAAACATTACACTCCCGAGCAGATCGAGGTGTTCGAAGAGTTATTGGGCGATGGCTTGCGAGACCTTGGCTATTGTCCGTCAGGCCCGGTGCGAAAAAGACCCATCAGCCTGGGGATCATGAGGGCGCAATATCGGGCATGGTTCAGTGCCAAGCTTTATGCCAGGGCCAGGACGCCCCTGGGAAGACTTTTTGTGACCCGCGACCTATCCAAAGTATAGGGCGGACTTTAGGCATCCGTGAAAGAGCCATCAAGAGTTCTTCAAATCGGAAACTATCCCCCGCCAATGTGCGGCTGGGCCATGCAGCTCAAGCTGGTGACCGAAGAGTTGCGCCGGCGCGGGCACATCTGCGAAATCCTGAAGATCAACGAGGGCCGCCAAGTCAAGAGCTCGGAATACGTCGATGTCCAAAGCGGCGCTGATTATGTGAGAAAAATCTGGCGCTATGCCTGGCGTGGATTCCGTTTGAATGTGCACGTAAACGGAATGTCGAAAAAGGGATACGTGCTCGCCATGATTGCGGCTGTGGCCGGCCGCATGGTCAACCGTCCCGCGCTGGTGACTTTTCACGGCGGGCTTTCGCAGCTCTACTTTCCCCGACGCGACAACGGTCTTTATCAATGGGCCTTCTACGCGCTCTTTCACACGGCAGGAGCGATCGCTTGCGACAGCCAGCCCATCAAGGATGAGATTGTACGATATGGGATCCGCCCGGAAAAAATAGAAAACATCGCAACATTCTCGCCGCAATATGTGCAGTTTGATCCGGCGAAGCTTCCCGACGAAGTGGAGGAATTTCTGACTGCGCACTCCCGCGTTGTGCTCTCCTACGTGTCATTCCGCCCAGAGTATGGGCTGGAGAGTTTGCGAGAAGGCATAGCCAGTTATCGGGCGCGGTATCCGGACACCGGATTTGTCTGGCTGGGATTCCCTGACAAGGAAGTGGCGGCGGCGGAGAAATTTGTTCAGGCTTGGTCGAAGGAAGAGCGCGCCAGCCTTCTGCTGCTGGGAAATTTGGCGCATGATCAATTCCTGACGCTGTTGAGCCGCAGCTTCATCTGCTTGCGTACCCCGGCGTGCGACGGTGTCGCTGCTTCAGTGCTGGAGTCGATCGCGCTGGGAGTTCCGGTGGTCGCCAGCGAAAACGGTCGCCGGCCCGTCGGGGTCCTCACTTACGAGGATGCGAACGCGGCGGACATGGTGGCTAAGTTGAGTTACGTGACCGAGCATTACTCGGAGGTGAAGAGCGCCCTTCGTGTGGAATCGGGTGACGACAACATCAGCAAGATGGCGGAGTGGGTCGCGAGCGATTAAGGCACGAGTTATTTAAGGTGCGACCCCCTTGGTCGCAGCCAGCACGGCGTCAACGTCCGCTCCGATGTCTTTGCCGTCGGAGCCAGCCTTTCGATAATGGCTGGAGGGGCGAAGGTGATAGTCCCCCTGGACTCCTTCGCGATAATCGACAAAGCCTACGGCTTTCCAGTCCTTGGGAAAAAACTGTTCGCAGCTCTTTAGAGCACCGCAATGCGGCGTCTTGGGATAGGGGTCGCCGGGCAAGTTAGCTTTGTCATTCGTCTGGACGATCACATTGTTGGTGAGAATCCACGATTTTCCAAAGCAGCGCTCCATCATTCCAACCGCGCCATCCGGCCCCATACACGTGGGCCGGCCCCCGCCCGGGGGAAAGACACGAATGCCGCCGTCGCCAGAACCGACCAGGTTATTGCGAAAGACGAAGTTTTCGACCTGCACCTGGGGACCATCGGAGGTTACGAGAATGCCAGTACCGGTCGGAAATCCGGTGTTATGCTCAATGACCACATCGTGTGGCCAATTCTTTTCCTGGTCGGTTCCGATGGACCAAAGCCACCCATTGGTACAGCAATCGCCGGGAAAATAGGTTTTCGTGTTGACGTCCTCGAAGATATTGTCGTGAACATTCACGTTGGCGATTTCGCCGGATAGGAAGCGGCAATGTCCGGTGCCATTTCCCGGCTCACCCCGGCAGGTGCTTGCCAAGGTCGCAGCAATGGTCATGCCGTTCACTGTGTGGCGAAGGATGTTGTAGCGGAACGTCAGGTCTCGCACAGTACACGCAGGACACTGGCCGTACTGATTCTTGGGCGTAAGCAGGATTGCTGTGCCTTTCTGGCCCTGCGCCCAGTTGTTTTCGAAGATGTTTCCCTCGATCAATTCTCGTGTCGAGTTCTTAGTCTCATAAAGATTTTTTACTGCGAACTGGGTTCCAAAAAAGCTGGAATGCTTATGCCACCAGGTAAGCGGTTTAAATACGTAATTGTGACGAAACTCGATGTCGGACAAAGTGGTATCGGCATGGCCCCCGCCCCAGAGTACATTCTCGCCCGCCGCCTCCAGGAAGTTGTTAACGACCTTGACCGGCCCAACGCCGCTCACCGAGCCGATGGCGGAGGAGTCTGCTCCGTTGGCGGAAGTTTTGGAATGGATGTCAGAAATAAAAGAGTCGACAATGGCAATGTAGGAACTGGCTTCGAAGTCCACTCCCTTCACGTCTTCGCCGGTCGGCGAGCCGTGGATCCAGCAACGATCGAAAACAATATGGCTGGCATCTTTTAAGGTTACGATATTCCAGAAGCCACCGGCTGGACCGTTTGTGCCTGTGTCGGCGATCTCAAGACCAACGAAGCGGTAATGATTGGCGCCAGCCTCGTTGCTGACGATCTTGTTATTGCCCTTGGAACCGCCGATTCGAGACATTACATTTTGCGCGGAATCGCACGGAGATGCCGGTCGGCCGGGAAGAGATGCGATCCCGGCATAGCATGGGCTGATGCGCGTGCCTTCGCCGGGCAGGCTCGAGTCCGGACTGGCGGTCCGAAGAACGATCCAATGGCTATCGTCACACGGTTTGGAGGGCAGGGCGAAGGAGCCATCGAAGGTAGCGGCCGGCTGGAGTTCAAGGATGTCACCGCACGCGGCACGGTTCAGGGCCGCCTGCACGGAGTCGCCCGCTGTGAGCTTCCATACCTTGCCGGGGGCGGGAGTGTCGGCCAGGGAGCTCTTAATATAAACCCGTGGCAGCTCCGCTTGACCGTCAAAGCTGCCGGGACTTTGCGCGGCTACCGGCAGGGCAGCGATGAAGCATATATTAAGCGCCAGGAAGAATCGCAAACTATTTAGATAGTGGCACATACAGGCAATGTCCTCAACTCTACTTCAGGAGTGGGGGCACCTACCAATGTAGCATATTGGCCTCCCTCCCTCCCTCCCTACCATTTCTCGTAGTTCTGAACCCCGGCTGGCGGACGATTCTTGCAAGATTTTAGATCTCTTTGAGTGGCCTTTTGAGTGTTTGCCCTGGCGAGTCTAATGGGTCACAATATTAAGCTTCGTTGTCGAAAATGGAGGCTAGAGATGGATACAAGGGATAGTCAGTTGTCGGAGCGCGATCGGGCTGAGATTGAACGCAGCGCGGAGGAGGCGCGGAAAATTGTTCTTAAGGAAGTTGATCGCTCCCAGATTGACCGTTACCTGAACCCACCTCGTGATACGCCCTTTGCGCTGGAGTACGCGTTTTACTTGCTTGGTGATATCCGGGGTAAGACGGTGCTTGACTTTGGCTGTGGGACTGGGGAAAACGCGGTTCCCCTGGTTAAACGCGGAGCTCGGGTCATAGGGATGGACATTTCACCTGACTTAATTGCTTTGGCCCGGAAGCGCCTAAGTGATGTCAACCTGGAGGCGAGGCTCGAGGTTGGATCAGCTTACGATACCGGCCTCCCCGATGAATCGGTGGATGTAATTTTCTGTATCGCGCTGATCCACCATCTTGATATTGCGCGGGTTGTAAGAGAAATGCTGAGGGTTCTCGCCAAGGATGGCGTCGTCATCCTGCAGGAACCAGTTCGGTTTTCCCGGACGTATTCTTTTCTGCGGAGCCTGCTACCCGCCCACGAGAACATTTCGGAGTTCGAACACCCTTTAACCCGCGAGGAGCTGGGCGCTCTGACGGAGGGTTTTGAGGTTCGAGAACCACGATATTTCAGGCTTCCATTCGTACCGCTGGTTTCCCGAGTTGTTCCGGCGGTGGGCTCCACCGCGTGGAGGTTCGATCACTGGATACTGCGAAACTTCCGACCGGTCGAACGCTATGCCACAGTTGTAACCATGAAGCTACAGAAATAAGCCGCCTGCCGTTCAACCTGGACAGCGAACACCGATTTTCTCCATGCCATCACAGCACTCCAGCTGTGGCAGTCTGCATAGCATCAACCTCGGCGCCAGGGTCTTTTCCGTCGGTGCTCGCGTTCCTCTGAGGGCTCGTCGGGAGCAGGTGGTAGTCGCCACCGTTCCCGTTGTTGAAGTTCACGAAGCCCACCGCATCTGGACTCGGCTCTTCGAAATTTCCCGTAGGGAACGGCGCCCCCGGAAATTTGGGCGACTTCGACGTCGAGGAGTTTGCGAATACATTTCCGGTCGCGGTCCAGGAGTTTCCCATGCAGCCGTTCAAAGCGCCGATCATTCCGGTTCCGTTCTTCGCGCTGCATCCCGGTACGTGGTTGCCTGGCGGAACTGCACCGAACCCGTTGTTGCCGGAGGTCATCAAGTTGTTTTCGAACGAAAAATTAGCGACTTGCGGTGTTCCACGGATGGTGACATAGCCCACACCCCAGCCGACAGGAAAACCAGTGTTGTGTTCGATGTGGATATCGTGGGGCCAATTGCTGGGCTGGTCGGTACTGATGCCGAAAAGGAATCCATCGCTGCAGCAATCACCCGGCGAGTAGGTATATTCGTTGATATCGTCAAGAAGATTGTCGTGAAGGCTGAAATTGTAAAGCGCGCCTGACAAGTAGAGGCACTTACCCTGCCCGTTCCCGGCCTCACCCGGACACGTGGTGGCATAAACGGAAGCCATCCCAATGGCGTTCACCGCGTGGCGAACGATGTTGTACCGGAAAATAACGTCGTGAACCGTGCACTCCGGACATCCCCCATACTGGTTCTTCGGACCGAAAAGAATGGCGGTACCCTTCTGAGCCTGCGCCCAACTGTTTTCAAAGATGTTGCCTTCGACCAGTTGGCGGATGCCGGTTTTGCTTTCGAAAAGATTCTTAACCTGAAACGCTGTGCCGAAATACGATGGGCTTGACGCCCACCAGGTGAGGGGCTTGAACACGTGGTTGCGGCGCATTTCTACGTCGGTCACGTTGGCGGTGGAGGCCCCGCCCCCCCAAAGAACATTCTCCCCGGCGGCCTCCAGGAAATTGTCCACAATCTTGACCGGCCCGGTACCGGTGACCGAACCAATTGCCGAAGAATCCGCTCCGAGGCCCGAAAGCTTCGAATGGATGTCAGAAATGTAAGAGTCGACGACCGCGATATAGGAACTGCCGGAAAATTCGACGCCTTTGACATCTTCTCCGGTGGGGGAGCCATGGATCCAGCAGCGATCGACAATTATATGATCTGCGCTGGTCAGCATGATGAGCTCGTAATAGCCCCCGGCGGAGCCATTGGCTTCAGTGTCGGCGACTTCCAGGCCCACCAGCCGATAGTAATTGGCTCCAGGATCAGTGCTTATGATGTGGCTAGCCTTGGGCAAGCCGGAGACCCGCGCCATCACATTGCTGGTGGAAGCGCAGCTTAAGTCTGGACGGCCCGGTAGCGACGCTATTCCTGCGTTACAGGGCGTGGCGCGAACGCCTTCTGGCGGCAGACCCGTACCGAGAGCGCTGCTGCGAATGGTGATGTAGTGGTTTGCGTCGCAATTCTTTGCAGGAAGAGTGAATCCTGGATAAGTCTGACCAGCCTGAAGCACAAGCGTGTCTCCGCAAGTTGCGTTATCGAGCGCGGTTTGCAGCGTCGAATGAGTCGAGATTTGAGTCACAGTTCCCGGCGAAGGGGTTGAGCTCTCATCGGTCTGATAACAGGCCGTGGGCGTCGAAGCCGGCCCGTCGACTGTTCCGAAGTTCGGAACATCCCCGGCATTGCAATAACGATTGTCCGAGCCAGAAGGCGGAGTAGATCCAGGACCGGGATTGCCATTCGATGAAGGTGACGAAGCAATTGCCACAGTCGCGATGCCCTGAACCAAAGAGTTTGCCATGCTGGTGGCGACGATCTGGATAACGCTGCCGGGCTTGGCATTTGGCGCGGTGAACAGTCCATTATCGGTTATGACTCCGCCGGTGGCAGACCAAGTCACCCCAGTATTGCTGGTGTTGGTTACCAGTGCCGAAAACTGCAGCGGCGTGCCCGGCGCTATCGTGGAAGTTCCAGGAGTGACCTTAACAACCGGATTGCCATTCGATGAAGGTGACGAAGCAATTGCCAGAGTCGCGATGCCCCGAACCGAAGAGTTAGCCATGCTGGTGGCGACGATCTGGATAACGCTGCCGGGCTTGGCATTTGGCGCGGTGAACAGTCCATTATCGGTTATGACTCCGCCGGTGGCAGACCAAGTCACCCCAGTATTGCTGGTGTTGGTTACCAGTGCCGAAAACTGCAGCGGCGTGCCCGGCGCTACCGTGGAAGTTCCAGGTGTGACCTTAACAACTGGAATCGACGATTGCTTCGCTGCCGGGTTGGACGCAGCGGGGGTGGGTGTTATCGCGGAGGAGCACCCTATGGTCGCGAGCGAAGGCAGCAAAATGATTCCCGCTAGGGCTAACTGCCGACAGGCAGAGATGGAGTGGAAAACTCGCAGAAACTTGAAGCGTTCCTTGGGGGAGTTCATTTTGTACCTCGAGACGAAGAATTCGAACGAATGCACGCATGGCAAAAGGCCGCGTGCCTACTGTCCGAACCTTAGATTGGGATGGTTTAATACGACAGATAACGTCGGACCGTGGCCTTTAACGGCGAAGCGGTACATGCCTAAAGGTAATGAACGAGTAGAGACTTCTTCAGTTTCTTGAAACGTTCCGAGCGCTCGAGGAAATGATGACCTCTTGCAGGGTGCTTGCAAAATCATTCGCTACTATCGTCCAGCCGTAGTTTTCTTGGACCAGAGTTCTCGCTGCAGCCCCTAGTTGCTGCCGTCGCCTGGGATCACGCAGCAGGGAGATCACAGCCTGAGCAAAATCATTGGGCGTGTCGGCCAGAACGATATTCTCACCCGACCGGACCGCGAGACCCTCGGCTCCCACCGATGTGGAAACGACTGCTTTGCCCATCGCCATGGCTTCGAAGATCTTTAGGCGAGTGCCACCCCCGATGCGCAGCGGGACAATACATACCGAGCCCCGCCCAACGAACGGACGAATGTCATCCACCCAGCCGGTAAGTCGAATACTCTTTTCAGACTCGGCCAAGGCTTGCAGTTTGCGAGAAGGGTTTCGGCCCACCACATCGAGAAACACTTCGGGCGAGTGTTCTCTAATCAAGGGAAGGATGGCATCGGCAAAGTAAAAAATCGCGTCTTCGTTCGGAAGCCAGTCCATCGAACCGGTGAACACCAGAGAGCTCGCCGTCTCCTCCCCAGGAAGGGGCTGGAAATATTCTACGTCCACACCAGTAGGGATGACGGTTAGCTTTTCAGCGTTCAGAAAAGCCGCAAAGGCATTACGATCCGTCTCCGATACTGCAAGCACGCGGTCGGCAAGTCGCAGATAACGCCGCTCGGCGGCTTCCATCTTTCGCCACTCCTGCCACGAAATTGCCTTCCAGATCACATTGGAAGCAACTTCATAGTGACGCCGCCAAATAGTAGCTTCCACGTTGTGCGTGAACAGTACCTTTGGAGTAGCACAGTCCCAGGGGATAACCCCTGCGGCCGCCATAAAATCGCAGAGGATGACGTCATAATTTTCCTGCTCGAGCAGCGCCCGCAGTCCGCGGCGTACTACTGGACGGCAGTATTTCGTGATGCCGTAGGGCTCTGACGAGAAAAGACGAACGGCGTAGTCGCACATCTCCGCGAAGCTCTTCGGTGCGGGGATTCTCAGGGGCATAGTGACCACGCGATCAAACATCTGCTTCAGCTCAGCGTGCACGTCAGGATTGTGCGCAGCATAGAACGAAAACAAGGTTATGGAATGTTGGCGCGCCAACTGTCGAAGGATGTTGTAGCTGCGGATCTTTCCGCCAGTATCAGGAGGGACCAGGCCGCCAGCTTTTACCCACAGGATTTTCATGTCAGGAAAGGGCTACCAACAGATGCCTTCATAGTCACCGGAAGTTGCGGGGCGCGATTTTCGTTCGAGGTTTACCAGGTCGATGACTACGTGGTCGGGACGGAGGGACCGGCGCAACTCCTCGTTGTTCAGTCCACGGGTTGCAATTACGATGACCTCCGCATCGCTTACCACTTGTGCCATGCTGGTCGAAAGCAAAGAGCCGATGTGGGGAATCACTTCTTCAATATACTGGCGGTTGGAACCGATTAAATGGCCCAGGGAGACGTTGTCGTCCCAGATTCGAATCTGCCGGCCCTCTCCGAGGAGACGTTTCACCAGTTGCACCTGCGGGCTTTCGCGCAGATCGTCAGTGGCAGCCTTGAAGCTCAATCCGAGCATGGCAATTTTCTTCTTGCCGGTCGCCAGCACCATGTCCACAGCACGATCGAGGTGTTCTTCGTTGCTCGCAAGAATAGACTGAAACAACGGAAGATTGAGATCAAGTTCCTTGGCCCGGTAGCTCAACGCGCGCACGTCCTTCGGCAGACAAGAGCCGCCAAAGGCGAAACCAGGTTTTAGATATGTGGGAGAAATGTTGAGCTTGGTGTCGGCCGTGAAAATCTCGACCACGGCTTCCGCATCGACGCCTAACTCTTTGGCCAAGGTGCCAATTTCATTCGCAAAAGAAACTTTTACGGCATGCCACGCGTTACAAACGTACTTAACCATTTCAGCGGAGCGGAAGGAGGTTTCAAATATCCGTCCCGGAACCCACTTGTAGACCTCGCGCAAAATGCCGCTGTGTTTCGCCTCGGCGGCGCCAATAACGGTCATGGCAGGTTCCAGGAAATCCGCGACCGCCGTCCCTTCCCGCATGAATTCAGGATTCACGCAGACGCCAAAATCCTGGCCCAGCTTTTTTCCACTGAATTTTTCCAGGGCGGGGACAACTATGGTCTCCGCGGTTCCGGGCAAAACAGTACTGCGCAGAACGACTAAATGAAATCCATTCTTTTTTTGCAGAACCTGTCCGATGTCGCGGCAAACTGGCTCAATATGACCAAGATCGAGTTTCCCATTCCGCAGACTCGGGGTGCCCACGCAGAGGAAGGAAATCTCGCTATTCAGGACGGCATATGAAGAATCCGAAGTCGCATGCAGGTGTTTGGCGGCATGGCTCTCGGCGATGAGATCGCTCACCTTGGGCTCGACGATAGGACTGCGGCCCGCTTGCATGGCTTCGACCTTGGCCGGGCTGAGGTCGACGCCAATTACGTTATGCCCCTGGTGCGCGAGGCAGGCCGCCGTGACCGTGCCCACGTAACCTAAACCGAAAACGCTAATCGATGGATTCATGCTGAGACGCTATTCTTTTTTATGCACCGACCGAGGATAAACTTACATAATGGTTTACGGCAAACTTCCGAGGAGCTATGGGCGGTCAAAACGTGAGGCGGTTCAAAGATCAAATGTCGGCAACACCGTTTTCATATCCAGTAGATCAAACCACAGATAGTATTTAAGCACGGCGATGGGTTTTGCACAGACCGAGGGAAACACTGAGGTAACTAAAGTTCGATTCTCCAATTCGATAGGATGACTCTAAAGTGGGCGTGACTGCAAACAACACAACTTCGGCCGATGCCTTGGCAGAACCTGGTGCCGTGGGCAGTCGACTTTCTTTGCGCCCAAGGCGCAAGGTTTTTTATCTGCTCGACTCCCTTAACGTCGGCGGCACCGAAACGCAGGCCGTGGAGTTGGCTCTCCGTATTCCGGAATCTGGGTACGAAGTGACCCTGGGCTGCCTGCGCGCCCGTGGTCCATTGTTAGAACGACTTCGGGGAAGCCAGGTCGCCGTGCGTGAATTCCACCCCGAGGGCGGTATCGATAGTCCCGCTGGATTCTACCAGTTGCTGCGGCTGAGCTGGTTCTTGAGGCGAGCGAAATTCGACATCGTGCACACCCATGATCTGTGGTCGAACCTGCTCGGGGTTCCTGCAGCGCGGTTGGCGGGAGTGCGGGCGATTGTTTCCAGCCGGCGGGATCTGGCAAACTTTGACTGGTACCAGAGTAAGCGCCGAGGATGGCTGCGGCGCATTCAAAATTTGGGGGGCGCTGTACTGGTCAACGCCACACCGATACGTGACGCGCTGATTGCTGAGGATGGATTTAAGCCGGGAAAGTTGCGCGTAATCCATAATGGAGTCGACATTGAGAAATTCCATACGAGTGGAGACGAACGCGACGAACTGTTCCCAGGAGTTGGCAAGGGTAAACTTATCGTGCTCGTCGGGAACATGCATACGGATGTTAAGGGGCATCCGTGGCTGATTGCCTCCGCGCCCGCGGTCGTTCACGAGTTTCCATCCGCCCGCTTCGTTCTTGCGGGAGACGGGAAGCAGCGGCCCAGATTCGAGGAACAAGTTGCAAAGCTGGCTCTGGAGCAAAACTTCCTGTTCCTTGGTCGCCGTACCGATATTCCGAAGATTCTTGCTTGCTGTGATATCGCCGTTCTGCCTTCGCGGGCGGAAGGTCTGCCAAATGCAGTGCTGGAATACATGGCCGCCGGACTGCCGACCGTCGCAAGCCGAGTGGGGGGGAATGGCGAATTGATCGAGGACGGGGTGACGGGCTTGCTGGTGCCTTCAGAGGATTCGGCAGCGCTATCAGATGCGTTGCTGGCGCTCCTGCGTGATCCGGAGTTAGCGCGTCGGATGGCGCAAAGCGGACAGCAGTTCACGATTCGAAATTTCAGCTTCGAGAGGCTGGTGCGCGAGGTGGACGAGCTATACAGCGAGCTACTGAGAGGCGGAGGAAGTCACTAGCCGATGACCAAGGCCTCGCAGTGGAATCATCGCGTTAATCGCCTATTATCCATGGATCGCCATGAGCTGTTGGACCGGTTGAGGCAGCGTCTAACGGCTCGCGCAGATGTACTGCGCTATCGCGGCGGTCCGGACTTTGCGAGCAGCCCGCACCTGGGGCCGGTGGGACTCACGGGGAGCTTCTTCTTTGCACCCACAGATGTTCCTGCGCTCTGCGCTGAACTGAAACGGATTTTTCCCCTACAAGCGAATGAGATCATCCAGCAGGCGGAAAAGATCTGCCATCACCATTTCGATCTCCTGGGCTATGAAAACCTGGATTACGGTGCGCAGATTGATTGGCACTGCGACGTCGTACACGGCAAGCGCGGTCCGCGCAAACCGTGGTTCAAGGTGAAGTATCTCGACTTCAGGGAAGTGGGAGACTCAAAGATCACTTGGGAACTGAATCGCCATCAGCACTTCGTGACGCTCGCCAAGGCTTACTGGCTTACCGGTGGGGATAGGTTTGCGCACGAAATTTTTTCCCAGTGGGCGCATTGGCATGACGAGAATCCTTATCCCATAGGATTGAATTGGGCGAGTAGTCTGGAAGTTGCTTACCGGACCCTGGCATGGATTTGGACCTTCTTCCTGCTGCAGGATTGTCCGCTTTACACAAGCGAACTGCGCAAACAATGGCTGGATGTGCTGAACCTCAACGGCCGCCATATTGAAACTTACCTGTCTACGTATTTTTCTCCGAATACTCACCTGCTGGGCGAAGCCATGGCATTATTTTTCCTCGGAACTCTTTTTCCCGGGTTACGCCGAGCCGCGCGGTGGCAGCGACGCGGCTGGGAGATCCTGGAACGTGAAGCCGCGAAGCAGGTAAGAAAAGATGGATTTTACTTTGAGCAGTCCACGTACTATCACGTTTACGCTCTGGACATCTTTTTGCATGCCAGGGTTCTTGCCGGGCTCAATGAAGTTCCAATTTCTGCGGAGTTTGATCAGATTTTGCAAAGCATGCTGGATGCTCTGGCGTTGATGGGTCGAGCCGGGATTGTACCCAGCATCGGGGATGACGATGGTGGAAGGATATTCGATCCTCGGCGTAATCGGGCTGAACACATGTTCGATCCTCTTGCCACGGGCGCAGTTCTGTATCGGCGCGGAGATTTCAAGTCCGTCGCGAGTGGACCGCGAGAAGAAACTCTGTGGCTGTTGGGAATCAAGGGCCTCGCAGAGTTTAGTTCTCTCCCCAACGCGAAACCGTTTGGAAGTTCGACCGCTTTACGCGAGAGCGGCTTTTACCTGATGGCCTACGAAAAGTGCGGCCAGCAGTTGCAGATCGATGCCGGGCCATTGGGGGCGGGGAATGGAGGGCACGGCCACGCGGATGCACTCAGCGTTTGCCTGGTTCGCAATGGACGACATCTCCTGATTGATCCGGGCACCTTCGAATATGTGGGCCAAAGTGGTGAGCGATCCCGCTTGCGCAGCACGGGTGCTCATAACACCATGCAAGTCGATGGACTGGACCAGGCAGAAGGCATGGGACCCTTCTCTTGGAAGAATTCTCCTCAGGTCAATGTCGAACAATGGATTAACGGCCAGCAGTTCGATTTGTTTCAGGGCAGTCACGACGGATATTCCCGACTGCCATCACCCGTAATTCATCACAGATGGGTATTTCATAGAAAGGGACAATTTTGGTTGGTACGCGATCTGGCTGAAGGCCACGGCACGCACCAGCTTGATATTACGTGGCACATGGGTCCCACTCTCTCGCCTGTCGCCTCCAAACAATGCGCATTCGCCGATGAGCAAGGCAGTATGACTTTGGTGACCGCCGAGGGCCACGGCTGGTCGGAAGGCGTGCGCCGCGACTACGGGTCGCGGGCTTACGGGCACAAGCAGGAGGCAAACGTGGTCAACTTCGGTGGAAGGATCGAACTCCCCGCGGATTTTGTAACCCTGCTGATTGCAGACCAGGACTCGCACGCTCGCCTCGGAAGGTTGGTAAGACTCGATGAATCGAAGGGGGGAATAGTTCGGGGATATCGCTATTCCAATCTCGGCCAGGAGCACAGTTTTTTCTTTGCTCTTCAGCCGGGCCCGTGGGTGCTCGGAGCATGGGCCAGCGATGCGAATTTTCTATATTGGTCAGTGGACCGCGAAAGGGAACAATACCTCCTGGTTTTGTGCGGCGCTTCCTACGCGAACGCCGCAGGCCAACGGGTGCTCACCTGTAGCACGCAGGTGCGCTATGCTGAAGTATTGAGCTCCGCGATGAAAGTTGAACTTTTTTCGTCAGATCCAGAACACGTTATAGTGCAGGCGCCACTTGATCAGGTGTTGGCCGATGGGAACTTGATTTTGCCGGACAATGATCCCAAAAGAATGGGCGTGTAGTCATGTGTGGAATCTGCGGTGTCTTCCATTCCGAGCGGACCCGGCGAGTGAACCGCGACATGCTGGTGAGGATGAATCAGCAAATTGTCCATCGCGGGCCGGACGACGACGGCTTCTTAGTCGAAGAAAACGTCGGACTGGCCATGCGCCGCCTCAGCATCATCGACATCCAAACCGGTCACCAGCCCCTCAGTAACGAAGACGGGAGTGTTTGGATCGTTTTCAATGGTGAAATTTACAATCACCAGGATCTGCGGAAGGATCTTGAGTCTCGAGGCCATCGTTATCGCTCGAAGAGCGACACCGAAACCATCGTCCATTTGTACGAGGAATATGGAAGGGAATGCGTTGCGCATTTGCGCGGCATGTTTGCGTTCGCGATCTGGGACCGCAGGAAGAGGTGCTTGTTTATCGCCCGTGATCGCCTGGGGATCAAGCCTCTCTACTATCGCTTCGTTGGCGATACGTTGCTGTTCGGCTCGGAAATAAAGACCATCCTCGCCTATCCGGGAGTGAGGCCACAGTTCAACGTGGGCGGTTTGGCGGAGTATCTAGCATTCGGTTATCTCGCTGGCGAAGCAAGCATGTATGCCGGCATTCGAAAATTAATGCCCGGCCATACCCTTGCGGTGGACGAGCACGGCAATCTGGAGACTTCACAATATTGGGACCTGGATGTCAGAGTCGATGACGGAAGCCAGCCGCGCGAGTACTACGTTCAGCGCTACCGGGAACAACTGGAAGAGTGTGTTGCCAGCCACTTGATGAGCGATGTCCCGTTAGGAGTCTTCTTGAGCGGCGGCCTGGATTCGAGCGCGATTGCAGCATTGACCACAAAAATCCGCAAAGAACCGATTGAGACTTTTTCAGTGGGCTATGGGGAGGAGGCCTATAGCGAACTTCCCTATGCCCGCACAATCGCAAAACATTTGAAATCCGAACACCACGAAGTCCATCTTAGCCGCGACGAGTTCTTTCAGACTCTGCCTCGATTGATCTGGCATGAGGACGAGCCGATCGTGTGGCCGTCCAGCGTGGCACTATATTTTGTGGCGCGGCTCGCCCGAGAACGAGTGACGGTCGTGCTCACCGGCGAAGGCAGCGATGAGACATTAGGCGGCTACACGCGATATCCGTGGACTCTGCTGAATTCACGCATGGACACCGTTTACCGTATGCTTACGCCGCCTGCTCTGCGTCACATGCTGCGGAAGGGAATTCAGTCTTTTCCGCTGGCCGCTGCTTCGAAGAGAAAACTGGAACATACATTTTTAGTGCGCGACGGCGCTTCCTGGCCTTCTTTCTATTTTGATAACTTCTATTCTGCATTTTCCGCTGCCGAGCAAGATGACTTGTTAACTCCCGAAACCAGACAAAGGGCGGGCGACGCCTATGCCGGTTCGATGAAGTACTGGAATCATTCTTCGGCTGACCTTCTGCACCGGCTGCTGTACACCGATATCAAGACCTACCTGGTAGAACTATTGATGAAGCAGGATCAGATGAGCATGGCCGCTTCGGTGGAAAGCCGTGTGCCCTTTCTTGATCATGCCTTGGTCGAGTTGACCGCGAGCATTCCTGCGAAATACGCGACACGGGGTATGGCTGGGAAGTGCATCCTGAAGTCGGCTGTGAAGGATCTGTTGCCCAACTCAATTGTGCACCGGCAGAAACTGGGATTTCCCACGCCTTGGGCATACTGGCTTGCTGGGCCTGCCTTGAATAACCTGCGTAGCCTGTTAACGGAACCACGAACGCTAGAACGAGGACTCTTTCGCGCTGAGGCCGTTAGTCGGTTGTTCGATGAACACATGGCTGGACATCGCGATCATGGCAATCGTATCTGGCGTTTGCTGAATCTGGAGCTATGGCAGAGGATCTTTCTCGACGGCGAACCGGTCTCCGCCGTCAGCGTTTTCCAAGACACCTCCGTGGCGCGATAAAAGATGGATTCATCCTCGACTTGCATTGCCTTACCCGAGTTGCCAGGTAAAAAAGTCAAGTAAACAAGTACAAGTAAAGATGCGAAGAAAGATAAAGCTCACCGCGCTCGCTCTGCTTAGAAGTGCCGGAGTTTTCCGCCTCGTGGCCAACAGCAGTTGGCGCCGACAGCGGCTGCTGATTCTCTGCTACCACGGGGTCTCTCTCGAAGATGAGCATCTATGGAGACCTCAACTCTACGTGCAGGCAGAATTGCTGCAGAAGCGGCTCGAGATGCTGCGAACTATGGATTGCTCGGTGTTGCCGCTGAACGAGGCGTTGGAACGGCTGCGTTCCCGTGATCTGCCGCCACGCAGCGTCGCAATCACCTTCGACGATGGTATGTATGATTTCTACAAGCAGGCCTATCCGCTGCTCAAAAAATACGACCTTCCCGTCACGGTTTACCAAACCACCTATTACACGTCTCACGAGACGCCGATTTTCAACCTGATCTGCTCTTATATGCTGTGGAAAAGACGCGGGCAGCAGTTGATGCCGCGGGACCTCGGAATCTCCGAAGCCATGGATCTGCGCACCGAACTACGTCGTCACCGGGTGGTGCGCAGTCTGATTGAACTTTCCGAACGCGAGAACCTGACCGGATTGCAAAAGAATGAGCTCGCCGGACGGTTGGCCGCGAACCTTGGACTTGATTATGCGGAGCTTGCCGCCAAACGAATTCTGCAACTTATGAATGCGAGAGAAGTGGCGGAAGTTGGATCGAATGGAGTCGACGTCCAACTCCACACACACCGTCATTGCACGCCGAAGGACGAAACAGCTTTCAGGAGGGAAATTACTGAGAACCGGGAACAAATCCAAGCCTTAACCGGACGCGACGCGAGACATTTCTGCTACCCAGGCGGAGTCTACCAGCAGGAATTCGTCGGCTGGTTAGAAAAGGAAGATGTCGTCTCCGCCACGACTTGCGACGTCGGGCTGGCCGATCGGCACGACAATCCATATCTGCTGCCGAGATTGCTGGACACTTCCGGTCGCAGCCAACTGGAGTTCGAAAGCTGGCTCGGTGGAGCGGGCTCTCTTCTTGCGGTGCATCGGGCCGCATTGCAGCGTTACATCGTGCGCGACGAATAGACGGGTTAGACTGAAAGTTCAAAGAGAAATTCTCGGCATAGCGTTCCAATGAGAGACTGGGCAAAAAGAGCGATTCTTGGCAGCGGAACACTACGGCTGGCGGAAAGTTTTCGTGGTCCCAGCGGGGCGATTCTGATGTACCACTCGGTTCTGCAGAACCCGTCGCTGCGGATCGACTCATTTGGCGGAATCGCCCACTCCGAGTCCGTCTTCTGCGGACAGATCGAGTTATTGGCACGGGATTTTCATCCCATCAGTCTGGACGAAGCGGTCAAATATCTCCGCAGCGGCAACCTTCCCAAGCGTTCGGTCGTTGTCACGTTTGACGATGGGTACGCCGATAACTATGAAATCGCGATGCCTATATTGAACGAGGCCGGGGTGCCAGCGACGTTTTACGTCACTGTCGACTGTGTAGAGAACAGAAGGCAGCCATGGCCCAGCCGGCTGCGGTTTGCCTTCCGAACCACAAAGCTCACTGACTGGAAAGATTCCGCCGGCACATGCTGGACGCTTGATCGTCCCGTGGAAAGGGAAGCAGCCTTCCTGAGCAGTTGTGATGTTTGTTGCCAGCTCAGCGGTACTGCTCAAGACGTTTTTGTGGGACGCGTCGAGCAAGAGCTTGAGACAAAGATGCCGTGCGAGCCTTCTGTGATGATGAGTTACGAACAGATGCAAGCACTTCAGCGGAACGGACACACGGTTGGTTCGCATACGATGACGCATCCGAATATGGCCTACCTCAAGGAAGATGAAGCCAGTCACGAACTCAGGGAATCGAAGCGGAGACTTGAGCTCCATCTCGAAGCACCAATCAGGCATTTCTCCTATCCTTGTCCGGCACTTTCTCCGCATTGGAGCACTCAGACCCTGGAGCAGAGCCGTGTTGCGGGCTACGAGACAGCGGTGACTACGGATAACGGGTTAATGCGCAGCGGTGACAATCCACTTTGTTTGAAGCGCATTCGTCCCAGCAAGACGTTTGAAGGCCTGCGGTGGAACCTGGAAAGCGCTTTCGCCGGAAGAGCAGTTTAATTTACCACTAAGCGAGTCGCAGATTGGCGAGAATACTGGTTCTCGACGGGCACAGCGCAGCGGCGCTCGCGGTGACGCGGTCGGCCGGGCAGTGCGGGCATTGGGTGGCGGTGGGTGGAAACCGGGGCCTGTTTGCCGCGACAAAACTCTCCCGCTATTGCAACCTCGGGTTCGACTATCCGATCTCAACTGACGATCCGGGCGCTTTTGTGGACGCGCTTGTCGAGTTCGTCCGCGCGCATTCGATTGATCTCATCATTCCGATCACGGATTGGACTTTGGGGCCGATTTCCATGCAGCGAGAACGTTTCGCGGGCCTATGCCATATCGCCATGCCTTCCCCGCGCGCACTCGACACAGTCTCGGATAAATATCGTACGATAAAGTTGGCCGAATCTTTTGGGATCGACATACCCAGAACCCATCTTGTCGAATCCGTGGGCGATCTGTCGCAATGGGAGGAGAACCAATTTCCGGTGGTTGTGAAGGATCGCTTTTCGGTGCGATGGTCCAACGACGCATCGACAAAGAAGAAAGCAGTATTTGGGTCAGTAGCCTATGCTTACTCCGCTCCGGAACTGGCAAACAAAGTGGACGAGCGGTTGCGGGTGGCCAGCGACGTATTGATTCAGGAGTTTGTCTCCGGAACTGGCATCGGATTTTCCTGTTTTGTCGCCGGCGGAAAAACGTTCTTGCCTTTCCAGTGGGAAAGAATCAGGGAAGTCGATCCGCGAGGATCGGCGAGCAGCGCCAGAAAATCCATCCCTCTGGATCAATCTCTCGTTTCGCTCAGCGTGCGGCTAATAACGGAGATCGGTTTCGAGGGCGTCGCAATGGTGGAGTACAAGAAGGCGGCTGACGGGCGCCTCATTTTAATGGAAATCAATGGCGACCCTGGGG
>OBLW0100001547.1_pt1 | contig 19329 bp, 18 predicted proteins | sample 1520161 | NCBI WGS metagenome assembly OBLW01 (sample SAMEA3539309, study PRJEB22396) | soil metagenome | biome: tundra; feature: field; material: soil | place: USA | collected 2010-05 | depth 0.15 m | reverse complement strand
ACACCACGCCCTTCGCTATTAGCGTTTGTCCGTGAGCCGCGGACGAAAAGTAGTTGTGACAATCCGATGGCAGCAATGCCGATGGCCGAAATCGCACGAGAGCTTGCCGCCCACGGGAACATAAAGCGCTCGAAGAGTGGCCGGAGTTATCGGGTCAAAAATCCTACGAGTCCGAACGCCGGCCCTCTCTGACCACCAAGTACGGCCCTGAACAATTCATGGTTAAGGATTCCGATGCGAGAAGCTCTTTCATTGGAAGGTCACACGCGCACTGAGGGAAAGCTACAAAGGCCTGTTTCGGACAGCAAAGGACCGCGGCCTGGCGGGCGGACGAAGTACGGCGGTGGATGGGAGCCACGCGCAGGAGGCAAAGCAGTGCACGACCATTACACTCGATTGCGGAAGCCAGTGGAGGATTTTACAAATTGCACCACTGACCGTCACCGCTAAGTTCGGGGAGCCACATACGCCGGAAAGCGAGACTCGAAAAGCACCGTCGAACGACTTCCAGAGAGTGACTGGGGGCGCCCGCTTGTGTAGCAGGTTTTAGGTGTCATACCGCTCTGCCTTTCAATGCTTCTGGCGAAAGGTGTTGTTGGGCGTGCCACATCTGCGTATTTCCGCGGTGAAATGGGGTTGAGGCCGCCATGTGCAGCCATAGCGTGCTCATTCATTGCCCTGGCCGCCTGGCTGCGGCAGTTGCCGTTCTGACTGCTGAACTCCCGTGTCGTGACGGAGTGTTTGCAAAGTACACACTTGAACGTGCTAAAACCGCTCATCATTTTGATCGTGTAATGTCTCATAGTTCAAGTGTAGTCGCTCATCCCGGTCTGACTCCGAACTAAAGTTACGTTAGAGGAGCGATGCCGATCAGAATATGGACCTGCGTTGCTCGCAGCACTTGACATTCAGTCCGCTCACTACGAGCCTTTACGCGTTTCGCCGCCATTCAGAACCGAATCCCCAGTTCCGTAGTCGCATAAGCTAGGCGAGAAGTATTCCACCGGTGGTGGTACCTAAAGGGGCCTCTGCTTTGCCAGGTCCGCTCCCTCCGAGGAGGATTCCGCTCCTGCTCTCGACTGTCCGAATTTCAGACAAACTGGCACGAACTCGGCGTGCACGGGTAGCGATGCAATTTGAATGGTCTCTATAACCGCGCCGCCTAAGTGACGTTTCCTTGGCGAGCGGTGCTCGTTGCGTCTGGATTCAGGGCATCTCTACGGACTTGCAGACGAGGCGCCGAAGCATGCGCGGGACATCGCGCTCAAACCAAAGGAGTATTGCAGCCTTCGGTTTTGGCATCACAATTGCGGTGCAATGGTGTGGACATCTGCCGCAAGCAGTTGAATTGGTCACCTGCCCGTTCGAAAATCCGATGTCCAGCAGCGGCGATCTCACGGCACGTCCAAGAAATCTAAGGAAACGCCATGGAAACGTCTCAAGTAAAGAAAACAAAGGTCCGTATCGCGGTGATCGACAGTGATCCCCTGCGGTTTTTGGGATTCCGCGCTCTATTGAGTTCAGAATCCGATTTCGATTTACAGTCCCTGTCGCTGGCTGAAATCGGCACACATCAGGAAATAAACGTCGTGCTGCTGGGCAGTGATCTCGGCAGGAATGTTCTTGATGTGCTGACTACGATGAAGGCACTCCGTCCCGGCCTTGACGTCATCGTGACGGGATGTGGCCTAGATAATGATGCAATCCTGAAGGCTATCGCAGCGGGCGCGAAAGGGTGCGTCGACGAGGCCGCCCCGGTCGGCGAACTCGTGCGGGCTATTCGGATTGTGCGGGCTGGATCGATTTGGGCTCCAAGGCAAGTTCTCTCCATGTTCGTGGAGCAGGCATACCGATCCTCCGGGCACGGTGTTTCTGCCGGCCAGCGACCGTTCACGGGCCGGGAAAAAGAAGTACTCGGGATGCTGGTGGCGGGCTGCTCTAACAAGGAAATCGCTGCTCCTCTTGGGATCGAAGAGCGCACGGTGAAAGCCCACATAGCCAAGCTTATGCGAAAGGTTGGAGTACCGAATCGAGTCCTGCTTTCTGTGCACGCGATTACGTACTCGCTGGTCCCAACCAGAGAATGTTAGTGGAAGCCGCTCTCGACCGGGGCGCAACAAAACGGCGAAACACGGTGGAAAGCCGCATAGCGGCGATCAGCTAAGTGATTGAGCGACAATGACGGACCGTTGTTTGTGTCGGCTCATCACCCAAAGGTCGGTGGTTCAAATCCCCCCCGCAACCAACTTTTCAATCAGTTGCAAGCCTTTCGGTAACAAGCCCCCGCTCACTTTGCGCTCACGCTGCCGTCGTTCGGGCCGAATTCCGCCCGTGAAGGGACGGACGCTTTGAATAACATAGCGTGATCGCCGCTTGCGTGGAGCGCATAGTGCGTTCCGAAGGGAACAAAAATGCTGGTGCCGCGAGTGAATGCGGTGCTCTGGCCGTTCGCGATAAGAATTGCGGTGCCGTTAATAACGATGAGCGTGTCTGGACCATGAACTGCGTTTCCCAGGTATTGCCCGCCCGGCTCTAGATTGATGCTCGTCAACTCGAATTCGTCAGAGGGGGTCTGGTAGACATGTTCTGAGGCGCCCGCGTGCACACCATTCTGCACACCGTTCATTACAAGGGGCAGACTACTCTCGAAGGAGAGAATTCTCATCAACTCCGGTATATCAACGTGCTTCGGCGTCAACCCTCCGCGCAGGACGTTGTCAGAATTTGCCATTAACTCAACGGTCACACCTTCGAGATAAGCATGGAGCGTGCCCGCAGACTGGAACGTGCCCTGTCCTGGTCTCAGGTGCACCAGGTTCAATAGATAAATCGAGAAGATGCCTCGGTCGCAATGCCCATCAACTGGGTGAAACGTTTCTGACGCCCGTGCGGCCCAATAGCCCGGATCGTTCTTATCCGACGGATCTGTCGAGGCAAGGCGCGCGATCAGAGTATTCAGCAGAAGGTCCGCGCGGTCCTGCGGTGTCGTCATCACTGTGCGGTAAAGCTCTTGGAGCAGCGCTCGACGGGCCTGAGCGGCGTTCCCGGTCCGCGCGAGTCTTTCCGGAAAGTCGGGCATAATCGACTGCAGTTCGGGAACCGTGCGAAGCATTTCGGCGATTTGCTCCAGCGGGCGGAAGCCGTGCAGCATCCAGAAATCGGTCAAGGCTAGGGCCACCTCTGGCTTGTCGCTATCATCCTGGTAATTCCGTCCGGAAGCCTGCAAGTCAATTCCGGCCGCGTTCTCGTGGGCGAAACCTTCTTCAGCCTGTTTCTTCGTGGGATGCGCCTGAATTGAGAGCATCTTGGCAACGTCCAACACCTTGAGCAGATAAGACAGGCGTCCCCCAAAATGGGCACTGGCCGTTGAACCCAGAATTTTGTCTGGTGCTTCCTCGATGAGCAGGTTCAGCGGAATCTCAATGCCTGCGACATTCGCGGTTGCCGGTCCTTTTGGATGAGCGCCCATCCATAATTCCGCGAAGGGTATTCTTTCGTTGTTTGCAATGCCCAGGAGGCCGGGAATGAAGTCGCAGCCGCCCCAGGCGTAATGTTGGACCGCGCCGTGCAATCGCAACACGCCGATTTCAAGCATGGGCGGTAACTGCTCTCTCCATGCAACGCAAAATGCCGTTCGGCTCAGCGACTCCCATCGCTGCGATTGCGTCCGCGCGCGACTGTGTATCGGCTACGGCATAGATGCGCAGTTCGTCGGCGTTCCCCGAGGGCCGCACATGTGCCACATCGCCGTTATCGAACAGGACGCGCACTCCGTCCGTGTAGTCCAGGCGCGTGATCGTTCCGAATCCCATTTCCTTAGTGAAGAATGTCGCAAGGCGCTGGCGAAGAGCTTCGAGGCTCGATTTCTCGGGAATGTCTGTACGATCATCAGCACCAGGGGAAAAGAACGCCACGAGTCTTAGCCCAAGTGCTTTGGGAAAATGTTCCAACAGCGCGGCGCGGCTGAAGCGTTTCGGCAGCCGTTCAAACAGATCCACCACGGAAACCCCACTCTCATCCGCGGCAAAAAGCACTCCAAGGATCGGCAGAATGGCATCCCTGGTGAGGAGAGCCGGCAAAACCGAACCATCCCGCGTGATGTCCGAGCCCGTCAAGAAGCCACCATTGGGTTCCCAGCCACAGACCCGCTTGTTCCCAGAGCGCCGTGCTTCCTCCATCCCGGCAATCACAAAGGGTGAGCCGATGCGCGTCTTGGCTTCGACCACGGATTTTAGATTCCCGCGATCAACGGCGTCATTGCAACTGATGGGAACCACCACCGCATCGGCCTTCAGAAACTCGGCTACCACCATGCCCACCAGGTCTCCGCCGAAGAAATGCGCTTTGCCGGTTGCCGCATCCACGCCGAGAATCAGCGGCCGGTCGCTGTCGCCGTCCGTCGACACAATGGCATCGATCGGTCCATGCTTCGCGGTAGCTTCCGAAACCAGTGCCTGGATCGTGGCCAGTTGTGCCGCACCGATGTTCTCGGTATCGATGGGAACGAACGTAGCACTGCGTCCGACCGCGATCACCAGCGCATTCAAGCGTTCGAGGACCTCCACGAGCAGGTCGCGTCCGACTGCGGATTGTTGGTCGACCAGTATGCGCTTGCCGCGCAGAGATTTGTCCTTGAAGAAGCTGGTGAATCGTTGGATCCACGCAGCGCGCGCTTCAGGATCCTCCGCTGGAAGTTCCTGGTGGCCGGCCCGGAACATGCCACGCTCATCAAACAGAGACTGATCCTTATCCTGGCTGTACAGCCGCTGCCGCTCCTTTCGGACCTGCTCGTTGATCGGCGCTTCCTGCTCTTTTCGCAACTCGCCTTTGCTGCTATTGGTTTTGTATCCGTTGCGGTCAAATGGAATGTGGCTGCCAGTAATCATCATGCTGCCCTTGCCACGAGCGAGCGCATAACAGGTGAGCGCGGGAGTGGGTATGGTCCCAAGGTTGATCGCGTGCAGGCCAGCATCGCGGATCGCAGCCACGATCGCTTGGGCGATCTCTCCTCGGCCTTCTTGGTCGGGCGCAAAACAGTCGGAACTGAGGCGCAAGTCCCGGGCAAAGAAAAATTCCTCGCCACGCAGGATTCCACCCTCGGCAGGGCTGAGTGATTGCAAGAACTCCAGTTCCGCCAGAGCGTTAATGTAGACCTCCAACTGCGTAAGGTCTACCACTTTGCCCCGCCGTCCGCTGGTACCGAACTCCAACTCTCGGGGCTCGTACTTCAGACTCGACCGAAGCGTATGGGTTTGTGTTGCAAGACTCATGGCGAAATTCTCCTATACCGATTACTTCTCGGTGTGCTCATGGACGCGATTCCTGCTGCAGAGCGGCTAGCAATTCATCCAGCTGGACAGTCGCGAAGCGGGCAGCATAATCGGACACGCCGTAAGGAATAAACAGTTCACCGTCGTGCAGCAGCGCACCACACGAATAAACGACGTTTGGAACATTCCCTTCCCATTCGCTGGGGATTGGGCTCAGCAGGGGATCGCGCAGCCGCCCGATCACTTTGGATGGATCGTCAAGATCGAGTAGACATGCGCCCACCGAGTACACACGTCCCGGGCCCACGCCGTGGGTGAGGACCAACCAGCCCGCCTTGGTTTCGATGGGCGATCCGCAGTTGCCGATTTGAACCAGTTCCCATGGAAAAATCGGTTTGAGGAGAACTTTGGGCTCATACCAGAAACGGACATGGTCAGAGAACATGAGATAAACGTTCTCCGAGTCCTGCCGGGACAACATGGCATAGGAGCCATTGATCTTCCTGGGGAAAAGCGCCATCCCTTTGTTCTTGACCGCTGGACCATTCAGAGTCATGAGCTGAAAAAGAAGGAAGTCGTACGTCTCCAGCAGTTGCGGAATGCCGAGTTGCCCGTTAAAAGCTGTGAAGGTGGCATAGTAGACGTGGCTTCCGTCGTCGTTCTGAAATCGTACGAAGCGGGCATCCTCGATGCCGTTTCGCTGCGAGCGGGTCACGGGGAAAATAACTCGCTCGGACAAGCCCTGTTCCGGAGGGAATTGGACCGAATAATTTGACTTAGCGAGCATCGAGATTCGCTCCAGCGTGTCCTGGCGGGCCTTTTCACCATCCGGCGTCGAACCTTCCTTTAATTCTGTGTCCACCGCGGCCAGCAACTCTTTCAATTTGAACGAATCCGGCAGACGTTGCATAACACGACGTGTGCGCTCGTTATCCAATCCAAGTTCGACACAGGTCCGTTCGAAGAGGGCCTTGTGATAGAGGTTGTGGGGGACCTGGTTGGGCTCAACAATGTCGCCAGTGGCGGCGATGACCTCGATCCGGTGGTTGGCGTGGATGATGCCTGTGCGGAAAACGATGGAGGAAACACTCCCGTCCCCGGTTGCGCGCAAGCTCAAAATAAAACGCAGTGCGCCAGGGGGCAGGCCTTGTTGATCGGGATCAACGACAATGGACGGGTTGAATAGAGCTGCGGACTCAACCGCGAATTCGGAAAGGAAATAGGACCCGATCAACAGTTGTCGTTGCTCGGACAGTTTGGGTTCGATGGAGACGATCTTACGCAGGTGCTCAAATCGTGCATGGAAAAGCTCTTTGATCTGCTGGTGGCGTGGGGAGAACTTCGAGGAAATCTCATCCAGCAGTGGACCAATGTCACTCTCGGAAATCGACAGGATCGAAGTGACAATCCTCTGCACTCGCTGGTGGTCCCCGGGAGTAAAGGGCCGCAAGAGAACCCGCGACGGATCGGGCTTCAGCGCCGCCTTTGTCCGTTTGACATGGATCGGATTGCGTTCATGGGCAGTTGTTCGTCGGTGACGAGACTGCGGGTAGCCATCGGTTTTCGACATCTGCCCTTCTGTGCATCCGCAGCAACTGCTCGGTGGTGGTCAACTACCCTAGGATTTCGGAAACCGAATCAATGATGCCCAACGAGTTCCTTTCGTTCGCGGCCGGGCTCCTCACGATGCCAGTACCTCTCGCGGAGATAGTGACGATGCAAGTCCTCTTCGTAGTCGCGGGTGATAAGCGCTTCTTCCATGTATTCCGGGGCTCCCTTGACGGCCTCCCGAGTAAGGTCAATGACTCTGGTCATCGCAGTAGAACTCTTCTGCCCTGCCGATCTCTCCGTCGCGCGCGCTCAGTTTGTAGCCCTTTAGATTCTCTCGCGAGTCGCAGCACGTGTGTTTCTCCTTGGGTGCAAGACGGCCGGAGGTGTGTTCGATAGAAAACAACACATCGCCATCCACGCAAGCCTAAGGGAAGCAATGCTCGCAGTCTGATCAATAACGCTCACCGGACCTGGGAGCGAATGTTCCGGGCGTCACACAATCTGGAATCGCCGGAAAACGGGTGCTTTGATCAAATCCAATAAGAACGTAAAGAGTAGAGAAGCTAAAAGCGTCGACGCGACGAGCGCAGTTGACAGAGGGCGCATCGCGATACCGCGCATCGCTAGTGCGGAGATGATCAAGATGTCGCCTATCGACGAAACAATGACTAGGCTCCTGAAGCAAGAACAACCGAGGCATCATCGCCTTAATCGAAGTCAACCTTCTCGAACCCCAAGCCCTGCAACAGGCTAGTGATCGTCGACGCCGCGTTTTGCTGGGCGGTTCGCAGAATGCCATCGGCCATGGCGGCCTCTTGCAGTTGACGTTCCGCCTCCTGGCGCACCTGAGTTTCAAGATCCGGGTCGGTGGGAACCAGGAGTCCAGTTTGCCTGGAATACACGCGAGTCTTCGCGCTGTCGATTCGAGTGCTGAACACCTGGGGTGCGGGCAGGCGCAAGCGGATCTGCTTGCCATCCACTCTGACATCGCCCGACTTTAAGTTCGCGAAATCGATACCGGCGACAACTTCGCCGTGCACCAGCATCAAGAGCCGGTCTCCGGCAAGAAAATTCGGCAAGACCGGATTTTCTTTCGCGCCGGATACTATTTTGTCCATTGTATAAACCACGGTCTCGAGCCGCTGCAGCCTCTGGATGCGGTCGACGACGGTGGGCTGGCTTACGTCGATGGTCAGGGTTCTGCCGGTTACCGCCGACCAGAGGTGGCCCAACAGAGTTCGCCCGGATTCGCGAGAGAGCATCAGCCATCCGATCGAACCGGCGCAGAACACACCGAGGAACAGGCCGACGATGAGGGGGCCCACGATCGCCGCACGGGATCGAGCCGATTTGGGAGGTGGGGGCAGGTCAGGATTGCTGGGCATGTCGCAAGGTTATCACTCGCAAGTGGTAGAGGGAATCTGGGCGCACGCCCGGCATTCCACAGGGGGTGGAACTACCGCTTCACCATGTGGATCTCGGTGCCGTTCTTGTGGAACTGCACTTCGTCCATGAGTTGATTGATGAGGAAAATTCCGCGGCCATGGTTGGAATAAAGATTCTCACCCATGGTGCAACTGGGAATCGCCTGAGGATCGAAGCCCGGCCCGGGATCACGCACGATGATAAGGATGCCGCGCTGCTCGTCGCACGCCACCAGGCACTCCACGATTTTGGTGGGATCTTCTTTGGCACCGTGAACGACAGCATTGGCTAGCGCTTCCTGCAGGGCCAGTTCGATAGCATCTTCCTTGCCGTCAACGCATTTCATCTGGCGGACGGCTTCCATGACCTGTGCCACGACTGGGTCTACGGCCTTGCGGTCGGCCGCGAGCGTGACTCGCACGCGCAGGTCAAGTTTTGCTGGATCGAAATCGTGCTCCGGGAGTTGTTCCTCGGAAGAATCCCCAGATTCCATGGTTGGCCCGTTCGTCCCCTGTCCGCCTGTGGGAGTGCGGCTATTGCGATTCTAGCGGCAAGGCGCTGAATCCGGCAATGGCCGCCTCATTTAAGGCGCTCGCTACAATAACATAACCTCAGTCTTTGGTGGGGTTACGCTCGTCGTCGGCCATGGGGCTGGTCTGTGCGGCCGACGCTTCCGTGTGGTGTGCCGGCGTCCCATGTTCCAGCATCCTGTGCTCCAATTGCCGGCGCCAATCGAGTTCTTCCACAAAACGGCGGGAATCCCGCCATCCCGGCTCGGCTTTTACGTAGAGTTCGAGAAAGACCTTCGTTTCCATCATGCGCTCGATCTGTAAACGCGCCGAAGTCCCAATCTTCTTGAGCATCTGGCCGCCCTTTCCAACCAGAATCCCCTTCTGCCCTTCGCGCTCGCAATAAATTGTGGCCGCGATGCGAGTGAGCCGCGCGCCTTCTTCGAAGTTCTCAACGATCACCGTGGTCGCATAGGGAATCTCTTCGCTGGTGTTCAGCAGGAGTTGCTCGCGGATGATTTCCGCTGCCATGAATCGTGCAGGCTGGTCGGTGACTTGATCCTCGGGAAAGTATGCGGGCCCGGCGGGAAGGACCGCGATCACCATGTCCAGCAGAGTATCGAGGCCATTGCGCTTGAGCGCCGAAATAGGGATCACTTCGGCGAAGTCGTAGAGCTTTCGGTATTGCTCGATCAGAGGGAGCAGTTTCGATTTCTCGCGGATCAAGTCAACCTTGTTCAGGACGAGAAATGCCTTCGTCTTCGGACGCCGCAGCAAGTCGAGCGCAAACTGATCACGGGGATCGAATTTGCGCGTGACATCCATGATCACCAGCACCAGATCGCAGCCTTCCAGTCCTTCGCGGACCTCGACCATCATCTTGCGCCCCAGCGAACTGTCGGGTTTGTGAACGCCGGGAGTGTCGACGAGCACGATCTGTCCGCCGCCCTTGCCTTTGCGCTTGGGGACGTGAACCACGCCCTGAATGCGATTGCGCGTCGTCTGAGGTTTGGGCGAGATAATCGCCAGCTTTTCGCCCACCAGCGCATTGAGCAGGGTGGACTTGCCCGAGTTCGGGCGGCCGAGGATGCAAACAAAACCGGAACGGAAAGACATAGGAGTTCAGACCTCGGACCTCGGACTTTGGACCTCAGGCTGCAATCCTGGTTGTTGATCGGGAAGGCTAAGGTCTGAGGTCCGAAGTCTGAGGTCTGAAGTTTGACTATATCAGTTTCAACTGCCGCGGCTGCACCGCGGTAACTCTCACGCGCTCCACCTTGCGGTCGGTGGATTCCAGGACTTCAAAGCGCAGACCGTCTTCTTCGACCACTTCACCCTTGCGCGGAATACGTCCGGCGAGTTCGCTGACCAGACCGGCGATCGTGGCGGACTCTTTCCCCTCCGGTTTAGTGCCAAACAGCTCGTCGAGACGGTCCACATCCATTCCGCCAGCAACGATGAATGAGCGCTCACCTTCCCGGACAATTTCCGGCTTGTCGTGGTCGTCACGAATTTCTCCCACGATCTCTTCCACCAGATCTTCGATCGTGACCAGTCCGGCCACGCCGCCATATTCGTCGACCACGATCGCCATGCGAATATTCTGTTTCTGCATTTCGCGCAACAGGTCGCTTCCCAGTTTGCTCTCGGGAACGAAATAAACATCGCGGCGCATGATCGTATCCAGCCGGCGCACCTGGGCTTCGCTGTCGGGGACTTGCAGAACGTCCTGCGCGTAGACGATCCCCTTAATGTTGTGAACGCTGCCTTCAAACACGGGCACGCGCGAATAGTGTTTGACGCGCAGCATATCGATGAAGCTTTCGACCGTGGTATCGGAAGGAACGGCAAACATCTTGGGACGCGGCTGCATCGCCTCGCGCACGGTCTTGCCGCTGAATTCCACCACCGACTGGATCAGGTCGCGGTCCCCCTCCTGAATAATGCCCTCTTCCTGACCGGCTTCAATCAAGGCATCCACCGCCTCGGCCGAGGTCTCCGGCTGCTCGGTCGTATTTTGCTTGGTCAAGGAAGCCACGGACTGCAAGAACCCGAGAACAATCGTCACCGGCATTGCCAGGTAGATCAGGACCTTCAGCACGAGCGTCCAGTGGATCAGCCACTCGCCTTTGGTGCGCGAGAAGAACACGAAGGGTAGAAAGCGGTTGCACACGACAACGATGAGGATCAGGCTGATCGCCGCCTGCAAGATTTCGTAGATGCTCCAGGAGGGATCGCTGAACACCAGAAAACCAATGAGCATGGCGATGACGGCCATGGTTAGCTGCGTAAGCACCGCCATCGACAGGGCGGCCCGGGTGCGGCCTACTCCAAGTACCGGTTCAATCTTCTGTTCGAAGACGTCGATATTGTCCTGGAATTCGCGGGAGAGAAACTTCCCGACCTCTTGATAAACGCGATCGACATACGAGACGAGAGTGAGCAGACCGAGCAGGAGAAGGAGCGCAAGGGAGATGGCGACATTCATGCCGTCCTCCGCCCTCGCCTGACACGCGCCGAATCGCGCTGGGGTCTCAACGACTGCTTCGGGACGGATTGGACTCGCTCGATCAAAGCAGCCGGCAACCGGAGCGCGCGCCGCAACTTCGCTTCCTGGCGCGCCATTTCACCATTATCGCGCTCGTGATCAAAGCCCGCCAGATGCAGGATCCCATGCAGCGCCAGGATCTTGATTTCCTGAACCGCCGGATGTCCGAGCCGGAAGGAATTCTGCAGAGCAATATCGGCCGAGATGGCGATGTCTCCGGCGATCTTCACGCGTTTGCCAGATTGCGGGCTGGGAAGAATCGCCGGAAACGACAAGACATCGGTTGCCTTGTTCAGCCCGCGAAACCGGCGGTTCAGAGAGCGGATGGCCGCACTATTGGTCACCAGCAGGTTCACTCTCGCCCGTAGGCCAACCGCTTTTCGAGCGCGCAACACGAAACGCTCCAGCGCCGCCTGGGTTAATCCCGTCACTTTCTTTTGCAGAATAACCAAATCCTTCTCTTCTTCGCCTCAGCGATCCGTCGATACCGCACAAAAGCAAACAGGAGGGCCGAGTCGCGGCCCTCCCGCCCGATCTGTGCGGCTTTATCCTTTGGCTTCGGCCGACGTCGCTTTCGGTTCGTTGCTGGCCGGAGCCGAGTGCCTATCGCTGGCGCTTGCCGCCTCGGCATGTCTTGGTTCGGCTAGCAACAGCATCTGCTCGGCGACGCGCGTCTTGTGCTCGTCATAGGCACGGACGATGCGCTGTACCAGATGGTGGCGCACTACATCGGTCTCATCAAAGTGCACAAACGCCAGTCCATCCACATTCTTCAACACATCCACGGCCTCGACCAGGCCGCTGCGACGAGCGTTGGGCAAGTCGATCTGGGTAACGTCGCCGGTAATGACCGCCTTCGAGTTGAAGCCGAGCCGCGTGACGAACATCTTCATCTGCTCGGAGGTCGTATTCTGCGCCTCGTCGAGAATGACGAACGAATCGTTGAGCGTGCGCCCGCGCATGAAGGCGATGGGAGCGATCTCGATGACGTTCTTTTCCAGAAAGCGATCCACTTTCTCGGGGTCGAGCATGTCGTACAGCGCATCGTAAAGCGGGCGCAGGTAGGGATCAATCTTGTCCTGCAGCGTTCCCGGCAGAAATCCCAGGCGCTCGCCTGCTTCCACCGCAGGACGCGCCAGGATAATGCGGTTCACGCGTTTGGCCAGCAGAGCGGAGATAGCCATCGCCACGGCCAGGTAAGTCTTGCCGGTCCCGGCCGGGCCAATCCCAAACACCATATCGTGCCCCTCGATGGTTTCGAGGTAGCGGCGCTGGTTGCTGCTCTTGGGCTGGACGGTGCGGCGCCCGAGGGAACGCTGGCGCCCGGCGTCGGCCAATCCACGAAGCGTTGTATTGGGATCGGAAGTCAGCACGCGCAGCATGCTGTTGAGGTCGCCGTTGTTGAAGGTGTGACCGGATCGCCGCAGCGTTTCGTAGTCGGCGAAAACTTGCTCGACGCGTGCCACGTCCTTGGCCGCGCCCTCGAGTTCGATCGCATTCGACCGCAGGTTGATGGTGATATTGAGGCCGTCTTCCAGCAGGCGCACATTCTCGTCTCGCGTGCCGAACAAGGTCTCGATGTTGGGACTAACCCCGATATTCTTCTTCATTGAGTCTCTTTGACGAACCGTGTGAGGACAGCCGCATCGGCTGTCTGGCCGGGCAATGCCCGGAAGTCGTGGAACATTTGAGATGCACTTGTGCACCTCACAGACAAAGCAGGGTTTCGCTTGGAGACGGGACCAGCCGGAATGCGCATGCCCAGAAGGCAAGTCACTACCATTGAGTTAAAGCGTACCCCGGAGCGAAGACGGAGTCAATGGGAGCGCGCCTGTGGGAAACTATGGGGCATGAAGAAGCCCTTTCTGCGCGTCACCAAATGGCTAGGGGATATTCCAGTGGAAGCCGGCTGCGCATCCTGCGGCGCAGAAACGCGATTCCGGGTAACGCCCATGAGCCACCGCCCCAACCGCGAGGAATATGCGAACCAACTGCAGAGGGCGTTCGATCAGCATTGCAAGGTTGGTCATGCGAGCGAAGCTCAGCGTGCGGCCGAGCCGCCATCCTGAGCCGATGCGGGCACAGCCCTGGTTCGGGCCCATTCGCGCAAAGTGGCGATCTCTTCAGCGCGCGTGACGGAGAGCGGCACGGTCTGCGCCAGGGCGTCCAGAAGCGACTGGGTGGAGAGTTGCTTCTTCTCGGAATACGCGGCGTAGAGTCCACCTTGGACGGCGGCGTCGATTTCCGCCCCTGAGTATCCTTTCGCGGCCGCGGCGACTTTTTCCAGATCGAAATCCGCGGGATTGCGTTTGCGCCTCGTGAGTTGAATGGAGAAGATCTGCTTGCGCTCGGTCTGGTTGGGCAGATCGACGAAGAACAATTCATCGAAGCGGCCCTTGCGGATGAGCTCGGGCGGCAGCACCGTCACGTTGTTGCACGTCGCGGCGACGAATACGGGCGCCTTGCGGTCCTGCATCCACGACAGAAACGAGGCCAGCAGGCGCGACGAAACGCCGGCGTCGGCCGACGCTGAATCGGGACCACTGCCCGCGAACACCTTCTCCAGTTCGTCGATCCACAGCACACACGGCGCAAGGCCTTCAGCGACCTGAAAGACTTTGCGAATGCGCTTTTCCGTCTCGCCAATGTACTTGTCGTAGACGGCGGACGTGTCGAACTTGACCAGCGGCAGCTTCCACTCTCCGGCCACGGCGCGCGCACAGAGGGACTTGCCGCATCCCTGCACGCCGAGGATGATCATGCCGCGCGGCGGCTCGAGACCAAATTCGCGCGCCGCGTCTTCCCAAGCGCCGCGACGCTGTCCGAGCCAGTGCTTCAGGTTCTCGAGTCCACCCACAGCGGCCATGGTGTCGGAGGCCTCGACAAACTCGAGCATGCCGGAATGGCGCAGCAGTTGCTTCTTGGCATCGAGCACATCGGTGACGGTCTCGGGACACAGCGCGTAGCGCGTGACCAACGCCTGCGAGATGGCGCGCTCGGCCTCTTCTTCGGTCAGGCCGCGCAGGTTGGCCGACATCGCGTCAACTCCGGCAGCATCGAGTTGCAGCTTCAACGTGTATGTCTTCGACAGCCGGGTAAAGGTATCGTGGATGATTTCGTGCAAGCGATCGCAATCGGGGAGTGGGAGATCGAAATATTCCACCAACGTGGTCAACTCCGCAGGGACGGTAAGTTCGGGAGCGGTGATGACTACCGTCCGACGGTTGGCCGCAAACTTCTGCCCCACGTCGCGCAGGCGGCGCACAACCACTGGGTCGTCCATGTGGCGGTGAAAATCCTTCAAGATGAAGACGGCTTCGACCGTCATGGACTCCATGTTGGCCAGGGCCTGGACCGGTTCGCGCGTGTTGTAGATCGCGGTGCCGCTGGCGGCGGCAGCACCATCGGTTCCCATGGATGATGCCACCGAGCGAGCCAGTCTGTTCCCTTCCCCGGCGCCGGGGCTGAGGGCGGTTCGCGTCGGCGTTTCGCTACGCCCAGTCTGGTTCCAAATGGTGTTCTGATCAATGCGGGCCTGCAGGGAGATTTTATCTCCCTCGGGCGGAGCGTTCGTGCCGGAACGCAGCAGGCCGTCGGCAATGCTCCACTCGAAGGTGGCCATGTTGAGTTGGCTGCAGGCGGTGCGCACCATACTGATAGCGTGCATCTCCTCCGACGTTTCCATCACGACGATGGGCGTCGAGGAGTTGATGAGTACCTTCAGGCGCTCAAGGCCGTCTGTCATCTGTTCACCCGTGCAGCGGTGCAACGTGGATCTGGGGACTCTCTCGGAGGCGTCATCCCGATCCCGGCGCACTTCAGCCGGGCGAGGAATCCCGCGTGGGAGCTTCCCCGGAAGTTCTGCCGGTCTGCGCGCCAGATCCTTCCCTCCGCCTGAAAACCGGCTACGGTCAGGACGACGCCCATCGCGAGCGGAGACCGTCGGAATTCAGGCTGTACGATCACCATTACTCTCCTATGTTTGACCGGGCGGGAATGCTTCCCTATAATAAGGAATTCGGACCCACCCCGAATATCTCTCTGCACTTACAAAGGTAACGAACCAGCTATGGCAAACCATCTTTCGGCGCTGAAGCGCGCGCGCCAGACCACGAAGCGAACGGCCACCAATCGCGCCAACACCTCAAGCCTGCGCACCCAGTTGCGCGTTCTGCGCGAGACCATCGAAAAGGGAGACAAGGCCGCCGCCGAGCAGGTGTACCGGCAGACCGTCTCGGTGCTCGACAAGGCGATCCAGAAAGGGACGCTGCACGAGAATACCGCCTCGCGCTACAAGTCCCGTTTGGGCAAGCGCGTCACGGCGATCAAGTAGCCTTAGCCGTCACTTTTTCAACCAGCAGATTTGGGCAGACCTTACGGTCTGCCTTTTTGTTTGGTCCCTCCTCTGTTTCAATATTTTTTTCTGCGAATCCTCTAAAATCCTTATTTTCATGAAGTTGCGCTGTCGAGATAGGGCGGGGTATGGATAAAATCTTGATTCGCAAGGACTTATTTGCAAAATATTGCGGGATAAGGGTTTAGCTTCGGACTTCGAGCCCGTCGTCCGAACTCGGATTCTGTTGGGGGAGCGGTCATGCATGGTCCCAGTTTGCTTATTTCCAAGTCCTCAGTAAAGGTTGTACGTCACAAGATTCAGATTTCGCGCTGTGGAAAACAGGGAGACCTATCGCGCGGAAAATCTCAACGGCGCCCTGAATCGAGTTCTGCACGGATCAACGTTGAAGGAATTTCACGCGCACAAAGGGTGCGCTGTCGAAGAGGCACGGGAGTCTCTGGCTAGAAGCCCATGAGCCCTCACGGGTCTTGGGTGCTATCGCGGCGCTCCACAGTTGAGGAACGTGGCGCATCGTGATTGCACGATCCGCCGCATATCGGTATGCAAGAGGCTGCATCTTGACAGTCAATCTAGATCCTCGGATAATCCCGCTGCTTGCCCGGCAGCCCGCGTACTTCCCCTCGCGGTCAGGCACATCTGCTGGCTTTCGCACTCGGCGAGAAGCCGAGAGGGACACACGATGAGAAAACTTAGGCTCTCGAAAATGGGCTGCATCGTGGCTGCGTTCTGTGCAGCGATCGTGAGCACCTAGAGTTCAGGCCCCTCGTCGCACGACTAAAGGAGAATTCCAAATGCGAGGCAAGAAACTCACTCTTGGATTGACAGTGCTGGTGGCCATGGTTGCCTTGGCCACGATCGCTGCGCCCCCACACGCCGCCGCACAGACCGAAACCTTGCTGTATAGCTTCAAGAACAACGGTACGGACGGCGTCGACCCAGAGGCCGGCCTGATCGCAGATGCCGCCGGCAACCTCTACGGCACGACACGTTTTGGCGGCACGTACAACTACGGCACCGTTTTCGAACTGTCGCCCAAGCCAGGCGGGGGCTGGGCCGAGAAGGTACTGCATAGCTTCAATAACGATGGCGTCGATGGGAATGTTCTCGCGGCTGGCTTGGTTATCGACGCAGCGGGCAATCTCTATGGCACTACCCAGAGAGGCGGCGCTTACGCGTATGGAGTGGTTTTCGAGTTATCGCCACGTAAGGGCGGGGCCTGGACGGAGAAGATACTGCATAGCTTTGGCAACGGTCTCGACGGGGAAGTGCCGGTGGCCGGCTTGATCATGGATGCCGCGGGGAATCTCTACGGCACAACGCAATATGGCGGCGCCCATGCCGTCGCTGGCGTCGGTGGCACGGTGTTCGAGCTAAGAGCGAAGGCGGGCGGAGGCTGGATCGAGAAGATTCTGTATAGCTTCGCCGACAACGGCAGAGACGGCTATGAGCCTATCACCGGTTTGACTCTTGATGGTGCGGGCAATCTCTACGGCACAACGATCTATGGCGGCACGGATCGGGTTCATTGCAACCTTGGCTGCGGCACTGTCTTCGAGCTAACGCCTGGAGCCAGCGGGTCGTGGATAGAGTCAATTCTCCATAGCTTCGCGGGCGGCAGCGCGGATGGAGCTGGCCTTTTTGGCGGGCTGGTCATCGACGCCGCCGGAAATCTCTATGGCACGACCGACGAGGGTGGTACCGGAGCGTGTCCTTTCGGTGCCGTAAGCTGCGGCACGGTGTTCGAGTTGACGCCAGCAGGAAGCGGGAACTGGACCGAGACTATGTACAGCTTTGACGACGCGGACGGGTTCTCTCCCCAGGCCAGCCTGATCCTTGACTCGTCCGGTAATCTCTACGGCACTACTCTTTATGGCGGCGCCTACAGTGAGGCCGGTACGGCGTTCGAGCTGACCCCCGCGGCGGGAGGCGGCTGGACCGAGACGTTGCTCCATAGCTTCGGCAGAGGTAATGACGCAGACTACCCCGTCGCAGGCCTGACCTTCGGCCCTTCGGGCGTTCTCTACGGAACCGCGAGCGGTGGTGCCTATGGCAGCGGTGCGGTGTTCGAAATCACGCCCTAGCCACCAGTGGTACGGCGACGTCAGTAGGAACTCAATGCACCAGGCTCTTCCTGGGGAGCGAAATGGCCTGGTAAACAACAGTTGGAGCCGCAGCGCCCGATTTCGAACTACGGAATTTGAAAGACTTGAGGGTTCTGAGGATTGAACAAAACCATTCTTCCGGTTCGGCTCAGTCGCATGCGAATCCCCGATGGCCGCTTTGTTGGTAATGAGGTGGACGTAAATATTATCGTGCGCGCTTCGCCCTCCCATATCGTAATCTGCGCACTAGTAGCGAACGCGTACCTTACCGCATCCAACCAGTCAATGTCAGTTTCGACTGTGCCTGAGTCGGCTAGTAGCCTGCCATTCTCAAACGAAACGGAGTCGTGGATGTCTCTGTGCGGTAGAGAGATTGCCTTCTGCCGCTTCCACCCCTGAGCGTCGAACACGGTCATATCCAAATGGCTCTTGAACAGTGCGCTTTTGGACGCCGCTCCCTCGACTGCATACAGGTGGTCGTTTGAGAAGGCAATGGGTCCGGGGATTTCCCCCTTTAACGTTCGTACGTGCGCCCAAGGATTCGTGCTGAAGATGTGGAGCCTATCGGCCTTTATAGAGGGGTCTGTCGCAGTAACTGCAATTTGTGTCCCGTCCGGCTTCCACGCAATTGAGATTGGACAAACCCAGTCCGGGGGCTTCCAGTCGAAGAGCAAATCACCCGTGTCTAAATCGTAAGCGAATAGCATGCAGGTTCTTCTCTCTCTTCGAGTGACGATAATTGAGACGTGCCCCATCGGAGATGGTTCTAGAGCACTGATCCGAAAGCCGTGAAGCAGGGGCGGTTCGATCAATCGCATCGCCCTTAGAGACGCCGTCTCAAACACATGCACTTTAGTCGAATCTGCAGCAGCGAGAAGCAAACCATCAGCGGTGAAGCGGACAGGGTTGGTCCCCCTCTCCGTCCGAGCGTAAGTCGCCAGTTTCGAGCTGGCGATCTTATTGTGTTGGCGAAAGTCCCACACTTCCAGGGATTCAACGATCTGTATTGCGTGAGGAGTAGTCTGAAATTCTGAGGTTACGGCGATCAGACGGTCGTCGGGAGCGAGGTCGGCGTCCGTTGTTATTACCCCGAGGTCCCAATGGTTTGTCTCTGAGCCTTGTCCGAACGCCCGAACCGCGTCGTGCCCAGCATCGCCCGGTTTGGTGGCGGGAGGGGCTTCCTGCCCGGTGGCAGCTAGTAGAGCGAGCACGATACCTGAAACGAGCACAGTGCCAATTCTGAGATGTAGAGCCTTCATGAATGCAGCATCGGCCCTCCTCTCGATGGCAGTCAATGCATGCTAGGTCAATTCGGCGTAAACGGACAACCAGCGGCGAATGAGTGACTTAGAGCAACAAATAAACAGCAACTCGCGGAGGTTTTCAGGCAGGGTAACGGGTCCGTTGATGATAACTCCCGTGGCTGTTGAAAAACTCACTCACTGGAAAATGGCCAAAAATACTTTGCATTAGGAAGCCCTCCAAACGACTTTCTCCGTTTGGGTAGACATTTTCTATCCCCCAAATTTCTGTGATTTTGAGGAGAATGGAGTTTTTCAACAGCCAC
>OBLW0100001545.1_pt1 | contig 19361 bp, 9 predicted proteins | sample 1520161 | NCBI WGS metagenome assembly OBLW01 (sample SAMEA3539309, study PRJEB22396) | soil metagenome | biome: tundra; feature: field; material: soil | place: USA | collected 2010-05 | depth 0.15 m | reverse complement strand
CCCGGCAACAGCCGCGTGACCGCGTCAATAATCACCATCACCGGCAGCGCGCCGTTTGTCAGCACGTAATCGCCGATGGACAGCTCGTCCTGCGCCAGCTTCTCGCGCACCCGCTCGTCAAAACCTTCGTAGTGGCCGGAGACCAGCAGCAGATGCTCCAGCCCTGCCAGTTCGCGGGCAATGGCCTGATTGAATGGTCGGCCCGTCGGCGAGAGCAAAATCACCCGCGTGCCCTCGCGCCCCAGACTTTCCACTGCTTCAAAGATCGGTTCGGGCTTCAACAGCATGCCCGGTCCGCCGCCAAAAGGCCGGTCATCAACCGTATTGTGGCGGTCGTGCGTGTAGTCGCGCAAATTATGGATCGCCAGATCCAGCCGCCCCGCTTCCCGCGCCCGTTTGATAATGCTTTCGTCGAGCGGCCCCGCGAACATCGCGGGAAATAACGTCAGCACGTCGATTTTCATCTTCCGGTTGGTGTTCGAGCCTGGGCTTGTGTCACCGCCGGATCGTTCTTCGCGGGAAACAAGCCGAATCCCCAACACCAACTGCGCTTACTGTGCCGGCTTATCTTCGACGATTTCCAGCGTGCAGCGCAGCCCCTTCTTCGCGCTGCCAGCCAGCAGGAGGGAGCGGATTGCGTTGATCGTCATGCCCTGCCGGCCGATGATTTTCCCAACATCCTGCGGATGCAGGCGCAACTCGTAAACCGTCGTGCCCTCGCGCTCCACGGGGGTGATCGTCACCGCTTCCTGGTTCTGGACCAGCCCTTTGACGACGTATTCAAGAAACGCTTGCATAAGCCCGAATCAATCGTTATGCCGCAACGGTGGCTGCGGCGGCTTTGATTGCTTTCTTGATGAAGCTGGCGACAGTCTCGCTCGGCTGGGCGCCTTTGCTCACCCAGTACTTGACCCGCTCCAGGTCCATGGTGAAGTTATCATTCTTCTTCCGAGGCAAATAGGTGCCCAGCTCCTCGATGAACTTGCCATCGCGCGGACTGCGGCCATCAGCCACAACAATGCGGAACGCGGGCTTGTTCTTCGCCCCGACTCGCTTCAACCGAATTTTAACTGCCATAAATCATCATTTTCTGTTGCAGCGGCCACGTCCGGACCGCTCGTCCTAAAGGGTTTTCCCAAAAAGAGGGGCCAGCCTAGACTTGCCCCGGCGACTTTGCAAGCCCTGTTTTTGAGGTTTTTAGGGTTTTTCTTTCACGCTGCCCGGCGGGCTCCCTCGCCCTTCCAAATGGGCGAATGGCCAGGCAGGAGGGTTGAAACCAGAGATCGCAGAAATCAAACCCGGCCCACTCGCAATGTTCCATTTGCTCGGCCAGACCTCGGGTCATCGCCGAATCATGAACCCTGGGCCAGGAGCGGAGCACGTAGTCGCCACCCATGATCCAGAACATGTCAAAATCCCGCAGCGCATCCAGCTATACCAGGCGGGTGCTGGTGCTTCCGCCGCTTGGGGGCGAGCCACTCATCGCAGCCAGAAGGTGACGAAGGCTACCGCCAATACCAATGCAACCACCCACCAAAACCAATGAATCCCATGCGGCACAGGAGTCTTGCCGCCGAACTCGCGTTTGACGAAGTCGTCGTAGTTGAAGTTTTCGTCTGGAAGGTCCAGCCCGCTCGCGTGCGCTTCTTCCGACCAGCCCGTCTTTTCATCCGCACCGCATTCCGGACAGGCCCTGGCCTTGGGAGGGACTTCAGCGCCGCAGTTGGGACAAATCTCGGGCGGCACGCTAACCCATCCCGGCGTATTCCTCGTCCGTCTTCAGTTGCACGCCCATCAGGACGTAGTCGTGCGAGATGGCCTGCATGTCCTTCACGTAATCCTCCAGCCGCACCAGGTTGCTGAAACCAAGCAGGGCAAACATCTTGATGGCCGCCTCCTGGTCGCCAATGAACTCCGCTTCGACCTTCTCCAGGCTCAGGTTGCGGGCGAGAGTTACCATTTCCGTCACCAGCGCCCGGGCGAGACCCCGTCCGCGGTATTTCTCGTGAACCAGCACGCTGACGCGGCCGATGTGCCGCTTCCAGCCGGCGAGCTGCTGATGCAGCGTGGCGACGCCGACGATCTTGCCGTCCATCAAAGCGAGCAGCGGCAGGTTGCGCCCCAAGTCGATGTTCTGGCACCAATCCCGGATGACCTCGGGTTCTATGACGCGGTGTTTGATGAACATGCGCTCGGGCTCAGGCACGGCCACAAAGAACTCGTGAAAGTTCTTCTCGTCGTCCTTGCGCAGCGGGCGCAGCTTGCATTTGGACTGGTCCTTAAGGGTGATTTCCTTAGGATACTTTTGCAGTTCTAATTCGAGTGACATAAGCTTCCGGGTTAATCTGGCCTGAGTCTGCCGCAACCCCGTCGGGAGCGCAAGAGGTTATACGTTCATCAACGCACGACCATGTGGCTGAACGGAACCACGTAAGCCTGGAGGAAGACCAGCAGGCCCATCAGCGCCGCCAGAGCGAGGCTATGGAAAAAGACGTAGCGCAGGATGCTGCCCTCATGCCCATACCAATTGGTGGCGGTGCTGGCCACCACGATGCTTTGCGCATCCACCATCTTGCCCATGACCCCGCCCGAGCTGTTGGCGGCGGCCATGAGGATGGGGCTGAGCCCAGTTTGCTCGGCGGTGATTTTCTGCAAGCTCCCGAAGAGCACATTTGAAGAGGTATCCGAACCCGTGAGCGCCACCCCCAACCAGCCGAGCAGGGTGCCGAAAAATGGATATAGGGAACCCGTATGCGCCAGTGCCAGCCCCAGCGTGGCATCGGTGCCCGAGTATTTGGTCACGTTCCCCAGCGCGAGCATGGCGGCGATGGTCAGCAGGGAGAAGCGGACGCGCCAAAGGGTCTCCAGATAAGTCTGGACCAGTTCGCGGAAGCCGCACCCGATTGCCAACCCCGCCACGATGGCCGCCAGCAGAATGGCCGTGCCAGTGGCTGAAAGAAAGTTGAGTTTGAACTCGGCAGCTTCCGGCTTGGCATCCGGCGGCGCGACGGGCGGCACCCGCTGGACCACCTTGTGCAGGTAAGGCACCGCCAGCTTGGGAGCGGCGAGATTGTCGAGCGCGGCCTTAAACTGCGGCAGGCCCCAAAGCATAATGAACGCCGTGAGGATTATCCAAGGCACCCAGCCGCGGAAACGTTGACTTCGCGTGGCTGAGGGTTCCGCCGCATGAGCCGCACCTGGTACCGCACCCTGCGCACCAAGCCGTAGCACTTTCCCCCTCTCCCCATCGGATGGGGAGAGGGCCGGGGTGAGAGGCCGGTTTCGACACTCGGCAGGTTTGTCAGCCCGTGCATTAGTCAGGGCCGCCCAGCGTTCCTTGGGCCGCCAAACCCGCATCAGGCCGACTAGCGCGGCGATGGAACAGGCGCCCGCAGTGATATCAACCAGCCACGGGCCATGGAAATTCGACACCAGGAACTGCGGCACGGCGAAAGCCAGTCCTGCCGCCAGTGCCGCCGGCCAAACGCCCAGCATCCCGCGCCAGCCCGCGAACGCAGCCACCACCCAGAATGGCACAAGGAGGGAGAAGAAAGGCAATTGCCGCCCCACCATCGCCGAGATCTTTAGCGCGTCCAGGCCCGTCACTTGTTCCATTGTCGTGATCGGAATGCCCAGCGAACCGAACGCCACGGGCGCCGTGTTCGCGATGAGCGCAAGGCCGGAGGCGTGCAATGGCTTGAAGCCGAGCTGAATCAGGATGGCTCCTGTAATGGCGACGGGTGTGCCGAAGCCCGCCACGCCCTCGATGAAGGCGCCGAACGAAAAGGCAATCAGGATCACCTGCACCCGCGGGTCCGGAGCGAGCTTGGCCAAGCTGTCGCGCAACACCTCGAACAGGCCGCGCTTGACGGTGAGCTGGTAGAGAAAGATGACGTTTAGTATGATCCAGCCGATGGGAAACAATCCAAACGCCGCGCCGTAAAGCGTTGCCGCGCAGGCGGCTTTGGCCGGCATCTGATACACACCCAACGCTATGGCCAGGGCCGCGCCCAGTCCGAGCAAGGCTGAGTAGTGGATGCGAATTCTTAGCAGGGCGATCGAGCCAAGCAAGACCACCACCGGCAGCGCGGCGACGACTGTAGAAAGGACCGGATTATTGAGCGGGTCGTAATGCTGCGGCCAGAACGGGTCCATGGTTCTGATTCAACTCACCGGCCTCGCACGGTTCACTTCACGGATTCTGCCACCCAATCCAGGTAGCGCTTGTTCCCGCGACTGATGGGCAGGACGAGAAACTCCGGCGTGTCGTAAGGGTGCTGGGCCACAATCAGCTTCTCCAGAGCGGGAAGGCGGGTGGTGGATGTTTTTAGCACCATCAGCACCTCTGCACCGCTTTCAATCTTTCCCTGCCACCAGTAGTGCGACTCAATTTTGGGAATCAAGTTGGCGCACGCGATCAACCGGGCCTCCAGTGCCGCGCGGGCCAATTTGCGCGCCGTCTTCAAGTCCGGTGCCGTGACCAGCACCACTGCATGCTTTCCTGTGGGTTTCATATCTTACCTTGGCGTGATCTTCGGCCAGGCAAGCGGCACTCCCTGGTTCGTGAGCAGGGCTTGGAAGCTTTTCAGCAGCTCACTCTGTTTGCGCACCTCGCGCGGCGTACGCTTCTTTGCCACACAAAACGCGGCCAGCGCGCCCGCCACTTCGCCGATGTTCCATTCTACCGGATGCAGCCGATAGCAGCCGTTGGTGATGTGCGTCACCCCGAGATTCTTGCAGGCCGGCAGGAGGTTTTCAACCCGCTGTGGCAGCAACGCTCCCAGCGGGATCTGGTAGGGCAGGGAACTGATGTCGATGGAATTGTCCCCGCCCGTGCTGGGATGCAGGTCAATCCGGTAACTGCCGATGCCCACAGAATCATTGAACTCCGCCGCCTTCACATCCTCGCGCTTCGCTTCGGTCTCCTTCATGCGAAACTCGGTGGATACGTGCTGCTCCAGAACCGTAAACTCGGCACGGAGGCGCCGGCTTTCACGGATGTAGGGATACTTCGCCAACCCGTCCTCCGTGCCGACCACGTCGGGCCGTAATCGCATTCCCTTCCAGCCGGTTCCGCCGTCCGGTCGGGGCGCTTCGGTCTGAAGCCAGTAAAGCAGCGAGAGACTGAGCTGCTTGGCCCGGTCCACGTGGCGCGCGGCTTCCTCGGCGCTTACTTCGCAAAGGTTGCCGAGCATGTAATCGTTCTGCGGCCAGTTCACCAGCGAGATATCTCCAGGGTAGGTGCCTCCAACAAAGAGAGCCTTGTCCGCTATGCGCCGATAGGTCCAAAGGCCAGTGCCCTTTTCCGGGTCGGTCTCCAGCCTGGTGGGCTTGCTGGTAACGGCTTCGCTGTAAGGCCACGACAGCAAACGCCCGGGCCACGGCGGCTTGACGGCCGGCACATAGTCGCGCCAGAACGCATACTCGCGTGGCTTCTCAATCGTGTGGTCCTCCCCGCGCAGGTAATCCATCGCAAAGCAGCACGTGAAAGATTGCATGTTATGCGGCGCGGCCTCGGTGGGCGCGTGCGGTTCGCCCGTGTCCTTCTGCGATTCCGCGCCCGTGACATATTCGGTCTTCGTCAGCGGCAGCAGATCACCCAGCTCGGTTGCGTCCACGAAGTAAGGCGCCCGCAGGATAAGCTCGTTGCCTGATTCAAGACTGCATAGTCGCACGGCTTCGACGCGGTCGCCGGTGGCCGAGGCATCCACCACCTTATGCCGCAGTAAGATCAGGATCTTCTGCCCGCCAACATAAGGCGCCAGAAGCTGCTGCAGCACAGCCAGCGCGACGCGCGGCTCATGGCACAGGCGCGAGACCCAGCCGTTGCCCGGATTTAGATAAGGCTTGGCCCGCGCATCGGCGGTGAGGGGATAGTTGCGCAGATAGTAATCGCGAATCTGCTGGCGCAGGTTGAGGTAGCTCCGCGTGCCGCCGAATGTCTCTATCCACGGGTTCTCGTCTGGCGGCACAGCTTGCGCGGTCAATTGGCCGCCAATCCAATCCGTCTCCTCGGTCATGATCATGCGCAGGCCATTCCGTGCTGCCGCTAACGCCGCCGCGCATCCGCCTACCCCCCCGCCAATGATTACAAGGTCCGCGGCCATTTCCCTCGCGGCAGCCCGTTTCGGACTTCCTGAAGCGAGCGATTCGGTCTGGGTTTGGCTGAACGCAAAGCCCGGCCCGGTCACGGCCACAGGCACAACGAGGCCAAGGCTCTTGAGGAATGCACGTCGTGGAAGGTTACCAATCTGTTTCACGGGCCAAAACTACCAACTCGGACGGAAGTCAGCAACCTTCAGGAATGCCGGAGCGTTGGACCGATGAATGGCTCGCAGCCATACCGACCTGCGGATCTTGGCCGGACGTCAAACCCAATCTGAAAGCGGTGCTTTGCGCGAACGTCCCCTTTCCCCTCACGGCATGGGGACAGGACACAGGTAACACTTTGAGGACAACACATTGGGAACAGGTGGAGCGAGAAAGAAGGCATCTTTCGGGGCTATGTCGTGGAAGATTATCTCTGTGGTCGGGAAGCGGTGCCGTCTGGTGACGGCTCTGCTTCGGAAGGCAAAGTCGGTTGCGCAAGCCTGCCGAGTGCTCAAGAAACGATCCGGAAGGAAACCCGCGATGACCTTCGTGTCCGTGGTTCCTTTCGATTCAAATGGCTTAGCAAACGTTGTATGGAGCTGGCGGTGACGGCTTCCCGCTCCGATCACCTGAGAAGTTGGATGCCGCAAATCTTGGGCTCATTGGCCGAGCCTCGCATGAAGGCGATGACGATGTTGCCGTTGGCGTCGGGTGAGATAACCTGGAAGTCTTTCACGACCGCTTTGTCTTTGCCGGCTTCGGCGGCGATGTCGTAGTCGGCAAGCACACGGCGGCCATTGATATCAACGTTGAACTTGCGTTGGCGTGGCTCAAGCCTGACCTCGGCGAAGTGCAGGCGAACGGTGCAAGGCTGCCCTTTCCTGAGGGGAATCGTGTAAATGCATTTTCCCCATCGCTCGCTCTGATAGACGGCGGTTGGAGCCGCATTGGGGACCTGGGTGTCAATGGCTGTGCTGGTATCAGGCATTGAGGCGGTGTTGCCGCCCTGATAGTCGCGGTCCTGGGCAAATTCGGGCGGCGGAGCGCCGAAGCGGAAGAAACCGATTTGGCTGCCGCCGCAGTTGATGCCCAGAATTTCCCCCACTGCATTTGCGGGCGTCGCAACGGCCGCGCGAGGAACCTGGGCCTCGATATTTGGCGCCACCAGGACGCCCCTGCTGCCAGAGGCGGGCGTGAGATTCACGGTTACGTTCCAGCCATCGACGGCCAGCAGGGGCGCGTCACCGTCCAAGTCACCGGAGGCTGCCTCCACGGTGAGCGTCTTGCGATCACCCGGCACCAGCGACAGGTAATTGTCGCTATAGAACACGGGAAGGACGCGCTGACCGGAGCGGGCCTTCCGCAACTGAAGGTGGCTCATCAGCGCGATAGACTGGGAGGGGTTGCGCAGCACTACGTCCAGGAGGCACTTGCCGCCCATGTCACGCCGCGTCGCCTGGATGTCGAGGGCGACTGTAGGCAGCGTGTTCAGCGCCTGGAAATTGTCCTCATCGTCGGGGGCGGCGCGCCAGTAAAAGTTGTCCGAAAGCAGCCGGCCTTTCCCGTCGTGCAGCTCGAGTTTGATGAAATGGACGGCCGACAACCCGCTGGGGAAACCGATGGCGCCGATGTCCGTGGCGGCGCTTGGGGCGGCGGTAACGGTATCGGTGTGGGTGTATTGGGAGCTGCCATCAAGGTTGTACACGGATGTCTTGGCCGTCACCCCATTCAACGCTTCGGGTGTGTTGTTGACGACCACGACGTGCCAATCCTTCTGATTCAACTGGATATGGACCGGTTCGCAGGCCTTGCGCGCGCCATACAATGAGGAGTTCGGCTCGAGATCATGGCTATAGAGTTGCCAGACGAAACTCGGCTGGGCCGGGTTGCTCATCCAGGTGATGACGCCGGTTGCCGGGTGGAACAGCTTGGCAAACCGGCCTTCGTACATCGCCCGGAAACACTCATAGTTGGCGAGTTGGGATTTGCGCACGAAGTCAGGCAGGCTGGCGATCGGGCCATAGCGGTCGGTGATGATGTAGGGATAGCGGTCGCCCTGCTGCGCCCCACCACAGAAATCATGCTCGGCCCAGTCGTCGTTGATGACTTCCCAGTCTTTCGCGGGCATCATCGCGCGAACCGCTTCGAGCGTCGGTACGGACATCGACCCGATCTCGGTCTTAAAGGCCTCGCCAAAGGTGTAGAACTCCCGTGGCGTCCGCCAATGGTAAGGGCCGCCCGAGTTGACGCCTCGGCCCGAGGTCGAACTGGGCTGATAAAGCCGGCGCTGGTCCAGCTCGTTAATGAGCTGCTGGATGCCCAGCCCGATGGCCGGGGGCGGGTCGCCTTCGTTGCGCGCACACCATAGGGCGATGCAGGCGTGATTGCGGAAGCGCAGAATCTTATCGCGCACGTTGGCCAGGTAAAGACCCACATCCTCCGGAATCGGTCCATCGCTAGGGTGGGGCTCGAAAAACTCGTCCCAGAGCAAAATCCCGTACTGGTCGCAGGCGTCATAAAGGTCGGCGCTGGTGCTCTGGCCGACCCAGTTGCGGATCATGGTGTAGTTGGCGATGCGGTGCATCCGGACCTGCGCGTCCAGCCGCCGCTGCGGGATGCGTTTCATCGCCTCGTCAATGCCCCAGTCGCCGCCCTTGGCGATGACGGGCACGCCGTTGACGGAAAGCGCGAGGTTCTCCGAGCCGGGCAACGCGTAGGTGATTTTGCGGACGCCAAAAGTCGTGTCCTGGGCGTCGGAGACCGTGCCATTGACGGAGAAGCTCAGGCGTAGCTTGTAAAGGTTCTGCGGCCCATAGCCGTTGGGCCACCAGAGCTTGGGCTGGCGCAGGTGCAGCGCCGGGGTCGTCGCTGGAGTGAAGGTCACAGTGCGTGTCTCGTTCGGTGCGAGAGAGACGTTTTGCGTGAAGCTGATCTTGTCAATGGTGCCGGTCAGAACGCCCGCCTGCGGGGTGTCGGTGACGTTGCGCAAGGTGGTTTGCACCGTGAGGTCCGCAGTGTCGGTGCGCGGCAACGGCAGGTCCGAGGTGACGTATGGATCCTGCACGATCACTGGTCCGGTCGCGGACAGGATGACATCCTGCCAAATACCCGTGTCGCGGTCGCGGATGGTGGGAATCCAGTCCCAGCCGATGCTGCAGAGAAAGGTGGGACCATCCATGCCGGTGACCCCGCCGTTGGGTCCGGTCCCGCTCGCAATGGTTTTCTCGTGGGTCGCGCCCGGGTGCGGCTGTGGCCGGACGTGGACGGCCAGAGCGTTGGCCGCGCCAACCGTGACGCAAGGCGTGACGTTAAAGATGCCGCGCATGAATGCGCCCTTGATGGTGCCGACCTGCTGGCCATTGACCCAGACCTCGGCAATGTAATTGATGCCCAGGAAGTTGAGCCATATTTGCTTGCCGCCATAGGACTGCGGCGGCGTAAAAGTGGTCCGGTACCAGTAGGAAGAACGACAGAGGCTGTCGGGGATGTTGTCGGGGCGATTGTTCTCACCATAGAGTGGTTCGGGATAGATGCCGTCGTTGACCAGGCTGCTCAGAACCGTGCCGGGCACCGTCGCGCGGTGCCATCCGGCAGGCTGATAATCCGTCCGGGACAGGGCTTCCCCAGTTTGGAGAATTTGGGCGGCATCTTGCAGCTCCCAGCCGGAGCTCAGCCGCAGGGGCGCGGACAGGGCTTTGCTCCCGGCGGCATAGGTCGCGGAAAGGCACAGCGGCGAAAGGGCGACAACCAGGAGCATCCGGAGCGCGAACCTCTTTGTTCGCCAGTTCCGGCCTTGGACCGTAGTAAAAGCTTGTGACATGAGAGAATAAGACACTTTAGGTTCGCTCGCGTCAACACACTTAGAATTGCATTCATTGGCCCTGGTTGTGGCAGGGCGGGGCGTTTTCGGGCTCCGTTTTCGCCACATCTGAGCGTGTGCCTGGCGAATTGCTAATTCTCGCGTTTGGAAGCGCCTTTTTGCACTCCCTGTAAGAAATCAATTAGGAACCTGCTGCAGCCACACGCGCAAGTTCATGAACAAATTGGTCGAGCTTGGGAAGGGCATGAGGGCGCGGGTCTTGACCGTTTCGGTGATGCCGTTCGTGTCGTTCGACCGGGAAAACTCCTCGACGTAGTTTGTTCCCGTGTCCCAGGTCAACAGGTTGGTCGAGACATACACGCCATATTCGACGTCCCGCGGCGGGAGCCGGCGGGTGTAGGTCAGCGTCAGGTGCCTCAGACCGTCGTTCGTATTCGTTTCAAAGCCCCAGCCGAAGGGCGGCATCGGGTTTGCCGCTTTCGGATCGCGGTTCAAAGCGTATTCGGCGAAATTTGGCACGCGGTCGTGATTGAAATCCGCCCCTGGCCCACTCAATTCCGGATGGGTCAGTTGCTCTAGTGTGAACTGCGCGATGCTCCACAGGCCGTAAGGCGAATCGTGGATGACGACCGTTGCCTGACCGTTACCAATCGAATAGGCAATATTGGTGACGATGGTCAGCGTCACGAATTCGTCGCCCTCGATTCCATAATCCAGAAACGGCAGCACATCCAGGGTCATCGTATTGCTGCCGGACGGGAACGTCACCACGTTCGTCAGTTCGGCGTAATCCACGCGATTGCTGGCGGTGCCGGAAATGTCGAGATACACGGTCAACTCATTCGTGTCGCCGTCGCGCGTGAGCGTGAATTGGCCGGAGACCGGACCGAGTTCGGCGGCTTCGCTGATGCTGGCGCTGATGTCCACGCGCGTCGGCAAGATTACCGTTACCGTCACGAGGGCGAAAGCAGCGGCTTGGCCGTCATCCGCCGTGAGCTGAAACACGTAATCGCCAGGGTCGGCAAACACGAACGTGTTCGTCAGGCTCAAGGGATCGGGAATTGCAACGTTGTTCGTGCCGAGATACGTCCAGGTCGTAATCACGCGACTGGGCGGATTAGGCAGCCCATCGTCTGTGACCGTGCCGACGAGCGTGACCGGAACGCCGATCTGGACGGTAACGTTCGAGCCGGCGTCCACGACCGGCGCATGGTTTGTAATGGGCCAGCCGTCCAGGGCGAGGATTTCCTCCGCGCTCAAGGCGCGCGGAAACATGCGCACGTCATCAATCATCCCGTTCCACGAATGTAAACTGCCCGGGGCGCCCTTGCCGACGATGAATTGCGGGCAGTTCGTCAGCATGCCCGACGCCGCGGCGAATCCCGACAAAGGCTGGTCCGGCTGGCCGTTGATGTAAAGGGCTGGTGCCAGGCCGTTACTCCAGACCAGCGCAACATGCTGCCACTGGAAAGGGTGGAGCGCGCCGCTGGCGCTGCCGCGATGCACGACCCCCTCGGTGGTAGGCAGAGTCGCTTCGATGATGTTAGTGTAATTGCCGCAGGAGGCATACGTGTGGGTGGCCAGAGCGAACGTCTCGTTAGTGCCGGAATCGTTGGCGGCAATAATGCCTTGGTCGAAATTCGTCGTCGCCGGTTTGAGCCAAAGCGACAAGGTGAATTGGCTCAGGCCGTCCAGGAAGTTTGTGTTGCGAACCTGGCGCACGCAGTCGTTCGTGCCGGCAAAGTTCAACGCGCCGCCGAGAACCCCGTTGGTCGTCCAAACCGGAGCGCCGACGAACTGACCATCCCGGCCCGCGCCGGAAACATCGAGCACGTTCGTTCCGGTGCCTTCGTCAAACGGCCAATGTAACAGATTCGTGGCCGCCATCGCATCCGCCGCCACGATGGCGATGACGTCGGCATGGCCTTGCAATTGGCCGTCGTCAGCGGTCAATCGCAACGTGTAAACCCCAATGTTGGTGAAGAAGACGGTCGTATCTGCGGTGTTGGTGCTGCTGAAGTTGCAACTAACAGGTCCGCTGAGTTCGCTCCAGGTCAACGTGTTGGTTGGTTGGTCGTCGGTCACGATCGCCTTGAGCACAAGACCGACGTTTGTGCCGACCAGAAAAGCGATTCCACCCGCCGGACCAGTAATCGTCACCTGCGGCGTTCGGTTTGTGCCAGCATCGGCGATGGTCAGCACCGCGTTGCTCGGGGAAAGAATCGTGTAAGCCGGAGCCGGCAACAGCGCAGCGGTAACTGTTTCATCGCCGTCGGCCACCAGATCATTGGTCGGCGTTACCAACAGGTCAATCGAAGTGACCCCGCAGGTGAAGTACACGTTGGTGGGGAACGGCGGATAATCCACGCCGTAAGTGGCCATGCCGCCAACGCCGAGGAACGCGGTGAAATCGAATTTCGGGTCGCCCGTGCGGATCAGGCGGAAAACGCCGTTTGAGCCGCTGCCTTCGAGCACGTTGGTAACGACGGTGAAGATCCGGACCATCGGCATATCGTCATCAATGGTCACCGTGGCGCTGGTGAGCGCCCCGAGCTGATAAGCGGCGCTGGATTGCAAGGCAAGTGTCACGGTCACCGGACCTTTGACGATTCCATTGTGCAACGGCAGGATCGGCAAGGTCGCAGTGAGGCTCCCCGCCGGGATGACAATGGAATTGGAGATGGCGGCGTAATCGAGTCCGTTGCTCGCCGTGCCGCTGATGCTGAAATAAATCGTCACGGCGGCATTCGTCGTGCCGGAGCGCGAAAACGTGAATTGGCCGGGATCTGGGCCGTACTTGGACGAGTAAAAGTCGCTCGCGTCAATCCATATGCGCTGCCCGTTGTCCTGAATCGTCACCGTGGCGGTGGAGGGATAGGCCACGCGGTAGGCTTCGTTGTCGGTAAGCCAAAGGATGACAGTTTGTTCGCCTTCCACGATTTGGTCGGCAATCGCCACGACCGGCAACAAGGCCGACGCTTGCCCGGCAGGAATCGTCACCAAATTGGGGAGCGCCGCGTAGCGAACGCCACTAATGGCCGTGCCCCCAATGGTGAAGGCGATGATTAGCGGATTATTCGTCGGGCCGGTGCGCGTGAAAAGGAATCCGCCGTTGGTTCCGCCTTCGACCGCGTAGGGCTGATTCGTCGAAGAGACGCTGACTATTGGCAGCGGGTTCGTGTTGTTGTCGATGATCATTACGGTCGCCTGGTTCGGCGAAACAATTTTGCCACCTGGCGCTGTGGTGAGCGTGACCACGACCGTCTGATTCATATCCACCGTGCGGTTGGCAACTGGAATAACGGGTAAATCCAAAAATGCCGCCCCGGCGGGAATCGTCGCGGAATTGCCCAATGGCGCGTAATCGGTCGGCGCGCTGGCAGTACCGGTCACCTCAAAATTCACGAGCAGGCTTGCGGTGGTTGGGCCGGCGCGTGAGATACGGAAGTTGCCCGGCGTTCCGCTTTCGGTCGCCACCGGCGCGGTGGCCGTGATGCTGGCTGAGTTCGCGTCGTCGTCCAGGATCGTGTAGGTGTGGACTTTGTTGGCATCGAGCGTGGCGTTCACCGGATTGAACAGCACCACTTGAACCGTTTGCGGGGGCTCGACGGTGTTGTCATCGAAGACTTGCAAGGGTACGAACGCGACCCAATTGCCCGCCGGAATTATCAGTGTTCCCGGCGGCAGGGAATAGCGATTCGTCGGCGCGGTGCCGCCAATTACCCGATAATCCACGGTCACCGGTACGGATGACGTGATGCTCAAGCCTACGGCGATTCCAGGCGATTCATTTTCCACGACCGCCGAGGTGGCGGCACAGAAGCCGACTCCCGGCACCTGCGTGGTGCCGTCGTCCAAAATGTGCACGCGCGCCGTCGTCGGCGAACCGACGTCGTAATTTGCGTTGGTCAGCACGGTCAACACCACGTCTTCCGTCAACTCCCAGATCAGATCGTGGAAGGCAATCACGTCGAGGGTCACCGAACTGGCGCCATTCGGAATCACTACTGGGTTGTTCAAGGGCAAGTAATCCGCGCCCGGCGTGGCCGTGCCGCTAATGGCCAGATAGACGGTCAAATCACCGCCGGTCGCGCCGCCGCGGGAGACAGTGAATTCCCCGGGGGTGTCCCCTTGCTCGGAAATGGTGTCCACCATAGCGAAGATGGACACAGCCGGCAGATGATCGTCTTGAATGAAAATGGTCGCGCTGCCCGCCGTGCCGACGTCGTAATTGAACTGGTTGGTGAGCGAAATGGACACCGAAACGGCGCCTTCAAGCTGGTTGTTGTGGATGGGTGTGAGGGTGATGTCCGCTGAAGCCGCGCTCGCCGGAATCGTTACTGAACCTGACAGCGCGACGTAATCAATCCCCGCCACTGCCGTGCCGCCGACGGTGTAAGAAACCACCAGGTTGTCGGTCAAATCGCCGTCGCGTTTCACCGTGAATCTCCCCGGTATGGAAGGCTTGGCCGCCCCAGCGGTCGGGAAAATCGTCACGCTCGTGAAGTCGTCGTCGAGAATCGTAACGGTTGCCGACGCTGGGCTGCCCACCGTGTAAGCCGCGTTCCCCTGAAGGGTGACCACAACGGTCTTGTTCGATCCGACGGTAGTATCGCCAATGGGTTGAAATGGAATGGTCACGCTGCTCTGACCGGCCGGAATCACCGCCACGCCGGGCAGGGTTGGGTAATTGGCTCCTGCGGCGGCCGTGCCGCCGACCGCGTAATAAACCGGCAAATCGCCCTGCACGCTGCCCGCGCGCGTGAACACAAATTGGCCGCTGTCCATTCCATTCTCGGAGATTTCTGGGGTTGGGGTTGCGATCGTCACCACCGGCTTGGCCGTTGAATTATTGCCCAGGATCGTGATGGTTGCCTCGGCCAGCGGCGCAAGCGCGTAGGATGGGTTTCCGTAATTCGGATCATCCGCCAGCGTCAGCGTCGCGGTTTGCGGCCCGGTGATCAGCGAATTGTTGATGGCTTGGAATGCGAACGTCACTGTGTTCGTTCCCGCGGGAATCGTGACGAGGTTGGTTGCCAGCGAGGGGGTCAACGTGAAAGCGCTCCCCGGCGTGGCCGTGCCGGAAAGATAAATCTGCACCACCAAATCGTTGTTCGTATCGCCGGTGCGCGTCACAGTGAAGTAATGTGTCGTGCCGTCGGTTTTGGCGACGGCATTCGTGTCGGCGGCGATGTTGACTTTCGGCAGCGGCATTCCAATGAAATCTGCGTCGGTCACGTCAGCGGCAGTGGAAATCGGGCTCGACCAGTTCGTTGCGGTGACCAACGTGTAACCGTATTGAACGGCGTTCAAGCTAAGGTCGCCGGTAACGTTGCCAATGACGTAGCGCCCGTCGCTGTCCGTCCAGCCGCCCACGAAACTTGAAACCGCGTTGGACCCGTTACTCACGAGCACGCCTTCGAGCGGCACTCCATTCGTGTCCGTCACGCGCCCGCTAATGCGAAAACCGCCGGGACCACCCACAGTAATGAGGCTGTTCGCACTGGCCTCGCCGCCTTTCATGTCGCTGACGACGCAATGCACGACGTGGTCGCCAGGCGCGGAAAAGCTTTTTGAAGTCCACGCCAGGTTGTTGGTCGAGAACGTCAAATCATCGAACGACCACGCGTAGGCCAATGGGTCGCCGTCGGGATCGGTGGCGGTGGCGTGCAGATGCACCAGCGTGCCCGGGGCGATGTTCGTCTGGTCCACTTCCACGCGCAACTCCGGCGGTCGGTTGCTCGGAAAGGCTCCAAGATTAATCTGCACCTCCAGCCACGGGTCGGCACCTGTGGCGCCGCGCGCCAGCGTCGTGATATGGACGCCGGCGGGATTGTCGTTGAACGTGCGGCCGATGACCAGCGCCGCATCGTCACGTGAGTCTCCGCTAAAGGTCGGCGAACCGGGCGTGGTGTCAATGAGCTGAGTGCCGCCGTTGCTCTGCGGCCAAGGCGACCAGTTCAACAATACGCCGCTTTGCAGCCAAGGATTGCCGGTGAAGAGCTGGCGGAACTCAAGCCAGTAATAGCGCATAAAGTCCTTTGGCACGGCGGCAGCGTAAGACCGGCCATCCACGCGGGTCCAATCGGGCACGTCAAATGGATAGATGCGATAGACGCCGTTGCTGGCGATGATCTGCACGGCATCCGCCTTGAGCCAGTCCAGCTTGCTCTTGTGCGCCGCGTTGAACTGGTAACTCCCGGCTCCGGCAAGTCCCATCGTATCGTAAATGTTGCCGTACTCCAGGTTCGTCCCCGGCCCGACCATGCTGGCATTGAGGGTGGCATCCCAAAAATTCGCGTGCCACAGGCCGTAATTGTGCCCCAGTTCGTGCGCCGTGACACCCACGCCCATGCTTTGCAACCAGACACCCTTGCCGCCGACGTACGCCAGCCCGCCGAAACTGTACCCGGGCACGGACGTGAACGCGACGATGTCGCGGTCGTAATTTGTCGTGTCATAACCGGCCAGCCGCGTCGCCTCGCGTGCGTCCGCCTGCAGTTGGCCCGGCCCAGTGGTCGCATACCACGCCTTGGTCTGGGGCAACGTCACCAGCGGCGCCACCGTCGGGTCGAGCGAGGTTAGGTCGTAGGAATTCACCGCATAATAAGCGTCAACGCCGTTCATGGCTGAGTAAGCATCCGTCTCGGAAATCGGCTCGGTCAAATCGTCGGGGAAATTCACGCGCATGTAGAGCAGGCTCTTGGGCCCGTGCGTCCAGGAATCATCCGTCGCGCCGCCGACCCCGGCGACGCCGCTGCTGCCGAATCCGCCGACCCCGCTTTCCGCCAATGCCCATTGCTGGTTCACCAGATCGTAATGGTCCGTGCAGCAGAAAGAGAGAATCCCGCCGCCGCCGCTGTCGGCGAAGACCGGGTGGTTGCGCGAGGTTACTGGCTGGCCAGATACGCCACAGATTGGGGCAAGCGGATGCCCGCGCTGTATTGCCAGTGCTGCGGCTTCTTCCCGAGCCAAAACGCGGAGCGGCTCCGCGTAGAGCGCCAGTTTTCCTTCCAGCGCAATGCCATGCAACGGGATTCCGCTTTGGCAGGTCTGCGCTAGCCGCCGGCCATAAACGAACGCCTTGTAATGATTCGTGCCTAGACGCACGCTGCGCAACACCGTGCTGATTCCCTGCTCGAAATCCGTTCCCACTGCCACGTTGAAATCGCCACGACCGTCCACCTGCTCCTCGAAGAAACGCGTGACCTTTGGCGGCAGAGACTGACGCCAGCCAAAGGGCACGGCCAGTGCGCAGGCCTTGCCGGGGTCGGTCTGGATCAACTCCAGCATCGCCTCGCGCCGCTTCCACGCCAGGCGCTCACCTTCCACCAGGCTGGCCGATGCGTTGGTGAACTGCTCCGCCCAGCGGGCAAAATCAGCAAACGCCGCAAGGGCTTTGCTCGGTTCGACGGCGGCCACGGCCGTGCGGGCTGGCAAAGGCGTGTTGGTTGTTGGCGCAGTGACCTTATTCTGCGGCGGGATTGGCGGGGCCTTTGGCACTGCCACAACCACCGGAGTCGCACCTGGCTCGGGCAAGGCCAAGGATGGTCCGCGCCGGGATAAATAGAGACTGGCCAGCGTCAAAACGCCGAGGAGCGGCACCAGGATGATGAAGCGTTTCAAGCGCCCCGCTCCTTCGCGCCATACATCGCCAGCCCCAACGGCGATTGTCTCTCGTTACTCGGGTCGGTCACCTGCAGCGCCCTTGGTTTGGCTCCGGAAAAGGGCAGCAGCCTCGCTGCGAGGATGGCAAGAATGGCGACGGTCATCAGAAGTTCGATCAAGCTCAAGCCACCTGGAATTGTCAAATACCGGTTGAAGGCTCCAAAGATTATCATCGGCGACTTGTTTGTTGCAGCTCCCTACAACATATAGCTCCGCACAGGATTCTTGCAAGTGTGCGTTTTGACGCGCAGCCCGAACGACCTAAGTTTTCAGACGGCACGGCCCCGCGATGCTCCGCCCTAAAGGTGTAATTACACCCTGTCATTGCTCCGCAAATTTGAGAACATGGCACCGTGAATACTAGCAGTATAACTCCACTGATGATGGCAGCGGTGCTCTTCGTTGCGCTTGGAACTGCCCTGCGGGGTGCGGACCCCACAAAGACGCCCCTCTACCTGGACCACGCTCAGACGGCGGACAAGCGCGCCGAGGACCTGCTCTCCCGGCTAACGCTCGAAGAGAAGGCGATGGCGCTCAACCACAAGGGCACCACCATCGAGCGGTTCGGAATCAAGTGCGACCGCTGGAACCAGTGCCTGCACGGCGTCTGCTGGGACCGGCCGACGACCATGTTCCCGGTGCCGATTGCGATGGCGGCGACATGGAATTCCAACCTGGTCTATGAGGTCGCTACTGCCATTTCCGACGAGGCGCGCGCCATCTACAACGGCTGGCATCAGGACCCGCACTTTCCTGGTGAGCACAAGGGCCTGATCTATCGCGCCCCTGTGATCAACGTAGAACGAAACCCTTACTGGGGCCGCAACGAGGAGGCTTACGGGGAAGATCCTTACCTGATGGGCCGCATGGGTGTGGCGTATGTCAAAGGGTTGCAGGGTAATGACCCGAAGTACTTGAAGCTGGTTTCCACGCTCAAACATTACGCCGTCAACAACGTCGAGCATGGCCGCACCAGTCTCTCGGCCACCGTCCCCGAGCGGATGCTTTACGAGTATTGGCTGCCGCACTTCCGCGATTGTATCGTCGAAGGCAAAGCCCAGTCGGTCATGGCCTCCTACAATGCGATCAACGGCGTTCCCAGCAACATCAACCCGCTCTTGCTCACCGAAATCCTCAAGCATCAATGGGGATTTCAAGGATTTGTGGTATCGGATTTGGGCGGCGTCGAAACCATGATCAAGGGGCACCTGAAAGGCGGGATGACCTATGAGGACGCCGTGGCCCAATCCCTGATCGCCGGCTGCGACTTCTCCGACAAGGAATTCGAGACTTACCTGCCCGGGGCCGTCCGGAAAGGACTGCTGCCCGAGGCGCGCCTCAACGACGCGGTGTTCCGCGTTCTGCGCGACCGCATCCGGCTGGGCGAGTTTGATCCCCAGGCCCTGGTGCCTTACAGCACGATCTCCACCAATGTGATCTGCAGCCCGGAACATCGAGCCCTGGCGTTGAAGGTGGCCCAGGAATCGATAGTGCTGTTGGTCAATCGAAATGACTTCCTCCCGTTGAACAAGGCTAAGCTGAAGAAGATCGCGGTCATCGGCCCCCATGCCGACGCCTTCACTCCGGGCGGCTATAGCGGCAAGGCAGCGAACCCGGTCAAGCCTTTGCAGGGTGTCCGCAACCGCGCCGCGCCTGGAACTGAGATTGTTTACGCGCGTGGCTGCGAAATTAGCGGCGGCGCCAATGATGATGATTCCATAACCCAGGCTGCTGCCGTCGCTCGGGGCGCGGACGTGGCGATTGTGTATGCAGGCACGAACAA
>OBLW0100001544.1_pt1 | contig 19364 bp, 11 predicted proteins | sample 1520161 | NCBI WGS metagenome assembly OBLW01 (sample SAMEA3539309, study PRJEB22396) | soil metagenome | biome: tundra; feature: field; material: soil | place: USA | collected 2010-05 | depth 0.15 m | reverse complement strand
CACACTTGCAAATCGCCTGCCTCCGCTCCCTGAATCTCGCGGCACGTTATGTAAGCGGATACCTTCGAACGTATCCACCTCCCGGGCAGCCGAGGCTGGTGGGCGCCGACGTGTCCCACGCCTGGGTGTCTGCCTATTGCCCGGGAATCGGCTGGCTTGACGTGGATCCCACGAACAACATTGTCCCCTCGAATGGCCACGTGACGCTCGCCTGGGGCCGGGACTATGGTGACGTAAGTCCTCTGCGCGGCTTAATCCTCGGCGGTGGAGCTCATACACTGAAAGTCGCCGTTGACATGGAACCGCTCGATTCCTAGTGGTCAGGAGAGCCAATACCCTGCCTGAGTTTCTTATCCTGTTCGTGCCTAGCGGAGCTGTGGCACATTTTCCGCGATTTCATCCGTCCAAACTTTAAAGCTCTCCAGAGTATTTTGGCCGAACGTGGTCGCGATGGCGACATCGGCCGCATCGCGGCCTCGCGCGATCAGCACTCGTCCAATCCGGGGCACGTTATTCCGTGCATCGAACGTGTGCCAGTCGCCACCGAGATAGACTTCAAACCACGCTGCAAAATCCATCACGCCATAGGGCGGCAGCGTCCCCATGTCGCCAAGGTATCCGGTGCAGTACCGCGCCGGAATATTCATGCAGCGGCAGAGCGCGATAGCCAGGTGCGCGTAGTCGCGACAGACGCCCACACCCTCGTTAAACGCCTCCCAAGCTGTCCGCGTGGAGCGCGCTTTCTGATAATCGAAAACGATATGGTTGTGGACAAAATCGCAGATCGCCTGGACGCGCGACCATCCCGGCGTCGACTGACCGAATCGCGACCAAGCTGCCCAGGACAGTAGATCGGTCTCGCAATACCGGCTGCCCAACAGAAAGACCAGAGTATCTTCTGGCAATTCTTGTAAAGAGTGCTGTTGAGCGGAGGTCGTCAGCACGTCGGTTTTTCCCGAATCTCTGACCACCCCGGTGCTTTTCAGGCAAATCCTCCCGATGGGCGCCACAATCCGGGTGCACCAGTTTCCGAAGCCGTCCCGATACGCCGTGATTGGCGTCTCCGGATCGGTGGTCAGGCAATCGGCACTGACCATATCCGAGGCGCGGGAGTAATGGACGTTGATCATCAGTATCATCGGCGTCCTTTGTGGACAGTTAAAGACTAATTCATAGCCGACCCGAATGAGCATGCAGGTTTCCTTCCGCAAACGATCTCAGGAACTTCAGTTGTCGAAGACCGAAATGACGCGCTGCCCAAGTTGCAACCGAACGGCTCGCTCAACAAGCAGCTAAGGCGGCCACTCCGACCGTTGCGGCAATCAGCTTCGCTGCTACAACTTCCAGCCACGCCCTTGCTCTATCTTACAGAAATGATGCGGCCTTGCGGTGGAGGGCGCGCTGTTCAAGCATAGGAAAATCAAAATCTCGTGTTCGGCGTGAACGAGGCATTGTCGCGGGTCGAGTGGGTGTCAGCTGGTGGAAGAAGCAATTGAGGTCGTTCCGCATGGGCGAATTTGCGGCTGTCGGACAGTCGCTTATTGACGCGCTCATAGCGATTGAAGAAACGCCAGCAGCGCCTTTTTATCCGCGGGTGTCAGCTTGGAGAAACGCTCGGTCACCTCCTCGGCCTCTTTCTGGTGACGGCTAATCGCATCGCCGACTTCCAGCGATGCGCCGTCGTGCATCAGACGCGCGCGCAGACGCAATCCCCAGAGCGGAGCTGTTCTGAGCTTGTTGCGCGCGCAGAGCGTATCCCGCAACAGATCGGGGTGCTTTTCTCCTTCAAGCACTGCGGTCTGATAGCTCTCGCTGCATTCATCCTCGGTCTTTCCTTTTTGGCGCTGCGCCGTTTCCGTCGCGCGTGCGGTTTCCTGTTCTCGCGTGCGCCTCTCGACCCGCTCGCGGCCGAAGTGTTCGACCAGCGCAATTGAGATGCCGTCTCCCGTGCCAACGTTGTGGAGCAGGAAATCGCTGTACGGGTGAATGGTCTTGTTTTCGAGCGCGCCGGGATGGAGACCCGGGCCCCCTGGAGCGGCAGGACTCTTACCGGTGACGATCGTCTCCACATGGCAGCTTGCGCAGCCGATTTTCGCAAACAGTTGAGCACCATGCTGGACCTCGGGGGTTGCCGCCGCCGCATCGTCTCTTGCAGGCGCCTTCAGCGAGCGCATGAAACTGGCAAAGTGGTCGATATCTTCCAAGTTGCTGTCGGTGGGATCAGGCAGGCTGTTGGGCTCGGTGATTTTCGTGGGATCGCTGTTCGGAACCGCTGCCGTCACCGGAGGATTGCAGATGGTCGTCACCTCTGTTCTTTGCAGGCTGTTTGTGATTCCCATTTCGTTCAAGTAGGCATCACCAGCAAACGCAATCAGGCTGGCGTGCTGGTCCTTCCAGCCAAAGCGCCCGATGCGGTCTTTCCCTTCGCTTTCAGGAACAAGCACTTTGATCGCCTGCCCGCAGATCTTTCCGTGCGACGCTTTGCATTGTTGCTTGCGAATATTGAGCAGGGTCTCGTCAGCGATGGCCTCCACATATCCGTCGCCGAGCGTGTTCGTGGCGAGGCGAGTGGTGCGCACGGTCTCCGTCTCGGGTACGCGCTCCTGAATCTCGGGGCAAATGGCACGGTCATTCACCAGGGTCCGGTCTTTGATAATCTCCGCTCCGTGGTTGATCGGGATCTCCGGATTCTGAAACTGGCCGTGGGCGTCGAGATGTCCCACGCGCAGTTCGGTCACCTGGCTGGCTGCTCCCGTGACCGGAGTTTGGTGACACTCGCGGCACGACTGGGCGTTGTAGATGGGACCGAGTCCGTCTGGGGCGATGTGCTCGACTTCCTCGAAAAACTTCTGGTCAGCCTGACGCCGCTGGGGGTCGGAAAAACCGTTGCTCTGATCGTCGAATCCGGTGACTGCCTCTGGGGACTGGGTGGGTGATTGTCCGCGAGAGCGAACAGCCAGACTGAACAAGATACTCCCTGCGAACAGGAGCGATAGCAAGGTGGGCTTCATAGGACACTCCTTGTGGCCAGATATCTCAAAAACGACGAAGCCGCAATCTACAAGAGTTCTATACGAGGTTCGTGATAACTACAACAAGGATTCCCTTCCGTTTGGTGATTCCGGATCAGAGCAATATTTCGTGGCTGGTCGCTTTCTTCTGCTTTGCCTTCCAGTCGGCCCCCTGCACTTTCTGAGCATTGGCAATCTTACGGCGACCCGCTGTCCTCTTTTTCTGATCTCGCTCAGGCTACGCATGACGTCGAAACTGTCGGGTTGGAGGAGATCGAAAAGAATCTCGCTAGCGAGGCGGCAAAGGGATCGACATCGTTACTTTTCAACGTCAAAGTAAATCTTCGTTGTGGTGCGGTATTTGGCTATCCTCTTGCCGTCTAGTTCCATTTCTAATTCCGCCACTCGTGCCCACTTCATGCCTCGAACCGTCTTCGCGGCTTCTGCCACGGCGTTTTCCGCAGCCTTTGCAAAGCTCTCTTTGGAAGTCCCGACTACCTCAATAATTTTTGGCGTCATTGCAGTTTCTCCTTTTGATTTTGGATTTCTCACTCTGGATTGTGCCGCTGGTGTGCGCCGTCACCTCCCGCCCCACGACCTTGCCGGTGATTGGCAGAATGTCGCCGAGTGCCCGAGGCAATATCGGATCGGCCACATCATACTCTGGCCACCAGAAGAGGAATGACGTCTGCGTAGAAACTCACTTTCTTGAATTGGTTTCAAAGTGCCCCTTACCTTCCGCGTCGGTACTTAGCGGTTCGGGGGCGGTGAGTTTGGCAACCCTCGGTTAGTCTCAGCATCGATAAGATTCGGTCAGGGACGACATGCCGATCTGCCCTAATTGTTTCTCCGGCCCCAGGTTTAGAAGCAAGTTGTATGTGCACGCCTCGGACGTCACGCCGCTTTGCGAGCTTTCGTTGCCGTCTTTCGCTCGATGCGTGGTTTTTTCCGAGCTTGTGCCACAGTTTTTTTCGCCTTGGGCGCGGCTTTAACCACAGATGGCAATTCCAGTTCGCGCTGTTTCGCAGTACGATGGTGGCCATGGTTCAGCGGCTGGATGCGTGCGGCTTCTACTTCCATGCGCAGCTGAGCGTCTCTACCTTTTTGGCGCTCGTCCTCGAGGTATGCCGGGATCGTTTTAGTTGTCATGGCCACAGTGTGGCAGAACTAGCTCCTCCAAGCTGTCCAATTTAGCTCAATCTCTTCCGCGAAGCCCACGACTTGTCCGTAAAGCGCGTAACCCAGCAGCCCGATGAGACCCATAGCTGCGAGCACAATGCCTGCCGGCTACACTACGCGCCAAATGCAATCTCTCCAGTTTCGCTACCCAGCTATTAACGCCTTTGCCGTCAGCAAGTTACGTTTATTGTCATTCCATGGCATGGAAGAGGTCCTCGGTTCGATCCCGACCAGGTCCACCAAATCTCCCAATCAATGCAACTCGTTGCCGCTAAGGCCCTGTGCTGCCCGGCTAGTCCTCCAGATCATCCGGATCAAACTCCGGCGTATCCTCCGACGCCGTCGGACATGTTCTCTGCGACAATACCAACGGCGCCAGGGGCGTCTGCGTATAGTTGAACGCATCCTGCAGGTCGTTGGCGATCGTGTCTGCTCCTCCCAGATTCGGCAACGCGAATGTTTCCTCCATGAACCGCAGCACGCTCGCAAACTCCACTTCCGTGTGATACACCCCCTGAATCGCCCATGGGCTGATGATCATCATCGGCACCCGTATGCCGAGTCCGTATTGATCGCGATACGGAGGGGCAACGTGATCGTAGAGTCCGCCAAAGTCATCCCAAGTCAGAAAGATCACCGTGTTGTTCCATTGCGACGCCGGCCCTTGCATCACCGCGTTGATCTGCTGCACCGTCCAGTTCTCCCCAATGCATGCACTGTCGGGCGGATGATCGGTATCAACGCTGGGCGGCGTAACCCAACTGAGTGCCGGAAGGTTTCCCGCCAGCGCGTCCGTGATGAAATCGGATTCAGTGACCACCTTCGTCGTCCAATCCGTGCTGTTGAAAATCGTGCTAAAGCTGCGATACGGGTTATAGACGTACCCGCTCTGTCCGTTCACGGAGGTGTAGGCCTTCCACGAGACCCCGGCCGAATCTGCCAATTCTCCTAACGTTGTCGCGCTGAAACATGGAAACACGCTCGACAAAACGAAATTACTATCCATCGCGGGAACGTTTGTGCCGACCACCGCGTCACACCCCCATTGCGCCTGGATCGAACTGCGCGGGTTGTCAATCGTGGTCTGGCTGCTGCCCGACACCAACATCAGGTGTGCCGGATACGATCCCGATTCAACGCTGCTGAACGTCTCATCTGCCAGAGCATAGTTCTGCGCATACGCCCAATAGTTCGGGATATCCGATTGATACATCTGGGTCAGACACAGGTTGTCTCCATTGACCGAGCACATCGTCTCCAAGTCCCATCGGTCCATGCGGCCACCGTCAATGTTGCTGTGGCTGTCGGTCCATTCGTGGCCCATATCATGCTTCGGTTTATCGGGAGTATGTCCGAGCGTGATGACCTGCCCCGTGCTCAGCATGGCTGTGGTCGCGCCATTCGCCCCCGGAAACGTCCCAAAATACTGGTCGAAGCTGCGGTTCTCTTTCACGATAAAAACAACGTGCTCAATTTTGCCAAAGGAAGCGGTGCTCGGCGGGACGCTGATGAACGGCGTGAACTGGTTCCACACCGTTCCGTAGCCGGGGGTGTTCTTGTACGTGGCGATGATGAGAGCCGACCCCGTGCCTTTCATGGTCACCAACCCCGTCTTCGACACAGTCGCTATCGAAGGTTCGACGCTGGTCCAAACCGCGGTCTTCGTTACCGATTTTGCGGCGCCGCTCTGCAGGTATTGATACGCCTGCATTTGCACTGTCTGCCCCGTCGACAAAACCACCTGGGGCGGAGTGACGATGATCAATTGTGCCGCCGATGTTCCGGCGAGTGGCCAGATGCAAATCAACAACCAAGCGCGCAAATATCTCATGACGTTTCCTCCACGGAACGATACCGTGATGATCGGCGATCGAGCCTAGTCCTCTAAGTCGTCCGGGTCGAATGCTGGGGTGCCTTCGGGCGCCGCCGGGCACGTCCTCTGGTTCAACACCAGCGGCGGCAGCGGCGTCTGCGAATAATTGAACGCATCCTGCATGTCATTGGCGAACTTGTCCGCTCCCCCCAGGCTCGGCAACCCGAATGTTTCCTCCATGAACCGCAGCACGCTCGCAAACTCGATCTCCGAGTGATAAACCCCTTGCACTGACCATGGGCTGATGATGAGCCATGGCACCCGAATGCCGAGTCCGTATTGATCCCGATACGGAGGCACAGCGTGATCGTACAGGCCACCAAAATCGTCCCAGGTCAGAACGATGACGGTGTTGTTCCATTGCGCCGCCGGGCCCTGCATCACCGCGTTAATCATTTGCACCGTCCAGTTTTCCCCGATGCAGGCGCTGTCCGGAGGATGATCCGTGTCGATGCTGGGCGGCGTCACAAAACTGAGAGCGGGCAGATTTCCCGCCAGCGCGTCGGTGATGAAGTTGGACTGGTCCACGACTTTCGTATTCCAATCGCTGCCGTTGAAAATCGTACTGAAGCTGCGGAACGGATTGTAGATATAACCGCTTCCTCCCACCAGAATCGTGTACGCCTTCCATGACACCCCGGCCGCATCCGCCAGGTCCGCGATCGTGGTGGCGCCAAAGCAAGGAAATTCGCTCGATACCACTTCACTCGCTTCCATGTACGGCACGTTGGTGCCGGCGATTGCGTCACATCCCCATTGCGTTGGGAGCGAACTGCGCGGATTGTCCAGCACGCTCTGTTCGCTGCCCGACACCATCGCCAGGTGTGCCGGATACGATCCCGACGACACGCTGCTGAAGGCCTTATCCGCCAACGTATAGTTTTGCGCATAGGACCAGTAATTCGGGATGTCCGATTGATACAACTGCATCATGCACTGCATATCTCCATTCACCGAGCAGGTAAGCCCCAGGTCGAAGCGATCCATGCGGCCACCATCGATGTCGTCGTGACTGTCCGTCCACTCGTGCCCCATATCGTGCTTCGGTGGATCGGGAAGATGCCCCAGCGTAATGACCTGACCTGTGCTGAGGGTGGCCGCGGTCGCACCGTTGGCTCCCGGAAATGTTCCAAAATACGAATCGAAGCTGCGGTTTTCCTTCATGATGAAAACGATGTGCTCGATTTTCCCTGAGGATGCGGTGCTCGGCCGAACTTTGATGAATGGGGTGAACTTGTTCCAAACGGTCCCGTACCCCTTGTAGCCCGTATAGGACGCCTTGATCAGAGCCGATCCGGCACTCTTCATCGTCACTAACCCCGTCTTCGATACAGTTGCGATCGACGACTCGATGCTCGACCACGTCACTTGACCCGTCAGGTCTTGCACACTCCCATCCGAATAGTAGCCATACGCGTGCATCTGCTGGGTCTTCCCCGGCGACAACACGACCTCCGGCGGCGTAACGATAATGATCTCAATCCGCGTTTGCACGGCAAATACGTTGGCAGAAAACAACAGCAGCACAAAAAACCATTTCATCGCGTTTCCTTCGCAACTCTGTGATCGAGGCCCAGGCATTGACAAGCGCTGGGATCCGGGCGGCGCACCGCTTCATCTTCGCAGCTGTCAAACCGGAAACTGCAAAGGGGGAATCGTTACCACGCCGAACTGAAACTCGCGAAAGTCTGAGCGCACCCAGCCTCATTGTCAAGACGAAAAGCCTCGCTGGACGACAGCTTTGCGCTTTTGCTGAAAATCTTCAAGCCATGTTGCAAGAACCTGCATAGTTGCCGCACCGTTTTCGTCAGCATGAGTTTGCTGGCAACTCTTGACGCCGAGCAGCGCCGCATTTGGAAATGACTTTCCGGTTTACACATTGGTGCTCGATGTCGTAAGCTCATCGAGCTTTTGCGCTGGTTCCCCCCCGACCAGCGCGCACCAAATTCCTCCTCGAACCACAGCTCAAAGGACGTCAATCCATGCCATTTCGTGCCGAGGATTTCTCCGCCCGCATCATCACCGCGCTCTCGACCATGGTATTTTTCACAGCGTCTTTGGCCCCTGCTCAGACGGCCATCACGACGTATCATGTCGACAACAACCGCACCGGTTGGAACTCCCACGAGACCGTGCTGACTCCGGCCAACGTCGCCAGTTCGTCGTTCGGACTGTTGAAGACCGTCGCGCTCGACGATCAGGTCGACGGTCAGCCCCTGTTCGTTCCCGCCGTGAATATCACCGCCGGAAACAGTAAGGGCAAACATGATGTGGTCTACGTGGCCACGGAAGGCAACACGATTTACGCGATCGACGCCGAGGCCGGCACCGTGCTCCTCAGCCCGAACTTCGGAAAGCCGGTCGGCTATCCCCTGGGCTGCACCAACAACGGACCCAACGTCGGCATCAATTCCACCCCGGTCATCGATCTCACCAGTAACACGATGTATGTCGTGATCTACACGCAGGATTCCACTGGCCCCGCCTACCGCATTCATGCCCTCGATCTCGGCGGCCTCACCGACAAAGTAACGCCGCAACTGGTAGTGGCCTCGCACACCCTGATCGACGGCACCACGTTCAACTTCAACGCCACCTATCAGCGCCAGCGTCCCGGTCTGCTCCTGGCCAACGGCAACGTCTACGCCGGATTCGGCAGCTTCTGCGACTTTGCTGCCAATGTTTCCCGCGGCTGGCTGCTGGGCTGGTCCATCGGTTCGCTGACCGCTCTCCCTGCGAACCAGATCTTCGACACGCAGGCGACGTCCCCCAGCAGTTTCTTCCTCTCTTCGATCTGGATGTCCGGCTACGGACTCGCCGCCGATGACTCCGGCAACATTCTGTTCGTCACTGGAAACTCCGATTACTCTGGCACAACCTATGACGGCATCAGCAACATTCAGGAGAGCGTCGTAAAAGTGTCGTCGAACCTTTCGACCGTGCTCGACCTCTTCACCCCCAAGAACCAGGCCACGCTCGATCAAGCCGACGCCGACTTCGGTTCCGGCGGCGCGCTCGTCCTGCCCGACCAGCCTGGTTCGACGCCGCATATGGCCGTGGCCGTCGGCAAGGTCGGAACTTTATTTCTCATGAACGAAGATCACCTCGGCGGCTACTCGACCAAGACGAACAATGTTCTCGGAGTGTACGCCGTTGGCAACTGCTGGTGCGGTCCCTCGTATTTTGTCGACCCCTCCGACGGAATCGGCCGCGTCGTCACCAGCGGCGGACACACCGTGCAGGTCTACAAGATCCAGACATCACCCAAGGCCGCCTTAACCAAGGTGTCCACATCGCCTTACGTTGGCGGCACGCAAAATCCGGGATTCTTCACCAGCATCTCGTCTAACGGAACCGCCAGTCCCATCATCTGGGCGCTATCGCACCCCACTGTCGATGCCGGAAGTCCGATTTATCTCTACGCCTTCAATCCCGAATCGCTAACCGGCACTTCCATGAAGCAAATCTGCAAAACCCAGGCCGGCACCTGGCCCAACACCGGAGGAAATTCGAATCTGGTTCCCGTCGTCGCCAACGGCGAGGTCTTCGTGGCCAGCTACGCCCAACTCAAAATATTCGGGCTCAAGGCTTCCCGCAAGAAGTGAATTGGGCAGTCAACTGCAATGTTGGTATCCGCAAAGGTGAGAGTGCTACGCTGGTAAAGTGAGGTCCGCGAATCGATCCCAACTCATGTGGAGACAGCCGCCTCGGCTGTCCCGCCAGCGCGCAGCGCGGCGGCACCGGCAATGCTCCGTCCTATTCGTAGCAATCTGCGCACTCGTTTTCTCGGCAGCAATGCTTCCCGCTTCCGCCGCCACCTGGACCGTTCACGCCCAACCCACGCGCCTGGTCAACGGCGCTCCCGTCCTGTTTCAGGTGAAGCCTCCCGCCAAACTCGAATCCCTCTCCGGAACATGGCTTGGCCACACCGTCGCCTTCAGCTATGACGCCTCGACGAAAACATGGTTCGCCCTGGCCGGCGTCACCTTCGAAACCGCCCCAGGCAAGTACTCACTCGATCTAACCGCCCAACCCGCGTCCAGCAAGACGCCGTTGACCTTCACGCACACTTTCGCCGTAGCCCGCGCCCACTATCCTCAGATTAAAGTGGAACTCACGGTCGAAAGGAAGTTCACGGAGCCGAGCCCCGAGCAGCAAGAGCAAATCGCAGAAGGCGTAAAGATTAAGCAGGACTACCTAAGCCGTGTGACCCCCGCCCGCGAGTGGGACGGCAAGTTCGCCGTCCCCGCCGATGCCGCCATCGCCGACGTCTTCGGTTCGCAACGAATCTTCAACGGCAAAGCGCAGCGCCCGCACTTCGGCCTCGATTTTCGCGTCCCCACCGGAACTCCCGTCGCGGCCATGAACTCAGGCACCGTGCTGCTGGCGCGCTTTCTGTATTTCGAAGGCAACTGCGTCGTCATCGACCACGGCCAGGGACTCCTCACCCTCTACTTCCATCTCTCCGAATTCAAAGTGAAAGAAGGCGACTCCGTGAAACTCGGCCAGGAAATCGGACTGAGCGGCGGCACTGGACGCGCCACCGGCCCTCACCTCCACGTCGCCGTCCGCTGGCAAGGCACCTACCTCGACCCCGCCCGCCTCCTTCAATTGCCCCTCCCCTGAATCGCAAGCAAGTCTCGCCCTCTGCTCGACCACGTAAGTCTGGGTGATTTGATTTCGGGCACAAATGGCAGGCGCCACCGTGGAAGAGCGGCCCTTTCAGGGCCGCGTAAGCGTTCCGTAAATCGAACAGGGCTTTAGCCCCGCGGTCCTGTTCCAACCGCCATCATCTACACAACTCGCCTACGCCGAAAACTTGTTCCGCCCCCGCAACACTTCCTGCAGAGCCTCTTTCACGCCCAGATTCCGGATCAATCGGTGCAGATAATTCGGATGCACCCCCAGAATTCCCGCCGCCTCTACATAATTTCCCCGCGTCTGCTCTACCGCGTCGAAAATCAATTGCTTCTTCAATTCCTTCACGCTCGCGTGATATTTGCCCTCGTGCAACTCCGCCGCAGACTCCTGTTCCATCAACGACTCCGGCAAGTCCTCCAGCAGCACCGAGTCCGACGATCCCATCACCAGCGCCCGCTCGATGGCATTCTCCAATTCGCGCACATTCCCCGGCCACTCATAATTCACCAGCGCCGCCATCGCTTCGCGCGATACCGGTTTCGGCTTCACCTTGCTCCGCTTGGCATACTTCTGCACAAAATGCCGCGTCAGCATGGGAATGTCTTCCCGGCGCTCTCGCAGCGGCGGCATCGTCAGCCGCACCACCGCCAGCCTGTAGTACAGGTCCTGCCGGAACTGCCCGTTGCGCACGGCTTCGTTCAAGTCGCGATTGGTGGCGGCAATCAACCGGATATCGACCTTGATGGTATGCGTTCCACCCACGCGTTCGAACTCGCGCTCCTGCAACACGCGCAGAAGTTTCACCTGCAGTGCCGGCGCCAGTTCCCCGATCTCGTCGAGAAACACGACACCCCCGTCGGCAACTTCCAGCCGCCCTTTCTTCAGCACGGCCGCACCCGTGAACGCACCACGCTCGTGCCCAAACAGATCGCTTTCCAGCAAAGACTCGGGAATCGCGGCGCAGTTGATCGCCACAAACTGTTTGCTCCCGCGATGGCTGTTGCGATGCAGCGCGCGCGCCGCCAGTTCCTTCCCCGTTCCGCTCTCGCCCTCAATCAGCACGGTCGATTCCGTCGGCGCGACCCGCGCCAGAAACTGAAAAATCTCCTTCATCCGCGCGCCTTCACCCACCAGGCTCTGCTCCTGTCGAACTTCCGTAATGAGGCGCTGGTTTTCCTGCTCCAACCACTGCACCCGCCGCGCGTTGTCCAGCGCGACTGCGGAAATCCCGGCAATCGCGGCCATCAGTTGCAGGTGATCTTCCTGAAACCGGTTCGCAGAGTTGGTGCTGTCGAGGTAGATGCATCCAATCACCCGCTGAAACACGGTCAAGGGCACGCACAGCAGCGACCGCACCTCCGACGCCACCAGGCTCTCCACGTCCCGCAGCGCGCCACTCGCAGCCACGTCCACTCCCAGAATCGCGACGTTCTCTTTCATCACCTGACGGGCAATCGTGCGGCTCACGCGCACCAGTTGCGGATGTCCCGCATGCCGTGTGCGCGCATACAAACAATTGAACTCCTGCCCCGCACCCTCTGCCAAAAGAATCGCGCCCCGTCCCGCCGGAATCACTTCAAATATCAGATCCAGCAACTGCGCCTGTAACTCCTCCAGGCCGCGGGTCGCATGCACCACGCGGCTGATCTTCAGCAGTGCGTTCAGATTGCGTGCCACCTGCGACGTCGCCGGCAACTCCCGCAGCAACCGCTCCGGCTGCAGGTACACCACTTCTCTGGGATGAATGACCTTGGTCTCAGCCGTGGGATGGCTGTCATCGAACTCTACGCAACTGATGGGAACCGCCTGGTCCTCTTCTTCCAGCAGAAACAAGAACACCGAGTCGCCCGTCGCAATCTCGTCTCCGTGCCGCAGCCACTGTTCCTTCACTGCCACTCCGTTCACCAGAGTTCCGTTGCGGCTGTCCAGGTCCTTGATCTGAAAGCGCCCGTCTTCTTCCTGCCGCAGCAGGCAGTGTTTTCGCGAAACCGACGCATCGGCCAAAGACACCGCGCTGTTCGGATCGCGACCTACCGTGGCGTCTCCGTCAGGTAACGGAATGGTTGAGTCTTTTGAGGGTCCGGCAAGTACCAAGAGTCTAGGGCGCAATCAAGGTCTCCCACTCCGTGCAGAACTTCTTATCACAGTGCGGACCGAAATGCATACCCGGAGTGAACCTTTTCCAATATCCGAACGGCTAGACTGACTATCTGATCGGATAGCGTTTTTGCCTTCCCGGCCGGCCTCACCGAAGCATGCTCCGATCGACCCGAAGCAGATCTAACCAGCGATGAATCCGACACTTACGCTGTATCCCAAGGAGTGCACCGCCCTTCACACAAAGACTGGACTTCCGCATGCAAGCTGGAAGATTGCGGATGTCGGCAAAAGCGATGGGGGAAGCGCTTTTTGAGTAGTTCTCGCCGAGATCGCCAGTCAGAAGCTCGGGGGACCCCCTCATCGAGCTTCTGACTTTTTTCTTTTTCCACGATTCCCCGCTGAGAATAGGAACTGGGAGTTGGATCGGTACGGCCTTCAGGATCGTCAGTGTCCGAACGCAAAGACACCGCATGGGCGTTGCAAGAACGGGAAGGGCACGGCTTCAGCCGTGCCGTTGAGACTTCTTTAGGAACCTCGGCTTTAGCCGCTGAGGTTCGTGATCGGGTTCGAACTCCCCTAGCTCGCCGCTGCCTCGCTCGTCCCACCTTGATCCAACACAACAGCTCCGGACAACGCCACACCATCCCGGAAGCTAACCGTCCTACCAGAAATCGCCGGCACTCTTTCGCCCGGCACCAGAATCCCTATCAGATTCAGTGGATCGGCCGCCGACAGCGTCATTGTCTCCCCGCCTAGCGGCAGTCCCCGCATCCCGCGCACCGATTCCACCGCGACCGGCAGCGCAAACTGCTCGCCCAGGAATCCATCCACAAACCGCCCGCCGCGAATCTCCCCGCGATCCTCAAGCCGCCGGAACGCCATCAGCAATTCGCGCCACGGCGGCAAGTTCGACTCCCGCGCCAGCAGATCGCGAATCACGATTCCATAACGCCTCAGCAGCATCCAGCAGGAGGCCTCGACCACCCGGTTGCGCTCCGCAGCCACATCCGCATGCAGCAGCGCCCACCGCCCCGAACTGTGCCGCGGACGCGTGCTGCGCCCGCTCCCTTGCCCCGCGCGCCGCTTCGGATCAATCAGTGCCCGCAGGTTGTCGAAGCCGTCCGCCGTCACCAGTCCCGCCGCAACCAACTGCCACAGTCCAGTCTCGATCTCCGCCTTGAGCTTGCCCGTCCCGCGCACAATGTCCGCAAAGAAGGAAGCGCCACGCTTCCGCAGAAACTCAAGAACCAGTTGCGCCCCATGGCTCAGTCCGCGCGCCTCGGCCTCATCGCCCGCCGCGTGCCGCGGAATCATCCAGTCCGCCTCTTCGCGCACAAAAAACGTAATCGGTGCAACGCTGGTGGGAATCACCCGCCGCTGTCGCGGCGCCGGGGCATCTCCGCTGGCGTTCGTCGTCCCTCCCGAATCAATCGTCGCCGGATGTGGCGACAGCCTTCCCCATCCCACCGCTCCCGTTAGACATAGCTGGTCCAGCCATGCGGGATCGTAGTCCACAATTCTGCGCGCCAGCACCTGCCGTTCCCACGCATTCGCCGGAATCTCAAATCCCTGCAACTGCTGCACGACTTCCAGCGTCCCGCGCTCCCCCGCAGCCTGTGTCCCCGGAGCCACATGCTGCCAACGTAACAGCCACCGCATAAACGCCGCCGCCGTGACGGGTTCAATCTGCTTCCGCAACATCCCCACGGTCAGCCGGTGAATCCGCGCCAGCAACCGCCGCTCGCACCACTCGGTCTCGCGTGTTTGTGTGGACACAGCTTGTGTGGGGACAGCCGCCCCCGGCTGTCCGGTCGAGCGCAGCTCGACAGTCCCGTGTGGCGCGGGCACTCCTGCCCGCGAGGCAGCGCCACTGAAGCTTCCGCGCAGAACAGTCCCGCTAGCCTCCATCCGCAACAACGCCTTCTCAATATCGGAGCCAGCCAGCCCCAGCATTTCCCCAAGCCCCGAAGCCGTAGCCGGCCCCACATGCGACATCCACCCCGTCACCAGCGTCAGCAAAGCATCATCCCGGGAACTCTGCCCAGTCTCGACATCCGCCAAACTTTGCTCAAACGTGGCTGCGGGAAACAGCGCCAGGAAACTCCGCGCCCGCTCCGCCGCCACCCAGTAGCGCCGCCCTTCAACCGATGCGATCCCGGCCCGTCCTTCGTTTAACAGCCGCTCGAAGTGCGCGCTCCATGCGGCATCAGGACTCGGGTGCCCCATCCTAATCTCGCCGCTCTTTGGCGAGATTAGGGTGGGGATTTCCCCGCTATCCTCACCACTCCATTCCTCCGGCAGCGCCACCAGCGTATGCAGCACATCATGCAACTCATCCGCGTCCCGCACGTCCGGCCATGCCTCTTCCCGCACCTGAGCAATCGCCCCCGGATCCAGTCCACCCACTTCCTCCAGCACCGACTCCGGCAGCACCCTCCGCATGTTGACCGCACGCGCCCGCCGCTCCTCCAGCGGCGCGTCATCTAAATACGCATACGGATTCGCATTCAGAATCTCGTGCGAAAACTGCGACGGCACCGGCGTATCCACCGCGATCACGCGAATCGCGCCCGAAGCCATCCCCCGCAGCAGCGACTTCAACCCCTCCACATCCATCGCCTCGGTAAGCACGTCCTTCATCACTTCGCCCACCAGCGGATGATCTGGAATCTTCCGCTCCCCCTCAATGTTTTCGAAACAAGCCGCCGCGTCCGGAAACACCGACGCCAGCAGATCATCCGACCGCATGCGCTGAATCTGCGGCGGAACTTTCTTACCATTCTGAAATCTCAGCAGCGCCAGCGCCCGGTTCGCATCCCACCGCCAGCGCGTGGCAAAGATCGGAGAATCCAGCGCCGCCTGCTCCAGAATCGGCTGCACCGTGTCGGCCTGCAAGAAATGAAACACATCGCCCAGCGGGAAACTATGCTGCTCGGCCAGCGCAATGTTCAACCCGTTATCGGTAGCTGCCGCTTGCAACTCAAAATTAAATCCGCGGCAAAACCGCTTCCGCAGCGAAAGCCCCCACGCCTTGTTGATCCGCCCACCAAACGGCGCGTGGATCACCAACTGCATCCCGCCGCCTTCATCAAAAAATCGCTCAGCGATGACGGTCGTCTGCGTCGGCACCGCCCCCAGCACCGCCCGCCCTTGCAGCACATATTCAATCGCCTGTTCCGCGCCTGAATCATCCAGCCCGCATTCTTCTTTCAGCCACGAAACAGTCGCAGCCACATCCGGCTGCGTCGCCGAAAATCCCACCGGCGAAGTGCGTGGCAACCTCTCGCTGATTTTCTCCCGCAGTTCCCCCACGTGCCACGAGAGCTCCTGCGTCCGCGCCGGAGCTTCCCCCCGCCAGAACGGCACACTCGGCGGCGCCCCGTGGGCATCCTGCACCAGCATCCGCCCCGCATTGGTCTCAATGCGATGAATCATCCACGACGTATTTCCCAGCAACATGATGTCGCCGCGATTGCTCTCCACCGCAAAATCTTCATCCACCGTCCCCACAACCACGCCGTCCGGCTCCGCGACTACGGTATAAAGCGAATTATCAGGAATCGCTCCTCCGCTGGTGATGGCTGCCAGCCGTGCTCCTCGCCTCGCCCGCAGTTTCCCATTCACTCGATCGCGATGCACATATGCCCCGTACCGCCCACGCTTCGCCGCAATCCCCTCCGAAAGCATCTCCAGGATCGAATCAAACGTCTCCCGCTTCAGCCCGCGATACGGATAAGCCCGCCGCACTAGGGCGAACATCTCATTCTCATCCCACCCGTCGTCAACAGTAGCGCCGGCGACAACCGTAGCGCCGGCGTCCCCGCCGGCTGTAGCGGGAGCCTGCCCTGAGCTTGTCGAAGGGCTATCTTGGCCGCGCATCGTCCCGCGCACCGTACTCGCAGAATTCGTCCCCGCCGCACACGTCGCCACAATCTGCTGCGCCAGCACATCCAGCGGAGCTTCCGGGATGATGAGCCGGTCCAAATCCCCCAGTTTGATCGCTCGCACCAAGGCAGCGCATTCCATCAAATCGTCGCGCGTCGTGGCAAAGAATCGTCCCTTCGGAACCGCCCCTCGCCAGTGTCCTGACCGCCCCACCCGCTGCACGGCCACAGCAATGGCCCGGGGCGAATTGATCTGCACCGCCAGGTCTACCGTCCCCACATCAATTCCAAGTTCGAGCGAGGCCGTCGCCACCAGCACCCGCACCTGCCCCTCTTTCAGCTTCTTCTCCGCCGCCAGCCGCAGTTTGCGAGACAGCGAGCCGTGATGCGCCGCCACATTCTCTTCCCCAATGCGCTCGCCCAACTCATGACACAACCGCTCCGCCATCCGGCGCGTATTCACAAATACCAGCGTTGACCGGTGCTCCGCCACTAACGCCACCAGCCGGTCGTAGATCGCGTCCCACAATTCATTCGACGCCACCGGCCCCAGCGGCATCGGTGGCACCTCGATCCCCAGATCCAGCTTTCGCTTGTGTCCGATGTCGACAATAACCGGATCCGCCGGGTGCCCCATTTCTCGCGCGGTCTCTGCGCGAGAAGTGGGGATTTTCGCTGCAGCGAAATCGGATGCCGGCCCAGATCCAGCTTCCGCCTCGCCTTGGGAAGGGCACGACTCTTGCAGACGTTGAGAAGGCGTTGACTCAGCCAGGACGTGGGAAGGGCACGACTTCAGTCGTGCCGTAACCTCACCGGAATGTTCGCTGGCTTTAGCCGCTGAGGTTCCGCTTTCCCCACCATTTCGATTCCCCGTCAGGAAGTGCGCCACTTCCTCAATCGGCTTCTGTGTAGCCGACAGCCCAATCCGTACTGGAGCCCTGTGGCACAAAGCCTCCAGCCGCTCCAGCGACAGCGCCAGATGCGCTCCACGCTTGTCGTCCGCCACCGCATGAATTTCGTCCACGATCACGGTCTCGACGTCGCGCAAAATCGCGCGGCTCTTGTCCGCAGTCAGAAGGATGTAGAGCGACTCCGGCGTCGTCACCAGAATGTGCGGAGGCCGCTTCAGCATCGCCCGCCGCTCGTGCTGTAGCGTGTCGCCAGTCCGCACCGCCGTGCGAATCTCCGGCATCAGCAGCCCGCGCTCGCCCGCCAGCGCAAGAATCTCGCTCAGCGGCCCTTCCAGATTTTTTTGGATATCGTTCCCCAGCGCCTTGAGCGGAGAAACGTAGAGCACCTCAGTGCGGTCGGACAAATCCCCAGCCAGCGCCTTGCGCACCAGCCGGTCAATGCAAGCCAGAAATGCGGCGAGAGTTTTTCCCGACCCGGTCGGCGCCGAAATCAGCGTGGTCCGCCCGGCAAGAATGTGGGGCCACCCCTGCTCCTGCGGCTCCGTCGGCGTGCCAAACTTCCCCACAAACCACTCCGCCACAAGAGGGTGTGCCCAGGCCAGCGACTCGGGAAGGGACTGCATCCGGATATTCTAGCCCGAACTTCTATTTTCGCCAACTGTTCGCCTATGAACCTGTTTCTAGCATTTCCTTCGTGCACCTTCGTGTCCTTAGTGGTTCAAGGTTCTTCGGTCGAGCGAATGATGCGTCCTCGAAATCGCGTTCCTTTGGTGATATTTTGTGCCGCAGCGCCATGCGACTCTATCCCGAACACTTCAAGAAGAAGACCTAGGAAAAGTACATTCATCTGCAGAGAATGCATGGCTCCTTGAGATCAAAGTCCCCTGCGATGCGCCTGCCGCAATGATTCATAGGTCGCCTTACACTCATCGACCCCACATGAGAGACACGGCTGGTGGGAGAGGCTGCTAGAATTTTGCCAATGCCCAAACTTTCCGCCGCCGCCCGCGCCCGCAAAATCAAACTCCTCCTCTTCGACGTCGATGGCGTCCTGACCGACGGCAAGCTCTTCTTCGTACCCCAGAACGCGCCACAGCCCCCGGACCGAACCTCCACTGACAAGACCGCTCAAGGCCAGATTGAAGTCAAAGGATTCCACGCTCACGACGGCGTTGCCAGTTCGCTCGCCCGGATCGCCGGCCTCAAGACCGGACTCATCACCCGGCGCAGCTCCGAAACCGTTGCCCTCCGAGCCCGCGATCTCAAGATCGAGTACGTCCGTCAGGGCATTCAAGACAAGCGCGCCTGCTTCGAAGAAATCGTCCGACAGGAAGGTCTCAAGCTCGAAGAAGCCGCCTTCGTCGGCGATGACGTCATCGATCTCCCAGCCATGCGCGCCGGAGGCCTCTCCATCGCCGTGCAAAACGCACGCGCCGAGGTGAAGCAGGAAGCCCACTACATCACCCCCCACGCCGGCGGCGAAGGCGCCCTGCGCGACGCCGTAGAGTTCATTCTGAAAGCTCAAGGGAAATGGAAGAAAGTCGTGGAGGCCTACGTCGGCGAGCGCAGCCCGAGCCGAAGCTCCTAGCTTCTAGCCACTGGCCTCTAGCTCAGAACCAAGAGCTCCATCCACTTGTGGATTCGAATCCTAGCGCCGGTAGGGCCACAGTTTTGTTCTTGGTTTGGCTAGTAGCTAGAGCTAGCAGCTGAAAAAAACCCACCGGATGCTTGCTTGGGGCGTGCTCGGGTCAGCATCCGATGGGCT
>OBLW0100001543.1_pt1 | contig 19395 bp, 16 predicted proteins | sample 1520161 | NCBI WGS metagenome assembly OBLW01 (sample SAMEA3539309, study PRJEB22396) | soil metagenome | biome: tundra; feature: field; material: soil | place: USA | collected 2010-05 | depth 0.15 m | reverse complement strand
GCCGCGCTTGCATCACTTGCGTTCGGTACCGGAGTGGGCCTCAATCAGGGAATCCAGGAGGGGTACTTCCTCGCCTCGACCTTGCTCACGGTGGGCCTGCTTACCTGCGGAATGTTTGCCTTCTTGATGCTGGCAGGTTCCTACCTCGGAGTGGTCCGCAGTGGTGCCCCGCTCGCGGGTGTCCAACGGAGGCTGATCGATGCAATAGTTATTGCATGTATCGCTGCACTCGTGGCTCTTGCCTTCCGGAACTCGCTTTGGTGGATTATCGGCACGAATGCGAATGCCGCTGGAAACGGTCAGTTCGCTGGGCTTCTTGGCGTCGCAGTCGCAGCCGCATTCGCGGCAGGGTTCGCTATCGAGTCCATCATGCGTACTCACGCTGAGCGCTACGCGCGATCCTGACGCTCGTGGGCAAACCGGTGGCGCGGCTGAGCCGGATTGCTGGCGCGACCACCGTCCCCGGGCGAGCGCACAGCCGGGCAAGCAGGCAGGCCCCCGCAGGTACGCCACAGCCAAAGAGTTGTCACCAAAAACCAGAAGCCCTAGTACGGCAGCCGGACTAGCCGCTCCACGCGCCGCGGTGACAGTGTTGGCCCGAACCCGGCGAACCGCGCAGGAGGGTAATCAATGGCCAGGATAAACCACCCTCCACCCTCCACCTTGTGGCTGACCCGGGCTGCCAGCTATGCACTCGCCTCGCGGATCGAGTAGCCGAGCATTCGGACGGCCGCATCGTCTTGCACAGCGTTGATGATGATGCTGCTTTGCCCGAGCGAGTCCGTCAGCATCTACAGCGGCGCCGTTGCGTACAGTTCCAGCTCCTACACGTCAACATCTGTTGGCCAACGTCCGTTGTGGTAGTATGTATCCATGGCCGGAAGCGCAGTAGCAAATTCCCAGAATGGTGGAGACTCGCTCCCCGGCGCCGGAGGGCCGCGCTCGGTTCCCGCTCGCCGCGCCATCCTTGCCGCCGCCCGAGCGCGGTTCGCCGCCGAAGGTTATGAACGCGCCACTGTGCGGGCGATAGCCGCCGACGCCGGTATCGACGCGTCGATGGTTATGCGTTACTTCGGATCCAAAGAAGATCTGTTCGCCGCAGCCGCAGACATCGACCTGCGCTTTCCCTCACTAAAAGACGTCGACCCCGACCAGCTGGGCGAGGTCCTCACCCGTCATTTCATCTCTCTCTGGGAGGAGAGCCCGAACGACGAGACTCTGATATTCCTGCTGAGAACGGCCCCCACACATGAGGGCGCGAGCGAGCGCATGCGCGAGATCTTCGCTCAGCAGACATCGCCAGCCATCAGCTCATTGCTCGGCGGGGCCGACGGGCCACGGCGTGCCGGGCTGGCTGCCAGTCAGCTACTCGGCCTTGCACTGTGCCGCTACGTACTGAGAATCGAACCGCTCGCCAGTCAAGACCCGGACCAGCTCATTGCCGACATCGCCGGCACCATTCAGCGATACCTCACAGGGCCGCTCTCACCGGAAGGGGCCCCGGGCTTTCGCTGAACTGATATGGCGACGCGGGGAGCTGGGCTTGACTGGCACGCGAAGATGGATGCCGCAGAAGTGACAGTGATCGAATGACTGACGCCAGGAAATCGAGATGAATTCCGACACCCCGGTAGGTCGACTCACTCATCCCGTCTCGTCGGCCGCGGAACTCGCCGCCCTCGGCGACGTTGACCGCCTGCTGCTTGCGCGATGGCTGTCAGAATCGCAGCTTCGTAAGTATCCGTCGAGAGGAAGGCTGCGGCGCCGCACCCTGGGACTCGCCTCGATGACCCTGGCCACAGTGATCCTCGTCCCATGGGTGGCGTATCTGGCGGCCACGCTCCCAGACAGGATTCAGGCTCACGACTGGGACGTTGCCTGGGTGGGATTCGACAGCGCCTTGATCGCCGCCATTGTCTTCACGGTGTGGCTCGGCTGGCGCCGTCGTCAGCTCGCTGTTTTTTTCTTGCTTGTGACCGGAACGATTCTCATCTGCGATGCCTGGTTCGACGTGACACTTTCGTGGGGTACCAGCGAACAGGTAGCCAGCATTCTCACGGCCGTATTCGTCGAGGTTCCAGCCGCTGTCTTCATGTTCGCCACGTGCGTCGGCGCGATCCAGATCCTCATCTCCCAGGTACGCCACGAACGCGGTGATCTCACCCCCGGGCCGTCGATGTGGCGCCAGCCATTCTTGATCACCTTCGATCCGCCTGACGACAATGACCGGTCCGAGTGAACGCGATTGCGAACAGGATGAGATCTGCGCGCTCCCGTTACTGGGACGCTTCCTGCCGGATCCCGTGCGGAATCGCCCGGCTCATGGACCGGGCCGAGCGGGCCTGGCGGGCAGAGCTGGCCACGACATCCCTCGCCGACCTCGTCGAGGCCGCCGGAGTCGGAGCGGCCAAGCGGCTGGCCGGGTGGCTCGAGAGCCCGAAACAGAGCGAGGCGCGCTAGGAGAGTCGCTAAGCGCCAGAGCCAGCCTGGCCCGGCGGAAACTCAGGTGGCCTCAGCACACCATCTGGGTAGAGTCAGGCCGTGCCCGAGCTGCAGCGGCTGCATACTGGCCATGCCCCGGCGGTCCTAGCCTTCGAGCTGGCGAACCGCGCCTACTTCGCTGCCTCGGTCTCCGACCGCGGCGACGAGTTCTACGACCAGTTCACCGACCGGCACAGCGCCCTGCTGGCTGAGCAGGAGGCCGGCATCTGCGCCTTCTACGTGCTCGTCGCCGAGGATGGCTCGGTCCTGGGCCGGTTCAACCTGTACGACTTCGAGGACGGCACTGCCGAACTCGGCTACCGGGTCGCGCAGCACGTCGCCGGCCGCGGCGTGGCGACCGCGACCGTGCGGGAGTTGTGCCGGCTGGCGGCGGTGCGGTACGGACTGCGCACGCTCCGGGCGGCCACCGCCCACGAGAATGTCGCGTCCCAGAAGGTGCTGGCCAAGGCCGGGTTCGTCCCGGCTGGCCCGGCCGACCCGGCCGACCTCGGCGGTAAGCCAGGCACCTGGTATCAGCGCGACCAAGCCGCCGACTGACGCCAGTGGGCGGCGCTGGGTGGGCCTGCGGGCAGTGGGCGGGGAGCGACCTCGGCAGGGCGGTCTCGGCGTGCCCGTCCGCGGTGGACCGAGCGCCGACAGCGCCGGCCGAGCCTCTAGACTCGCGTCCGTGAGCGCTGCCCCCGCAGTCGAGATCAGTGGACTCGTCAAGCGGTATGGGCGGACCACCGCGGTGGACGGGCTCTCGCTGCGAGCCGAGCGGGGAACAGTCACCGCGGTACTGGGGCCGAACGGGGCTGGCAAGACCACGACGATCGAGATCTGCGAGGGTTACCGGCGCTGCGATGGCGGCACGGTCCGGGTACTCGGGCTCGATCCTGTCGCCGACGCCCGGGAACTGCGCCCTAAGGTCGGCGTGATGCTCCAGGCCGGCGGAATCCCGCCCACCGTGCGGGCCGGAGAGTACCTGCGGGTGCTCGCACGCTTCTATGCCCGGCCCATCGAGCCAGCAGTGCTGCTCGACTGGCTGGGGCTCACGGGCTGCCTGCGCACGCCCTTCAAGCGGCTCTCGGGCGGCCAACAGCAACGCGTTTCGCTGGCGGCAGCCGTGATCGGCCGCCCTGAACTCGTTTTCCTTGACGAGCCCACCGCCGGGCTTGACCCGCAAGCACGGCACGCCACCTGGGATCTGATTGCCAGCCTGCGGGCCGCCGGCACCAGCGTGATCCTCACCACGCACTACATGGATGAGGCCCAGCGGCTGGCCGACCGTGTCGCCATCATCGACCACGGTCGGATGGTCGTGGCGGGCAGCCCAGCGGACCTCACCGGCACCCTCGGCCAGCTCCGGTTCCGGGCCGAGCCAGGCCTGGACACCGACGGGCTGCTCGCGGCCCTGCCGCCGGGCACCGCCGCCAAGGAATCCCCGGCCGGGCATTACATCGTCGAGGTGCATGACCGCGTCGACCCTCAACTCCTCGCGGCGGTCACTGCATGGTGCGCCGAGCGTGGCGTGCTCGCCCAGGATCTGCGCATCGAGAGCCGCAGCCTGGAGGACGTATTCCTCGAACTGACCGGGCGGGAGTTGCGTTCGTGAGCGACGCCGTGCCTGCCAGCGGAGGCGGGCCGGCCAGCGGAGGCGGGCCTGCCAGCGAGAGCGGCGGGCCGGTGACGCGTGAGTGGCCAGCGCCGGCGCCCGGCGCGGCGCCGCTGGCCCGGATAGTCACCGCGCAAGCGGGCCTTGAACTGCGCACGCTTGTCCGCAATGGCGAGCAGCTACTGCTCACCCTGATCATCCCGGTGCTGCTGCTGGCCGCGTTCAGCCTCGAGCCGCTGGTCAGGGTGGGGTCCGGGCCCAGGGTGGACTTTCTCGTCCCGGGGATCATCGCGCTGGCGGTGATGTCTACGGCATTCACCAGCCAGGCGATCGCGACCGGATTCGAACGCAGGTACGGGGTACTCAAGCGGCTAGGCTCCACGCCGCTGCGCCGCAGTGGGCTGATCGCCGCCAAGACCATCACTGTGATTGGCGTCGAACTCGTGCAGGCCATCGTGATCATCGGGGTCGGCCTGGCGCTCGGCTGGCGGACGGGCGCCGGTCCGCTGGCGGCGGCATGGGTGGTGCTGCTGATCCTCACGGGTACTGCCGCCTTCAGCGGGCTCGCGTTGCTGATGGCCGGGACGCTGCGGGCGGAGGCCACGCTGGCCGCCGCCAACCTGGTCTACCTCGTCCTGCTCGGTGTTGGCGGGGTCATCTTCCCGCTGACAAAGTTCCCGGCGGGTGCGCAGACGGGCCTGCGGCTGCTGCCGTCGGGCGCGCTCTCCGACGGCCTGCGCTCCGTGCTGCAGCACGGAGGCGGCCTGCCGCTCCGCGACCTGGCTGTGCTCGCGGTATGGGCCGCCGTCGGCATCGGCCTCGCCGCCCGCCTGTTCCGCTGGGAATAGCAGTCACAGCCAGCGGCCGGGCGCCTGCCCCGATCGGTGCGGCACTGCTTGGTGCGGTGCCACCTCCCGTGCTTGTCTTCACCGGGATCATCTCGGTGCAGGTCGGCGCGGGGCTGGCGGCCAGGTTGTTCACCGAGATCCCGCCCGCGGCAGTGACGGGACTGCGGCTATGGAGCGCCGCCGCGCTGCTCGTCGCGGCCGGCTGGCGCGGGCTGGCCACGGCTGTCCGTGAACTGGTGCGCGGCAGGGGCGGGCGGGAAGCCGCCGTGGTGGCGGCCTTCGGCGTGTCGCTGGCCATCATGAACTTCTCGATCTACCAGGCCTTCGCCAGGATCCCGCTCGGCATCGCGGTGACCGTCGAGTTCCTCGGCCCGCTCGCGGTGGCGGTGGCCGCGTCGCGCCGGGCGGTGGACCTGTTCTGGGTGACGCTGGCCGCGACGGGCGTGGTATTGCTGGCCCGCACCGGAGGAACAGCAGAGTCAGCCAACCATGGCGGCCGCGGCGTGGTGCTCGCCGGAATCGCCTTCGCATTGGTCGCGGCAGCCACATGGGCCGCCTACATCCTGCTCAGCGCCGCGACGGGGCGGCGCTTCGCCGGGTCCTCCGGGCTGGTGATCGCCATGGTGATCGCCGCCGTGCTGGTGACGCCCCCCGGAGTGATCGCTGGTGGGGCCGCCCTGCTGCGGCCGGGCGTGCTCGCGACCGGGGTCGCGATCGGGCTGTTGTCCTCGATCATCCCCTACTCGCTGGAACTGGAAGCGCTGCGCCGGATCTCGCCCAAGGTGTTCGGCATCTGGATGAGCCTGGAGCCTGCGGTGGCCGCGCTGGTCGGGCTGGTGATGCTGGGCCAGGATCTGGTCGCGCGCGAGTGGGTCGCCATCGGCTGCGTGATGGTCGCCTGCGCGGGTGCGGCTCGCGGGGATCCCGTGGATCGGACCCGGCCTCCGCCCGCACCGTAGGCACTGCACGGACCCAGCCTCTGCCCGCAGCCCAGCCACCGCGGCCCTGCCTGCAGCGCAGGCACCGAGGGCCGTCCGCGCGTGAAAGGCACCGTGGGATGCGGGCCGGGCGGGGCGCTCTTACCATAGGTGCGTGCCTGCCGACCCTGCCCCGCGCGATGACAGCCCAGATGTCCCTGCGCGGCCACGACTCTCTCCGGCCGTACGGCGCTGGGCTGCGCCGCTCCTCGATCCCACGCCAGCGATCATGCGGCGGATCGCGCTGGCCGGGATTCTGGCGAACGCCGGGATCATCATGACGGGTGCTGCGGTCCGGCTCAGCAAGTCCGGCCTGGGCTGCCCGGACTGGCCGGAATGCACCAGAAGCAGCCTGGTCGCCGCGCCTACCCGCGGGGATCCTATGTTCCACACCTGGATCGAGTTCGGCAACCGGACGCTGACCGGTCTGCTCATGGTGATCGCCGTAGTGGTGCTCGTCGCCGCGTGGCAGTTCCGGCCAGGCGGCAGGCGGCGCCCGGAACTGGTCTGGCTGGCGGCCGGCCAGCCGATCGGGGTGGTGGCGCAAGCTGTGCTCGGCGGCATCGTCGTGCTGACGAAACTCAACCCGGCCTGGGTGTCCGTGCACTTCATGGTGTCAATCGCGGTCGTGGGCATCGCCACGGCGCTGTATGTCCGGTGCGCCGAGGGAACCGGGCCCGCCCGGTCGCTGGTGCGCATTGACCAGCGCATCATGGCCCGGGGACTGGTAGCGCTGGTGGCGCTCATGCTCGCTGCCGGGACCGTGGTTACCGGCACCGGCCCGCTCGCGGGGGCAAGCAGCGTGCCGCGATACCACTTGCCGCTGGAAGGCGTGACCCAACTGCACGCTGACATCGGCTGGATGATGGGCATGCTGGTGACCGTGCTGGCTCTCAGCCTGCAACTGACCAGCACCGCACGGCGGGCGGCGCGGCTGGGCTGGGTGATGTTCTTCCTGGTTTTCGCGCAGGGAGCGATCGGATACAGCCAGTACTTCAGCGGGCTGCCCGCCGGCCTGGTCTGGGTGCATGTCTCCGATTCGGTGCTGATCTGGATCGTGGCACTGCTGCTGATGTTCGCCACCCGCGACCGGGGCCCGGTCATCGAGACGGCCGCCGGAGCGGCCAGCGAGGCGACCGCCGCCCCGGCTGGCCACACCCGCCCGGTAGCAGCCACGCCCGCCAGGTAGCGGGTTAGCCGGTCTCCACTGTCGGCCCCTGACGGTGGCGGCCGAAGCCGGAGCCCGAGCGTGCCGCCCACGGCGGCTCGGGCGGCTCGGGCTGTTGCTTGAAGAAGGCGCCACGCGCGGCGGCCATCAGCCGCAGCAGCGTCTGCCGGCGCTCCTCGAACGGGCCTGGCGCGATCACGCCCCGCTCCTGGCGCAGGTGGGCCAGCGCGAGCTCGGTCGCCGCGAGCTGGTAGTCCGCCATGGCCGCGGACGCGGCCCCGCCACCAGCCGATCGCGCCCACTGCCGGGCCGCCCGGCGTTCCCGCAGCGTGCTCAGCATCCGCAGATCGGCCTCGGTGACCAGGCCGGTGGGCTCATAAACCGGCAGGAATCGCCAGATCAGCCGGACGATACGGCGCCTGTCCGCGATGATCACCCCGATGAGCCCGGCGAACACGCAGGCCAGGACCACATAGGCGATCCCGAGGCCGGCGAGGCCCTGCGCGGTGAGCGCGTTCCACAGTCCGTGCAGCAACATGGCCGTCAGCAGGCCGACCGCCACTGCCCACCGCCCATGCCGGTGGGTGGCCGCGTAGGCCACGCCGATCCCCGTCATCGAGGTGAAGATCGGGTGCGCGAATGGTGAAAGCACACCACGCAGCACGAAGGTCATGCCGAGCAGTTTCACCCCGCCCACCTCGGGCCGGACAAGCGCGTCGATGTAATAGCCCAAGTTCTCGGTCATCGCGAAGCCGAGGCCTACCATGGCGGCATAAATGATCCCGTCGGTGGGCCCGTCCAGCTCCTGGCGGCGCCGCCACAGGAGCACGATCAGAACCAGGCCCTTCAGGGACTCCTCCACCACGGGCGCGCCGAATGTCGCCGAGATGTACTGCCCGGTGGTGTTGCCGAGGTCCGGCTGCGTGATGTAGAGCAGGCCAGCCGTGTTGATCACCGCAGCGACCAGCGCGGCGATCCCCGCCCCCCACGCGAACGCGAAGACCAGGTTGATCCGCGGCTCAGGCTCGAGCCGGTCGACCAGCAGCACCAGGGCCACCAGCAGCGGGACCGGAAGCAAGGCAAAAGGCAGCGCGATAAAGAACGGCGCCACACTGTGACCGGCGGCGTCCACGCTCTGCAGCAGGTCCGTGCCGAGCACGACCATCCCGCACCCGATCGCGACCACGATGCCGGTGATGAGGCCCGCGCGCGGCCGACCAGCGCCGCGCCCGGCAATAGCCCCCCGGGGGCCGGAACCGGGCATAGGGGTGACCATGGCAGGGAGCGTACCCGCCTGGGACCTGGGCGTCGCGGCAGACAACCGGCGGTGAACAACCTGTGCCGGACGGGCCGGCCATTGGGGGCCGGCGGGGGTATAGCGCACACTGGGGATAGGGTCGTGCCAGCGATCGAATGCTCGCCCGCCGCGGGGCCGGCGCGGGCCTGGAAAGGAGCGCTGATCCCACGGTGAGCAGCCCATCTGACACCACGCCATCTGGCCCGCTCGAGTGGACCGCGGCTGACGCGCGCGCCGTCGACCTCATCCGGGTCCTCGCCATGGACGCGGTGCAGGAGGCAGGTTCCGGCCATCCGGGAACGGCGATGAGCCTGGCACCCGCCGCCTACCTGCTCTACCAGCGCATCATGCGGCACGACCCGGCCGATCCGGGCTGGCCGGGCCGGGATCGCTTCGTCCTGTCATGCGGTCACTCCAGCCTGACCCTGTACATCCAGCTGTACCTGTCCGGCTACGGGCTGACCCTCGATGACCTCCGGGCCTACCGGAAGTGGGGTAGCCGTACCCCCGGCCACCCGGAACACGGGCTCACCCCGGGCGTGGAGACCACGACCGGCCCGCTCGGCCAGGGCCTGTCCAACGCGGTCGGCATGGCGATGGCGGCGCGCCGGGAGCGGGGGCTGCTCGACCCCGCCGCCGCCCCCGGAACCAGCCCATTCGATCACCACATCTACGTGTTTGCCTCTGACGGCGACATCGAGGAGGGCATCAGCCACGAAGCGTCCGCCCTCGCCGCGCATCAGGATCTGGGCAACCTGGTGCTCCTCTACGACGACAACAACATCTCGATCGAAGACAACACAAACATTGCCAAGTCGGAGGATGTCTGCGCCCGGTACGAGGCTTACGGCTGGCATGTGCAACGGGTGAACTGGCGCCAGCCCGGCGGCTACCACGAGGACGTCGACGCCCTGTACCAGGCCATGATCACGGCCAGGGAGCACACTGGGCAGCCGTCGCTGATCTCACTGCGGACGATCATCGCCTGGCCCGCGCCGCACGCGCAGAACACCGGTGCGGCACACGGGGCGGCGCTGGGCGCCGACGAGGTCGCCGCGACCAAGGAGATCCTGGGCTTCGATCCGGCCGTGTCGTTCCCCACCGAGGACGCGGCGCTCACGCACGCGCGCAAGATCATGGACCGTGGCAAGCGGCTGCGGGCGGAGTGGGACGAGTCCTTCGGCGCTTGGACGGACGCCCATCCGGAGCAGGCCGAACTGCTGGACCGGCTCAGGGCCAGGCGACTGCCGGAGGGCTGGACCGACGGCCTGCCGACCTTCCCGGCCGACGCCAAGGGAATGGCCACCAGAAAAGCCTCAGGCGAGATACTCAGCGCGCTTGCGCCCATACTGCCGGAACTCTGGGGTGGCTCGGCCGACCTGGCCGGTAGCAACAACACCACGATGAAGGGTGAGCCGTCGTTCATCCCGCCGGAGCACCAGACCAGGATGTTCCCGGGCAACGAGTTCGGCCGCACGCTGCACTTTGGGATCCGGGAGCATGCCATGGGCGGCATTCTCAACGGGATCGCGCTGCACGGGCTCACCCGGCCGTACGGGGGGACCTTCCTGGTGTTCAGCGACTACATGCGCCCGTCCGTGCGGCTGGCCGCGCTGATGGGCACGCCGGTGACCTACGTCTGGACGCACGATTCCATCGGACTCGGTGAAGACGGGCCCACGCACCAGCCGGTGGAGCACCTGTGGGCGCTGCGGGCCATTCCCGGCCTTGACGTGGTGCGCCCCGCCGACGCGAACGAGACGATGGTGGCCTGGCGGACGATCCTTGAGCACACGGACAGGCCCGCGGGCCTGTCCCTGAGCAGGCAGAACCTGCCAGTGGTGGACCGCTCGCCGGACAGCGCGGAGGGCCTGGCGAGCGCTGAGGGCACGGCCCGCGGAGGCTACATCCTCGCGGACGGCACCGCTGGCAAACCCCAGGTGATTATCATCGCCACGGGCAGCGAGGTGCAGATCGCGCTGGCCGCCCGCATCGCCCTGCAGGACGATGGAATCCCGACCAGAGTGGTTTCCATGCCGTGCGTGGAATGGTTTGCCGGTCAGGATGCGTCTTACCAAGAGGAAGTACTGCCGCCGGGCGTCCGGGCCCGGGTCAGCGTCGAGGCTGGCATCGCGATGGGCTGGCGGGCGTTCGTGGGAGATGCAGGCGAGTGCGTCAGCCTTGAGCACTTCGGGGCCTCTGCCGCGGGCAGCACGCTGTACGAGGAGTTCGGGTTCACATCGGACCGCGTGGTGGCAGCCGCCCGCTCAAGCCTGACCCGGCTGAGCACCACCCGGGACTGACAAGCAAGGAGCCAGGAGTCATGACCTCCCAGCCACAGGACAAGCTTTCCCAGCCGGACGACATCCTCGCCGCGCTGACCGCCGCGGGCGTGGCGATCTGGCTCGACGACATCAGCCGGGAGCGGCTGACCACCGGGAACCTCGCGACCCTGGTCCGTGACTTGCACGTGACCGGGGTGACCTCGAACCCGACGATCTTCGCGCACGCGGTGAGCACCGGGCACGCTTACGACCAGCAGCTCGCGGACCTGGCTGTGCGCGGCGTGCATATCGACGAGGCCGCGCGGGCGATCACGACCTACGACATCCGGTGGGCCTGCGACGTCCTGCGGCCGGTCTACGACTCGACGGACGGCATCGACGGGCGGGTGTCCATCGAGGTCGACCCGCGGATCGCCAAGGACACCGCGAAGACCATCGCCGAGGCCCGGGCGCTGTGGTGGCAGGTGGACCGGCCGAATCTGTATATCAAGATCCCGGCGACCCTTGAGGGCCTGCCCGCGATCACCCAGTGCCTTTCGGAGGGAATCAGCGTGAACGTGACGCTGATCTTCTCGCTGGAGCGCTACGGGCAGGTGATCGACGCTTTCATGGCCGGCCTGGAGCAGGCGGCCGCAGCCGGGCACGACCTGGCGCCCATCGGATCCGTGGCGTCCTTCTTCGTCAGCCGGGTGGACACCGAGGTGGACGGCAGGCTGGACAAGATTGGCACGCCCGAGGCGGCCGCGCTGCGCGGCAAGGCCGCGATCGCCAACGCCCGGCTCGCCTACGAACTGCACGAGCAGCGGATCGCCACCCCCCGGTGGGCGGCGCTGGAGCAGGCCGGCGCTGCGCCGCAGCGGCCACTGTGGGCCTCCACCAGCACCAAGGACCCGGCCTACGAGGACACCATGTACGTGGTGGAACTGGTCGCCCCGGGCACGGTGAACACCATGCCGGAGGCCACCCTGCACGCCACCGCCGCCCATGCCCGGTTGCGCGGCGACACGGTGCACGGCACCTATGACCAGTCCAGGAAGGTATTCGCCGACCTGGCCGCGCTCGGCATCTCCTACGACGACGTGGTCGAGGTGCTCGAGCAGGAGGGCGTGCAGAAGTTCGCCACATCGTGGCACGAGTTCCTGGAGACGATCGAGACGAACATGGCGGCGGTGGCCCAACCATGAGCACCGGCCCGCCCGGTGGCGCGTGGGCACATGCCCGGGCGCCCTCGGTGACGGTGCAGACGCGCAGCACCGCGGTGAATGAGGCGACGGCGCAGGCGCTCGGCAAGCTGGCCGGGGACGGGGTACCCGGCGCGCTCGCCGCGGGCGACGCCACCTTGTGGGGCCCGGCGGCCGAGCACGAGGCCTCGATCAGGCTCGGCTGGCTCCAGGCCCCTCAATTCTCCCGTGAACTGCTGCCGGAGATCGGCGAGCTGGCGGAACGGAGCCGGGCGGACGGCCTTGACCATGTGGTACTGGCCGGAATGGGTGGCTCGTCGCTCGCTTCTGAGGTGATCGCCAGGGCCGCTGGGGTACGCCTCACCATCCTGGACACCACCGACCCGCACCAGGCCGCGCGGGTGCTCGGCGACCGGCTTGGCCGCACGCTCGTCGTGGTGTCCAGCAAGAGCGGCAGCACCATCGAGACCGACAGCCACCGGCGCATCTACGAGCAGGCGTTTGCCGCCGAGGGGATCACCGGCGGCCACCTGAAGCGGCGGTTCATCGTGGTGACCGATCCCGGGTCGCCCCTGGAGAACACAGCCCGCGACGCTGGTTACCACGTGGTGCAGGCCGATCCCTACGTGGGCGGCCGGTACAGCGCGCTCACCGCGTTCGGGCTGCTGCCCGCCGGGCTGGCAGGCGCTGACGTGAGCCGTCTGCTGGACGACGCGGAGGGCGCGCTTTCCGAACTGTCCGGTGCGGACAGCAATCCGGGCCTCACCCTCGGGGCAGCACTGGGCGGGTATGCGCTGGCCGGTCACGACAAGGCCGTGCTCGCCGAGGCGGACTCGACGATCCCCGGATTCGGCGACTGGGTCGAGCAGCTGCTCGCGGAGTCCACGGGCAAGCAAGGCCGCGGCATCCTGCCGGTCGTGGTGCACAGCGAGGATTCGCCAGGCTTCTCCCCCGGCCCGGACATCCACCTGATCGGCCTGGGCGCCCCCCGGCGGCCGGTCGACACCTCGGTGCACGGGCCGCTCGGCGCGCAGTTCCTGATCTGGGAGTACGCCGTGGCGGTGGCCGGCCGGCTGCTCGGCATCAACCCCTTCGACCAGCCGAACGTGGCGGAGTCAAAGGAGAGCACCACGACGCTGCTGGCCGCGGCCGGCCATGGGCCGCTGCCCACCGGCCGGCCCGCGTTCGTGGACGGCGCGGTCGAAGTACATGCCGACCCCGACGTGCTCCGGGACGTGACTGACCTGCCCGGCGTGTTCGACACACTGCTCTGGTCGCCGCCACGGGGCGGCTACCTGGCGATCATGGCCTATCTGGACCGGGTGGGAGACGGCGCGGCCGCCAAGCTGCGCGATGCGCTGGCCGCCAGGACCACGCACCCGGTGACCTTCGGCTGGGGGCCCCGGTTCCTGCACTCGACCGGCCAGTATCATAAGGGCGGCCCGCCCAGCGGTGTGTTCCTGCAGATCACCGGGGCCGTCCAGCGTGATGTGGAGGTGCCCGGCCAGCCCTTCACGCTGGGTCGGCTGCAACTGGCCCAGGCCCTCGGCGACCTGCACGCACTGCGCGAGCGCGGTCGGCCCATCGTCCGATTGCACCTGCACGACCGCGCCAGCGGCATCGCCCAGCTGCTCGCGGCCGCGAGCACCAGCGCCTCAGGAGCATATGCATGACGGTTAACCCGCTGCGGGATCCCCGGGACCGGCGGATCCCCCGCGTCGCAGGCCCCTGCGTGCTGGTCATGTTCGGCGTGACTGGCGACCTGGCCCGCAAGAAGCTGATGCCCGCCATCTACGATCTGGCCAACCGTGGCCTGCTGCCGCCGGGTTTCTCGCTCGTCGGCTTCGCCCGCCGGGACTGGGAAGACGAGGACTTTGCCCAGGTCACGTACCAGGCAGTCAAGGAGCACGCACGGACACCGTTCCGCGAGACGGTCTGGAACCAGCTGTCCGAGGGAGTCAGGTTCGTGCCTGGCGAGTTCTCCGACGACGATGCTTTCGACCGGCTGGCGCAGACAGTGCGGACGCTGGACGCCGAGCGCGGGACCGGTGGCAACTATGCCTTCTACCTGTCCGTCCCGCCAAAGTTCTTCCAGGTCGTGGTCGAGAAGCTGAAGCGGTCCGGGTTGTCGTCCGCGGGCGAGCCCCCTCCGGGACGGCCGCGGCCGTGGCGGCGGGTCGTGATCGAGAAGCCGTTCGGCCATGACCTGCCCAGCGCGCAGGAACTCAACAACCTCCTCAACGACGTGTTCGGGCAGCATTCCGTGTTCCGCATCGATCACTACCTCGGCAAGGAGACGGTGCAGAACATCCTCGCGCTGCGCTTCGCCAACACCTTGTACGAGCCGATCTGGAACCGCGGCTACGTCGACCACGTGCAGATCACGATGGCCGAAGACATCGGCATCGGCGGACGGGCTGGCTACTACGACGGGATCGGCGCCGCGCGGGACGTGATCCAGAATCACCTGATGCAACTGCTGGCCCTGACCACGATGGAGGAGCCCGTATCGTTCGACGCCGACTCCCTGCGGGCGGAGAAGGAGAAGGTGCTCTCGGCGGTCCAGCCTCCGGCGGACATGGCTGCCGGGACGGCGCGCGGGCAGTACGCGGCCGGCTGGCAGGGCGGTGTGGAGGTGCCCGGATTCCTGGAGGAGGACGGCATCCCGGCCGACTCGCGCACGGAGACCTACGCCGCGGTCAAGCTCAGCGTGGAGACCAGGCGCTGGGCGGGAGTCCCCTTCTACCTGCGCACCGGGAAGCGGCTGCCGCGGCGGATGACGGAGATCGCGATGATGTTCCAGCGCGCTCCGCATCTGCCGTTCGCCGCGACCGACACTGAGGAACTGGGCCAGAACGCGCTGGTCATCCGGGTACAGCCGGACGAAGGGGTCACCGTGAGGTTCGGCTCCAAGGTGCCGGGCTCGGCGATGGAGGTCCGGGACGTGAACATGGACTTCGCCTACGGCGAGTCGTTCACCGAGTCCAGCCCCGAAGCATACGAGAGGCTCCTGCTGGACGTCCTGATCGGGGACCCCCCGCTGTTCCCGCAGCACAAGGAGGTCGAGCTGTCCTGGATGGTGCTGGACCCGATCGAGGAATTCTGGGCCAAGCACACCAAGCCAGAGCAGTACCCGGCCGGGACGGCGGGGCCGCCCTCAGCGGATGAGCTGATGGCCAGGGACGGGCGGGCGTGGCGCCGGTTGTGAACGCATCGACGAGACGAGGCCATGCATGATGATCGACCTGGCCCAGACCAGCACCGGCCAGATTCACGACGCGCTGAGGCAGGCGCGCCAGCGACTCGGCGGCCCGGCCAGCGGGATGGTGCTCACCCTGGTCATCGTGACCGACGAGACCGCGCAGTATGACGCGGTACGAGCGGCGAGCGAGGCGGCTCGTGAGCATCCGTGCCGGGTGCTCGCGGTGATCATACGGCGGCCCGAATCGGGCTCCCGCCTGGACGCCGAGATCCGCGTGGGCGAGGCGAGCCCCGGCGAGACCGTGCTGCTGCGAATGTACGGACCGCTCGGGCAGCATGCGGACTCCGTGGTCATCCCGCTGCTGATGCCGGACACGCCCGTGGTGACCTGGTGGCCGGGGTCTCCCCCGGCGATTCCCGCCGCGGATCCGCTCGGTGCGCTGGCCCAGCGGCGGATCACCGACGCCGCGGCGGCGGCCAAGCCCCAGTTCTGCCTGGAGACGCTGGCCCGTGGCTACCGGCCTGGTGACACCGACCTGAGCTGGACCAGGGCCACGCCCTGGCGGACGCTCCTCGCGGCCACCCTGGACCAGGCGCACGGCCGGATCAGCGGCGGCGCGATCGCGGCCGAGCAGGGCAACCCGAGCGCGGACCTGATCGCGTCGTGGCTGTCCACGCGGCTTGCTGTGCCGTTCGAGACCGAGGTTTCCGAGGGCCCGGGCATCACCGGTGTCACCTTCGCCACCGAGGACGGCACCATCTCGCTGACCCGGCCGGACGGGAGGGTGGCCCTGCTGCGCCGGCCCGACCAGCCTGAGCGCAAGGTGTCGCTGCACCGCAGGGAGACATCCGAGTTGCTCGCCGAGGAATTGCGCCGGCTGGACCCTGACGAGGTCTACGCCGAGAGCATCGCGCCCCTCGCCGCCGCGCTCGCGCCGGAGCCTGGCGGAGCGAAACGAGTGAGCGGCCGCCGGCGGGGCTCCGAGGGCGCCGGGCTGACCGCAGGCGGCGGAACCCGGAAGTGAGCACCCCTGAAGTACTCGTGCATCACGATGCGGGCCTGCTGGCCAAGGCGGCCGCCGCCCGCCTGGTGACCAGGCTGGTGGATGCCCAGGCGGCATCGGCGGCCGCCTCGCTGGTGCTCACCGGCGGCGGCATCGGCACGGCCATCTTGGCGGAGCTGGCCGCCGCGCCAGCCCTCGGCGCCGTGGACTGGCGGCATCTGGATATCTGGTGGGGCGACGAGCGGTTCCTGCCGTCCGGGCACCCGGAACGCAACGAGGCGGCCGCCGAGCAGGCCCTGCTGCGGTTCGTGGACACCGACCCGCGGCGGGTGCACCGCATGCCCGGAACGGACGGGCCGGACGGCGACGATCCCGAGGCGGCCGCGGCCACGTACGCGGCGGAGTTGCGCAAGGCCACCAGGCCTGAGGACCACGGCCCGGTGCCTTCGTTCGATGTCCTGCTGCTTGGCATCGGCCCGGACGCGCACGTCGCGTCGCTGTTCCCGGGTATGCCGGCGCTCTACGACGAGCGCCCGGTGGTCGCGGTCCGGGGTGCACCCAAGCCGCCGCCAACCCGGCTCACACTCACCCGGCCGGCCATCCGGTGTGCCCGTGACGTGTGGATACTCGCGGCCGGGCCGGAGAAGGCCGGGGCGGTGCGGCTGGCGCTGTCCGACGCCGGCCCCGTCCAGGTACCTGCCGCGGGCGCGCGCGGACGGCAGCGCACCCTGTTCCTCCTGGACAAGGCCGCGGCGAGCCAGTTGCCGCCTCAGCTCAACCGGATCGCCTCAGCCTGAGCCGGGGCGGCAGGGTACCGCGCCAGGACCGAGCTGTCAGGCCGTAAGCGCGGAGCCGTCAGGCGCGAGCGCGGACCCCTGCGATGTGCCTGCCACCCGCCGTCGCGCCCCGCCATTGCGGGGCACCGCGGCCAGTCCGGCCGCGAGCCCGCTGAACGGCAGCACCGGTATCAGGTAGCGATAGCTCAGCCCGGCCGTCGCGATCGGGGTGATGAGCAGCACCACGGCGACGGCCCAGGGCAGCAGGCCCGGTCCGCCGAGCCGGCGCCAGCACCGGATCAGGCCGGCCAGCCCGACCGCGAGGATCGCGCCGAACAGCGGCCCCCAGGTGTAGAACACCCGCTGGTAGCCGCCGATCAGGTAGGCTACCGGCCGCAGCACCCGGCTCGGGCTCGCCCGGTCGTAGGCCCGCACGTCACTGGACGCGGTCCCGCCCGGTATCCAGCTCCTGTGGGGTATGACTTGCGGTTTGAGATGGAAGTAGTTAAACGAGCTGGTGCCCGCGCTCGGGTAGGGATATCGCCGCCAGTCCACGGCGAGGCCCACCTCGTCGGCGATGGCGGTCAGGTAGCCGCCCGGCTGGGCGAGGATGGCGCGGATCGCGTAGTCACGCAGCAGGCGATTGTTGCGCACGCTCACCGGCCCGCCGGGCATATAGCGGATCTTCGGGGTCTCCCAGATGATCGCCCCGGCCGGAAGCCGCTTGGCAGGCGGCGTGGATAGGCAGAAGCGGCGCTCGTCGGCGGGCGGTTTTATCTGCGCGCAGTTGGCGAACGTGGACACCCGGCCCCACAGGTAGAACCCTTCCGTGCGGTTGAGGGCGTACTGGCCGTTCACGGAGTGAAACCAGATGAGGTAGCCGGCTATCGGCGCGGCGCAGCCCGCCACGACGGCGACGACGGGCCGCCAGCCCACCCTGCGCACCAGCAGGTATCCGGTGAGAACCAGGGGCAGCGGCACCCCCTCCGTGCGGACGAGAACCGCGTAGCCGGTGAGCAGGCCGGCCGCCAGGCACGCCTGCCACGAGGGACGCGGCCGCCAGAGCAGCAGTGTCACGCTGATCATGACAAGGAACGTGAACAGGGTTTCGGCCATCACCATGTGCTCAAGCTGGATCTCGTTGCCGTCTAGCAGCACCGGGGCGGCGGCCAGCGCGGCCCAGTGCCGTGCCACCTGGCTGCGCCGCAGCAGCACATACACAAGAACGCCGATGGCCAGTCCCATCAGATGCTGGACAACGGCGACCAGGATCAGGCTGTGGAACGGCTCAAGCGCGCGCAGGAAGAAAGAGTAGCCAATGGTCTTGCCGAGATCTGGCCGCGGCCGCAGGGCAGCACCGAGGTAAAGAAACGAGTCGCCGACGAACCAGCGCACCCCCGGGAACCCGACCACGGCGAGTACCCGGAGAAAGGCTCCCGCTCCGAGCGCCAGCGCGAGGAGCTGGTTGTCCCTGGCGAGAGCGGCCAGCCTGGCCGGCGAGGCCAGCCTGGCGAGGGAACCCAGCCTGCCCCGGGCCGCGGCCAGGGGCTCGGCGGGTACGGACGTGCTGTCCGTCATCAGGGCCGCCGTCCGGGCGATGGCGCGGGAACCTGGACGGGCGGTGCCGGCGGCGGGACCGGCGGTGTCTGCGTGGCCGGTGATGCGTGGGCGCTGCGGGATGGCGCGGCGGCCCATTCCTCCAGTTGCGCGACGAAGGGGCGGGCGTGCGCAGGCCAGCCGAGGGATTCGGCCGCGCCGCGATGCCCCCGCCGCCCTTGCCTGGCCCGGAGCCCGGGATCGGCGGCCAGCCGGAGCACAGCGTCCGCCGCCGCACGCGGGTCGCCAAACGGGACCACGGCGCCGCAGCCGTACCGCTCGACCAGGCCGACCGCGAGCGGGAGCGGGCTCGTGATGACCGGGACGGCACGCGCCATGTACTCGGCGACCTTCGTCGGCAGGGAATGACGGAAGTTCGGCTCATCGTGCAGCAGCGAAAGACCCGCGAGGGCTCCCTCTGACATCAGCATCGCGAGATCGTTGGGCAGGAATCCGTGCCAGCGGACCAGGCCGGCCGCCTGCGCGCGGGCCAGCTCCGCCCGGGCCTGCGCATCGGCCGGCCCGATGAGCTCGACCGCGATGCCGTGCGGCTGGAGCAGCCGGCCAACCTCGATCATCTCGGAGGTGCCCCGGTCCGGCGAGAGATGGCCGATGTAGACGACCCGGTCGCCACGCCCGGGCGGGGCGGGGTGATCGGGCACGTAGGTCGCGTTCGGCACGACCGGATGGCTGCGGCGGAACCGGCCCGCATAGCCGTGCTCGGCGAGGATCAGGTGGATCTTCCGCTCCGCGATCCGCTCCGCCGCGCGCACCGCGGCGGCCATCGCGGGCCAGAGCAGGCCGGGCAGCCACGCCTTGGTGCTGAGCGCGGCCGCGGTGTCCTCGTGTACGTCCCACACGGTCGGCGGGCGCCTGCCCACCAGCGGCAGCACCAGCAGCAACTCGGGGTCGTGCACGATGAGCAGGTCTGCTCCTGGACTGAGCCGGGAGATCGGAAGAGCACAC
>OBLW0100001542.1_pt1 | contig 19406 bp, 11 predicted proteins | sample 1520161 | NCBI WGS metagenome assembly OBLW01 (sample SAMEA3539309, study PRJEB22396) | soil metagenome | biome: tundra; feature: field; material: soil | place: USA | collected 2010-05 | depth 0.15 m | reverse complement strand
TGGAAATTTGCTCCGGGCTTGAAGATCGTCTTGGTTGAAGCGGTCAGGTCCGCGGCTCCGCCAAACAGCTCTGGAACATCCTCGGCAATGGCATTCATTACCGCGGCGCCGGCATTGCGCGTAGCAACCGCTTTGCCAACGGGGAAGCTGGGAATCGTCTTTTTCCAACCCGCTTTCAGTTCGCCCTTTTGGGTGCGCTCAAACTCCGCGGCCAGCTCGGGGAACGCCGCCGCATAGGCTGCGAACAACTTGTTCCATTCGGACTCAAAGTTCGCGCCGCGCTCACCGGCCTGCCGCCAGTTTGCCAGCGCGTCTTCAGGAAGATAAAAGCTCTGGTCCTCGGGGAATCCGAAGAACTTTTTGGTAGCAATAACATCTGCGGCGCCCAAGGGCTCGCCGTGCGATTTGCTGCTTCCTGCCTTGGGCGATCCGTAGCCGATGACAGTGCGAACCGCAATCAGCGAGGGTTTGCCGGTCTCGGCCTTGGCGGCTTCAATTGCCGCTTCAATGCCGGCCACATCGTTGCCGTCCATCACACGCTGCACGTGCCAGTTGTAGGCCTCGAAGCGCTTGTAAACATTCTCTGTGAAGCTCAGCTCGGTGGGGCCATCGAGAGAGATCAGGTTGTCGTCGTAGAGAACGATCAGCTTGCCCAGGCCGAGGGTTCCGGCGAGCGAAGATGCCTCGTGAGACAGGCCTTCCATCATGTCGCCGTCGCCGGCCAGCACGTAGGTGTTGTGATTCACAACGTCAAAGCCGGGCCGATTGTAGGTCGCTGCCAGGTGCTTCTCTGCCATGGCCATTCCGACAGCCATCGCGAGGCCTTGCCCGAGTGGACCGGTGGTGGCTTCAACGCCGTCGGCAACGCCGAACTCCGGATGCCCCGGCGTGCGCGAACACCACTGCCTGAATCCCTTTAGATCGTCGAGCGTAAGTTTATAGCCGGAGAGAAACAGCGTGGAATAGAGCAGCGCAGACGCGTGGCCGTTCGACAGCACGAAGCGATCGCGGTCCGCCCACTTGGAGTGCGCCGGATTGTGCTTCATCAGCTTGTGAAACAGTAGGTACGCAATGGGTGCACAGCCAAGGGGCGCGCCGGGGTGGCCGCTCTTGGCCTTCTCCACGGTATCGACGGCAAGAAGCCGCAGAGTGTCGATGGAGAGCGTATCGAGTGAGGTATCAGTAAGGCTGGGAGTCATTTGGTTGGAAATTTTCCTTTCGGCTGAAGTGCGGTCCGCACCCTTGGAACTCTCTAATTGGCGTCAACCTTGACTTCAACATTGTATCCAAGCCAGGCGTCCTGCTCGGGCCAATGGAGGGTCCATTCCACTGCGGCGCTTCCGGCTCCGGGGGTAATATCCGCGCTGAACCCGGCGCTGCCCAGGCTGCGGCTCAACGATTTACACGTTGTCTTCCAGCCGTCGTCGGTCCAAATCACGGCAAAAAGCCTCTCGTCCAGGATGCGCAGGGTGCTGCCGGGAGGCATTTTCTGGATCGGCCGCCGCTGGGTGTAAATTTCCACATCGCGGCGCAGTTTCTGCCTGCCCGCAGGCTCGCAGTAGCGTTCATACACCGGATCGATGCGGTCGAAAACCTTGCCGTCCACAGCCGAGCGCAGCAGCTTGAGGTATTCCGCGTGGGCCCACACCAGGGGCACGGCCGACCCCGCCGGCTTGCCCAGCCGCAGGCTCGTGCCTGCCCTGTCCGGCTCGTCCCACACTTGCTCCGGCAACATCTGGCCGCAGGTGGCAAACGCTTCGTAGGTCTTTATCATCTGCTCAAAACCGTTGCCTGCCGCCAGCTCGTAGTGCGCGCGTTCGCCAGTGAGCAGCGGCCAGACACGGCCCTGGCCCCAGCCCTGAAACGGGCCGCCATCCGGCCTTTGCCCGTAGCCGTCGCCGTTGTACCGCAGCCAGCCGGGCCCCTGCGGCAGGTCGCGCTTCAGCACGGAGTCCACCACCTTGAGCGAGTCAACAATCAGCGGATCGTCTGCCCGGCGAACGCCGTAGCGCACCAGTTCCAGGAAGCCGGCGTCGATGATTTCGCGGGCTTCGAACGCAACGTTCGCGCCCGGCGGCCGATTTGCCAGCCGCAGAATTTCGTCTCCGCAGCTTTCGCAGGCGTAGGCCTCGCCCTTCTCCGGCGGGCGGATGCGCATGTAGTGGCGCTTGATGGCGGGGTGCAGAACGCCGTTGTTGGTCACCGTCCAGTCTTCGATGTGTTTCTCGATCCAGTCGGCGTATTCCTCAAGAAACACGGCCATCTCACCCGAATCGTGGGCACGGGCAATCTCGGCGGCGCAAATCAGGCCGCCGATAACGGCCGCCAGCGTCGAGGGCGAGTAGCCGGCGTTCTCTTCCCAGCGCTCCTGGTGGGTGATGGGCGCATGACGCAGCAGGAACCCCGCCGCCCGCTCTACGAAGGGAAAGATTTTCAGTTCGCCCAGGGCGTCGGCCTTCCACAGGCGCCAGGCCAGCATCAGCGGAAACGCCACCTCGTCCAGTTGCAGGCCGCTCCAGTAGGGTGTTCCGTCGATCCAGAAATTCTGCGCAAAGCCACCGTCGGGCTGTTGCGTGCAGGCCAGGTAAACCAGGGCACGGCGCGCCGTATCGGCCCGTCCGCAGGCCAGCAGCGCGGTCGCCGTTTGCACCATGTCGCGCGTCCATACCAGGTGGTATCCGCCCAGGTCGTCATCGCCTTTTACCTGTCCCCAGGGAATCGACAACGAGGCGACAAATGCGCCTGAATATGTTTTGTCCTCGTGGGCCAGCAAAACATTGTGGCTGGTGCGCATCAGCTTGCCGCCGTCGCCTGCCTTTGCCGCCAGCCACTCCGGATTGGCCGCTCGCTTCCATTGCTCGATGAAGCGGGTGCGCTGATCCTTGAACGGCGTTGCCAGCGCGCCCATCGTCTGCTGCGTAGCCGTGTGATGCCCCTCGCCGAGCCCGAAGGCCACGGTGAACTCCCGCGAACCGTCTGCATCAGCTTGAGCCAGCGCCAGCTCGCCCATCAAGGCAACGTTGCCGCCGGTGGCCGACCCGAACTCCCAGTCCATGCGAAAGTTATCCATCAGGTCGCGCCAGCCGTCGCTTGCGCCCACAAATCCGCAACTCACGCGGGAAAACCCGCAACTGGCCGATAAAGCCAGCGACCACTCGTTTTTCCACGCCAAAAGCACCTTTTTGCCGGCAATGTCGAGCGCGCGCGCATTGTTGCCCGCTCCGCCATCGTTAAGGTGCGGCGCCAACAGGGCATAGACCTTGAGCCGCGGCAGCAGGTCCTCGTGTCCCTCGAGCTTTACATGCGTAAGAACCACGCTATGATGCGGGTCGCAGATGATCTCCTTGGTCAGCTTGTAGCGCCCCTGCGGATCGCTGTTCACATAACGCACCCCCAGCGCCTCCGCGTCGATGTACTCGAAGACCGACTCCAGGTCGCGCTTCTCCTCGTGGACGAACGTCTCGCCGTCGGTAACCAGGAACTCCATGTCGCGGACCTGCGCCCGGTCAATGGTGGGGTGATAGATCTCGTTCAGGATGCCGTGCGAGCAGGTGAACCACACCCGGCTTGAGGCCGAGTAGGCGGTGCCCACCGCATCTTTTACGCTCGAAGTCCAACGCGGCTCCAGGCCGGGGCTGCCGAACGCCTCGCCCTGCTGCTCGAGCCACCGGTAGTCCGCCTGATCGGTCATGGATGCACACTACTTTTCGGATTGTGAGACTTGGAATGCCGCATCAGAATTGGGGAATGTACGCGGAAGATCGGGGAAGCCGCCCGCCAACGTCCATCTTATCGATGTTCCGCGACCGGCAAAGGTTTCCTAATTACTCTTATTCACAGTCTTTTGCACCCCGCTAGCGCTTTTGCGCATCCATCTACAGTGAAGGCCCCGCTGCCGCTTGTGAAGAGCGTCGAGCAGACCCTCAGGCATCCAACACCTTGTTCGCTGCTGCTTAGCGCAGGGTTCCACCCACACCTTACAATTCGAACGGAGGAAATTCCCCGATGGCTTATGAACTTGCACCGTTGCCCTACGACTACGCCGCGCTTGAACCCTTCATCGACGCCGAAACGATGAAGCTCCACCACGACAAGCATCACCAGACCTACATCACCAATGTGAATGCCGCCCTGGCCAGCCACCCCGCGCTGGCTGCCAAGTCCGTCGACGATCTGATCAGCGATCTAGCTGCTGTTCCTGAAGATATCCGCGGCGTTGTCCGCAACAGCGGCGGCGGCCACTCGAACCACACCGCTTTCTGGAAGCTGATGGGCCCGGCCAACTCCGCCGGCATCGGCGGCAACCCTTCCGGCGCCATCGCCAGCCAGATATCTGCCGACTTCGGCGACTTTGACGCTTTCAAGAAGACCTTCAACGAGACCACGGCCAAGCAGTTCGGTTCCGGCTGGGGCTGGCTGGTCTTTGCCGGCGGCAAGCTCAAGGTGATGACCACGGCCAACCAGGACTCGCCGCTGTCGCAGGGGCTTTACCCGATTCTCGGCAACGACGTGTGGGAGCACGCTTACTACCTGAAGTACCAGAACCGCCGGCCGGAATACCTGGCTGCGTGGTGGAATGTCGTCAACTGGGAAGAGGTCAACAAGCGGTTTGCGACTGCAAAGGGTTAAAAAGCAGGGATCAGGGGTCAGGGATCAGTTAAAACACCCTGATTGAGATTTGGGGCTTCCCACCCTTGCGCCGGGAAAAGGCGCAAGGATGGGCACGGTGCACTTAATTGGAGCCCTGAGAGGGCCGGGGACGATTCTGCGCTGATCCCTGATCCCTGAACTATCGTCTGCAACTCTTTCTTCATTTTCGTGTCTAACCACGCAGGAGCGACATACGCCCGTGCGTAATCTGCTTTCTTTCTCCCTTTTGGGAGCTCTTGCCTTGATTCCAGTTGCCACCTCGGCCCAGGCGGGCAGCTTTGAGGTGTCACAGCTCGGCCACCCGGTGGGCACAGCCAGCTTCAATTTCGTCGCTACTCAAGCCGGTTTTGACTCCACTTCGCTGGTTCGCGTCTCAATGAAAGGGCTCGAGTATGCCCTCTCCAAGACTGAGCAGCTCTCCGCAAACAATGAGTTCAGGCACGTTCAACTGAGCGCCGCGGTCAACGGAACGGCCGTCAACATAGCCGCAGCGCCCGACTCGGCCCAACTGCTGCTGAACGTCTCAGCCAACGGGCGCAGTTCCACCGCCCGCCTTGACGCGCATCCCGGCGCGGTCTTTCTTGCGGATTTCGATCCCGGCGCGCTTGAAACTCTGCTGACCCTCGGCGTGATCCGCAACAACCGCGATCTTTGGGCCATCCTGCCCAAGCAAGCGGGCACACAGCCCGGCTCCGTAGCGCAGATTGAGTTAGCCACCTACGCCGATGAGCAGGGAACTCTGGATGGGAAGCCCATCACCGCTCATCACCTGGTTGCCACCATCGCCGGTGCCCGGACCGAGCTCTTCTCGGGCCCGGAAAATCAGCTATTGCAGGCTGAACTTCCGCAGAAAGGCTTCGCGCTGGTGCGCAAAGGCTTTGTGCTTACGCCGCCTGCCAAGCCACTGACCCCGCCGGCCTCTTGACGCGGAGATCATGCAACGCGAGTTTGGCGCTGGCGAGGACCGGCAACGCTGGCGCGGGACTGTTAGCATTTCCCTATGTTTTTGTCGCCCCTCCGCAAGTCTCTGCCCGCATCCTTAGCCGCCTGCCTGCTCCTCTGTTCATCTTTCACCATCGTCGGCCAGGGTTCCCAAACAGCGAGCCACGACCACATCGTGCAGGTGCTGCGCGGCCTCAACCGCGGGCGCTATCTCGGCCAGGCGGCGGTTTCTCCCGACGGCAAGCGGCTGGCCTGGATTCAGGGTGCGCACGAGGGCGCTGAGATTCGCGTCGCTCCGCTCGACAATCTCGGAAAAAGCGAGCGCATTACAGCGGCTACAACGCCAGATCAGCGCTGCAGCGAAAGCGACCTAACATGGTCTCCCGATTCCGCCGCATTGGCCTTCTTGTCAGATTGCCTGAGTTCGGGCGATCAGACGGACCTCTATCTATCTCGCCTGGATAACAGCCCCGCGCGCCGCCTTACATTGCTGAGGGGATACGTGGGGGCACCGGCATTTTCTCCGGACGGAAAAGCCATCGCCTTTCTCTACGTCGAGGGAGCTACGCGTCCCGCCGGAGCATTGGCCGCAATGAAACCGCCATCGGGAATCATTGGAGAGGATGGCGTTGAAATCCAGCGCGTCGCGGTTGCAAAGGCTGCTGCGCCGGAGGCTGCCGAGCCGACATTCGCCACGCCGGCCAACCTGCATGTGTTCGAATTCGACTGGTCGCCGGATTCCAAAGCCCTCACTTATGTTGCCGCCGATCCACCGGGAGAAAACAACTGGTGGGTGGCGAAACTCTACACGCAGACACTGGGCGGCGAACCTAAAGCCATCCTCGCTCCCGCTGATGTCCCCGGCCCGCTGCATGGCCTCCAGATCGCCGTTCCGCGCTGGTCGCCGGATGGGAGCGCCATCGCGTTCATCGGCGGCCTGATGAGCGACCAGGGAGTGACGGGCGGGGATGTGTGGATTGTTGCAGCAACCGGCGGCGAGCCTCACAACCTGACTCCGCAGCGGTCCAGTTCGCCGGCCTGGATCGTGTGGGACGGCAATCGGAGTCTCTTTTTCAGCGAGATTGCAGGTGGCAATTGCCAACTGGTGCGCTTGCGTCTTGAAGGCGACGCCGCCGGAAACAACGTTTCTGCCATTGCCGGCAAACCAGTTTTCAGCTTTCCCGGAAACGTCGGCGCCGACCACTTGGAGCTGAGTCTTTCCGCTACGGCCGACCGCTCTCTGTTTGTCTTCCGCGGCGGCAGCGTCAACCATCCGCCTGAAATTTATGGCTCGAGGCCCGGCGCCCCGGCCGGTTCGGGGAACGGACCTGCAGGCCTGACCCAGCTCACGCATCTCAACGAAGGCGTTGAACCGGCATGGGGCAAGTCAGTGTCCCTCGATTGGACGAGCGACGCCTTCCGCGTACAGGGCCTGCTCATGTTTCCCAAGGACTACGACCGGTCGAAAAAGTATCCACTTATTGTCGACGTCCATGGGGGCCCAGCCGCCGTGGTGCTTTCCAACTGGGGCCCGGGCTGGGGCCTCAGTCCAGCGGTTTTCTCCGCCCTGGGCTACTTTGTTCTGCAGCCTAATCCACGCGGCAGCTATGGACAGGGCGAGGCCTTTACCCAGGCCAACCGAAAGGACTTCGGATACGGCGATCTGCGCGACACCCTTGCCGGCGTCGATACTGTCCTTCAGAAATACCCTGTCGATCCCAACCGGGTTGGCCTGACGGGCTGGAGCTATGGCGGATTCATGACCATGTTTGCCGTTACGCAGACCAACCGCTTCAAAGCAGCGGTCGCCGGCGCCGGTATTTCTGACTGGCTCAGCTACTATGGCCAGAATTCCATCGACCAGTGGATGATTCCGTACTTTGGCGCTTCGGTTTACGACGACCCGCTGGTCTACGCCAAAAGCTCGGCTATCACCTTCATCAAGCAGGCAAAAACGCCCACTCTATCGGTGGTCGGCGACCGCGACGGCGAGTGTCCGGCGCCCCAGTCATTCGAGTTCTGGCATGCGCTCCGCGATCAACATGTACCTGCGCAACTCGTGGTTTATCCCAATGAAGGTCACGGCTTCGTCGATCCCGGCCACCGCGAGGACGTGGTGGTGCGGGCGGTCGACTGGTTTGCCCGTTATATGCCTCCTGCTCCCTAGGGTCGCCCCTGCTCCCAATCCGCACCCGGGGGAGTCTATTTGAGGAGAGAAGCAGGCGAGACAACAGGGGCAAGACGACAGGACAGGCCGCTCGAAGCGCGAGCAGTCTGCTCCAAGCCAGAGTAGGGCCCGTCCTGATACACTTTTTCCTTGGAGTCTTTGAGAGCGTCTTTCGCCGGCAGGCAGCATGCAAGCGCGTCCCGTCGGGAGCCGGTCGTTTGGGCGGATTTCACTCGCCGCAGGCCAGCCTAAGGCTTGTGGTCGGGTTGCTATAACTCAATTCTTCTCACGTAATCGGACAGACCGTTCCGCGGCTCGACAAAGCGGGGCGGGGAGGATTCATGCGGCGGTTTTTGACGCTTGTTTTTATGTTGTGCCTGGCCATTCCTGCCGGGATATCCATCTCCGGCTGCACACGCAACCCGGCGGGTAACTATTGCAATGGTCTCGGCTACGGCTTGAAGGACACTGAGGTGGCCTCCATCACGCTGCAGCCCCAGACCACGGGCATCTCTCTGGCTTTTGGACAGACCATGACGGTGCAGCAGCCCAACGCCGTTACCTGCAAGGGCGCTGGCGCCTCAGTCAGTTCAAACCAGTACACCTACGGCACCACCAATAACAAGTTGGTTGATATTTCGCCCACCGGCCAAATCTGCGCCGGCACCTGGAACAGGAACACGGGCGGCGGCATCGCAGACTATACCATCTGCAATTTTCCAAACCCTTTGCCCTCGACCGGCGGCCTGCCTTATACCACGGCATATATCACCGCATCGGCTGACTCGGTAACTTCTAATCCGGTTGCAGTCTACGTACATGCGCAGGTGAGTTCAATTGCGCTGGTCGGACCCCAGCAGTGTCTTTCCCAAACGCAAACGGCGCAGCTGGATGCCCAGGCCTGCTACAGCGTCAATGGCCAGCAGGTGCTGATGTGCAAGCCCTCCACCGTCACCAATCCTGCGCAGTTTGCGTGCCCGCTGCCAGCCGGTGTTACTACCGTTCCCAACTGCACTACGGCCATCGGCTTTCTCAACTATTCGGTCGCCAATTCAGGTGTGGGGACCATCAACACGAACACCAACCAGATCACTGCCAATGAGCCCGGAACCACAGCCATTAACGTCACACTCGCCGGCACCGGTTCCTCGGCTGGGTACTTCTCCACCTGCCCGCCGCAGTCGATTTCCGTTACGCTCTCTGACGGAACTACCACGGGCGTCATCACCCGCGGCGTGCAGCAGAACCTGATCACCAGAATATTTGACACCAACAACCTGCCGGTCTCCGGCCTCACGCTGGATTACCAGTCCACCAATCCCATCGCCATCAGCGCCACCAACGCCGGAAGCGTCACAGCCAGCTTCCCCGGCGTAGCGTCGGTTTATGCCATCTGCCAGCCGTCCGGATGTAATCCATCCCCTATCAATGAGCTTGGCTTGTACGGTACCGGCCTTTCCATTTCGTCGAATCCGGTGAACATCACCACTCCCGGCACCATCAGTGACTTCGTCTGGTTCGCCGCGCCCGGCCAGTCGCAGTACTTCGTCCCTATCGAACTGCTCACTGGCACTATCGGTTCCACGGTTCGTTTGCCCTACGTACCCAACTCCATGGTCATGGACGAGACCGGCTCCAATCTTTATTTTGGTTCAGCCCGCGAGTTGATGGTCTACAACGCGGGCAGTAATACCATCTCCAAGCAGGACAGCAACGCTCCGGGCGTGGTGCTTGCCGTTTCGCCCAACAACACGCAAGTGCTCGTCAATGACCAGGTGCGCCAGCTCTTCTATCTCTACAACGCCGCCGCCGGCAGCTTTACAACCTTTGGCGGCCTCGGAAACGCCGCTGTGTGGACTCCGGATTCGAAGACGCTCTATATCACCGATAACGCCGCGCTGAATAATCCGCCGGCGATTACCGGACACACCGACACGCTCTACGTCTACAGCCAGAACACGGGCTGGAGCACATACCCGCTGCCGCCGAGCCCGCTGCCGTCTGGATCGATCCCGGCGGGTACGCTGCCGGCCAATGTGGCGGTCTCCGGCACAATGCAAACGCCGGCTCTGGCCATCCCCAGCGTGGGCGCCTATCTCAGGGGAACTCCGACCGTCGCTCACACCTGGTGCCCCGCCGGTACGGTGGGCAACTCCGCGAGCATGACGCTCTATCCGCTGGGCGATTCCAAGCCTGTGCAATCTGACGTTCTGACTGCAACCACCGACGGCAAACACATTCTTGGCGCGGCTCTGCTTGGCGGCGGAATTACGCTCTCCGACCTCGCCGTTACGATTCCCACCTCCGCGTGCCCCATCGCCATCTCCGGCACTACGCAGACGCTGTCGCCTCTCACAATCGCGAGCACCGTCAGCCAGGTTTCGCTTACCGGCATCAATGCCACTGCAATCGACCAGGTCGTGGCTTCGCCGGTATCTAACCTGGCGTTTGTCACTTACAACGGCGTCTCGGCCGGCGCCCAGTTGCCCTACTATCTGCCGGCGGCAGGTGGAGCTCCGGGGACGGTTGGCTACGTAACGCTCACCGGCAGCGGAGCCATTACCGCGCCCCTGGCTGGAGCCTTTACACCGGACGATTCCATCTTCTTCGTCTCTACCGCGGGCGATAACAAGATCCACTACATCAGCATCCCGGCCACCCCGTCCGCCGCGACGCCGCCCACCGACTCGCACCAGATCAGCCCCAATCTTCCAGCCTGCACGCCCGTCTCCGCAGGTGGTCAGGATGCCGGCTGCGCTTTCTCGGGGACCGGAACTGTTGTCCCGGCCACGGCGATTGCTGTGGTGCCTCGCTCCACAACATAGTCCGCGATTCAACGCACTTCAGACAACGAAGGCCGGCCATGCGCCGGCCTTCCTGCTTCCCTCGCGAAATGTTGAAGCACAATTGCGCGTGCCCCGTCCTTTCGCCTTGCTTCTGGCGAAAGGGTTGGAGACCGCGAACCCAACCCCACTAACCCGGCTCCCCCGCACGATAGAATCAAACCATGATCAAGGGCATTTCCTTTCTTCGTCCCACCGGCAATGCCGCGGCCTATGACCGGCTGGCGAGCTTCTTCGCGGCCCTGGGCTTTGCTCCCGGCAAGGGGTGGCATGAAGAGAACAGTCGGGGAGCCGCGCTTCTTGCGCCGCTCGGCAACCTCGAGTTTGTTGACGGCCAGTTTCCTTCGACGGCGAATGTTCTGGTGGAAGTGACGGCGCTCGATGCGGTGCACCAGGCGGCGGCTACGTGGCTGCGCGCGCAGGGTGGTGAAGAGGCCGTTGCTCGGCTTTCGCCGATTACTGAAACACATTGGAAGTCGCAGATATTCACGGTCGAGCCCGAGCCTGGATTTTCCTTCAGCTTCTGGGCCTGGACCGATCCTGTTAAAGGCAAGCCAGTAGCAGTTGAAGGTGACCTCTCCGCGGCGGGGATGAAGTTCGCCATCGTCGTTGCCCGCTGGAATGCGGTCATCACCGACCGCCTGCTTGAGGGAGCGCTGGACGCGCTTATGCGCAGCGGCGCGGCTCGGGCAGATATTCAAGTGGTGCGCGTTCCGGGCGCGTGGGAGATTCCGGCGGCGGCGCGGACGATAGCGAACGCCGGCACAGTGGATGCGATCGTCACTCTCGGTTGTTTACTGCGCGGCGAAACTGCGCACTACGAAGCCATCTACAACGAAGTTGCGCGCGGCATCGGCCAGTCGCAGCAGGAGACCGGGATTCCGCACAGCTTTGGCGTGCTGACGTGCGAAACGCTCGAACAGGCGCTCAATCGCGCCGGCATCAAGGCGGGAAACAAGGGCTTTGAAGCCGCCGCCGCCGCCATTGAGATGGTGAGCCTGCGCCGCAAGCTGCAGACGGGCCGGGGCCTCCACGGACAGGTCTTCGTCCGTGGGGTGGAAGGCGGTCCCGCTTGACTTCAGGTCAACAACATCACTCTTCGGGACGGCGCAAATCGCGCGAGCTCGCCATGCAGATGCTTTTTCAGGCGGACATCGGCAAGCAGACGCCGGACCAGGTGCGCGCTACATTCTGGAAGGCCGGTGACGAGGTTGAGCCCGAAGTCCGCGGCTTTGCCGAGGACCTCTTCCGTGTTGCCGTCGCTCACCAGGAAGAGATTGACGCGCTTCTGGTGGCCAACTCGAAGCACTGGCGGTTGGAGCGCATGCCGGCTGTTGATCGCAACCTGCTGCGCATGGCCGTCGGAGAGATGCTCGGCTTCAAGGGCACGCCGTTTCCGATTGTGATTAATGAGGCGCTGGAGATTGGGCGGCGGTATTCTGCGCCGGAGTCGATTAATTTTCTGAACGGAATGCTGGATTCGATTGCGCACGGGTTGCTGCCGAAATAGATAGACAGGAAAACAAGACACGGACGGCCAAGGTTCGTGGTCTCCCATGTCTGAAAATCCAGACATGGGGCACCCAGCTCAGCGATCACCCAATAACTTGATTCGATTGCGCGCTGAAGTCGAGACCAGTTCGGACTGGTCTCTTGATAGCTTGTCAAGTACGCTGAAATCAGCATTCTTGTTATAGGCGATTCTTTGTCTGACCGATTCATCTGGGTCATTTGCAAGGAGGGCCATCAAATCAAGCGGTAACTTGTTTTTCGTAGCGACGGCGGAGCGAATGTTGGCATCTGGGTCAGTTGCGAGAAGAGTGAGAACTGCGAGTGGCACTGTCTTGTTGTGCACCACCCATAACTTCATATCCGGAAATGTCTCGATTATTTCAATCCAGACCTCATGCGGAGCAGTGTCAGTCGATGCTCGCAAATAGTTCTCTCTATTCGAGCTGTTTCGTAGCCCCAGAAATTCTTGAGCGCTTGTGATCATTGGAATCTAGTCATCCCCAATGGGCCGGGTGCCCCAGGTCTCGATTTTGAGACCTGGGATTCGAATGCACCCGAACCGGGTGTATTTCGGTGGCACTTACTGCGGCTTGGCGGGATGGATGGCCTGCGTCGCCGGCTGATTCTCGCGGGGCTGCGTGCCGACCTGGATGCTCTCGCCGAGCGCCAGAGGCAGTTCCTGCTGCTGCGGCTTGGCTGACTCATACGCGCGCACAATCCGCTGTACCAGTGCGTGGCGCACTACATCACCGTCTTCAAAGTGGCAGAAGGTTATGCCCTCCACGCCATCCAGAATGTTGATTGCATCAAGCAAGCCGGATTTGCGCGGGTTGGGCAGATCGATCTGCGTGATGTCGCCGGTGATAACGGCCTTGGAGTTAGCCCCCATGCGGGTGAGGAACATCTTCATCTGTTCGATGGTGGTGTTCTGGGCTTCGTCCATGATGATGAAGGCGTCGTTGAGGGTGCGGCCGCGCATGAAGGCGAGCGGAGCAACTTCAATGACATTTTTCTCCAGCATCTTGTCGACTTTTTCGGCGTCGAGCAAGTCGTAGAGAGCGTCGTAAAGTGGGCGCAGGTAGGGATCGACCTTTTCCTGGAGAGAGCCGGGCAGGAAGCCGAGGCGCTCGCCAGCCTCAACCGCGGGGCGGACCAGAACGATGCGGCTGACCTTTTTGGCATTGATGGCGGCTACGGCCATGGCGACGGCGAGATAAGTTTTGCCGGTGCCGGCCGGGCCCACGCCGAAGACCATGTCGTTCTGCTCGATGGCCTCGACGTATTTGCGCTGGTTGATGGAGCGGGGTTGGACGGTGCGCTTGACCCCTGCGGAGCGCTGCTTGCCTGAGTCGGCCAGTGAGCGCAGCGTAGTGGCGGGATCGGCAACGACCAGGCGCAGCATCCCATTGAGTTCGCCGTTGTGCGGATTGACGCTCTGGCGGCGGAGGGCCTCGAAGTCCTGAAAGATGCGCTGGACTTTAGTCACTCCCTCGTCGGGTCCCTCTACATGCACGGCGTCGGACCGCAAATCGATACGAACGCCGAGTGAATCTTCCATGAGTCTGAGGTTTTCATCGCGAGTCCCAAACAAGGGCTCAAGGTTGGGCGTGATCTCCAGAGCGATCTTCAAAGGGGTCGATGTCCTCCAGTACGGCGTTGGATGCGTGAAATATGCCGGACGGAACCGCAAGCGGACCCGCCCGGTGAAATTTTAAGGAGATTGTTGGCAGTAAACGCGGGGGACGCAGGAGGGCGTAGCGAGAGAACCAAGGCAACTGGGTTAAGCAGGCTTCCAAAATCGCGGCGCAGGAGAGAGCCTAAGCTCTGGGCTGCCTTAAAGGACCGCGGGTTGGCATAGGCGACCAAATCCTTTATCTGGGCTTGAGAGTAGCGCGACCGGGCCCACTCGTCAATGTGCGGATGGATTACTTTAGCGGGAGATTGTGCCTTTGGAGGTACCTCCCTGGTTGTAGGAACCGGCGCGCTGGCCGGCTCGGCGCTGGCCAGCGCGGCGAAAAAACATGCCGCTAAGGTCCGTGATGTCAGACTCTTCGCCTGGAAAATGTGAGGGATCCGGCCCCATTTCTCAACTCCGCCGCGGATGGGCAGACCTCGGCCTGATGCATGCCTGAATTTAAGGTCAGAAAGTCTTCAGGAACACTTCAGTCGCAGACGAGCCGGGTTGGGATATACAGGAGAGAGGCCCAACTGTGCACATTCTGCTTGTTGAAGACGAGACCAAGGTCGGCAATGCGCTATGCGCCGGGTTGCAGGCCGAGGGATACGAAATCGTATGGGCGCAGACCGGCGAGGAAGGGTTCTTTCATGCCAGCTCGCGCAGCTTCGATCTGATCCTGCTGGATGTGATGCTGCCGGGCCGCGACGGCATCGAAGTTCTGGATACGCTGCGGAAGCATGGCAACAAGACACCGGTGCTGCTGCTCACGGCAAAAGATGCGATCGAGGACCGGGTGCTGGGATTGGATACCGGCGCCGACGATTACCTGGTAAAGCCGTTTGCCTTTGCCGAGCTAAGCGCGCGCATCCGCGCTCTGCTGCGGCGCAATCAACAGGAACCGTCCGCCACAGTGACCATTGGCCAGCTTGAGATCGATGCGATGCGAAGGACCGTTATCCGCGAGGGGCAGCGCATTGACCTCACTGTGCGCGAATTTGAACTGCTGGAATACCTGGCGCGCCATCATGGGCGAATTGTCTCCAGAGACATGCTTGCCCGCGACGTGTGGCGGGAAGTCGGAAGAGCAACGCCGCTGGACAACGTGATCGACGTTCATATCGCCAGGCTCCGTAAAAAGGTGGACGACCCATTCGCCATCAAGCTGCTGCACACAATAAGAGGCGTCGGCTTCACGTTGAGTGAGGACGCACTATGAACGGGTTCAAGCGCTCCACGCTGCGCAGTCGGCTGACAGTTCTTTATGCGTCGCTGCTGACGGCGGCCCTTCTTTTCTATGCGTGCGGTGTCTCCGCTTTTTTTCTCCGCAACCTGCACGAGCAGTTGGATTCAAGTCTTGGCCGTGACGTGGAAGCAGTGGAAGGAGTGCTCTCGATCGATGCGAATGGAGCGCTCGAATTCAATTCGCACGAAGGCGAAGCCGAGAATCGCGAGCGGGACCGGGGATACTTTCTGGAGGTCTGGTCGCAGGATGGCAAGCTGCTCTATCGCAGCCAACTGCTTCATGACCAGGCGCTCGGTACAGTTCCGGCGAGTACGGCCACGGGGCGGCAATCCGCGCACTCGCTGCAACTGCCATCAGGAATGCGGGTGCGAACCATCAGCCGCGTTCATCATATCGGCAAGAACATCTCCGTTGTGGTGCGGCTTGCGGTGAGCGAAGAGCCTCTGTGGGAAGAGTTCTGGGAGATGGTTTCGATGCTGGCGATTGGGCTCCCGGTGGCTGTGCTTCTTGTGGCGCTCACCGGCTACCTGGTGGCTGCGCGCGCGCTCAAGCCGGTGGATGCAATGGCGCAGCACGCATCGCGCATTACGGTCGAGCAACTCAATGAACGTCTCGAGATCGAGAATCCCGAGGACGAGTTGGGGCACCTGGGCACAGCATTCAACACGGCGCTGGCGCGGCTGGAGCGCTCGTTCGAGCAGTTGAGGAGATTCACGGCCGATGCCTCGCATGAATTGCGGACGCCGCTGACCGCGATCAAAAGCGTTGGCGAAGTTTCGCTGGCAATGCCGGGAGATGTGAACTACTACCGGGACGTAGTCGGCAGCATGCTTGAAGAGGCGAATCGCCTCACGCACCTGGTAGATAGTTTGTTGACAATGGCGCGTGCCGATGCCGGGCGGATTCAACTGCACCGCACCGGGGTGAATCTGTTTGAACTGGCGAAGGAGTCGTGCGGGCTGCTGGAAGTACTGGCCGAGGAGAAGCAGCAGGCGATTCAGGTGGAGGGCGATGTCCACGTCGCTGTGCTCGCAGACCAGACGATTCTGCGGCAGGCAGTCGTGAATCTCGTTCACAACGCGGTGAAGTTTTCGCCGGTGAATGGGTCCGTACGGGTCGTGGTGGGCAATTCGGGCAAGGCCGCGATGATTGAAGTCCACGACAGCGGGCCGGGCATTTCGGAGGAACATCGCGCGCATATCTTCGAGAGATTTTACAGGGTGGATAAGGCGCGTGCACGCTCGGCGGGCGGAGCGGGGCTTGGGCTTTCGATCGCGCAATGGGCAGTGAACATACACGGAGGAACAATTGAGGTTGAGAGCGCGCAGGGCGGCGGGGCTATCCTCGGGTCCATCTTTCGGATTCGGCTGCCGAAGAGCGTTTAGAAGTCGATTGAGGAATTGGTTTGAAGCGGAATTGTATGTCTCATTCATTTTCATCACGCGCAAAGGAAGTAAGAATGTATCGGCTGGTGTCTGTCAGGTTTCTTAATTTTATATTCGGAATTTCCTTATTTTCCGCGCTGCAGGTGTGCGCGCAGGCAGCATCGATCAGAGGGCAGGTGAAAGACGAGAGCGGGGCGATGATTCCGGGCGCGACCGTTACTGCCACAGGCGCAACAGGCAACGTTCTAACGGCAGTTTCCGCGGCGGACGGGTCCTACTCGCTCAAGCGCGTCCCCAACGGCAGTTATCGGATTGAAGCCGCGTTTACGGGGTTTGAGATGAAGGATCCTGTTGCTTTCGTTGAACGCGGCCAGGATGCAAACCTGAATCTTGTTTTGAACGTAAGTGCGGTTGTCCAGAATGTGACGGTGGAGGCGCAGGATTCGGCGACCGTGTCGGTCGACTCCGGGAATAATGCGAGCGCAGTGGTGCTGAGCGGGTCGAAGCTCGATTCGCTGGCGGACAATCCGGACGACCTGGCGTCGGACCTGCAGGCGCTGGCCGGGCCGTCCGCCGGGCCGAATGGTGGCTCGGTTTATATCAACGGATTCAGTACAGGTGAGATGCCGCCCAAGGAATCCATTCGCGAGATCCGCATCAACCAGAATCCGTTTTCGCCAGAGTATGATTCGCTGGGTCTGGGACGCATTGAAATATTCACCAAGCCGGGCTCCGGCCAGTTTCATGGGAGCGCCGCTTTCAATCTCGGAAGTTCCATATTCAACTCCCGCAATCCCTACGCAGCGGTAAAGGCTACGTTTCTGCTCAGGGAGTTCGGGACAAGCCTCGCCGGCCCCCTGGGTCAACGCGCTTCGTTCACATTCGATGCCCGCGGCGAAGTGACGGACAACGGCGCCATCATCAACGGCGCGACGCTCGATCCAGCCTCATTGGCCATCATCTCGCCATACACGGGCGTGAATGACGTAGCCCAGCATCGCTTTTTTGCGACTCCCGATGTGGACTATACATTGAACGACAAGCACACGCTTTCGATGCGTTACCGCATCTCGCAAACAGATATTCCGGACTCTGGGCTGGGCGGATTCAACCTGGTCGAGAGTGCCGATCACGCACACGCTCTGGTGCAGACGGCGCAGTTTGTGGACACGGATGTGCTGAGCGAAAAGGCCGTGAACGAGACGCGGTTTCAGTTTTTCAATGTGAGCAGTTCGATGGCTGCGGTGAATCCCGGCCCTTCAATTCAGGTGTTGAGCGCTTTCACAGGCGGCGGTTCGACGGTTGGCAAATCTTCAGACGTGCAGAGGAACTTCGAGCTGCAGAACGTGACCACTCTCACGCATGGCCCGGTGGTGTGGCATTTCGGCGCCAGATTGCGCGCAACGGTGGAGCAGAACATCTCGCAGCAGAACTTCAACGGCGCGTTCACCTTCGGCGGCGAAACAGCTCCGGAACTGGACGCCAATAACCAGGTGGTTAAGGACGCGAGCGGCAACCCGGTGTTGATATCGCTCTCTTCGATTCAGCAGTACCAGAGAACGCTGATGCTGCAGAAGGCAGGCTTCAACACGGCGCAGATACAGGCCCTTGGCGGAGGCGCGAGCCAGTTCAGTTTGAGCGCGGGAAATCCGCTTGTGTCGCTCTCGCAGGTCGATGCTGGATTGTTTGTGGGGAATACATGGAAGGTGCGGCAGAACCTTACATTCGATCTCGGGTTGCGCTATGAGACGCAGAGCAATATCCACGACCGCGGCAACTTCGCACCTCGTGTCGCAGCATCATGGTCACCGGGATGGTCACATCAGAAGCTTGTGCTGCGCGGTGGGTTTGGCATCTTCTACGACCGTTTTGCGCTGACAAACACACTCAACGCGCAGCGCTACAACGGCGTCAACCAGCAACAGTATGTGATCAACAATCCGAGTTTCTATCCGAATGTTCCAACTGCGGCGAGCCTGGCCGCATCGCTGCAGGGGCAGGTGATCGAGCTGAATGCGCCGACCGTTCGGGCGCCGTATCTGATGCAGAGCCTGTTCAGCGTGGAGCAGCAGTTGCCGCTGCACACGGTGGTTGCTCTCAGTTACTCCAACTCGCATGGGTTGCATCAACTTCGGTCGCTCGATATAAACGCACCCGCTGCGCCTGGCGGCCCTTATCCACTTGGCAACAAGAACCCGGTGTTTCAGGTGCAGTCGTCGGGGTTGTTCAATCAGAATCAGTTGATTCTGAATGCCACATCGCAGGCGAGCAAGAACATCTCGCTGTTTGGTTCGTACACGTATGGGAGGGCGATGAGCAATACCGATGGAGCTTCGACGTTCCCTGCAAATCCGTACAGCATGGCCGGCGAGTACGGTCCCGCTTCGACCGATGTTCGCAACTTCGAGACCTTCGGCGGAACAATCCAGTCGATCTGGAGGACGACCTTCAGTCCGCTGCTGACAGTGAGATCGGGGCCGCCGTTCAACATTACGGTTGGGCGCGATTTGTACGGCACGACGCTTTTCAACGGGCGGCCGGGGATTGCGACCGACCCGACACGCACGGGCGTGATCCAGACGCGGTACGGATTGCTGGACCCCTCGCCAACCGCGGGCGAAAGTTTGCTGCCACGGAATTTCGGGCGCGGGCCGGGGTCGATTCAGTTCAATATGCGGGCCAGCAAGACCATCGGGTTCGGTTCCGTGAAGGATCTGAATAACGCAACGGAAAGGCCGAGGTACGGGCTGATTTGCACTTTGCAGATGCGGAACCTGCTGAATCACAACAACCCCGGACCGATTATCGGCAACATTGCTTCACCGCTCTTCGGCAAAGCAAATCAGTCTGCGGGATCGTCAACGACGATGGGAACGCAAATGTCAGAGTCGGCGACGAATCGCCGGTATGAGCTTCAGATTCGTTTTACTTTCTAAGACTGTTTACCTTCATGTTGTCTGGCCAGCCAGGGATGCCCCCAAGGGCT
>OBLW0100001541.1_pt1 | contig 19411 bp, 22 predicted proteins | sample 1520161 | NCBI WGS metagenome assembly OBLW01 (sample SAMEA3539309, study PRJEB22396) | soil metagenome | biome: tundra; feature: field; material: soil | place: USA | collected 2010-05 | depth 0.15 m | reverse complement strand
CTGGAGATGAGACGCCTGGAGATGAGACGCCTGAACATCGGGTGCCTGCAGAGGAGGCGCCTTGGGGTCAGCGGCCAGGGGGCTAGGTTCGTGGCCGGCGGCGGCCTGGAGCCTGGCCGCCCGGCGACGGCATACCTGCTGGTGACCAGCAGGTACCCGCCGCCTGGCGGGCCACTCTGACCGCCGGACGGCCCGAACCATGGAGAGCGCAACAGCGCCGGGGAAACTATTCATGGCAGGACCTGCTGCATCATGTGCAGACGCCGTCATGTTAAAACCTGCGTACCAGGGGTGGCAAGACGGAACAGTCAAGTCATCAGACATAAATGTCCTGTCTGGCGACAGAGGTGGGACCCGCCGCTGGCCCCCGGCGAAGGGGGGTGCCGTCTCCGCCACAGAACTCCCACCAGCAACGCGGCATCCGGTATGGACGCGTACGCTGTGGTCAAACCAGTCGCTTCATGACCGGGGGCTTGGCCGGCCGCCCGATGGCCGGAGGCATGACGAGGGAGACACCGGTGCCTGATCTGGCCGACGGGCACGGGGATTCGCCGATCGAGGTCGTCCCCGTCGTGGTGCTGTCCCAGACTTTTCCGGCCCGTCCCTCATGGATCCCCGAGATCCGCGACTTTGTCCGTCGCTGCCTCGCGGAATCACCGCTGACCGATCAGGGCACCCGCGAGGTCGGGGAGACTGTCTTCCGTGCCCTGCTGGACGCGGCGGGCCCGGAGGGCGCGATCCAGGTCTCGTTCCGGATCTTCCCCGAGCACGTCGAGATCGACGTCCTGCACTCCAACCAGCAGGTCGCCAGGGAGCCGGTGACCAGCCGCCCGCCCGCCGCGAGCCGGACAGCAGCGCCCAGGCGGCCGGACACGTTCGCCGACTGGATGTCCAGCACGCTGCGCCGGGAGGGGCTCACCCAGGAAGCCGCGGCGCGCCAGCTCGGTGTGTCGGTCAAGACTGTCGGCCGCTGGGTCGGCGGTGAGACGGAACCGCGGCTCCGCGATCTGCGCCGGATTCAGGAGCTTTTCGGCGAACTGCCCTTCCCGTAGCCGACTTCGAGGCCATCCCTGTCCGGTCATCCACTAGACGTCCCCCCACAAGTGTCTTAACGTGCTGCCATGGCGGTTCCCGCTGGACACTACCGACTCGCCGCTGACGCCGGCCGGATCGTGCTCCGCACTTCTCGAGACGGCCTGGCCGCGACGGCCGGCCATGACCTCACCATCGACGCGCCGCGGTGGTCCGGTGACCTTGTCGTGAAGGACGATGGCATCCCGGTTTCCCTGGAGGTCCGCATCGACGTGGGCACACTCACCGTGCGCGAGGGCACCGGCGGGCTCAAGCCGCTGACCGACCGGGACCGCCGCGAGATCGGCGTGACCATGCGCCGCCTGCTCGACACCGGCCAGTACCCTGAGGCGGTCTTCGCCGCCACCCGGTTCGACCCGAGCGACGGCGGCGGCGTCATCGAAGGGGAGTTCACCCTGCACGGCATCCCGCGGCCACTGAGCCTGCAGGTCACCGAGACCCAGCCCGGCACGTACCGGGTCACCGGGTCCGTCGTGCAGTCCTCCTACGGCATCAAGCCGTACTCCGGGTTTTTCGGGACGCTCAAGGTGCGCGACGCCGTCGCTGTCGAGGTGCAGGCGAAACTGCCCGCGCCGGGAGATGCTTAGGACGAAACTTCACTGAGGAAGTGACCGAAGTAGTGCGGCCAACCATCGGAGACGACGACGTCGCCAGGCTGTTCGGCAGCCGGTCCGCGCCGATAGAGGATCTTGCCGAGCACGCGGGAGCAGTGGCGGTGGCCTGTCACGCCATGGCCGGGCGATTCCATCAAGGCGGCAAACTGGTGGTGTTCGGCACCGGCGCGGCGAGCACGGACGCCCTGCATGTGGCGGTGGAGTTTGTCCATCCGGTGATCGTCGGCAAGCGAGCGCTGCCCGCCATCTCGCTCACCGCGGACATCGCGACCGTGACCGGGCTCGCGGCCCGCGAGGGCATGGGCAGCATCTTCGCTCACCAGATCCATTACCTCGCCGGGCCCGCCGACATCGCGCTCGGCATCTGCGCCGACGGCAACGACGACAGCGTCCTGCGCGGCCTGCTCGCCGCGCACGAGATGGGGATGCTCACGATCGGGCTCGTCGGCGGGGACGGCGGCGCCATCGGCCAGAACGCGACCGGCCAGAACACAATCGGCCAGGGTGCTGCCGTCGATCATCTCCTCGCCGCGAGGTCGGCGGATCCGCGCATCGTCAAAGAGGTGCACGTGACCATGTACCACCTGCTGTGGGAGCTGGTGCATGTGTTCTTCGAGCAGCCGGGCGTTCTCGATCCGGAGGTGGTCAGATGACGCCCCAGCCCGCTGCCGGGCAGCACTCCAGCACACAACCCCCGGCCGCACAACCCCCGAACCAGTGCCTAGCCGAGGTCTGCGTGACCTGTTCAGATACGGCCGTAGCAGTAACCGTCGTCCGGTTGCTGGCCAGCGACCTGGCGATCGTGGACACCGGCGCCGGGGAGGAAGAGGTCAGCGTCGCACTGGTGACCGCGGCGGCGGGCGACACGATCCTCGTCCACGCGGGCGAGGCGATTGCGGTGGTGGGGAAATGACCCCGGGGGGACCGCGGGACATTCAGGCCAATGCGGCGGCGATGGAGTCGCTATACCCGTTCCTGTACTCAGGGAAGACCGACCTCGAGGCGGTGCTGGCGGAAGTGCGCCAGTCGACCGTGGCCAAGGCGCACGAGATCATCGAGCTGCGCACGACGGTCGCCGTCCGGGACGCGGGACGGCTGCGGTCCTGCGCCGAAGAGATGGCCAGCCGGTTCGTGGCCGGTGGCCGGCTGCTGGCCTTCGGCAACGGCGGCAGCGCTACCGATGCCCAGCAACTGGCGACCCTGTTCCTCAACCCAGGCGGCAGCGACCCGCCGCTGCCCGCGTTCGGCTTGGCCAACGACACCGCGGTGGTTACCGCCCTGTGCAACGACGTGGGCGTCGACGTGGTGTTCGCCCGTCAGATCGCCGCCTTCGGCGGCCGCAAGGACATCGCGGTGGCGCTGTCCACCAGCGGTAACTCCGAGAATCTGCTGCGGGGCCTGGACGAGGCGGCCCGGCGTGGCATGCTGACTGTGGGCATCGCCGGATACGACGGGGGGAAGATGTCCGAGCTGGATGGCCTGGATTATCTCTTTATCGCGCCCTCATCGTCGGTGCACCGGATCCAGGAAGCGCAGACCACGATCTACCATGTGCTGTGGGAACTCACGCTGACCGCGCTGAGCGAGGGCGGGTGAGCTGAGATGACCGGCCGCACCTTGATCGCCTGCCTCGGCAACATCTTCCTCGGTGACGACGGTTTCGGGGTCGAGGTGGCCAGGCGCCTGGCCACCCGCGAACTGCCCGCGGGCGTCCGGGTCACCGACTACGGCATCCGGGGCATGCACCTGGCCTATGACCTGGCCGAGGGTTTCGACACCACGATCCTGGTGGACTGCGTGCAGCGCGGCGACGAGCCAGGAACCGTGTACGTCATCGAGCCGGAGCCCGCGCATCGCCCGGCCGACGGCAGCCCGCTGGCCGCCATGAGCTTGTTCAACGCCCACGGGATGCAGCCGGACGTCGTGCTGGACATGGCCGGAGCGCTTGGCGCCGAGGCCGGCCGGGTGCTGGTGGTGGGCTGCGAGCCCGCGAGCCTGGAGGAGGGGATCGGGCTCAGCGCGCCGGTCGCCGCCGCCGTGGACGAGGCGGCCCGCGTCGTCACCAGGCTGGTGACGGCTGGCGAGCCACGGGAGGACGAAGCAGCGACCGCGGCGGAGCCGCAGGAAGAAGCCAGGACCGCGGGAAGAAATCACGGCTAGGGATAAGGGAAGCCCTCCGAGGACCACGAAGAGGTGATCGCATGTGCCTTGGCATACCAGGCGAGGTGATCGAGTTCCTCCCTGACCAGCCCGACCTGGCCAGGGTGGACGTCAGCGGGGTCAAGCGGGTGATCAATGTCGGCCTGCTCGCCGACGACCCCCCTGAGCCCGGCGAATGGGTGCTCATTCATGTGGGCTTCGCGCTCTCCAAGATCGACGAGAGCGAAGCAGCGGCCGCCCTGGAGTTCCTGGAGGGGATCGGGCAGGCCTACGCGGACGAACTCGCCGCGCTGCAGGAATCACGGATCGAGTAGGAGAATGCAGTGATGCGGTTCGTCGATGAGTTCCGGGACGCCGACAAGGCGCACGCGCTGGCCGCGAAGATCGCGGGCCTGTGTGAGCCGGGACGCCAGTACAAGCTGATGGAGGTGTGCGGCGGGCACACCCACACGATCTACAAGCACGGCCTTGAGGATTACCTCCCCGAGTCGGTCACGCTGGTGCACGGCCCGGGCTGCCCGGTGTGCGTCATCCCGATGGGACGGGTGGATGACGCGATCCACCTGGCCTCCCAGCCCGACGTCATCATGACCTCGTTCGGTGACATGATGCGGGTGCCGGGCAGCCAGGGGTCGTTCTTCGACGCCAAGGCGGAGGGCACCGATATCCGGATGGTGTACTCCCCGCTGGATTCACTGAAGATCGCCAGGAAGAACCCGGGCAAGCGGGTGGTGTTCATGGCGATCGGCTTCGAGACCACCACGCCGTCTACCGCGATGACGGTGCTCCGGGCCGCGGCCGAGGGGCTCACCAACTTCTCGATCTTCTGCAACCACGTCACGATCATCCCGGCCATCAAGGCGATCCTGGACTCACCGGACCTTCGCCTGGATGGCTTCATCGGCCCCGGCCACGTTTCCACGGTGATCGGCTGCCGCCCGTATGAGTTCATCGCCCGGGAGTACGGCAAACCGGTCGTGGTGGCGGGCTTCGAGCCGCTGGACATTTTGCAGTCCATCTACATGCTGATGCTGCAGCTGTCCGAGGGCCGCTCGGAGGTGGAGAACCAGTACACCCGGGTGGTGCCGTGGGACGGTAACCTCGCCGCGCTGAATGCGATCAACGAGGTGATGGAACTCCGGCCGTACTTCGAGTGGCGCGGGCTCGGCTTCATCTCGCACTCCGCGATGCGGATGCGCCCGGCGTACTCCACCTTCGACGCCGAACTGCTGTTCCAGGTGCCGGGCGTGCGGGTGGCCGACCCCAAGGCATGCCAGTGCGGCGAGGTGCTCAAGGGCGTGCTCAAGCCGTGGGAATGCAAGGTGTTCGGCACCGCGTGCACGCCCGAGACGCCCATCGGCACCTGCATGGTCTCACCCGAGGGCGCCTGCGCGGCCTACTACAACTACGGCCGGATGAACCGGCACCGGGTAGTTGAGGTGAGCATCTCATGACCGGCCGTACGGCTTCCGACGCAGTGCCCGGGCCGCGGGCGGGCTGGGTCGATGAGGCCCTGCGCGAGCACGAGGAACACACCGCGGCCGAACACACGGGGGCCGCTATGTCGCGGCCCACCACGGCCGCGCCAGAACGCGAACAGCAGGTACTCGACCGGATCGACCGGGCCCGCCGCCGTCGGCCGAAGGTCCGGGAAGAGCGGATCACCATGTCGCACGGGGCCGGCGGCAAGGCCACCCGCACCCTGGTCGAGGCCATCTTCCTGGACGCGTTCCGCAACCCGCTGCTCGAGCCGCTGGAAGACTCAGCCCAGCTGCACCTCAACGGATCGCGGGTCGCACTCACGACGGATTCTTACGTGGTCTCGCCGCTGTTCTTCCCGGGCGGCGACATCGGCGACCTCGCCGTCAACGGGACCGTCAACGACCTGGCCGTATCCGGCGCCACGCCGCTGTACCTGTCGGCCGGCTTCATTCTGGAAGAAGGCTTGCCCGTTGCCGACCTGAACCGGATCGTCGCGTCGATGAAGGCGGCCGCCGCGACCGCTGGTGTTCAGGTGGTCACCGGCGACACCAAGGTGGTGCAGAAAGGCAAGGCGGACGGCTGTTATATCAACACCGCGGGGATCGGCGTGGTGGAACACGACGTGTCGCTGGGCGTGGCCACGGCCCGGCCGGGCGACGCGGTGATCGTGTCCGGGCCGATCGGCGACCACGGCGTGACGATCATGCTGGCCCGCGGCGAGCTGGACATCGAGGCCGACATCGTCTCCGACACCGCCGCGATGAACGGCATGATCGCTGACCTGCTCGCGGCGACCACGGGGGTCCGGGCCCTGCGCGACGCCACCCGGGGCGGCGTGGCCACCATCCTCAACGAGGTGGCCACCGCGGCCAACGTCAGCGTGGTGGTCAGCGAGGACGCCATCCCGGTGCGCACCGAGGTGCGCGGCGCCTCGGAACTGCTCGGCATCGACCCCATGTACGTGGCCTGCGAGGGCCGGCTCGTCGCTGTGGTGGACGGGGCAGTGGCGGACATAGCGCTGGCCGCGCTGCGTGCCCACCCGCTCGGCGCGCAGGCCGCGGTCATCGGCCACATCGCCGAGGAACCGCCGGGCATCGTCTTGCTGAAGACCGCGTTCGGCGGTACCCGGATCGTCGACCTGCTGGTCGGCGACCCGCTGCCGCGCATCTGCTGAGGCGCTGCCAGCCAACCCGCTGCCAGCCAATCCAGGGGAAGGGCCCCGGCGTGCACGAACTGGCGATCACCGAGGGCGTCGTGGACGCGGTGACGCAGCGACTGCCCGACGCCAGGATCAACTGTGTCCACCTGGAGATCGGCGCGATGTCCGGGGTGGTCGCGGACTCCGTTCTGTTCTGCTTCGACCTGGTCACCCACGGGACGAACCTGGAGGGCGCCCGGCTGGAGATCAGCGAGCCCCCGGCCCGCTGCCGGTGCCGGGACTGCGCGGCCGAGTTCGAGCCGGACGGCCCGATCGCGCTCTGCCCGTGCGGCAGCGCCGACGTGGCCATCCTGGCCGGAACCGAGTTGCGGATCATGTCCGTGGAGGTGGCCTGAGATGTGCGCGACCTGCGGTTGCGAGGACGGTGCCGGGGTCAGGGTGCAGGGCGGCGGGGTGCAGGGCGGCGGGGTGCACGGCCACGACGGCCATGTTCACGATCACCACGATGACGGCGGGGCCTCCCGGACCGTCATGCTGCAGCAGAAGATACTGGCCAAGAACGACCGGCTGGCCGAGGGCAACCGCGCCTGGCTGACGGAACGGGGCATCCTCGCGGTCAACCTGATGAGCTCGCCGGGCGCCGGCAAGACCACTCTGCTGGAGTGCACGGCCAGGGAGGCCGGCCGCGAACTCGGCCTCGCCGTCATCGAAGGGGACCAGGAGACAACCCTCGACGCCGGGCGCATCGAGTCCGCGGGCGCCGCCGTGGTGCAGATCAACACCGGCGCGGGGTGCCATCTCGACGCCGCCATGGTGGCCCAGGCGCTGCATGTCCTGGACCCGCGGCCGGGATCCGTCCTGGTCATAGAGAACGTGGGAAACCTGGTCTGCCCCGCGCTCTTCGACCTCGGCGAGCAGGCCCGGGTGGTGATCGCGTCGGTGACCGAGGGCGCCGACAAACCGCTGAAGTACCCGCAGATGTTCCGGGCCGCGGACCTGGTCCTGCTCAGCAAGGTGGACCTGCTCCCCTACCTGGACTTCGACACCGCCCGGTATGCCGCGGACCTGAGGAGCGTGAGCCCCAGGGCGGAGATCCTGCCGGTGTCCGCCACCACCGGCGAGGGCATCTCCGCCTGGTACGACTGGCTCCGCCAGCGCGTCCCCGCCGCTCGCTGACGTCCGGCCCGGCCGCCTGCCATCGCCCGGCCGCCCAGCCATCGCCCGGGCGGACGGTCGCCCGGCCCGGCAACGACCCATAAACGCCTCCGAGGCCGACTCAACGACGCCGGAAGCGATTTTGGGTCGTTCGGGTTGCTACGCCTGCTCGTAGGCGGGGGCGGGGATGGCGGTGGACGCCGCGGCGGGGAGCCTGCGAGCGCGCAGCTGAAGCACCACCAGCCGGGTGAGTACTTCGGCGAAAGCCATCATGACCAGCGCCGCGACCCACGCGTCGGCGCCGGTGATGCTGTGCCCAATCGAGAACCGGGTGATGGCCGGGGCGCCGCCGTGGTCGGACCAGAAGGCGAACCCCATCCGGGCGCCGACACCGACGATCCACAGGACCGCGGCCACCGCGCCGGCCCGGGCGAGCGCCCCGCCATCGCCGCCCCGCCGCAGGTGAGTAGCCAGGGCGCACAGTGCGCCGAGGGCCGCCCCGGCGGCGGCCAGCGTGACGTCGAGCGTGACATCGTTCCCCGCCGTCGGGACGGCGCGCAGGTAGTAGGCCCCCGCCGCGGCGACCAGCACCACCGGCAGCACGAGGTTTCGCAGGCCCAGCCGGCGTTCGCGGATCTGGAGCACCACGATCAGGACGAGGGTCGTGTTGATGATGTATCCGGTGGCATTCACCGCGGGCCTCCGTTGGGTATGCAGTTCCCGGTGTAACCGGCACCACCAACGCTAGGAAGCGACGCCCGGCCGGCCATCGGTCCGGGAGTGGAGTGTGCGGCGGCCGCCTCCACCCCGGGGTGGAGGCATGGGTCAGCCGGGCCGGGCCAGGCCGTGCCGGAAGGCGTACCCCACGAGCTGCGCGCGGTCGCGCAGGCCGGTCTTGGTGAAGATGTGGTTGATGTGCGTCTTCACCGTCGCCTCGGAAACGAACAGGGTCGCGGCGATCTCGGTGTTGGACAGGCCCGCCGCAATGTGGCCGAGCACCTCAGCCTCGCGCGGCGTCAGCTCATCGGGCGGCCCGGCCGGCGCCGCGTCAGCCGCCGTGTCCGCGACAGCGAAGTGATCGCCGCGGCCCAGCGCGTCAAGCAGCCTGCTCTGAACCGACGGGTCGAGCTGCGCATGGCCGGCGGCCACGGCGGTGATGGCCCGGTGGATCTCCTCGGCGCCGGCGTCCTTGGTCAGGAATCCCCGGGCACCGGCCTGCAGCGCGGAGAACACCCAGGCGTCGTCGGAGTAGGTGGTCAGGACAACCACGCGGGTCTCGGGTAGCGCCTCGCGCAGCTGCTGGGTGGCCTCGACGCCATTGCAGCGTGGCATGTTCAGATCCATCAGAACGACCTGCGGCCGCAACTCCCGGGCCTGGCGTACCGCGTCGTCACCGTCGATGGCCGCCCCGACGACGTCGATCCCTGGCAGCAGGCTGAGCAGCGACACGAGCCCCTCCCTGACGACCTTGTGATCATCGGCGATCAGCACCCGGACCGGCGCGGGCGGCTGGCCGCCGGCCGCCGCAGGATCAGCCGCGCTCATGACCGGAGACCGTTCGGGGTGGTCGGCGAGGTCCCCGGCTCGGCCGCCGGGGCCGCCGCCGGGGTGGCCGCGGCTGCGGGCAGCTGGAGCCGGACCTGGAACCCGAGGTCGGTCGGCCCGGCGGTCAGGCTGCCGCCCAGCAGTTCCGCTCGCTCGCGCATGCCGGTCAGCCCGTAGCCGCCGAAGGTCAGCTCGGCCGTGGTGTCGGCGGCGCCCTCCGGCCGGGTGTCCTCGATGACCAGGTCGACCGTGTCCTCGTGGTAGGCCAGCCGGACGTCGGCGCGGGCGCCGCGTCCGGCGTGCTTGGCGGTATTGGTGAGTGCCTCCTGCGCTGTGCGGTAGATCGCGAGACCCATCTCGGGCGGCAGCGCGCGCTCAGTGCCGGCCAGGGTGAACTCGGCGCGGATTCCGGTGGCCGCGGCGGTGTCGTGCACCAGGCGGTCGAGCAGCGCGGGCCCGGGCAGCGCGTCGCCGCGCAGCGCGGCGACCGCCCGCTTCGTGTCGGCCAGCCCGTCACGGGCTATCCGCTGCGCCCGGGTGACCTGCTCAAGCATCCGCTCCAGGGGGCCCGGGCCGGCCTCGCCCTGCTTGCCGAGCAGTTCGATCGTGTCCAGCGCCAGCACCAGGCCAGACAGCGCGTGGGCCAGGACGTCATGGATCTCCCGGGCCAGCCTGGCCCGTTCGGTGAGCGCAGCGGCCTGCGCCTGCGCGGCCTGGGAGGCGCGCAACTGGGCCAGGAGGTCTTCGGCCCGCGCCTGCGCGATCCGCGCCTGCTCCTGGGCAATACGCGCCGACCGGGTAAAGGCGCCCACCGCGAAAACGAACGCAGCGCCAATGTCCTGGCTGACGAGGCCGGAGACGGACGGCTGGATAGCAAGCAGGTAGGCCACGTTCAAGGCGGCAAACACGATGAGCCCGGCGCTGACCGCGAGCAGCGGCGGCAGCCGCATGCCGAGCCCGGCCAGCGCCAGGTAAACGATCACGAACCCCGGCGTATTCGGCAGCAACCCGGCCAGCACCGCTCCGGCGAGCCCGGCCGTCACTAGCGCCGCCACGTCGGGGCCAGCGGCTCTGGGCCATCGCAGGAACACGACGGAGATACCCGCCACCGCCACGAGCAGCGCCGCGACCGCTCCGCCGAAGACGGCGGCGGATTTGCCCGTCCCGGCGATGGCTATGCCGACCGCGGCCGCGGCGAACACCGCGACGGTGATCGGCGCCGTGATCCGGCGCAGCCCGGCCGGGCCAGCCGGAGACGGCGCCTCTTCCGCGCTCATCAGGGTCCCGCCGCGGGGCTTCCGGAGGAGGCGGTGATGCGGCCGCCGAGCAGGGCTCGCAAGGCCGCCTCGAACCCCTCCGCGTCGACATCGCCAAGCAAGGCGCGCTGCACGGCAAAACCTGGCACGAGGCCGGCCAGCAGCCGCGCGACCGTCTCGGCCGGGACGTCCGGAGCCACCAGCCCGCGAGCCTGGTAGTCCTCGACCACCCGCGCGAGCAGGCCCCTGATGTCCTTGATCGTGCCCGCGACGCGTTCCGCGAGAGCCGGCGACCGGAGGGCCTCGGCCCACACCTGGACCGCCACGGTCGTGATGTCCTGCGTCACGTCGAGCCGCTCCATGGTCGCGACGATACGGCCGACCACGTCCGGCAGCGGCGGCGGCGGATCAGTATCCAGGACTTCCCGGGCCGCCTGGCTCATCTTGGCCAGTGCGTCGTCGGCGATGGCGGCGATGATGTCGTCCTTGCTCGGGAAATACCGGTACACCGCTCCCGCGGACAGGCCAGCCTCGGCCAGCACGTCCTGCATCGAGGTGGCGTGGAACCCGTTGCGCACGAAGCACCGCCGCGCCGCGTCGACGATCTGGCGGCGCCTGGCGTCGAGATGCTCCTGCGATACCCGTGGCATGGCACTATCAATCTAAAACGAATGATCGTTCTTGACAAGCAGCAGGACAGGGAGGAATATGAAAACTAATAAAGAACGATCATTCGTTTTTGGAGGCTCCTGATGAGGACCGCATCATGACCGAGTGCACGCGTCGCCACGCCGTCGTCACTGGCTGCGCCAGCGGCATCGGGCGGGCCATCGCCTTGCGGCTGGCCGCTGATGGCTTTCATGTGTTCGCAGGAGTGCGGCGGCCAGCCGATGGCACGGACCTGGCCGACGACGCTCCCGGCACCAGCATGCTCACGCCGGTCATCCTTGATGTCACTGATTCCGGCCAGATATCGTCCGCGGTCCAGACGGTGCGCGGGCATGTAGCCCGGCGTGGGCTGGACGCCCTCGTCGACAACGCCGGGATCGGGATTTCCTGGCCGATGGAGCTGATTCCCTTGGCCGAACTGCGCAGGCAACTCGAGGTCAACGTGGTGGGCCAGGTCGCCGTTGCGCAGGGGTTCCTGCCGCTCATCAGGGAAGCGGCCGGCCGGATCATCATGCTGGGGTCGATCGGCGACCGGCTCACCATCCCGTTCGGCGGCCCGCTCAACGCGTCCAAGTACGCGGTACGCGCGCTCACCGACGCGCTCCGGCTGGAACTCGCGCCGTGGGACATCCGGGTGATACTGATCGAGCCCGCCAGCATCCGGACTCCTGCGGTGGACAAGCTCGCGGCCGACGCCGATCGCGCGGTGGCAGCGTTCCCGCCGCCGGGCCGCGACCTGTACGCGGCCACCTACCTGGGCGTGGTACGCCGCGCCGTCGCCCACGAGCGGAACGGCAGCGACCCGTCTATCGTGGCCGCCACCATTGCCGGTGCCCTCAGCGCCCGGCGGCCGCGCCGCCGGTACCTGGTTGGCCAGGATGCCCATGTCCTGGCCATGCTGTCGCTGCTGCCAGGCCCGTTGCTCGACGCCGTTCGCCGCCGAATCTTCGGGCTGCCCAGGCCCGGCGCACGGGTTGTGGACCGCAACCCCGGATAGCGGCCGAGACAACTACGCGCATTCGCGAGCGCGAGCTTGGAGCGGGCCGACCAACTGCTCGCCGGAGAGACCGTGCATACCACGCCGTGGGCGGAGACGCGGTCCAGCCTGGGGCTGTAGGTGTACCAAGTCGAATCCGACGACGACGCCGGGCGGCAAGTAGCGGCACTGCCCGAGGATGCACTGCTCGGCATCCTGGCAGACGAGCAAGGCGCCGGGGCCACCGTCCTCACGGACTGCGGTATCACGCGCAGGCGCGCTCGGGGCTGGATCAACCAGGCCCTGGCCAGATAGCGATGGCCGGCCGTTTATCGGCTGCGGGATGTCCTATACGCCGGAGTCATGGGAGCGTAAAGTGGAAGACGTTGCTCCGGACCCCGGCAGCTGTACCGCGAATACTTGCGGTCGCGGTACGCGGGCCGGGATTTTTTTTTCCGGCACGAAACGGCGTCCGCAAAATGCTCGTTCTTCAGCCTCCCCCCTCGCGGCCACCTACAGCTCGCGTAGCACCTGATCACCGGGCAGCGGCCGGCCAAGCGGGCTGACTGTAGATCCACAACGTAAACGTTCGGAGCGCGTCATGATTCTAATTCTTGGGCTCGTCATTCTGGTCGCTGCCGTTGTCGTCGGGGTGGGGGGTGTTCTCGGAAATGGCGGCCAGGCACATCAAATCACCCACGGATTCGCCTTGTTCGGCTATCACGTGACCGGCTCCACAGGCACGCTATTCCTCTACGGCATTGTCGTCGGGGCGATTGCCGTCTTCGGGCTGAGCGTGCTGCTGGCCGGAGCGCGCCGCACCTCCCGTCGCGGCCGGACCGCGCGCCGCACGCTGCAGCAGTCCCGCCGCGAGACCGCCGCTGTCAGCCAGGACCGTGACGACATGATCAGCCAGCGCGACTCCGCGCGCGCGGAAACTGCGAGCGCGCTGGAAAACAGCACCCCACCCACCGACGACCATCAGGTCAGCCCAGAAGTCAGCTCAGAAGCCAGCCCAGAAGTCAGCTCAGAAGACGACCACAGGAGCAGGTGGCAGCGGTTGGGGCACCGGGCCGCTCCCGAGCAGGCCACCGATACCGGCTCAGCAGCACCGGCCGACCAGGCCGCCCCCGAGGTGCCTGTCCCCGCCGAATGAGTCACGCAAGGCAGTCATGCGCCGTAGTCGGCCGGCACCACGAAGTCTGCTAGCTTGGCCAGGCCTGGGCCCAGATCGGGCCAGACGCCGGTGAACTGCAGGACCGCGATCGCCGCGGTGGGGAACTTCAGCCTGACCCGCTCCAGCGCGCCATCGGCGCGGCCGACGGCGGTGCGGGCCAGCAGCAGGGTCAGCTGGCTCATCGTTGGCTCGTGCCCCACCACCAGCAGCGTTCCGGCGGTGGCCGGGCTCTCCCGCACCAGCTGCAGGAGCTGAGCGGTGTTCGCCTCGTACACCCGCCGCTCGAACCGGACCGGAGGAGACGCGCCCAGTTCGGCCGCGGCCAGCTCCCATGTCTCGCTGGTGCGCCGCGCCGTCGAGCAGACCACGAGATCCGGCACGTACCCGGCCTGGCGCAGCCAGCGCCCGGCTCCCGGCGCATCCCGCAGTCCTCGCTTGGCCAGGGGCCGGTCGTGATCCGGCACGTCCAGCCAGGCCGACTTGGCATGCCGCAGCAGCACCAGCTGCCTGGTGGGATTACTCGCCATGAGGACAGGGTGCCAGAGTCGGCCGGGCCGCGGACCGGTGGCCTCCGGCATTCACACCGGCCGAATGGCGGACGTTCACCGCCGGGGTGCAGACGGGCCACTTCGACCTGGCCTGACCCGCGCCGCCGGGCGCACTGCTGAGTGTCAGACCCTCCTCGCATAGTGGTCGATATCCACGACCGCAAGGAGGAACTATGTGCTGGATCTGCGACCACCCCGAGGCCACCCGGATCGACTACCTCGACCACGCGCGCTCGTTAATCGCCCGGTATGGCTGGTCCGTGCAGGGAGTCGAGCGCGACCGGATGCACCCACCCTGGGCCTACACGGTCGGGCTCACCCAGCACGGCCAGCCGGAGCTTGTTGTCACCGGCATGCCGCTCGGCCGGGCCGGGGAACTCCTGCACGCCGTTGCCGATCATGTGCTCCACGCCAGCGCGCCCACACCTGGCGAGCAGGTCGCGCTGATCGACGGCCCGCTCATCGAGATCGTGGAGATCGCCGAGCCCACGGCGCACCTGAATACGGCCATCGAGCTGTACGGTCCTTCGGTGCGGGCGTTGCAGGTGGTGCACGCTGACCGCCACGGCCACTGGCCGTGGGATCCCGGCTACCGGGGCGTCCGTGGTGGCCAGCCCGTCCTCGGGATCCGGGCACCGGCCAACGTCCGCCAGCCGTAGCAGATTCAAGCCAGGCTGATCACCAGGGCGATCAGCGCTACCAGCGCGATGAGCATGTAGGCGAGATAGGCGTCCAGCCGCCCCGATTGCAGGCGCTTGGCGGTACGGACCACCGCCATGACCGGGCGCACCGCGGGGCGGTACAGGTAAGTCTCGACCACCTCGATCACGTCCGAGGTGTAGCCCAGGTGCGGGCCGTGCTGATGCGCGTCGGCCTCGACCCGGCTGCCCTCAACCGGGCGCACCTCGACCCGGGTGTGCAGGACCGCTGCCAGCACCCGGCGGGTGGGGTTGGCGAACCCGGAGGCGGTGTAGCTGTCCGTGCCCTCGACGCCGGCTGTGGCCGAACGCCAGGCGGGCACCCGGCGGACCCGGGTCATCCGCGTTCCCGACACCAGCCGGGTGAAGGCGACGACGATCACCAGCAGCGACGGCATGACGATCGCCAGCCAGGACGGCGACAGGATCGAGAACCCGGCGAACACCGGCTGCACCACCCACGGGGACTTCAGCGCTCCGCCGGTCACGGCGGCGGGCACCACCGGGGACAGCCCGGCCGAGATCACCCGGATCAGCAGCGGCACCACCGCCGCTGTCACCAGGCACCCCGCCGACAGGATGACAATGCCGACGCGGCCAAGCCACCCGTAATCCAGGTCAGCGCGGTGCATCGTGCGCGTGTATGGCTCAGAATGCGCCGCACTGTCAGGCGACGGGACAGGAGTTACAGGTGTGGCGCCGTTGCCGGGCGCCCACGCGGGGCGCGGGCCGAGGACGACGAGACCGACCAGGCGGACGAAGGTGACGCCGGCGAATCCGGCGGTGAGCGCGACAGCCGCACCAGCCACGGCGAGCACCAAGCGGAAACCCAGCCCAGGCACCCGGAACTGCTGCATCAGGGACTCCAGCAGGAACCACTCAGATACGAAGCCGGCCGTCAGCGGCAAGCCGGCCAGGGTGAGCGAGCCGATGGCGAACCCGGTGCCGCTCCACGGGAGCAACCGGGCGGTACCGTTGAGCAAATCCAGGTCGTTGGTGCCCGCCGCCGACTCAATCGTCGCACTCGTCGTGAACAGCAGGGACTTGGCCGCCGTGTGCGCGACGACCTGCAGCGTCGCGGCGAGCAGGCCGGCCGCGACCAGCCGCCGGTCGCCAACCGAGGCGCCGACCAGGGCGACCCCGTAACCGGCCACGATCAGCCCGGTGTTCTCCACGCTGGAGTAGGCGATGACCCGTTGCAGGCCGGGCTGTACCGCCGCGTGCGCGATGCCAAGCAGCGCGGTCAGCCCGGCCAGGATCAGCACGACGCCCGTCAGCCAGGGGGGCGGCGGACCGAGCAGGGCCAGGGTGCGCCACAGGCCGTAGAACCCGACGTTGACCCCGACCCCGGCCATGATCGCCCGCGCTGGCCCCGGTGCGGCCGAGTAGCCGCGCGGCAGCCATACCTGGAACGGCACCAGGCCGACCTTGACGGCGAACCCACCCATCAGCAGGGCCTCCGCCGCGTCCCTGGTCGTGCCCCCGCTTACCTGCGTGAACGAGGCCAGGCTCAGCGAGTGCGACGCCGCCGCGAGCAGCAGCAGGCCGACAAGCAGCGCGGCACCGCTGATCCTGCCGAAGACCAGGGTGACCAGAGCGCCGCCCGGGCGGCCGGCCCGGCCTCGTTCGAAGCCCGCGAGCAGGTAGAACGAGACAGTCAGCGCCTCCCAGGCGAACAAGGCCGTGAACGCGTCCGTCGCCGTCATGAACACCGCGACCGCGCCGAGGGCCAGCGCGTAACTGGCGCCGAGCCCGCGCCGGCCGACCGCGCCGGGGCGCGCCGCCCAGCTCGCGAAGGCCAGCGACACTCCCGCGGCGGCCACGAACGCGATGACGACGAACAGCCCGGACAGCCGGTCCATGGCCAGCCCGAACGTGCCCGGCCCGGGGTAGCCAGCACCGTGGTCACCAGCACCGTGGTCACCAGCACCGGGGTAGCCAGCACCTGGCCAGCCAGCACTGAGCCAGCCAGCACTGAGCCAGCCCCTGACGATGAGCCGGGCCGGATGACCGGCCAGCACGCCGGCCCCGGTCACGGCGAGGCACCCCGCGCCGGCGAAGCCGAGCAGGTACGGGACAGTCAGCAGGCGTGGCCAGCGCACGCCCGCGGCCAGGTCCACCACCGCCGCCGCCGCGAGCAAGGCCAGCCCCGCCGCGAACACCGCGGTCAGCCCGGTCACTGGCCCTCCCCCGGGTTGCGCTGCTGTCCGTTGGCCTGCTGTGCATTGCGCTGCTGTGCATTGCGCTGGGGTCCAGCGGGCAGCCGGCCGAGGGCTAGCAGCAAGGCATGCAGGATGCCGAACGGGCTCGGCGGGGAACCCGGCAACCACACGTCCACCGGGACCGCCGCGGCCACCCCGCCGGCCGTGGCGTACGAAGGACTGACCAGGCCGCCGCTCACCGCATCGGTACCTACCGCGATAACGATCTTCGGATCAGGCATGCCGTCATAGGTGCGGCGCAGCGGGGCCAGCATGCCCCGAGCACCCGCCCCGGTCACCAGGAGGACATCGGCATGCCGCGGGCTGGCGGTAAAGAAGATGCCGAGCCGGTGCACGTCGTAGACCGGGTTGAGCAGAGCCTGGATCTCCTGTTCCACCGCGCCGTCCGAGCCCGCGTCGACGTGCCGCAGGTGCACCGACCGGCGCAGCGCCGCGGTCCTGGCCCGCAGCCCGTCCCGGATCGCGGCCAGGCTCCCGTCGGTCTCCGGGATTCCGGGAACGACCAGGCCCTCGCGGGTCAGCGCGGCGGCGGCCGGGCCCTCCGACCACTCGAACACGTCGGGCCGCTGCGCGACGCAGTTCCCGCACAGGATGCACCTGCCCTGGTCGAGCTGGAGCGGGCCATCCGTTGGGCTGCTTATGGCCTGGCTCGGGCAGAGGGCGGCCAGGTCATCGTGGCCGCGGCCGGCCGGGTCGTGGATGGTGGCCGGGCCGCGCCACTCGCTCGCATACTGGTCGGGCCGGGCCGGCCAGCGGGTGGTGACGACGCCGTTGCGCAGGCCGCGCAGTACCCATGGGCTCACCGGGCCACCCCCGCGACGGACAGGCCGAAGCTGGCCTCGATGAAGGGGAAATCGGTGAGGATGTCCCCGGCGAAGACCTCGTGGAAGAGGACCAGGTTGTGAAACGAGGCCGAGCGGGGGTGGCAGCGGGTGATCAGCCCGCCGGTGAATGTCACGTCATAGAGCACTTCGCCCTGCGGCGCCTCGGCCCAGCCGATCCCCCGGCCAGCGGTGGGCACGCAGTCCGCATCCGCACGCAGTGGGCCCTCGGCCACCGCGCTGAACTCGTCGGCCGCCTGGCGCAGCAGGTGGAAGGACTGACGCAGCTCATCCCAGCGCAACCGGAGCCGGGCCAGCGCATCACCGCCGGCATGCTCATGCAGGTCGGCCAGGCTCAGGGCCGGGTAGGCATCGTAAGGCCTGCCGCGGCGCGCGTCGTCGCTGAATCCCGACGCCTTGCCGACCGGGCCGAGCGCACCGTGCTCGCGGGCCCGCCGGGAGCTGAGCGGGCCGGTGCCGCGCAACCGGTCGAGGAAGGACGCGGTACCCATCAGGGTCGCCGCGTCACCGGTGATCGCCCGCTCCATCACGGCGATCTCGCCCAGGAAGTCAGCGCCGGAGACCTGCGGCGGGGCGCTGACCCCACCCGGCACCACCACGCCGCGGCCGAAGCGGCTGCCGCACATCCGGCTGACCAGCCGTAGCGCCCGCTCCTTGTGCAGGCTGAACCGCGCCGTGGCCACCGCGAGGCCCGCGGCGTCGCACAGCCTGGCCGCGGTGTCGAGATGACTGGCCACCCGCTCGAGTTCGGCGTGCAGCACCCTGACCAGCCCGGCGGCCCAGGGCACGTCGACGCCGGCGATCCGCTCGACCGCATGGCAGTAGGCCAGCGCGTGCGCGACGGAGGCGACGCCCTCGGTCCGCTCGGCCAGCAGCACCCCGTCGGCCACCGGCCGCCCCTCGAATCGTTTCTCGATGCCGCGGTGCTTGTAGTGGACCCGCATATTCAGGTGCGGGATATCCTCACCCGGCGTTTCGACCAGGTACTCGATGGACTCAAGCACCCCGGAGCGGACCGGGCCATGCGGGATCGTGAACAGGCCGGGACCCATGACGTGCCGCGGCAGCTGACGCTCGTCGGGCTCGATGATCTCCGGGCCGCCCGGGGCGCCAGGCCGTGGCGGGGCGTCCCCGGCACCGCGCGGCAGGATAAGCGGCGCCAGCCGGGGATGCCCCTCGGCGGTGATGCCGAACATGTCATGGATCTCCCGCTCATACCAGAACGCGGCGCCCAGTACCGGGGTCAGCGCCGGGTAGCTGCGGGCGTCCGGCGGCAGGACGGCCTCTGCGGCTTCGATGCCCGCGGCGTCCGCCAGGTGCGCGGTCAGCAGCACGCCGTCGGGGCGCGCCGTGGCCATCAGGCCGGCGAATCTGCGGCCCGCGGCCACCTGCCTGGTCACGCTCTCCCAGAGGGCCGCCGGGTCGGTGCCGAGGATGCTGGTTCCGCCGGCTCCGATGCCGGGTCCCGTGCCCCCGGTCATGCCGTGCTCCCGCTCATGCCGTGTCCCGCCGGTCATGCCGGGCCGCCGGTCAGCTGGATGACGGCGCGGCCCATCAACCCGGTCAGATCGCCCGGCGGATGCAGGCCGAGCACAAGCAGCGCCACGAGACCCACGGCCACCGGTACCACCATCCACGCGCTCGGTTCTCCCCTCACCAAGCTGGCCGCGCCCCCGCCGCTGCCCCCCGGGCCAGCTCCCCCCGGACCAGGCTCCCCTGAGCCAGCCCCCCCTGAGCCAGCAGAGCTGAACAGCATCCGGTTGGTGGCCAGCGACAGCCCGAAGAAGGCGACGGTGACCCCTATGACCAGGATGAC
>OBLW0100001539.1_pt1 | contig 19430 bp, 14 predicted proteins | sample 1520161 | NCBI WGS metagenome assembly OBLW01 (sample SAMEA3539309, study PRJEB22396) | soil metagenome | biome: tundra; feature: field; material: soil | place: USA | collected 2010-05 | depth 0.15 m | reverse complement strand
GCCAGCGCCGCCCTCTCCACCCAGCCGATTTTTCTGTTTCAAAACAACAGCGGATTCACCCACGTGTTGAGCGACGGTAGCTATTCCTGGGTGATGCCCACGACCAGCGACTACGGGATGAGCTATCTCACGAGTTTCTATAACGCGGGCATGCCGCTCACGGCCCAACAAACCGTAGGAGCCGCATACAAGGGCTTCAACGATTCTCTGGCGTCGTGGGGATCAGGCCGCGTCATGGGCCAGCAATGCGGACAAACCTGGCTACAGACATTTTCCGAGGTCAACGGCCTCTATAATTCCGGAAAGCAGCTATCCGCGCTGCAACTTGTGACTTGGAATGACTACGAAGAAGGTACAGAGATCGAGTCGGGCATCAGCAATTGCCTGACGATTTCCGCCACGGCCTCAGGCAACACTCTGCAGTGGTCGATCACCGGAAATAGCAATACGGTTGACCATTACGTCGCCTATGTCAGCACCGACGGTCAGAACCTGATGCCCATGCCAGATCTGAATGTGGGCACGGGATCGTTGAACCTGTGCAGCTACTCGGTTCCCAACGGGAGCTATACGTTCTATGTACAAGCGGTTGGAAAGCCGGGCATGACGAACCAGATTTCCAGCGCGGTGACGGTCACCTCAACCTGTGTGGCCGGCACCACCGGAAGCTCAACGTTCTCGCTGGGGACGAACCCTTCGTCCATGACGATCTCCTCGGGAGGATCGGGGAATTTAACCGTGACTGCGGCGTCTCAGTCAGGCGCCTTCAACAATGCTATTGCTTTGACGTGCTCCGGATTGCCCCAGGGTATGACCTGTTCGTTCTCTCCCGCTTCCATTACTCCCGGATCCGGTTCCGTCAACTCCGTCCTTACTATAGCCGCCACCACCATTGTTTCCGCCGACCACGGCGACCGGGGCCACTTCTTGGCCGCTACCTGGCTCTTCAGTTTCGGTGTGTTCGGTTTGACCCTGATCGGCAAGGTTCAGCGCAAGCGCCTCGTCACTGTTCTGGGAGCTTGTGTTCTGGCCGCGATGATTGTCGGGGCGACCTCCTGCGGTGGGAGCAGCACCAGCAGCCCGGCCAAGGCTTCCAATGCCAGCAGCAGCAGCTATATCGTCACCGTCAATGGGAATGCCAGTACTGTGCAGCTGGCCACGACCGTTACCGTTACCGTCAAGTAGCTGGAGATCATCTCGCTCGTTCCAGGTGGTGTGCAGCACTTCGGAACGCCGCGCCCAGCCCAAAGAGTTGCGCGTCATAAAACGCAGCAACAACGTCTTCGAGGGAATCCAGCGGGGCAGCCGCCGGATGTGGCTCACGTATCTGAGAGTTTGAACCCGTTGCTGCAGCTCGAAGTGGCGAAGATATTTCTGTACGACGTTGGGCATGGTCATGCGCAGAGCGGCGGAGAAATTCTGCGCCGCCATTGCTTGCAGCTTCTGGGCATTCTGCAGTAACTGCACCAGGCAGTCTGCAAGTCCTTGGACCTCTCCCGGCGGATAAAACTCAATGGCCAATTCCTCTCCCTGCGCCATCTGGCGGAAGTCCACCAGGTCGGCACAAACGATGGGTACACCATACGCACAGGCGAGATGGGCCACACCGCTGCATCCCGTGGAGGAAGAATAAGGCATGACCGCGACGGTAGCACTCTGGAACAAATCCGGGAGTGCGTCTTCCGGCACATAGCCGCGGAATTCGATTCGATCGTTGCCCGCCCACTTTTGCTTAATGGATTCCGTGTAACCTCCGGCTTGCGGGTGGTCGCCCCCGGCAATCACCAACTTCGCTTCGGGCATCTTCGTGGCAATCAGATTAAAAGCCTCGATCATCAGTTCCAGACGCTTGTAGGTTCCCCATTTGCCGAAAGCCAGGATGCGGTGGATGGGCGCTCCACGCCGAGAGAAGTCGGGAAACTCTGGCCGCCGGGTAAGAATGCCGTGCGCTCGCAGGTGGACGTTGTCGCGGCCATACTTGTCGTTCAGTATCTTGCGATAGCCGGGCATAAGCACAGACACTGAATTGGAAAGCAACAGCATCCGGGTAGCCACTGCACCCGCCACGCGATAGAGCCCCTCGTGACGAACTCCCACATCTTTCAGTTCCACCGTATCCATCAGGTGATGCAACGTCACATGGGTATAACGGCCACTCAGGCGTGCAAGCAAGGGCGTCATCAGGCCGGCAAACGCTATTAGAGGATTACGGCCGAACGTGCTGAACAGCAGATTAAACCAGACCACGTCTGGCTTCAGGCGGTTGAGCGTCTTTAGCAGGCGATACGCGCTGCCTGGATCGTCGAATGACCAGCAGCGCAGCACATTGAATCCCTCAGGCTCGACATGGTTCGGAGGGAGTTCGTCGGCCAGAACGGTGAGGTTGAGAAAAGGATTCTGCTGCAACTCTTGCGCGATGTGAAATCCATACTCACTCAGTCCCCCGGTACTCGGAGGGAAGGTCGTCACCAGACAGATCTTCATTCTTCTCCCGTCGTATAAAGCGCTCAGGATTCGATGAGTTTTCGGGAGAAGATGTTGGCAGCCCTCAACAAGAAAGAAACAGATTCAAGCCAGCGGAGTTTTCGCTTCACTCGGACTGGCGGGATATTGCCATGGAAGATCGACCGGGCCAATATCGGTCTGTAGACACTTCCTTGAAATTGATTCCTTGATTTTCGCGGTTGTTTCCTCGACCGAGAGCGGCGCGAGAACTGTCACCCCCCGTACGAGGCGGCTCAAGGTGATATAGGCATCGCGATTCTTCCGCACAAATTCCAACGGATACTCGGGCTTGCGAGCATGCGCGGATTCCGGATCGGCGTCCACCACATAAGCCACGTCGGGCTTCGGAATCAGATGCAACAGCATACTGACATAAAGCCGCACTGGCGGACGATCCAGCGGCAGATTCGCAAGCTCGTCGTAAATGTACCGGTCAAAGATGATGAAATCGGCGCCCGCCTCAGAGCTTCCCGACACGGCTAGACGAAGACTGTAGGCATCCAGCAAGTAAAGCAGCAAGCGGAAGGTAGTGACGTACCAGGACGTCACATTTTTGTCCCGGCGGTTAATGGGTTTACCGCGACTACCGACACCCTTGTCGCCCTTGAAAGCTTTAAAACTCATGTGCTCGCGCAAACCAGGAAAGACGACTACGTTGTCCCAGAATGTGTAGAGGGTGGAGCGAAAGCCCAGCTCACGCAAATGAGATTGCAGGGCCTCGATTTGCGTGCTTTTGCCCGCACCATCGATTCCGGAAAAGCTGATCACTCTTGGGTTGTTCGATCGCATGACGAAATGGCAGCCCTGGCCTCCGTGCGGGCCGTACTCCTGCTCTCCTAGTGCGCGCCCGGCGGCTTACTCGGCGTACCAGCCGTCAAGGCGATTACGCTGCCCAACGCGACGCCGGCTCCTACGATTACACCCACTCTAAGAACGATGGTGCGGACACGGCGCTGTTTTGCAGGAGCAATCGCAACTCCGGAAGGCTGAGCTGCGGTCACGCCGCTAACCTTCGGCGCTTCCGCCGCAGCCGTGCCAACCGGTCGCGGCGTCTTTTGGGATTGGTCCTGAGCGTCCGACTCCGGTGAAGTTCCAGGCTGCGATGCAAGCGGTGCCGCCGATTGCGATGAGCTCTCCTGCTGAGCTGCTGCATCTCCAGCCCTGGCCAGCGTGGTCCCGGGGCTGTCGGGAAGTTCCGAGAACGCCGGTTCCGGTGCGGATGCCGCTGAGGGTGCAACCCGATTGGATGCGACTTCTTGTCGATCTGCCGGCAAGGTATTCTGCGCCAGAATGCCTCCCGGAAGACCCAACGCTATGGCACAGCATGCCGCGTACACAAAGCCTTTGCCCAAAGGTCGCATCGTCATCTCCGCTTGCCAGTAGAAACCTAGCTGGCCTGTTTGAGGGCTCCCAGTTCGCCAAATACACCGGCGTACCAGGGCGCAACCTGTGGAACTGCTTCCGCCGGGACCGCATGGAAACTCCGCACCGCGTCGTCGGATGTGGCAAAGGTTTCGAACACGCGCGCCACCCGCATGAGTTCAAGAAGAACCTCCGACTCGGGAGACAAAGCCGCCAACTTCAGATCGCCATCCCGCTTCATTGCCTCTTCCAGACAATGCAGCATCATCTCAACCCCAGCGCTGTCGATGCTGCGCACTTGGGATCCATCGAGAACGATTCGCGGACGATGGCAATCGAGGAGCGGTTCGAGTTCCTGCAGGAAGGTGCGAACTCCACTCCGGTTCAGTTGTTCTGGCATCTGTAAGACGACGACGGGCCCACTGGTCAACATTTTCCACCCCTTTTAATAGAACCGCTTGTTTACCGCTTTACAATCCACGTCCTTACGTTCAAGTTCTAGCGCGAACCTTCTTCGGCTGGCGCAAACCTCGCGCCTGCAAGCCCAAACACGACCGGCGACTGACGATTCCTTCCCCTGCGTTGCACCCTGTTCTCGCGAATCACGCGCGGATCGGAGACTTCCAGGATCACGTCCCGCTCCAGATTCAGCAGGTTGTTGCCATCCACGATCGAGTGCGCCAAGTCGAGGCCAATGCCTACATAGCTATTCGAAAGAATGGAGCTGTCCTCCACTACCGTCCCGTAGTCAACGTGGGAATTGCCCTCGATACTGCTGCAGCGGGTAATCAGGCACTGTTCCGCGACCCGGGCTCCGCGGCCAATAAATGCCGGGGCAACGATGCGGGCGTCACGATGCACATGCGCTCCCTCGTCCATCCAAACCCCTGGCCGGATTTCCTTCCCTTGCGGCCGCAGCCGGCAGCGGGAGGTCAAACCATCTGCGGCCAAACGGCGCAGGTCTCGGGGGCGATCAAGACGATTCACATAGCCGCGCACCATATAGCGCGCCGTCTCGGCCGTTCCAAGGGTGCTTAGAATATCCATCCCCTCGACGACTCCAGACGGATCAATAATCCATATGTCCAGCGGCCCTTCCTTGTCGAAGGCGCGAGTCACTGTCTGTCCATTTTCGCGGTGGAACTGAAGTGCTTCTTTCAGATCCAGGTCCACGTACGCGCCGGCGCGAACCACCAGGATTCCCTCAACTCCGCTCTGCCTGAAGGCCAAAAGCTGTTGCGTCGCTGCCTGCCACGCCTCTTCCGGAGAGCAAAGGTCAATCTTCGCGGCGGAATCCATGCCGGCACACGCACGTGCCGAAGAGATGTTTCCGATCACCGAGGTCATCTCGATGCCGGCTTGCCGGAACTCCTCCACCATTCGACCCACCACAGACCGGCCAAGAACTTCCACGCAAACCAGCGGAGTTCCTTGCTGGATTGGGGTTACCCCACCTTCCACTTCTTCTCGATTCTCCGGTGCGACGATGACGATTGCGCCTAACACTTCGATTCCACCTTCTGCCGTTCGAACTTCCCCGGCTATCTGCTCTCGAGCAGTGCTCCTTGCCTCGCTGGCACCTGAGCCATATCCAACAGTCCGGACCCTTGATCAGCAGTCTGGTTCTGGTTTTTGGCGGAGCGCCGCCCGATCTTCGTCTTCGGGAACAGAAGAGCGCGCATCTTTAGCTTCGCTTTGTGCAATTGCGATTTCGAGTTTCCAATCGAGCAATCCAGCAACTGCGCGATTTCATGATGTTGATAGCCCTCGACCTCGTGCAGTGCGAAGATTCTCCGGCAGCCTTCCGGAAGCTCCTGCAGCGCGCGACGCAGCGCGATGCGGTCGACCACTCCGGTCAGCTCCGGATCGCTCTTGCCAAAATCGCGGTGCAGAGAAGGCGACTCAGGATTGACCGGCTCGTCCAGCGAAACGGTTGGGGGGGACTTCCGCCGGCGAAGCTTCATCAACACGGTGTTTACGGCAACCCGATAGAGCCAGGTCGAAAACGCGGCATCTCCGCGAAACGAACTGACGGTTCGGAACACTTGCAGGAAAGCCTCTTGCGTCAGGTCCTCTGCCTCAGCCACATCCTTGGTCATGAGCAGGCAAACCGAGTAGACGCGGTTCTTGTGTTGTTGAAATAGGGTGGCAAAGGCTTGCTCGTCGCCGGCCTGCGCGCGCTTTACCAGGTTAATCTGGGAATCATCGCGGCCCTTTGCGCTGGCCGCGGGAATGACGTTCGCTTCTGTCGCAGAAATCGCACAAGTCGCCACGTTTGTTCTCCTTATTCGATTACCGAAGGTATGTCGCTCGCTCATATCCGCGAGCATGTATAGAGAGTAGAAAAAGGAACGAAATCCTAGTATCGGGTCACATCTGTAAACGGTTACCGGAGACGCTGTAAGACTCCCGATAGACCCGTAAGGCAGAAGATCCGCGCGGGGCGCGGATCTAAGCCTTTCGAGTAGTGATTGAAGGGAATCTGTTCCGTTGGTAGGGCAACAAACCGATTGACATCTGCTCTTCAGTACAGATGGAATTCGACTTCCACGCTGATTTGTACATCTACAGGCCTTCCATCCTTAAGGGCTGGTTGAAAGCGCCACTGCCGGACCGCATCGAGTGCCTTCGCGTCGAGTCCCAGACCTAAGCCGCGCACCACTTTGATGTCCCGCGGACGACCGGCTGCATCAACGATCAGCCAAAGAACGCACGTTCCTTGCTTCTTGGCTTTGCGCGCTTCTTCGGTGTAGTCAGGATCCGGGGCAGAAATCGCTTGCGGCGCCGAAATGCCGCCCCCTACTTTGTAGACCCCGCCACCGATTCCGCCGCCACTACCCGCGCCCACTCCCGGCCCGTGGCCTACGCCGACGCCGCCTCCAGAACCCGAGCCGATGCCGCCTCCGGAACCAGTCCCGTTAGAGGGCGGAGCCGCCGGCATTACGGCAGCTGCCGTCGCAGTCCCCAGATTTGGCATGTGATTGTCTGCCACGTGAACTTGGGGTGGAATCACCACGGTAGGTTCCACGGCCAGTTTCGGCTTCTCATTCCGCATAACGATCGCCGGAGGCGTGATCTGCTGTAAGGCAGCTTTCGGCAAACGCCCTTTCGGTGCTGGCAAAGGGTCGCGATCTCCGCCTCCGCCTCCGCCGCTAATCACTTTCTTTGCGGTGGGCAACGCATACGACTCCGGAGACGGCGCGATCAATGTTACGGTTTCGTGTTTTACGACCTTTTGCACAATTTCACGACCGAAGAAGACGCCGCTCAAGAGCAACCCAACCAGAGCCACGTGCACGACGGCGGATACAACAACTCCATTGGTTCGATAGTTGTTGTAGTGTCCCCATATTTCGTCCGGCGCGGGAGAAATTCGCGCGCTTGGCTTCCGTTGCGGGCGGGCCGTGCGCGTATCGACTGGATACCTGTTTCTAGATAACGTTGGCGGTACCAACTCCAATGTGGACTCACCGGTGAAGGCAGAATTCTGATGACTCGACATGACCGCTCCTCAAGGACCTGAAACGAACCCCAAAAAGCAAATGGCGGGATAAGGCTGGTTCCCACCATTTGCGCCAACCACGGTCTCCTGTGACCGGCAAGAATCCTCGCCTGCCGTCATAGACGGCCGGCGAGAAGAAGGACAAGGACGACTGCGACAACCAGGCCCAATCCGCCGCTGGGGTAATATCCCCACGACCGGCTGTAAGGCCAAGAGGGCAACGCGCCCATCAACATCAGGATCAGGACTACCAAAAGAATTGTGTACATAGCGCCTCCTCCACTTGATTTGATTTCCTACACTTGCCGGCCCGGTTTGTGGCCGAGCCGGCACGGAACTTCAAACCTGGAACCGCTTAGTTCGATGGAGCGTCTTCGTTTTTGCTCGTTTCTCTGCTCTGGCCGGAGTATCTCCTGACAGCCGACAGGAACGGCTCGCTGACGGCGGTAGCATGCACCTTCCCACTCAAAATCTCGGAAAAGGGCATGAACTTGCCATACAGCAATCTCGTTTCGTCCTTGTCCTGAGTTAATGACGATCCACTCAAATCGATCCCGGCAAACAGACCGCGGGCGCGCGAATACGTCAATACCTCGGCTCTCATCTTGATATCCGTGTCGGCAGCGGCATCGCGCCCAACTGGACCGGCGGCAGCAGACGCGTCCGCACCAATCTTGAACTTGCTCGAAAGCAGGTGCTGCATACCTTGATCGTTGGTCACGACCATGACGATATCAACTGCCTGGCCGCCCAATTGCAGCCCCCAGCTTCCCCCCGTGATCGTGATCGGCGCGGGAGCGCTCCAGCCGGACTCGGTTCGGCAACTCGCGACGCCCTTACCGTGATTTCCGCCGAAGCCAACGGCAATCTTCACCATCGAGGGGATCACGGCAATGCACTTTGCGTCGCGCATGACCTTGTCTGGAATAGCTTTGTCCGGAGTCGCCATGATCTCGTTCAGAACTTTAGCGGACGCATCGATTCGCTTAGCGATATCGGAATCATCTTTGTCTTTGTCGGCAGCCATACTCACGCCCAGGAAAATTGAACAAATGCTCAACATCAGGACGCCTTTGGACCATACGGAAGGATTTCGTCTCATTTTCATGTTCCTCTTCTGTGCTCCACGTGAGCACCTGCTATTGTTTCTTCGATAACAAAGCTAATTCCCCCGTCCGATTCGTTCTATCCAGCAGAAGCAGTAATCGGCCTCAGAACTTTCCTGAGAAATCGATCCGAGTGCTTCCCCTAGCCACCCGCTGAGGCTTTTTCCCAAGCAGACATACAGATTTCACGGTATTGCGGGCTCTGGTCGTGAGAAATAAGCTGCAATCTCTACTCGACACAACGCCCCCCAAGCGGGTGCCGGTCCTCTGGGACGGACTGGCACCTGCTCCTTCCAAACAAAGCCTTTCTGGAACGAGTCTTTTCTCTCTATAGCCCAGAGTTTCGGAGATTCCCTGATAATGGGGAGGAGGAAAAAGATAATGATGAGGTGGATGCCCGGCGGCCAAGGACGGCTTCCAAGTCGGTCAAACTGCAAAGGCCCGACTCGGGCCGCCGTGTGCAGTCACTCCACAAAGGACGTGGCCGCCAGCATCCTGCCAGCGTCAGAATAGAGCAGGCTCGTGCCTGCCAAAATCGGTGAAAGTGTGTAGCGGCAGGATCTCAATCGCCTAGGAGTATTGATAGCGATTCTACAATCCACCCGTTCTCTGTCTTCTGGCGGCTTGAGAAGTGCCGCTGTCATCGAGCCGTGAGGTTCAAACCGTCAGTGGGATGCGGACCGGTTCATGGCGTCGCGATGGGATCACCACCTCGACGATCGTACCCGGATGGGCATTTGCCAGTCGCAGGCTTCCCCCAAGTTCATTGACGCGCTGCCTCATTCCACCGATGCCCACGCCAACGCTGTCAGGCCGCAACTGAATCACCTGCTCCTCGATTCCCTTGCCATCATCGCGAACCGTCACTACCACGCGGCCGTCGGTTTCCGTCAGGCTCACGCTTCCATTGCGCGCTCCGGAATGTCGAAACATATTGGTCAAGGCTTCCTGGATGATGCGGAAGATCGCGGTTTCAATGTCCGGTTTCAGCCGGCTGAGGTCTGGCGGATCGATCTCGAGGAGAATCTCGATTCCGCTGCGATCCGAAAGCCCTTCCAAATACCATCGTAGGGCCGAAACCAGACCTACCTCGTCGAGAAGAGGCGGGTGCAGAAGATGGGAAATCGTGCGTACTTGCTTGATGGCGCGATCCACCAGTTCGCTCGCGTCCACGGATGCCTTCTGCATCGGAGGCGACGAATCTTTCGAGAGAACCCCGTCCAGAATCATCTTTGCTGCCGCTAATTCCTGCCCCAAGCCGTCATGAATTTCCCGCGCGATTCGTCGACGTTCCTCATCCTGCATCGTCATCAGGCGACTCGAGAGTCGCCTGAGTTCAGTCGTCCTCAGATCCACCATCCGTTCCAGTTCAATCGCGCTGTCTCGGATGGACTGTTCGAGCAATTTGCTGTCATGGATGTCGGAGCAGGTGCCATACCACTTAACAATATGGCCTGCCGGATCTCGAAGCGGGACCGCACGCGCGCGGAACCACCGATATTGCTGGTCCACGCTGCGTATACGATATTCGGACTCGTAAGCTTCCCCCGATTGCACGCATCGCATCCAGTGCGACAGACTCCGCTCCTTGTCGTCAGGGTGCAGATACTCCAGCCAGCCAAATCCAACCGCGGAACCCGGTTCGGCGCCGGTGTATTCATAAAACCTGCCGCTAATGTAGTCTCTCGTGCCGTCCGCTTGCCGGCTGAAAATGATATCGGGTGCCGTCTGCACGATTGCGTCCAGTTGCTGGTTCTTCCCCGCAAGATCGCTATTCAGTTGCTGGAGCGCTACTGCCTTCTGTTCCAGTTCTACCGTTCGTTGCGTGACCCGCTGTTCGAGTTCATTGTTGAGCCTCTCGAGCTGCAGCTTCTTTCGATGCAGCTCCGCAAACACTCTCACCTTCGCCCGCAACAATTCCGGCACAATTGGCACAGAAAGATAGTCGACCGCGCCGTGCTGGTATCCCTTGAGGCGGTCGAGATCGGTCAGATGCACGGCGGAGACGAAGATGATCGCTGTCTTCTGAAAGCGCGGATGCTGGCGGATGATTTCGGCGAGCTCAAACCCGTCGATCTCGGGCATGCTCACATCCATCAATACGACAGCAACATCGATCTTGAGCAGCTTCTCCAGAGCATCCTTGGCAGACGTCGCCTTGATCAGGTTCTCGCCCAGGTCGGCGAGAACGGCGTCATAGCTGAGCAGTTTGCCCGGCTGGTCGTCCACCATCAGAATGTTTACTTTTTCGTGCACGTTCACCTTATCTCTCGATGACGCTTCATCGCCCAAACGCCCGCCATTCGCCGGTTTCCGACTCGAATCCATACTTACCGGTGCAGCCACATGCGAAGCGCAGACAGCAGTTGCTCGGTGTTGACCGGCTTCGCCAGGTATTCCGAAGCTCCCGCTTCGAGGCACTTTTCCCGATCGCCCTTCATGGCTTTCGCAGTCAGAGCAATGATCGGCAACCTGCGGAACGACGGATTCTGCCGAATCACCTGCATGGTCGCATATCCGTCCATTTCCGGCATCATGATGTCCATCAAAACGATGGCAACATCAGGAGTTGATTCCAGCATGGAGATTGCTTCGCGTCCCGTTCCAGCTGTCAGGACCGCCATGCCGCGCCGCTCCAACACGCTGCTCAGGGCGAAGATGTTCCGCATATCATCGTCGACTACCAGCACCTTCTTACCCACCAGTGCCTCATCGGACCGGTGCAGGCGATCCAGCATTTTCTGCTTTTCTTGGGGAAGGTCCGCCACCACGCGGTGAAGGAAGAGTGCCGTCTCATCGAGCAATCGCTCTGGCGACTCCACGCCTTTTACCACCACGCTGCGTGCCAGAGTGTGCAGCCGGGCGTCCTCCTCGGGCGACAATTCCTTTCCCGTGAAGACGACGACGGGCAGGTCACTCACTTCAGGGATATCACGCATGCGTTCCAAAATATCGAAGCCGGTCATGTCAGGCAGCCGCAAGTCGAGCACGACACAATCGAACGTCTCGCGAGTTACTATCCCCAGCGCCTCTTCGCCAGTAGCGACAATGGAGACATCGATGTCGTCATGGCCCAGCAGTTCGCGGATACTCATTTGCTCCGCTGGATTATCCTCGATAATTAACAGCCGCTTCCGCCGGGGCGCAGCGTATTCTTTGATTCTCGAGAGTGCGGTGTCCAGATCTTCCGGGCTGGCCGGCTTGGTCACAAACGCAAATGCGCCCCGCGCCAGCCCGTGATGCCGGTCTTCGTCCAGGGTCAGCATTTGCACCGGAATGTGCCGCGTGGCCGGATCCTGTTTCAGATGATTGAGCACCGTCCAACCCAGCATGTCGGGTAGAAATACGTCTAACGAGACGGCGGTGGGATGAAACTCACGAGCCAATGCGAGGGCTTCCGCGCCGCGCAACGCTACCAGCACCTTGAATCCCTTATCGCGCGACAGATCGCACAGGACGCGGGCATAGTGCGGGTCGTCTTCCACGATGAGCAACACGGCATCTTCGGGCTGCAGATTGTCCCGGTCGTCCAGGATCTGCTCGACTGGATGCTCCGACACCACGATGCTCGACAGCTGCAACGGCATCGCAGGCGACGATGCTCTCCATTCTGACGCTGTGAGCTTCGAAGCCGACGGCCCGACATAGGTCAGAGGCAGATAGAGTGTAAACGTGCTGCCCTGACCGGGGGTGCTCCGCAGTTGGATTTCGCCGCCCAACAAGCTTGCCAGTTCACGACTGATGGCCAGACCCAGACCTGTTCCGCCGTACTTGCGGCTGGTGCCGGCATCGGCCTGTTGGAAGGCCTCGAAGATGATGCGCTGTTTGTCGAGAGCGATTCCAATACCTGAGTCCGTCACCTCAAACGCGACCACTGAGGCCGCTCCGCTGAGAATTGGATGGTCCTCACTCCAACCCTTCTTAGCGACTGACACGGCAAGACGCACCGCACCATGCTCGGTGAACTTAAACGCATTCGATAGCAGATTCTTTAACACCTGTTGCAGACGCTTCGAGTCGGTCACCAGACTGCGCGTGAGATGCGGATCGGACTGTACCTCGAAAGTCAGCCTCCGGTTCTCCGCTTCGTGCCGGAACGGTCTGGCCACCATCTCCAGCAGGTTTGCAAAGAACACCTCCTGCGCCTCGACCGACACCGTCCCGGACTCGATCTTGGAGAGATCGAGAATGTCGCTGATCAGATTCAGCAAGTCGGTGCCCGCGCCGTGAATCGTGCGCGCGAATTCTACTTGCTTGGGCGTCAGATTGTGGTCGGGGTTCTCGCTCAGTTGCTGGCCCAGCACCAGAATGCTGTTCAGCGGCGTCCGCAACTCATGCGACATGTTGGCAAGGAACTCTGATTTGTACTTGGAAGTGAGTGCGAGTTCTTTTGCCTTCTCTTCCAGAGCACGGCGGGCCTGCTCGATTTCCTGGTTCTTGCGTTCCACTTCGACATTCTGCTCGGCAAGCTGCTGCGCCTTTTGCGCCAACTGCTCGTTGGTCTGTTGCAGTTCTTTCTGCTGAGTCTGCAGTTCGGCCGCGAGCTGCTGCGATTGTTTCAGCAAGCCTTCCGTCTGCATCGTCGCTTCAATGCTGTTCAGCACGATGCCGATACTCGCGGTCAGTTGTTCCAGAAACGCCAGGTGCGACGCGGTAAAGGCATTCAAGGATGCCAGTTCAATCACGGCCTTGACCCGGTCTTCGAAGAGCACGGGAAGGACGATGACATTCCGCGGAACCGATTCAAATAATCCGGAACGGATCGGTACTGTTTTTTCCGGCAAGTCCGAAATCAGCATGCGGCGCTTCTCGGCCGCAACCTGACCCACCAGTCCCTCGCCGATTCTTAACCGGCGCAGGTGACCCTTCTCGCCGTCATCGGCAAATGCCGACAACAGCACCATGCCCGCCGATTCTTCGGTCTCCATCTGGTAGATCACACCCTGCTGCGCGTTTACCAGTGGCGCAAGCTCCGATAGCAACATGCGACCGACCGTCGCCAGATCACGCTGGCCCTGCAACATTCCGGTAAAGCGCGCCAGATTGGTCTTGAGCCAGTCTTGCTCCGTATTGCGGTCCGTCGTGAGGCGGAGGTTGTCAATCATCGTGTTGATGTTGTCCTTCAATTCCGCCACTTCGCCGCTGGCTTCCACCTGAATGGATCTCGTCAAATCTCCTTTGGTTACAGCAGTCGCGACTTCCGCGATCGCACGCACCTGGTTGGTCAGGTTATCGGCAAGCAGGTTGACGTTCCCAGTCAGATCCTTCCACGTACCCGCCGCGCCGGGCACGTTGGCCTGGCCACCGAGACGGCCTTCGACACCCACTTCGCGCGCCACGGTCGTGACCTGATCGGCAAAAGTGGCCAGCGTCCCGGTCATGTTGTTAATGGTTTCTGCCAGGGCCGCGACTTCTCCTTTGGCATTCACCGTGAGTTTCTGAGTCAGGTCGCCGTTGGCGACAGCCGTCACGACTTTGACGATACCGCGCACCTGCTCGGTAAGGTTGACCGCCATGACGTTGACATTGTCGGTGAGATCCTTCCACGTGCCGGCAACACCGGGAACCTGCGCCTGACCGCCAAGCTTGCCGTCCGTACCGACTTCGCGCGCCACGCGCGTCACTTCCGCAGCGAACGCGTTGAGCTGATCCACCATCGTATTAATGGTGTTCTTCAGTTCCAGAATTTCACCTTTCACGTCGACCGTGATTTTGCGAGACAAATCGCCGCGCGCAACGGCAGTCGTCACTTCCGCGATGTTTCGCACCTGGCCAGTCAAGTTGCCGGCCATGGAGTTCACCGAATCCGTGAGATCTTTCCAGGTGCCAGCGACGCCGGGCACCTGTGCCTGTCCGCCGAGTTTGCCTTCCGAACCCACTTCGCGGGCCACGCGCGTCACTTCCGCAGCGAACGCGTTGAGCTGGTCGACCATCGTATTGATGGTTTCCTTGAGCAGCAGGATTTCGCCGCTCACATTCACTGTGATTTTCTTGGACAAGTCGCCGCTGGCGATGGCGGTTGAAACTTCCGCGATGTTACGCACCTGACCAGTCAAGTTGCTGGCCATGGAGTTCACCGAGTCGGTGAGATCCTTCCAGGTTCCTCCGACTCCGGGCACGAGAGCTTGACCACCCAGCTTTCCGTCAGTTCCCACTTCGCGAGCCACCCGCGTTACTTCCGAGGCAAATGACCGCAACTGGTCCACCATCGTGTTGATGGTATCTTTCAGTTCGAGAATTTCGCCCTTCACGTCGACCGTGATTTTGCGGGACAAATCGCCGCGGGCTACTGCCGTAGCAACTTCAGCGATGTTCCGAACCTGGCCTGTCAGGTTGCTGGCCATGAAGTTCACGTTGTCGGTAAGATCCTTCCATGTTCCAGCTACACCTGGTACCTGCGCCTGACCGCCCAGCTTGCCCTCTGTACCGACTTCGCGAGCCACACGTGTCACTTCACCGGCGAACGCGTTTAGCTGGTCCACCATCGTATTGATGGTGTTCTTCAATTCAAGAATTTCACCTTTCACGTCCACCGTGATCTTGCGCGACAAATCGCCGCGGGCTACAGCCGTTGTGACCTCGGCGATATTTCTCACCTGACCCGTCAGGTTGCCCGCCATGGAGTTCACGGAATCCGTGAGATCCTTCCATGTACCTGCCACGCCCGGCACGTTGGCCTGTCCGCCCAGCCTCCCTTCGGTACCGACTTCGCGGGCCACGCGAGTCACTTCGCCCGCGAACCGGTTCAACTGGTCCACCATCGTGTTCAGAGTCTCTTTCAGCTGCAGGATTTCGCCGCGCACGTCGACCGTGATTTTTCGCGACAAGTCGCCGCTTGCGATCGCCGTTGCAACTTCCGCGATGTTGCGCACCTGGCCAGTCAGGTTGCTGGCCATAAAGTTCACGTTGTCGGTAAGATCCTTCCACGTGCCCCCAACGCCTGGCACTTGCGCCTGGCCGCCCAGTTTGCCTTCCGTTCCCACTTCGCGAGCTACACGGGTTACTTCGCCAGCGAAAGCGTTCAACTGGTCCACCATCGTGTTGATGGTGTCTTTGAGTTCGAGAATTTCGCCCTTCACATCGACTGTGATCTTGCGGGACAAATCGCCGCGGGCCACTGCGGTCGTGACCTCGGCGATGTTACGAACCTGCGCCGTCAAGTTGCCGGCCATAGCGTTGACGGAGTCGGTGAGATCTTTCCATGTCCCGGCGACGCCAGGCACTACCGCCTGCCCGCCCAGCTTTCCGTCGGTTCCGACTTCACGCGCCACCCGCGTCACTTCCGAAGCGAACGACCGCAACTGGTCCACCATCGTGTTGATGGCTTCTTTGAGCTGCAAAATCTCGCCGCGCACGTCCACCGTAATTTTGCGGGACAAATCGCCGCTGGCCACGGCCGTCGCCACTTCCGCGATGTTTCGCACCTGCCCGGTCAAGTTGCTGGCCATCAGGTTCACATTGTCGGTCAGATCTTTCCACGTGCCGGCCACATCAGGCACTTGCGCTTGGCCGCCCAGTTTGCCTTCTGTTCCTACTTCGCGAGCCACGCGGGTCACTTCCGCCGTGAATACGCCAAGTTGCTGAATCATCGTGTTGACAAGATTGGCGGAACGCAGGAACTCGCCTTCCAGCGGTCGTCCGTCGACATCGAGCCGCACCGTTTGCGTCAGGTCGCCTTGCGCAACCGCCGCGATGGCCCGCGTAACTTCTGCCGTGGGCCGCAGCAGGTCTTCCACCAGGGTGTTGACCGAGACTTCCATTTCGCCCCAGGCGCCGCGGGACTCGTGGAAGCGAGTCCGCTCTCGCGTCTTCCCCTGTTTTCCAACCACTTGCCCCACACGCTTCAACTCCTGCGACATGTGCTGGTTCGCCGCAACGATCTCGTTGAACGTATCCGCAACTTTTCCCGCCAGCCCCACCCAAGTACCCGGAAGACGCACCGTAAAGTCGCCATCCCGCATCGATTGCAGGCTGGCCAATATTACGGGTAGGTCCAGAGACCCATCCGAGGCCTTGGGTTTCCCATTGCTCTTCGCCTGCGCTGGAGGGAGGTTGTCAGTACCGTTGGGCGCAACTACGTTCGGCGCGGATCTTTTCATGGCCTCTCCCGAAGAAAGGAGTGATTCAAACCGGGAAATTCCCTTTCGGCAATCCCGATCATGCAGACTGATTCGTTCCTGGCTCGCACAAGCTTTGTTCGAACACTCTACTAAAAGGCAGACATCGGTAATATCCGGACGTCAAGAAGCCGCCCAATCGGCTCCAGGTATACCCACTTTCAAGACATATTCGTACCATGATCGCCGGAGCGGGCACCCTAAGGTCTTTCCTGTAGGAAATGCGCCCCCTCCCGCTATACCTGCACTCGAACTCTAAGAAACCGTAGGCGGCCTTTCCTGCGCAACCCCAGGCCTGTCTTCAATCTCTAACGGCAAGGTGCACACGGGTGGTTGGCTCGGTAAAGCGCAACTCCTCCTGCAGATTGCAGAGAACATTCTGCTCGGAAGGCAAAAAGAACGGAATACCGCGAGACTATTTTGGATAATTCATACAGCATCAGCATTGTGATTCCTGCTTATAACGAGAGCGCTCGTTTGGGTCCGACCTTGGGCCGAGTCCTGAACTTTGCCCGCACGCAGGCATGGGGCGCCGAAGTGATCGTGGTGGACGACGGATCGCGGGACGGTACTGCCGACCTCGTCCGCAACTTCGCCCGAACCAACCCGATGGTGCGCTTGGTGCAGAACCCGGGAAACCGCGGCAAAGGGTACAGTGTGCGCAATGGCGTGTTGAACGCCCAAGGCGCCATTATCCTTTTCACGGACGCCGATCTATCGGCGCCAATCGAAGAGGCACCCAAACTCCTGGAAGCGATAGAGGCAGGCGCCGACGTGGCCATTGGCTCGCGCTGGATGCGCAGTGAACTGCAGACTCAGCGCCAGTCCATGGCCCGGCAGGCGATGGGCAGAGCCTTCAACCTGCTGCTGCGAATTCTGCTGCGCCTTCCCTTCAAGGACACTCAGTGCGGGTTCAAGGCATTTCGGCGCGGCGCCGCGAAAGCGCTATTTCCATTACAAAGAATCGAGGGGTGGGGCTTCGATGCGGAGATCCTATTCCTCGCCAAAAAACTGGAGCTCCGAGTAGCTGAAGTGCCAGTCCTCTGGGCTCATGACGAGGGCACCAGAATTCATCCCATCGCAGATGGCTCCAAGATGGCGATGGAAATGATGCGGATACGCTGGTACTCCCTCATTGGAAAATACGTCAACCCTGCCGCTGTGCGTTCCACACGGGTTTTGGCCGAAGGCCAGCGCCCTCAGCCATAGAACAAGACGAGACTAAGTAGAGACGAAGACAAATGAGGAACGCGCGAGCGTTGCGCGTTCTTTCCTCGAGAACTGAACCTCGCCACCTCCGCGGGCGGGACACCCCCCGTTCAGCAGATGTCCCGCCTTCGTCGTTGCTACTTTCCCTTCTGAGGCTTCGACTCCGGCCGGGACGGCGGTGCCTGCCGCTGCTGCCGCCGCTGTTGTTGCTGAACGTGCCGTTCCTGCAGTTGCTGCGTTTGTTGCTGGTGCCTCTGTTCGGTCTGTTGTTTTCTCGCTTCGTTCGCATTCTGTTGCGCTATCTGCTGATGGTCTCTCTCTTGCCGCTGCTGCAGTTTCTGCCGTTCCTGGTCCTGCTTCTGCTGCAGTTTCTGCTGCTGTTGCTGATATTTCTGGTCCGTCTTCGCATTCCCCGTGTTGGGGGAGGCGGGACGCTCCATCGGTGGTAGATCTTTGGGATGATAAGCATTCGCAGGCCGGCCGTTGTTGGCGGATCGAGCCGGGCTGGCCCGATTAGCAGGAGGGTTGTACGGTGCTCCGGCTTGTCGCGCGGGCACCGCTTCGCGTCCACTGAACGCTCCCGGCCTCGCCGTAGCGGCGACGGGTGGCTTGCCATGATTTGCCGACGTCCGCAATTCCGGATTTCCCCGTGCAGCCTGAATGTGCTGCATCTGTACGGATGGCGCCGGCAGATGCCGGTCCCGCACCGCAATTTCATCTTGACCAGTGGGGCGGGCCCTGACCCCACCCTCGCCGCCGTTGTAACTCACCCGATTCACATTGGTGGTGTTGTTCACTATTGTCGTGTTGTAAACGTTGTGAATGTTGGTGACGTTCACGTTCGTTACCGAGAGGTTATAGAAGAAGCGTCCGTTATCCCACCGCCCGCCTTCGAAGCCTTCTCCGAAGTATCCATAGCCGTAACTGATGCCGCCGTAAAACCCGACATGCGGGCCCCAGTAGCCGTCGTAGAAGGCGTAGCCTCCATCCACCCACGCCCAATACGGTGGAGTCCACAGATAGCCCACTTCCGGTGCCATGATCCATGTTCCGGGCACCCAGTAGTAGTCGCCGTCGTCATCGCTCCAGGCCCAGTAGCCTGGTGTCCAGATATAGCCATCGCCGGGACAGAGCGGCTGCTCGTAAACGGGCAATGCCGGGGTCCGAAGCGAACTGAGATATGGAGTTGTCCAAAAGAAGCTGAAGATAGAACCAACATCACAAATGCGAACCAAACCGCGCGCATGGAACGAGTATTCATTTTGCTTTCTCCTGTCCGAGCCGCCTTCGCTTGCCCGATACCACTTTGACTCCTGCGGGCTGCGGGAATGTTCGGTACGAATCAACGGACTAACCTATGGGGTTCTCAACAGAGGTGGTCTGTTTGCTTAGGGAACCTCTGAGCAACCATCGATGTTGAAGGCGGCGGGAATTTCAGACCAGCACAGGCCACGAACTCCCCTGTATTGCTCCCAACCTTACCGGAAGCCGCCATACACGCGGCTTTCAGAGACACTACGCCCTCGCCACCGCCAGCCGTTTGCGGTGCAGGTACAGGTTCACCAGGGCAAAGCTGGCGCACAGTCGATGATGGTTCTTCTGAATCCCGCGGTATCGCACCTTCTCGAA
>OBLW0100001538.1_pt1 | contig 19439 bp, 16 predicted proteins | sample 1520161 | NCBI WGS metagenome assembly OBLW01 (sample SAMEA3539309, study PRJEB22396) | soil metagenome | biome: tundra; feature: field; material: soil | place: USA | collected 2010-05 | depth 0.15 m | reverse complement strand
GAGGGCGCACGGCCGGCCTGCCTAGCCTCCCGGAGGCACTAGGTCGGCGAGTAGGCACGGTGCCCAGCGAGGCTGCGGCTACCGGCGCCGGACTCGCACCAGTTGCTGCTCCGGCTGCCCAACCCGGTCGCCGCCCATGTCTTCCGCCAGCACCTGGGTGACTCTGGCCAGCAGCGCGGCCCGGCTGAAGGGTTTGTCGATGACCGCCGTCTCGGGCTCGGGCCAGTCGTCCGCGCCGTCACCCGGCCGTTCATATCCCGACATGAACAGCACCCGGATAGCAGGCCGCAGTTTCTTGACCCGGGCGGCAAAGTCCTTGCCCGTCATGCCCGGCATGACGACATCCGTCAAGAGCACGTCGGCGGGCGTCCCCAGATTCTCGAGGATGTCAAGAGCCTCCTGGCCGTTTGCTGCCGTCATGACCCGGTACCCAGCGCTGGTCAGCACCCGGTGCGCGACATCCCGGATCGCGCCCTCATCGTCCACCACCAGCACTGCGCCTGCATGCTCCATGACCGCCCCCCGGTGGGCGGCGGCCGGCCCGGCACCGGAACCGGGGGCGGCGGGCAGCATCACCGTCACAGTGGTTCCCTGGCCCGGTGCCGACCGCAGCCATGCCCTGCCGCCGGCCCGCGCGGCGAATCTGTGGATGACGGACAGGCCAAGTCCCGCCGCCTGATCTCCGCTCTTGGTGGTGAAGAAGGGCTCGAATGCCCGCTCGGCGGTTACCGAGTCCATGCCGGCACCGGTGTCAGTGATACGAAGCTGGACATAGCGCCCCGGGAGCAGTTCGGCAAGCTCGGCCGCGTCGCGCTGGTCAAGCACGGGCCGGTCAGGCATGGAAGTCGCGGTGTCGATGTTCGCGGTGCCGATGGTGACCCGGCCGCCGGTCGGCATAGCGTCGCGGGCATTCACCGCGATGCTCATGATCATCTGTTCGAGCAACCCAGGATCGGCTCGTACCGGCCACAGGCCCACGCCCGGCTGGATGACAAGAGGGACCCGCTCGCCCAGCATCTCCCGCAGGAGCCGGGCTTCGTGATTGATCAGCTGGCCGAAATCCACCAGCACCTGCTGGCCCTCTTCCCGCCGGGCGAAGGCCAGCAGGTGCTTTATCAGCCTCTTGGCCCGGTCAGCGGCGTCCTCGATCTGCTCCACGTCCCAGCGGACGGGCTCCCACCTGGTCACGCTCTCCGTCGCCTCGGCCACGCTCACCTCATCGCGGACCAGGCTCGCGTAATTGCCGATCACGGTGAGCAGATTGTTGAAGTCGTGCGCGATCCCGCGGACGAGCTGTCCGACGCTTTCCATGCGGCGCGACTGCTGCAGTTCCTTGACCAGCCGGCCTATCTCCGCCTGCGCCTGCTGCTCGGTGCTGGCATCCTCGACGAAGATCGTGAGGTAGCGCTCACCGGCGGGTGGCTGGACCACGGATCCGGTCAGGTGGACGAAGACGGCCTGGCCGTCCTTGCGGATCAGGTGCGCGTCGGCCCGGATCCCGTCGGTTTCGCCCGATGTGACGTCGGCGACCAGGGCTTCAAGCGCAGGCTGTTCGTCGGGGTGAAAGTCGCCAAGGAAGTCCCCTCGGCCCAGCTCTGCGCGGGTGTAGCCGGTCAACTGGCAGAACGTCTCGTTCACCGCGAGGTAGGTGTGCGGGCAGTCAGCGGTCAGGCTGGCCACGAGCATGCCGACCGGGACGAGGCCGAACTGCTGGCTGAACCGTTGTTCGCTGGCCCGCAATGCCTCGCCCCAGTCTCCGGTGGCGACCTCGGCCGGCCACTCATGCCGTGCAGAGTTATCTTCTGATGCCACGGGTGCCCCCTTCGACCTGAGCCTCGCCCACGCGGCCGCAGGCAAGGGTACGGGCCGTAACGTGACGGTACTCGATGTATCGTAACTTTAGGTAATTGAACGATACCTCGGTGTATTCATAGACGCTAGCTACGCGAAGTACAAGAAATCTTACTTAAAGTAATTAAGCAAGTCGCGAGCGTCGGCGATGCTGGGGAATCACATGGTCATGTCGCCCAGCCACCCGCCCGGCCAGTGATCTCCGCCCTGGCCGAGTCAGGCAGTTACTCGCTGGGCAGGCTGGCCGCCTCCAGCACCGATGCAGGCTGCCGGTCCAGGACGATCTGGGCTCGCCAGTGGCGCCCGTGGAGGCTGGCGTGCGCACGCGCCCCGAGTGCCGAAGCCAGGCCTTCCAGTGCCGCCTGGGCCGTTACCGGGTCGCCGATCGCCTGGCCGTCTCCGGCGGCGCAGATGAGACTCAGCTCGATCTGGATGACGTGCTCGTCGGCCCGCACCGCCACGTGGGCCTGCGCCGGCGGGCTCGCGGTCACCATGCCGAGCAGCAACAGTTCGACGACGTCAGCGATGACGGGGATTTCGGCCGCGCCCAGATCGGCTGCTTGCTCGTCGCCATCCACGGTGAGCGGCGCGGCGAGCAGCCACGCGCAGCGCTCCTGGAGGGAGGGGGCCAGCTGGATTTCGGGCTGGACGGACTGCCACGGCCCGTCAACCAGCCAGCGCAATGACCTGGCCGCCGCGTTCAGCTGCTTGATCACCACATCGAAGCCGGGAGCGGGCCGCGCCGAACGGGCCATCATCTGAAGTTCGAGGGTGACAGCGGTGAGTTCCTGGATCGGGCCGTCGTGCAGGAAGTCGATCAGCTCGTGCCGTTCACGCGCCCGAAGCCGGCGGGTCAGCCGCAATAGCTCCCAGGTCCGGGGCTCACCGGCCGTCTGGTCCCCCGGCGCTGCCGCCGGGTAGACCTCGGAGCCTGCGGCGATGCCCGCGTGCCAATCGGCTGCTGCCTGAACCGCGTCGGCCTGATGCAGCCCGCGCACGGCATCGATGAGCTCGTCCAGCCGGAACGGTTTGGCCAGGAATGCAACGCCAGCCGGGAGCGCGTCGGCTGGTCCCCCGGTTATCACCAGGCAGCGCCTGGCCGCGGCGGGATCTTCCGCCCGCAACGCTTCCACCAGGTCGGTGCCCCGCTCCGGGCCGAGGTGGGCGTCGAGGATCACCACGTCGTACCCGCCTGGGCCCATCGCGCGCGCCTCTGCGAGCGTGGCCGCGACATCCACTTCGTACCCGCGGGCGCTGAGTGCACGGTGGATCAGGATCCGTATGTCCTCGAGATCATCGACAACGAGAACCCGTAGGCCCGCTGAGCTCGTCAGCACTTGTGCCAACCTTTCGATGCGGCCGGATCGGAGCGGCTGAGCCTCGGGCGGCGGCGCGGCCCACCGGGGGCGCCGCCCGGTCGCCGGGCTATGACTGCCTGACTGCAGCGGCGTCTCCGGAACAGCTAGCCGGCCTGTTTAGCGAAATTAGCATTACTAAGAGTAGCTTAATGATGACAGAAGGTTAATCAGAGTGCCACCGCTGAGGGCGTCCCCCGGGGAGGTCTCTCACCGCCACTCACGAGCGCCAGCCAGGCATCGAAAGGGGCCGCAGATGAACGAGGTCAGCGCAGGTGAGCGCGGCGCGGTGGAGACGGGCGCGGTGGCGGAAGCCAGTGCGGGGGAGACGGGCGTGGGGGCCGAAGCCAGTCCAGGGGAAGCCAGTGCGGGGGAAGCCAGTGCGGGAGAGCGGCGGATCACTGTCTTTCTGGTCGACGATCACGAGATCGTCCGCCGTGGCCTGCGGGATCTCCTGGAGGCCGAACCGGACATGGAGGTGATCGGAGAGGCCGGGACCGCGGCGTCGGCGGTGCACCGGATACCGGCATTGCGGCCGGATGTGGCCGTGCTCGACGTGCGACTGCCAGACGGTAACGGGGTGTCGGTGTGCCGTGAGATCCGCTCCAGTCTTCCTGAGACGGCCTGCCTCATGCTCACCTCGTATGGGGATGATCAGGCCCTGCTGGGTGCGATCATGGCTGGCGCGGCAGGCTACGTGCTGAAGCAGACCTGCGGCTCCGACCTGGTCAGCGCGGTACGCACGGTGGCGGGCGGCGGGTCGATGCTCGACGCCCATGCGACACAGCGGGTGATGGCGCGGCTGCGTGAGCGGATGACCGGCGTTGACCCTCTCTCCGCGCTGACCGAGCAGGAGAAGCGGGTCCTCGAGCTGATCGGCGAGGGACTGACGAACCGGCAGATCTCCGAGCGCATGGTCCTGTCAGAGAAGACCGCGAAGAACTATGTGTCGTCCGTGCTCACCAAGCTGGGCATGCAACGCCGCGCGCAGGCCGCCGCCTTTGCCGCGCGTCTCGCGGATGGCCACACCGACTGACCTGACGCAGCGCCCGGCCGTGCGGCATCGTCACAAGGTCTCGACATTCTCTCCGGTCAGCACCCGGCGGCAGTCCAGTACATAACGGGCGTGCTTGCTGATGTCGTCAGCGTCGAACGCATCGTGGTCGGTGAGCAGGACCACGGCGTCAGCCCGGGAGATCTCGTCCGGGGTCGGCTCGACGCGGGCCACCACCATGTCGACGATGGCGGTCTCGACGACGTGCGGGTCAGCCGCCCGGACGTCCGCCCCCATGCCTTTCAGCAGTTGCGCGACCCGGACAGCGGGGGACTCCCGCGCGTCGCCGGTGTTCTTCTTGTAGGCCAGCCCCAGTAGCAGGATGCGCGCCCCGTTGACCGGGCGGCGGCGTGTGTTGAACGCCATCATGAGCCGGCGGACGACGTAGTCGGGCATGTGGCTGTTGATGTCGTTGGCCAGTTCTACGAAGCGGAAGCTCTGGCCGAGTGCCCGTTCGACCCGCCAGGACAGGTAGGAGGGGTCGATGGGCAGGCAGTGGCCGCCCACCCCGGGCCCGGGGGTGAACGGCATGAACCCGAACGGCTTGGTCGAGGCGGCGTCGATTGCCTCCCACACGTCGATGCCGAGGCCGTGGGCGAATATGGCGAGTTCGTTCACCAAGGCGATGTTCACATGCCGGAAGGTGTTCTCAATTATCTTGGCCAGCTCCGCCTCGCGCGGCGAGGACACCGGCACGGTCGACTCGACGATGCCGCAGTAGAAGGCCTGGACCGCGGCGAGCGAGTCGGCATCGATCCCTGAGACGATCTTCGGCGTACTGACCAGCGTCCAGTTGCTGTTCCCCGGGTCGATTCGCTCTGGGCTGTAGCCGAGGTGGAAGTCGGCGCCTGCGATCAACCCTGATCCGTCCTCCAGCCACGGCAGCACCTGCTCCTGGGTCGTGCCTGGATACGACGTCGATTCCACGATCACCGTGGCGCCCGGCCGCAGGTACCTGGCCAGCGTGCGGGCGGCGGACTCGATGTACGTGAGGTCGGGCAGGCCGTCCTGCAACGGCGTCGGGACGGTGATGACCCCGACGTCGAAGCCTGCGCAGGCGTCGGCATCCGAGGACGGCTGGAACGCTCCGTTGCGCAGTGCGGCCGCCAGTTGGCCGGCGGGCACGTCCTCGATATACGACTCCCCGGCGGCCAGCAGTTTCACCCGGCCGACGTCCGTATCGTAGCCAACCACCTGGTGGCCGACCTCCGCGGCGCGCATCGCCAGCGGCAGGCCCACATACCCGAGGCCGGCCACGACGACCGCGGTCATGGACGCACTCGCCGCATGCTCATTCCCGCCACGCCATCGCGGGCAGCCATGCCATCAGGAGCCACCCCAGCTCGTACGGCCGGCACTCGTGGTCGACAGTCCCGGGACGCAGCAGCCGGTCAAGCAGCGGCAGCCGCACCCATGGGCGCAGCCGGGCGGATGCCGCGCGGAGCCCGCCCTCCGCCTTCCTGCGCTTCCCGCGGGCCACCTTCCGCCAGATGACCGGTGGCTCATCGAGGATCAGGCTCTCGCTGGTCTCGGGCGGCTTCGCGAGCCAGCGCAGGCCCCGGCAGATCGCCTCGAGGTAGGGCTGGCCACCGGCGTCGGCGAGGTCAAGCAACGCCATCGGCGCCATCGCGTACTGGTGCACGCTACCGGCGGGATAGGCCCTGACCACGGCGCCGGTGCGTGCGTCGTAGTGCCACCACCACTGTCCGGCCTTGCCCTGCGCGCGGCAGATCGCGGCCGCCACCGACTCCGCGGCGGCCAGCGCCTCGGGGTCGTCAGCGCTGCCGTGCAGCCGGGCGAGAGCCTGGACCGGGTACACCTGGTCGGCGAAGCTGCCCACGTGGGAGCGGTACCAGGACGTGGTCCCGACGGCCACGTGCGGATAGACGCCGGCCCGGGCGGCCAGCAGGCGGTCCCGCGCGGCGGCCAGGTGCTGCTCAACGTCGGCCAGCGGGCGCGCGGCGACCAGCGCCGTCACCACCCACGCCGCGGCTATCACATCCACTGTGCCGTCCCGCTGGTCAAGCTCGGTGAGCCGGTCCAGCGCATGCGGCAGTTCACCGTGCCCGGCCTCTGCTGCCGCCCAGCAGAGCAGGGCCGCGTCGCCGAGGTTGGTCATCCGGTCCAGCCGCCTGGCCAGACGTCCCACGAAGTCATGGCAGTCTTCACCGCCAAGCACGCCGCGCTGGTCTTCTCCGGGAAGCCGCATCAAGCCGAGCACGGCAATGGTCCCGTAGCGCGGGCTCGTACCGGATGGACGCAACTGCCACGCGCCGTCCTGGCCGCGCGCCCCGGCCAGTGTGAATGCGAACTCGCCGGCCACCCGGGCCTGAGGCAAGACGCGGACGGAGGCCCGCAACAGGCGCTCCACCAGGGCCGCGCTCCGGGGGTCACGCTCGGCGACGAGGCCGAGCCGAACGGAATTTGGCAGTCTCCCACTGGTGCCCGGAAAGGGAGTGGTGCCCGGAAAGGGAGTGGTGCCGGGGAAAGGCGTGTTGTCCGGAGGATGCGTGCGGCCCGGGAAAGGCGTGGCATCAGAAAAAGGGAGGGCGCCAGGAAAAGGCATGGTGTCCGGAAAGCCCACAGTATCCGGAAAGCCCACTGCGTCTGGGAACGGCGCGGTGCCCGGAGGGTCAGTGGTGCCCGGGGAAGGTGTCCGGCCCGGGAACGGCGCGGTGCCCGGGAAACGACCGCCCTCCGGCAGAAGAGCATCCCCCTGGTCAGGAAAGCCTTCCGGGACAGCTGCGGACTCGCCGGGTTTAGGCAGCACTCGCGACCACCCCTCTGCGCATGCGTCACCAGCAGCGTTTTATCGTTGGGCAACTTAAAGTAGTGCTCAAGATACGTTGAGTAAGATCGTAGCGGGGCGGGCTCGGCGCCGTCTACGGTTTCCGCATGGACGCACTCGACATCGATGGTGCATGGGTCTTCACGCCACGTGTCCACTCGGACAGCCGGGGAAGCTTCCTCGAATGGTTCCGTGACGCAGAGGTCCAGGCTGACCTCGGACACCGCCTCGACGTCGCGCAGGCGAACTGCTCGGTGTCCCGGCGCGGGGTCATCCGTGGCATCCACTTCGCCGATGTACCGCCTGGCCAGGCCAAGTACGTCAGCTGCGTGAGGGGTTGCGTGCTTGACGTCGTCGTCGACCTCCGCGTCGGGTCACCCGGCTACGGGCGCTGGGCGGCGGTCCCGCTCAATGATGAAACCCGGCGGGCGGTCGTCGTGGCCGAGGGACTGGGGCACGCGTTCATCGCGCTGAGCGACGAAGCGACGGTGCTTTACCTGTGTTCCACCCCGTATGCCCCCGGCCGTGAGCACGGGGTGCACCCGCTCGACCCCGACATCGGCATCGCCTGGCCTGGGGACGTGGAGGTGATCCTGTCCGATAAGGACGCGGCCGCCCCGTCGCTGGCGGAAGCACGGTCCGCGGGGCTGCTTCCGGACTACGCCGACTGCCTGGCCTACGCGGCCCGGCTGTGCAGCACGTGACCGTCCCGTGGTCAGCTAATGTGCTTGGCGATGTCGCACGCGCTCGCCGCGGGGTCGAGGGCGTCGGCATGTGTCGCGAGTTGCCGGAGCAGGGCGCGGAAAGGCCGCCGGTCGTCCGCCGTGTCCAGGCCGGCCAGCACCCCACGTCAACGACTGGAGTTCCGATGAGTGGGCCGTTCCCGGCGAAGCCGGCCGTTGTGGTCATCGGTGGCGGCTACGGCGGGATCAGCGTGGCCAAGGCACTCGACGGGGTGGCTGACGTTGTGCTCGTGGAACCGAAGGATGCCTTCGTGCACAACGTCGCCGCCCTGCGGGCGCTGGCGGACCCGTCCTGGCTGCCGCGGATCTACCTTCCCTACGACGGGCTGCTGGCGGGCGGCCAGGTCGTCCGCGACCGCGCCGTGAAGGTCGACGCCGGCCGGGTGGCGCTGGCCTCCGGCGAGGAGATCCTGGCGGATTACATCGTGCTGGCCACCGGGTCGGCGTATCCGTTCCCCGCCAAGAGCGATCTTGATGCCACGGCCGCGGCGCACGACAAGGTCCGTGCCACCCACGCGGCGCTCGCCGCGGCACAGCGGGTGCTGCTGCTCGGCGCGGGGCCCGTCGGCATCGAGCTGGCCGGCGAGATCAAGGCGGTGTGGCCGGACAAGCAGGTGACCCTCCTCGATGTGGCCGACGACGTTCTCGGAACGCGGTTCCGGCCGGAGCTGAAGGCCGAGTTGCGCCGCCAGCTCGGCGACATCGGAGTGGAAGTGCTGCTCGCCAGCCCGCTGCGGGAGAATCCGCCGACGGCGGCGGGCGCGGCGCAGACGTTCACCGTGGTCACCGAGTCTGGTCATGAGGTGACCGCGGACATCTGGTTCCGCTGCTACGGAGTCGTCCCGGTCAGCGACTATCTCACCGGCGGTCTCGTGTCCGCCCGCCAGGCGGACGGTTTCATCGAGGTCACGCCGCACTTGCAGGTGGTGGGCCAGGACCGCGTCTTCGCTCTTGGCGATGTCGCCGCCGCTGACCACAAGATGGCCGGGATTGCCATGCGGCAAGCCCAGCTCGTCGCCGGTAATATCCGGGCCCTCATCGCCGGGGACGGCGACCTCGCGTCCTACGAGGCGCCGCCGCCTTCCATCATCGTGCCGATCGGGCCGCAGGGCGGTTCTGGCCAGCGGGCCGGCAGCGACGATCTGGTCGCCGCCGAATTCGTCGCCCAGGCCAAGGGCCGCGACATGATGATCGACCGCTTCGTCGAGCTTCTCGGGGTTGGCCGCGAGGCAGGCCAGGCCACCGGATGACCGAGCCCCAGCCCATTGACGCCACGCCCCGCCGGGTCCGTCGATCACCAGGCTGCTGCGGTGGAAGTGATCGAGGAACAGCCTGGGCAGCGACCCGAGGATGGGCCGGCCCCACCATGCGTCGATCACGGCCGCGATGGAGTCGTAGTCAGCCGGCCGCGCCGGGCGCGGACGGCCGTCGCTCACCGGTGTCACCCGGCTCATGCTGCCATGCGGGCGGCTTGCGGCCATGAATCGGAGGTCCGGAATTCTTTTTGGAACGGGGAAAGGCTCGGCACGGTTAACTTTTGCCAGCCCATCGCGGCGCTTGTAGACGCGACGAATTAAGCGTAGTGTCTTTTATCAGGACAACTGCACTCGAATGTGCCCACGGGTACGCGATATTGCGGTTTCAGCTGCTCCGGACCTCGGCGGTGCCTAGCGCACTCAAATAAGCCGAGGTGGCAGATGACAGTACCGGTCCGTCTGCGGGTCTCGGTGTCTCCAGGCACGCACGTCATGCCCGATCCGCCAGGAGCGGACGCAGGGCAGTTCCCCCAGCCATCAAACACACGATCGCGGCGACGTCGCCGCGGCGACCATGCCGGTGAACGAGGCCTCTTGGCCGCGGTCATGCAGGCGCACCTCAGAGGGTCCGGGCCATCGAGAACGCCCTGGATACGCAGGGATGAGGGCAGCGGACGGATCGGGGTGTTCACACCAGCGTGGTGCTGCGCTCCCGGCTGGCCGGACATCCGGCCAGCGGCACGCGCCCTTTAGCAGAAAGCAGGTATTTCCGATGATTATCGCTGTCATCGTGGTAGCCGTCATCGTGGTCGCTGCCCTAGTGATCGTCTCGATGGTGGCAGCGCGCCGCCGTCGGCTTAAACAGCGCTTCGGCCCGGAATATGACCGGGTGGTAGGTGAGAGCGACAGCAAGCTCAAGGCGGAATCGGAGTTGACGGAGCGCGAGCGCCGAGTCCGGGGTCTTGACATCCAGCCGCTCACGGAGGTGGCGCGCGCCAGTTACGCCGATCAGTGGGCAGGTATTCAGGAGCGGTTCGTCGACACGCCGGCGGACGCCGTCGCAGGATCGCAGATGCTCGTCGCCGCCGTGATGACGGCGCGGGGTTACCCGACGGAACATCGAGATCAGGTTCTTGCCGACCTGTCGGTCGAGCACTCAGACACCCTTGACCGCTACCGGGCAGCCGAGGAAATCAGCGAGAGTGCCGGTTCGGGCACAGCTTCCACCGAGGACCTGCGGCTAGCCATGATTCACTACCGTGCCCTCTTCGGTGACCTGCTTGGCGGTCCCGTCGGCGCGGAGCCCGGATCGGCAGCAGCCGAGCCTGAGCGGATTATCACGGCGAATGACACGAATCCCCAGGGCGGTGACGCGTACGTTGCCGAAACTCGACGCCCCGTGACTGTCGGCGAGCCTATCGGGGCCGGCGAACAATTCAATGGACCGAACGCCGAGGAGCTGACGAAATGACCTCACCAACAGAGACTGCACCCGATCACCAGACCGCGCCCGAGGACGACCAGAATATGCCTGAGCTGATTTGGAAGCCGGCCGGTGCCGTGCTGGACAACGATCCTCAGCAACGTGCCCCCGCTGCGTCAGGGGATCCGGCCGAAGTCGACATGGGCAGCGGCGCAGCGGAGCCGGGCATCGCCGACGAGCCCGAGACCCCCGAGGCCCCCGAGACCTTCGTGGCCCCCGAGGCCCCCGAGACCTTCGTGGCCCCCGAGGCCCCCGAGACCTTCGTGGCCCCCGTGGTCGTCTTGGTGCCAGCCGCCGATCCTGAGCCGGCCCCCGCAGCACCTGTGGCCGGTGACAACGTAAGCCCAAGCACGTCCTGGCACGAAGTCCTGGCGATGTTCGTGGATGATCCGCGCTCCTCCACTGAGCGGGCGGCCGGTCTCGTCGATGACAGCGTCGAGCGGCTCGTCGTCTCCGTCAGGGAGCGGCAGCATGCACTGCTATCCGCCTGGCAGGGCGATGACGCGGGAACCGAGGAGATGCGCACCGCGGTACAGCATTACCGCACGTTCGCTGGGCGCCTCGAAGACTTCTCCCGCGAAGCCTGAGCTTCGCTTCGCTGGAAAGCCGGATCGAACAACCCCTCCCCCGCGGGGGATCCATGAGAGAGGAGCAGCCCATGTATATCGGTGTTGGAACCATTGTTGTTATTGTGATCATCGTACTTGTCATCATGATGATGCGGAGGCGCTGACCCGCCACTCCTGCCTCCATTGCGTGAAGGCAGCTAGCCATTGGCCTACGAACCAGGAAAGCGAAGATCGTTGTGCGGATCGGAACGATGTTCAGACATAAGGCCCAGACGGCCAAGGGAAGAGCCAAGAAAGCCGCCGGTCGCATCAGCGGAAACCGGCGGCTAAAGGCTAAAGGACGCGCTGACCAGGCAACGGGCAGCATCAAACAGGCCGGAGACAAAGTCAGGAACGCATTCAGGCACTGATCAGTGACAGGACCGGGATTTCACCAGGCGTGCGGACCTGGCTGCCGGTTCCGATGAATGCCGGCGTGCACGCCGCCACGTCGGCTTTCGTCGGCGGGACCCGAGTGACTGCGACCCCACCCGTTCTGTGGTTCAATTGAGCACTCGAGGCCCGGACCCCGCTTCGCTCGGAGGTCGGCATGCAATGTCACCACATCGGCGGAAGCAGCAAGTATATGGCAATCCTTGGTAACACATCGGCTCCGCTTACCAGCGTGGCGGAATCCTTTGATCGTGTTGCCCGGCTGGCCGCGATGGTACTTGGCACGCCGTTGGCGTCCGTCACGGTCACCGGTGAGCATCCAGTCTCAGGGAGGACCTGTCCCGGCGTCCGGGGCGCGGCGGGAACACAGAGCCCGGTTGAGCAGTTGCTGTGCCAGCATGTGATCGACTCCGGCGACAAGCTGGTCATTGAGGACGCCCGGCTGGACCCGCGCACCGTCGTCAGTTCCCCGGCGGAGTCGGCGGCCGTGATCGCCTGGGCCGGGTTCCCGGTGCGTGGCCCGGACGGCTATGTCGTGGGCGCGCTCTGCGTGGCTGACGGCCTGCCTCGCCGCTGGAGTCCAGGAGAGGTCGAGGTTTTGGAGACCTTGGCCCATTTTGCCTCCGATGAGGTCGCGCTGCAGGTCGCGCTGGCTCGCGGCGCCGAGCGCGCCGCGCTGGCCCAGACCCTGCAGGAAAGCCTGCTGCCGCCACGGCTGCCGGTCATCCCCGGCCTGCAGGTCGCGGCGCGGTATGTGGCCGGAGGGACAGGCGTGGAGGTGCTCGGGGACTTCTACGACGTCTTCCCGTCGGTGCGGGGAAGCTGGGGGATGGTCGTCGGCGACGTGTGCGGCAAGGGAGTCCCGGCGGCCAAGAGCACCGCGCTGGCCCGCTACACCCTCCGGGCGGAAGCGCACCGGGAGACCAGGCCGCGCCTGATCCTGGGCGCCCTGAACCAGGCGCTGCTGGAGTGGATCACCGATGACCCGCGCTTCCTGACCGCGATCTATGCCACGGTGCGGCCGACCCTCGCTGGGGCCTCGGTGCAGATCAGCTCCGCGGGTCACCCGCTGGCCCTGGTGCACCGCGCGGACGGGCGGGTGCAGACATTCGGGCAGCCGGGGACGCTGCTCGGCATCCTGCCCGATCCCGACCTGTACGACTCGCGCGGGCTGCTGCGGGCCGGTGACAGCCTTGTGCTGTTCACCGACGGTGTCACCGAGGCCCGCAGCTATGTCGACCATGACCTTTACGGCGAAGACAGGCTCCGCGATCTCATCGCTGGCCTGGGCGATATGTCCGCGGCGCGGATCGCGGACGCCATCCAGCAGGCCGCGCTGGCCTACAGCGGCGGAGACAGCAGCGACGACACCGTCGCACTGGTGCTGAAGGTCCCCCGGCGCGAGAGGAGCTGGCAGCCGCCAGCATTCAGGAAGGCGTTGGGGCGCGCTGGCGCTGGCCGCGCCGCCGTGTCGCAGCGGGCGCGGTCAGCGCATCGTGGGGCGGGCCTGGGCAAAGATCCACCGATGCCCTTCAAGGTCCTGGGCGGTGTAGGCGCGAAACCCGGTCGCGGTGATCGGGGTCAGGATCGTCGCGCCGCTCGCCGCCGCGCGGGCCAGGTGATCGTCGAGGTCGTCTACGTACACCCACGGCTCGTGCGTGGCCGGCGTCCCGTGCGGCAGGTCGCCGTCGAGCTTGAAGATGAACAGCGAGCAGTTCCCGACGCGGAACTCGATCCAGGGATGGCCGTGCCCGGTATCGGGCAGCGGATCGGGGCCCTCGGGCAGCGGGTCAGGCGATTCGAAGCCGAAGGCAGCGGCCAGCCATTGGGCCGCCGCCGCCGGCTTGGCGTAATAAATGCCGACGGCCAGGCGAGCGAGGTCGGGCTGCTGGCCTGATGCGGTGTCCCGGCGCGCACACCATGCGCCGAACCACTTGCCGACCACCCGGACCCACGCCGTCCCGCCCTGGTCCGTCCCGCCAGCCGGGATGGTCGCCTCGACCCGTACGTTCGTCCCGGATGGGATGGGCACGAAACGGACGTCGATCTCTACGTCATCAACCGAACTGGTCCACGACAGCCGGGCGCCTGGCTCCCATACGGTGATCCGGCCCAGTTCCAGGCCCTCGCCCGTCGCGGCGTCGTACACCTCGATCAGCCGGCCGCCCACCCCCGGCTCGCAGACCATGGCGACCGCACGGGCCGCGTCGAAATAGTTGATCGGCCCTCGCACCCACCACAGGTCGAGCTCGTCGGTGAAAGCAGTGAACGCGGTCGCGGGGTCCACCGGCACCTCGACGGCGGCCGACACTGAGCGATCTTCGGTCATGCCGGGTTCCTCCTCGTGACGTGGCGCTGGAACGACTTGAGCTGCCCGTTCCAGTGCGCCTGCAGTTGGTCGAGCCAGGCCGCCGCAGCGGCCATCGAGTCTGGCCGCAAGTGGAACACGCGGACCCGCGCATCGACGGACGAACGCTCGTCGGTGACGACTCCAGCGGCGAGCAGAATCCGCAGGTGGCGGCTCATCGCCGGCCCAGATGTCCCCGCCGCCGCGGCAATCTCGCCCGCCCGGCGCGGCCCGTGGCTCAGGAGCTGCACAACGTCGCGGCGCGTCGGGTCGGCCAGCGCGTCGAACACCGCCGCCACATCGTTAGCCACATCTGCAATATTTAACTGTTACGTTATCCTTTGTCAAGGAGCGGACCAGCCCGCCGGAGTGTGGCGACCGGCCGGGGGCTTATCAGGCGCCCAGGCCGAGCAGCAGGCCGTCCGCCATGAGGCGGCCTTCTTTCGTTAGGTATGCGTGGTGAGCCTGCGGGGGCGCCCGACCAGTTGCTCCGCGGCCGCGGCTACCCGCAGCAGCGCCAGGTCAGCCTACCGGCGGCCGGCCGGATGAAGGCCCGCGGGCAGGCCGGCGGCAGGCACGGGAAGCGAGTCACCGTGGAATGTGACCGCCACCAGTAGCGGGCGACGAGGTCCCACGGCAGGGCGGTCGTGTCATCCAGGGGGGCCAGGGGCGGCCAGCCATTGGGCGATCAGGTCGCGGTGCTGCTCCGATTCCGCGCGGAGCCGCCCATCACGTTCCTCGGCGAGGTGGTCGTCAATGCGCCTGAGCCGCTCGCGCAGCGCCGTGGCATCCGGCGGCCCGTGCAGCGCGGCACCCAGCCGGTCCGCCAGCCGGCGCATCCGCCCATCGGCCTCTTCCCCGCAGGTGAACGAGTCGAGCCAGGCTTCAAGGGAGGCCTGCCAGACATCGTCGGCCTGCTCGCGGGGGAACCGCTTGGGCCCTGCGGCCCGCAGTTCGGCGTCCCGGCGCCGCCACTCGTCGATCCATATGACGCGATTTTCGGCGAGGCTCTCGACGTCCAGCATCTGGTCGAGCAGGCTGACCGGCCAGCCGAAAAGTTCGCTCACGCTGTCACCGGCGAGGACGTCCAGATCGGTCGCGTTAAGCTCGTTCGGCATGGTCCAACCCTGGCCCAGAATGGACTGATCATGCATCCGGTTGCGCTGATCGACGGCGGGAACGCCTGGCGTAGCCTGGCTGGCGTGACCGATGGCGACCCGTTGGCCCGCGAGTTCCCGTTCGCCGTGCCGGCGATCCCCGCGTCGGCCGGGGCCATGATCTTTGACCGCAAGGGCCGGCTTCTCATCCTCAAGCCGACCTACAAGTCGGGGTGGACCATTCCCGGCGGGGTGATGGAGGCCGACGGCGAGACACCGTGGGAGGCCTGCCGGCGTGAGGTCCGGGAGGAGTGCGGCCTGGAACTGCACGGCGGCCGCCTGGCGTGCGTGGATTTCCGCCGCCGGAAGCCCGGCAGCCCGGGCGGCATACGGTTCCTCTTTGACTGCGGCGCGCTCGAGGACACCAGCCTCCGCGGCGTCGTGCTCCAGCCGGAGGAGATCTCGGAGTACCGGATCGTCCGGTTCACCGATGCGCTGGCCCTGCTCAGGGGACCCATCCGGCGGAGGGTGGACGCCGCCCGCACCGCCAGCACAGTGGTCTACCTGGAGGATGGTCATCCGGTGCGTGGGGTCGGCCCCTGAGAAACGCTGGCCCGCGGATAACTTCCCGCTGACCTGGTTACCCCTGCTTACGTATGGGAAAGCTCACTCTGGGTGATGTGCGCTTCCCGGTGAGTCCGGCCGGCTGGTTCCCTTTGCCGGTGGATCGGGGACCTTCTGCTCTGCCCCCCGGTACGGCTTCTGACGAGAGTGGATGGCAGGAAGGGCGGATGCTGGGATGGACCAGGAGCGGCGAGTCGTGGTTGGCGTGAACGGGTCGATGGCCTCTCTCTCCGCGCTGCGGTGGGCGGCGAGAGATGCCGGGCTGCGCCAGGCCCGGCTGCACGTGGTGTGCGCGCTGGATCCAGGCCAGGCGCGGGCGGCGCCCTATGCGGGCCATCCGCGGCGGCTGTTGCCGGGGCAGGCGGGACTGCCGACTGACGCCCTGCTCAAGGCGCTGGTGCACACCGAGCTTGGCCCCAGCCCGCCGGTCACGGTGGACGCGGAGGTCGTCGACGGGCTGGCCGCCAGGGTATTGCTCGACCGTGCCGGGGGCGCCGACCTGCTCGTGCTCGGCGATCCGGCGACCTCCCAATTCGAGGTGATCGGCCCGGTAGCCCGGGCCTGCCTGCGCCACGCGCCCTGCCCGGTTGTGGTGGTCGGCGCCGAAGTGAGCAAGCCGGTGCCAGCCTGAGCGGTTACCCCGGGCCAGCAGAACGGCGGGCACCAATGCCCGCCGCCCTGCCTCGCGCTCTTTAGCGCTGTCAGGCCGCGATGGCCGACCGCGACGTGGCTGACTCCAGGGCCAGGTCGAGCACCTCGCGGACATCGCTGACCGGGTGGATCTCCAGTGCCGCCCGCACGTTCTCCGGCACGTCCTCCAGATCAGGCTCGTTGCGCTTGGGGATCAGCACCGTCGTGATGCCGGCCCGGTGCGCGGCGAGCAGCTTCTGCTTCACCCCGCCGATGGGCAGCACCCGGCCGGTCAGCGAGACCTCACCGGTCATCGCCACATCCGAGCGGACCAGCCGGCCGGACAGCAACGACGCCAGGGCCGTGGTCATGGTCACCCCGGCGCTCGGGCCGTCCTTGGGCACAGCGCCCGCGGGCACGTGCACATGGACACCCCGGTCCTTCAGGTCGCCGACGGGGAGCTCAAGCTCCGCACCGTGCGACCGGAGGTAGGACAGCGCTATCTGCGCGGATTCCTTCATGACGTCACCCAGCTGGCCGGTGAGCGTCACCCCGGTCGTGCCGGTCTCCGGATCTGCCAGGGACGCCTCGATGAAGAGCACGTCACCACCAGCGCCAGTGACCGCCAGGCCGGTCGCCACACCGGGAACCGCGGTCCGCTCAGCTGATTCCGGGGTGTGCCGTGGATGCCCGAGGTAGCCGTGCAGGTCGGCCGGGCCGACCGTGACCGGGAGCGTCGCAGTGGCCGCCGCGAGCTGCGCGGCGATCTTCCGCAGCACCCGGGAGATGCCCCGCTCCAGGGCGCGCACCCCGGCCTCGCGGGTGTACTCGGCCGCCAGGCGCCGCAGCGCGTCGTCGGTGAACGTCACGTCGTCACCGTCGAGGCCGGCCCGCTCCAGCTGCCGGGGCAGCAGGTGCATCCGGGCGATCGTCACCTTCTCGTCCTCGGTGTAGCCGTCGAGGCCGATCAGCTCCATCCGGTCGAGCAGCGGCTCCGGTATCGCCTCCGCCATGTTGGCGGTCGCGATGAACAGCACGTCCGACAGGTCCAGCTCGACCTCGAGGTAGTGATCGCGGAATGTGTGGTTCTGTGCCGGGTCGAGCACCTCGAGCAGCGCCGCGGTCGGGTCACCCCGGTAGTCCGCGCCGAGCTTGTCCACCTCGTCCAGCAGGATCACTGGGTTCATGGAGCCTGATTCGCGGACGGCCCGCACGATCCGGCCGGGCAGCGCGCCGACGTAGGTCCGCCGGTGACCGCGGATCTCGGCCTCGTCGCGGACGCCGCCCAGGGCCACCCGGGCGAACTTGCGGCCCATGGCGCGGGCCACCGACTCACCGAGCGAGGTCTTGCCGACGCCAGGCGGGCCGGCCAGGGCCAGCACCGCACCGCTGCGGCGGCCGCCGACCAGGGTCAGGCCCTTGTCGGACCGGCGCTTGCGGACGGCCAGGTACTCGATGATCCGGTCCTTGACGTCGTCGAGCCCGGCGTGGTCGGCGTCCAGGATGGCGCGAGCGCCCTCGATGTCATAGGCGTCGCCGGTCCGCTCGTTCCAGGGGATCTCCAGGACCGTGTCCAGCCAGGTGCGGATCCAGCCCGCCTCCGGCGAGGCGTCGGAGGAACGCTCCAGCTTCCCGGCCTCTTTCAGTGCCGCCTCGGTCACCTTCGCCGGCAGGTCAGCCGCCTCGATGCGGGCCCGGTAGTCCTCTTCCTCCGACCCAGGCTCGCCGCTCAGCTCGGACAGCTCCTTGCGGATCGCGGCGAGCTGCTGGCGGAGCAGGAACTCGCGCTGCTGCTTCTCCATGCCCTCGCGGACATCGTTCTGGATCGTCTCGGCGACATCCAGCTCGGCGATCTGGTCCCTGGCCCATCCGGTCAGCCGGTCAAGCCGCGCCTCAGGGTCGATCGTCTCCAGCAGCTCCTTGCGCTGCTCAAGAGTCAGGTAGGTGGCGTAGCCGGCGCTGTCGGCGAGGGCCGATGGATCGGTGATCCGTTGCAGCACGTCGACGACCTGCCAGGCGCCGCGCTTCTGCAGGATCGTCGCGGCCAGCCCGCGGTACTCGCGCGCGAGCTCGTGGGCGCGGGCGCTGGCCGGCGGTTCCACCTCGACGGTGCCCTCGACCCACAGGGCGGCACCTGGGCCGACCGTGCCGCTGCCGATCCGGACCCGCGACAGGCCGCGGATCGCGGCGGCGGGCTCGCCGCTGGGCAGCCGGCCGATCTGCTCGACCGCGCCGAGCGTGCCGACCGACGAGTATTTGCCGTCCACCCGCAGCACCAGGAGCACCTGGGGGGTGGCTTTGGCGGCGCCATCCGCGCCTGCCGATATCTGCGCGGCCTCGATGGCCGCGCGCGCCTCGGTGCCTGAGGTGTCGACCGGGACCACCATGGTGGGCAGCACCACGGTGTCGTCCAAGGGCAGCACCGGCAGCGAGAGAGCGTCGCTCATGAAGGATCACTTCCCCTAAGAATTACTTGATTACACCCCTTTCAAGCAGAGCGCGGGGCAAGTTGTTCCCGCCCTCGTTCCGCTCCCAGCGGACGGTCGCCGCCTCTCCTTTGAGCAGCCATTTCATGCCCAGTCGGCCCTCTTGGGTGGGGGTCCCCAGCGGCGGCGGGGCTCCCCGGGGGCCGACCATCCTCCGTGCCGACCACCATCCGTGCCGACGACCGCCCGGGGGACAATCCAACAAACGTCGCATGGTCGTCCCGCGGGCGGCCGCCCGGTGGGCCGACGGCCGGCTGACGGTGTGGGCCAGCACCCAGAACGCGCAGTTGACCCGCGGCTACCGGGAGCACCTGGCCCGGGTGCCCGTGGCGCGCGCCCTGGCCGAGTCACACGCGCGGTCCTGACGCGACCATATTCACCCCGGTGGAACCGCGTGCGGTGCGGTCATCGTCCACAACGACGGCGGTCTCGCTACCTCCCGGTAGGAGTCGTGATCGATTGACCGGCCGGGGCGACAGCTTGGCTGGTGCTCGCGCCGTGGGTGGCGGGCAGCCATGCGGTGATGGTCGTGCCGGCGCTGGGCGCTGACGAGATGCCGACGGTCCCGCCAGCTTGGTTGATGACGGCGACCTCGTTCAGGATGTCTGTTGCCGTGCATGAGAAGTGGTCCCAAATGCACTTCCGGAGTTCCACGAGCACGTCGAGGAACAGCGCGAAGCGGCGGCCTGCACGCCGATGATGGCGGTGTCGGGTTCTCCATGGT
>OBLW0100001537.1_pt1 | contig 19440 bp, 14 predicted proteins | sample 1520161 | NCBI WGS metagenome assembly OBLW01 (sample SAMEA3539309, study PRJEB22396) | soil metagenome | biome: tundra; feature: field; material: soil | place: USA | collected 2010-05 | depth 0.15 m | reverse complement strand
ACGTTACCGTTGTGCGATCCGCTGTTCGGCTTCCATGATGTTCCGCAGAATATCGTTGATGCGGGTCAGGTGACCCTCACCCTTCGATCTCAACCACGCGAGTACGCTTGGATCGAGCCTCACACTGACCGGCACCTTCGGCCGAATGTCGCGCAGCCGAACCATTTGCGCCAACTGCTCATCTGTCAACCGGGGAATGTCGTCGTAGTTGATGTCGGAATCGTCTCCGGCGGCTTGCTTCGCAGCGTGACGCTTTACCAAACGTCGCTCCGCTTCAGTCCATTTCCTGTTCTTGATATCTTCGGAAGTCATCTTTGTTAGCCCTTCGCGCCGAGATAATACGGGTGATTTCTTCGCCATCGATTTCCTCCCTGTAAACATGAACGACGAACAGTACTACTGAGGCATCCGGGCTCAATCGAGCCGCCCCAATCGCGTACCATCGTTGCTCTCCGGTTTCGTCCACACGGTCTGGACGCACAAGGCAGCATTCGTCTTCAAAGGCCAAAGCCGCCATTTCGAATGAGACCCGATGCTTTTTCTGGTTGAGCCGGTTCTTCTCTTCGTCCCACTCGTAGCGCATCTGTATATACAATCGTAGCACGTGGGAGGAGGAAAAGGTTGCGTCCTTAGCAATGAAGAGGTTTTGATCGTCGGGCATGACATGTGGGACGATCGGTAACGTGCAGCCCCGCCCCCCAATCACAGCCGATTTCAAAATCTAACTCCTTTCCCTCCCATCACTTGCCCCTCCCCAATTTCAGACGCCATCCCCACCCCATGCCACCCTGGAATCGAAGGAGTATCGCATGTCAAACTCGCAAAACGTCGCTTCACGCGAGCAATTCGCCGCCAATCGCGCCAATGCCGCCAGGTCCCCCGGTCCTCGCACGCCGGCGGGCAAGGCCCGTTCCGCTCAGAACGCCCGCAAACACGGCTTCGCCGCCGCCAATTACACCGTCGTCCGTCTCGAAGACCTCCAGGAGGTCGCCCATCTCAAGGACGACGCCGCGGCGGTCTATCAACCCGTCAATTCCCAGGAGATGTTCGCCGTCGAGCGCATCGCCATCACCCAGCAGGCCCTCCTCCGCGCCGCCCGCCTCGAAGCCGGCCTCTTCACCTCCTGCCTCAACGAAATGCTCGACCTCCGCGAGTTGCCCAAACTCCCCATGGCCGACTACCTCGTCGAAGGCATCGAAGTCGCCTCCGCGCAGAATCGCAACTTCCTCCTCTTCGAAGGACTCAAGCGCAACGCCGCCCACTCCAGCGCCTTCACCCTCTACCTACGCTACTCCGCCCAGGCCGAGCGCCAATACCGCCGCGCCGTCGAGGAGTTCGACCGCCTCAAAGCCCTCCGCCTTGAATTACCAAACGAACCCGGCGGCGCCGACCTTGGTGGCGCGGACCTCCCGGATAGCGTTCCGGCCGATTTACCAAACGAATCGGAACCCGTCCCCGGCCCTCCCTCCGGCCCCGTTGGCGAAACGAACCCAATTCCCCTCGAACCCCAACAAAGCGAACGCCTTGTCCCAATCTTCGGCAACCCTCCGCTCATCCCCGCCTTCCCCCCAGAACCCCCCTCCCGCGAGCCCGCCGATCCGGGTTTAGCTGAAAAGCTGAAAGATGATACAGAACCAGGATGCTACCGATAGCTGAAAGCTCGGCGCTGCGGTATTCTGTAAACAGTACACTGGGCACGCGCTGGAGGGGTCGATGAGTTTCCGCGTTCAGCTACACGCCTATATTGCTCAACTGGAACAACGGCTGCGGTGGAGCGCCTGGGCGCGCGGCGTTGCCATCTTTACCGGAAGCGCCTTGGCGGCGACTCTCTTGCTGGTCGCCATCGCCAATGCGCTGGCCTTTTCACACGGCAGCGTCACCGCCGCGCGCTTCGCGCTGATCCTGATTCTGATCGTGGCCGCCGGGGCCGGGCTGGCGCTTCCTTTGCGCCGGCTGACCCGCCGCCGCGCCGTGGGCGCCGCCGAAGCCACTTTCCCGCAGTTCGAGCAGCGCCTCTCGACCTTCCTGGAGCGCGACGGACAGGACCCGTTTGTTGAACTCCTCGCCGGGGATACTTTGGGGGTGGCACAATCCGCCCAGCCCAAGGCATTGGTCACGGATTTCCGTCTTCGGCTATCGTTGGCGGCTGGCGTCGCCGCCCTCGCCATCTTAGTTTGGATGATTGCCGCCGGACCCGGTTTTCTGGGGTACGGCGCCTCCCTGCTTTGGACCGGCCCGCACCACGACAAACCCGCGTATTACGACCTCCGAGTGACTCCCGGCGACGCCGTCGTGCGCCGCTACGCCGACCAGTTGGTTTCGGCGCTCCCCACCGGTATGAAGTCGCCCAAGGTCCGGCTGTACGCGCGTTATCAAAAGTCCTCCAACTGGGAAGAGGTTGCCATGCTGCCCAAGGCGGTGGGCAGTTTCGCCGGCGGCTACCAATTTCTATTCGCCGGCCTGCCCGAAGACGTGGAATACTACGTCACCGCCGGGGCGATGACCTCGAAGCATTTCAATATCAAGGTCAGCGATTTGCCCGCCGTAAAACAGATTCGCGTCACCTACCATTACCCCTCCTGGACCGGCATGCCGCCGGAAATCGAAGAGCGCGGCGGCGATCTGCGCGCTGTCGCCGGCACGGAGGCCGAGCTCGACGTCTACACCGACCGCCCGCTGAAGGATGGCCAGATCCAACTGGACAGCGGCCAGAAGGTCCAACTCACCGGCGGCCGGAACAACGTCTATCACGGCGCCGTCAAGATGGATAAGGATGGCGCGTACCACGTGGCAGGCGTCGAGGAAGGCCAGCCCGTTCGGGTCAGCGAGGATTTTTACATCGAGGCAAGGAAGGCGAACCCGCCGCAGGTTGCGTTAGTGCGTCCCGGCCGTGGCGACTACCATGCCAGCCCCATCGAAGAGGTAACCGTCTCCGCCAAGGCGACCGATGACTACGGACTCAAGGGCGTCACGTTGCACTATTCGGTCAACGGCGGCCCCGACACCGCGGTGGATCTACTCGACAAGAAGGGCGAAAAGCAAGCCGACGGATCGACTACGCTGTCGCTCGAGGCTTTCAAGCTGGTTCCGGGCGATCTGATCAGCGTCTACGCCACCGCGCAGGACGCCAACGCCGAGGCCCACACCGACATGATGTTCATTCAGGCCGAGCCGTTCGAGCGCGAATTCTCCCAATCCCAACAGTCGGGCGGAGGAGGAGGCGGAGGTGGGGGCGGCGGTGGGGGCAACCAGTCCGCGCAGATTTCGCAGCGTGAGAAGGAAATCGTCTCCGAGACCTTCAAACAGCTCGCAAACAAGGAGTCCACCCCGCAGCAGGCGGCCGACCTTTCCAAGCTGCTTGCGCAATCGCAGGCCACCTTGCGCGACCAGGCCATGACGCTTTCCGGCCGTTTGGAGGCCCGTGAGCTTACCGGTGAGGTGGAGGCCATCAGCGACTTCCAGAAGGATATGATCGCCGCTTCCACCGCCATGTCGCCCGCCGCGCAGCAATTGGAACAACAGAAATGGAAAGACGCGCTTCCCAATGAGCAGAAAGCGCTGCAATACCTGCTGCGCGCCGAAGCCACGTTCCGCCAGATCGAGGTGGCGTTCGGACAGCGCGGCGGTGGTGGAGGCGGAGGAGGCGGCGGCGCCGCGCGCGATCTGGCGGCGTTGTTCGATCTTGAGCTCGATACCGAGAAGAACCAATACGAGAGCCGGGACACAGCCAGTACTTCCACCGCCGAGCAGCGGGCGCAGGAAGTCGACGATGCTCTGAAGAAACTCGACGAACTGGCGCATCGCCAGGAAGAGCTGGCCCAGCAGCAACGCAATGGCCAGCAGACCGCCGAGGAAAAGTGGCAGCAGGAGATGCTGCAACGCGACGCGCAGCAGCTTCAGCAGCAGATGGAGCAGCAGCTCGCGCAAAATAGCCGGCAGAGCCAGCAGGGCAGCCAGCCAAGCCAAAGCGGCCAGCAGGGCCAACAGAGCGGCCGTGGGCAACAGGGAGGCCAGAGCGCTTCGGCCTCCGGGCAGGCGGGTCAACGCGGCGGTCAAGCCGGTGGCCAATCGGCCGGACAGGAAAGCGCCGGTGCGGCAAGCCCCCAGCAGACTGCGGAACAAGCCGCCCAGACCCGGCAACAAGCGGCCCAACAGGCGCTCGAGCGTGTTCGCCAGGCGACCGAAGATATGCGGCGCGCCGCCACGGGAAATTCCGGTGCGGCCGACGCTCGCCGCGCCGCCGATCGCCTCCGCGAAGCTACGGACCTGCTCGGCCAAACCCAGCAACAGGACGCCGCCGGACGCCTCGGCTCGCTGGCGCAGACGGCCGAGCAACTGGCCGCGCAGCAAAAGCAACAAGCCGATCGCGTTCGCCAATTGATCGCCCGGCAGAACGCCGCTAAGTCCGCAGGGCAGGCTCCGAGCACTCCTTCCGAGCAGGAAATCGACAAGATGGTCAACGACCGCCAGCAGACCACCGACGAACTGGGGCGCCTGACTCAGCAAATGCGCAGCTCCGCGCGCGAGCTCGCTCCCACGCAGCCGGCTGCCTCCGGCAAGCTGCGGACGGCGCTCGACGGCATGGATGAGAGCGACCTGGGTACCCGCATGCAACGCAGCTCGGACTGGCTGCGAAGCGGCGATTTTTCAGATCCGGAAGAAACCGGTCTCACGAACGATCTCCAAAAGCTCGGCCAGCAGGTCAGGGAAGCGGCCCGCGCGGTGGGCACGGCGCAGCAAGGTTCGCAGGAAGCCAGCATCAATCGCGCCATGGATAATCTGTCGCGCGTGCGCGACCAGGTCGCCGGTCTGGGACGTCCCAACCCGCAAACCGGAGAGGGTCAGCCCGGCCAACTGAACCGCAACGGACAACCAGGCGGCCAAGCCGGACAGCAAGGACAGCAGGGCGGTCAAGGCGGTCGGAATGGTCAGGCCGGCGGTCAGCGCGCCGGTGGGCAGCAGGGTGGCCAAGGCGGCGGACGCCAGGGAGGGCCGAATGGCGACGACCGCTTCAACCCCATGGGCAATCCCTCCGGTGGCTCGGGTGATCGCAACAGCACGGTCTACGGCAACCTCGACACCGGGAATACCCACATTGTCGGGCAAGCCGTAAGGCCCCAACAGGGTCCCAACCCGGCCGATACGCAGCGCGAAATCGCACAGGGGTTGGACCTTCTCAATCAGGTGCGTCCCGCCGTCCAGGAGAGCCCGGAAGCGCGGCAACAGTTACAGGCTCTGATCGACCAGATGCGCAACTTAGATCCCAAACGCTTCACCGGCAATCCCGCGCTCGTCGAGCAGATGCACCAGCAACTCCTGAGCAGTGTGGACGCGCTGGAATTGCAACTGCGCCACCAACTCGATGAAAGCCGCGGCGGCACGATCCGGAATACCGATCCGGCCAAGATCCCCGCCGGCTACCAGGACTCGGTCGCCGACTACTACCGCAAGCTATCGGCCAGCGGTCGCTAGCGGCCCCCGCGGCTTTACTTATCCGGCTGATCGACGGCATCGGTGAGCCGCCGCACCCAGATGTTGCGGAAGCGAACCCGGTGACCGTGGTCCTGCAGAGAGAGCGGCTCTTCAGCGTCATGGGGCGTGTACTGGGGCACCGGGCCGTCCACCGTGGTCCCCAGGCCCGCCAAGTGATCGTACGCCAATAAACCGTTGAAGAACAGCGTGAAGTAGGCGGGCGACACCACTATGGAGCCATCGAACCGCGGCGCCTTGAAAACGATGTCGAACACGTTCCACTCGCCGGGCTTGCGACCCGGATTCACGAGTGGAGGCGACACGCCGTAGAGCGCGCCTGCTTGGCCGTCCGCATACGTGGGATTGTTCCACGGGTCGAGCACTTGGATCTCGTACCGGTCCATGATTTGCACGCCGCTGTTGCCGCGGGATTGACTCGATCCCTCGATGTCCGGCGGCTCCGACCATTCGATGTGAATCTGGCAGTCGCCGAACTTGTCCTTCGTAATCAAAGTGCCGGTGCGAGGGACAATCTCAAAGTAACCGTTTTCGACTTTCCATTTCGGTTCCGTCAACTCGCCCTGGCCCGAGATGCCGACCGGGTTGGAGCCGCCGGCAACCATTGGGTAAACCCTGGGGGCCGTATATCCGCCTGCCGACACTGAAAAGCCGCGACCAGCGCCAGCGGCGGTGGCAGCCATGCCCGCGCCGACACCGCCAGGCATGCCCGCGCCGACACCGACGGCTTGGCCAGCGCCGCCACCGGCGCCTTGGCCGAAGCCGCGACCACCTCCCGGACCACGGCCACGACCGGCTCTCTGCATCCACTTGGACAGATCCTTACCATCGAACAGCACAATGGCGTCCGGCGGCGGCGGCATGGTAGGGATATCCGCCGGGGTCACGACCGGGGGATGCGGCCGGTTAATATCGTGGACGCGCCACTTCTGTCCGGGCAAAAAGGGCGTGTCGGTGCGACCGAGCTCGTTGCCCCGTCCGCCCCGTCCCATCTCCGGTTGCCCCGCTTGTCCCGGCGTCGGTTGCTGCGGCTCTTGCTGCGCCCAAAGCGGCAGGGCGCAGAAGACTGCGCCGGCGCACAAAAACCTCATGAGATCCGGACTTTTCAAGTAACGCATATCTAGCTCTCCACGATCGTTACAATGCGGTCAACGGCCCGTATCGCTACGCGCCAAGGATAGCGTACTTTCTGCGCTACGGATAGGCCCACCGGCTAGAGCTTCTTCAGGTACTCCAACAAAGCGGATTTCCGATCTTCCGGCAGGGTAGAGCCAAAGGCCTCTCCGCTATGCCCGATATTGCTGTTTCCAGGCCGGCTCGTGTCGAAGACCCACACGTTCGGGCCCGTAACCGTGAGATCGCTCCGATACCCGATCTTCACCGGGTCGAACTCGCGGCTACCCGTCTTGAATTTGGCGGGGCGCTGCTCGGGATGGAGGAGGTCGTATAGTGTCGGCACGGAGCCGTTATGCAGATAGGGACCCGTTGCCCAGATGCCGTTCAAGGGGCGCGCCAGGTACTGCGCCGTGGCTCGCCAGACGGCCGGATTCGCATCCATTTTCGCCTGTTCCGCCGGGCCGATCCCGTCATCGGCGAACGCCCTCTTCTTCAGGCCGTCCAGGATCGGCGCAATTGCCTTGGGAAACGGTATGTTCCCGACCGGTTGCCCAAAACTATTGGCTCGATTTGGATCGGTACCGATCTGCATTTGAGCGAACAAGCGGTCCTGATGGCAGCTCGCGCATTTTTGCTGGAAGATCTGCTCGCCCTGCTGCGCCTTGCTGTCGTCGATGGCGCCCAGAACGCCGGCCGGCCACTGGGGCGGCTGCAGCTCATGTGTGAGCGCCTCGAGTTGATGGAGATTGCCGATCCGCAGCGTCGATTCGTAGGTGACGGGGTCGAAGACCGAGCCCATTCCGAGCGACTGCCCGATATTGCGCTCCAGAATGGAATTTGTGTCGCCGTCATAGTGAATCCATTTGAACTCCTCCGGTTTGCGGCCGATGTTGTCCGGGATGCTCCAGATATACGGATAACAGACTGGGGATTGCATCTTCACCGCGTACTGCGTGAACAGCAGGTTGCGCGCGGCTCCGAATGCATCCACGCGGCCAGGTCCCGGCTCGGTTCCGTCCACCAGCAGCTTTCCGTTCTTGAGGTATGCCAGCCGCGCTCTTAGGATAGCGATGTCGGCCTTGAGACGCTCGCGGAAGCTTCCTCGCGGCGGCTGAGCCGCGTCCGCTGCGGCCGAGGAGATCGAATGGAAGTTGGGATCCGCGTTGGGGGCCGCCTGCACGGCGCCGGCGGTCTGGAGATCGGGCTCTCCGCCATACTGTCCGGCCTGCTGCGCGTATGGCGTATCGGAGGGGTTCTGCTGCTTCTCCATGGCGATGACGAGGGCCAGTAATTCCGCGGGGCTGTGGAGTGCGGCGTCCAGCGAATCCTTGAACTCGATCTGGTATTGCTGCAGGTTCACGGTGGCCGGCGCGCCGTCGATGCGGACGCGCGTCCCTTGATAGGTCAGCTCGCCAACATGGCACGCAGCGCAGTTGAAGCCGACGATCTCGATTCCCGCGGTCCCGGAGTTGCGGGAACGGGAGACCGTGACGCCGACGGGCAGCCCGTGCGGGTTCGCCGGTCCGGCGCGGTCGGGCAGAAAGCCGAAGCGCTCCATCCCTTCCAGGAAAGGTTTGCCGGTCGCGGTGTTCTTCAGGTTGGCGAGCAGGGCGTACGGCATTAGCTCGCTGCCCTCTGCCAGGTGGTAGAACTGGTCGCGTTCCCCTTGCGACCATCCGTTGGCCGAGTAGATCTCGTTCGCTTCCGCGTCTGACGACTGCTCCGCTTTTTTCCGGGAACAGCCCGCGATCAGGATGCATGCCGCGCAGAGCACGGCGGCCCGTAGCATGAACATCTGGCGATTATACTTTGGAACCGCCGTTGCGGCAATGACTATCACCGCGCCAGCTTGCGAGCTTGCTTCTGCGCCAAGCGGCTCCACTGCGCGGTGACGGGGCGGCGGTAGCGGGGAGCGGTGCGCGCAGCTTCCACGGCGCGGGCGTACATTTCGCGCGCGGCGGCGGGGTCGCCCAAGCGTTCGAGCGCCTGGCCGTAGTAGTAGAGGCCTTCCGGATCGTACGCCCGCCGGTCCGTGTAGATTTCCAGTTCGCGGCGGGCGTCGGGCAGGCGGCCGGCTTCCAGGTACGCGGCGCCTAATTCGCGGTGGATCTCGCTCAAGCTATGCTTTTCGTCCTGCCGCAGGACCGTCTGAAACTCCGCCAGCGCGTCGTCGAGGCGGCCTTGCTCGCGCGCGATGCGGCCCAGTTGGAAATGCGCGTCGGTGGCATCAGGGTCGATCGCCACCGCGTTGCGGAAACGTGTGGCGGCCTCGGTGATCTGGCGGCGCTGCTGGTGGATCAGCCCAAGCTGGTACTGCGCGTCGCCATCGTGCGGATTGATGGCGGCGGCCTCGAGCATGCGACGCAAGCTCTGGCGGCTGCGCAACCCCGAGCCAAGGTCGCTCAGTTCCCCGCCCAGGAAGTACCAGGCGTAAAGCAGGAAGAAGGGAGAGGCGAGCCATCCGAGCAGGTAACGGAGGGGTCCCCACAGGAAAGCCACCACCACGAGCGGAATCCACGACAGCCCCACGATGCCAACGGCGGCGCCGCTACGCACGCCGAACAACGTGCGCACCGCGAAGAACATCAGCGCCGCGAAGTAGATGCCCGCGGCGGCGGCGGCCCAAATCACCGCTTCTTCCGGAAGCACCCACGCCAGCAGGGTCAGCGGCAGGGCCGATGCCGCCCAGGCCATGGCCGCGCAGGTGAGCAGCGGCGAGTAATCGCGCTGGAAGACGGTTCCCAAACTGCCCAGGCGTCCCAGCAGCGCGCCGACGATCAGCGTTCCGGGGACGTAGGCCAGCGCCAGCACGATTACCGGCATGAAAACGCCCAGCCTCAGCGGCGACAAGGTCTGGAGGAGCCAGGCGGCGGCCAGCGCGGCCAAGAGCGCGAACAACGCGCCACCCCGATCCAGAACGGCCCCCATGGCCGCGGCGGGCCGCCGCCACAGGTCTAGGAGGAGCTTGAGTCCATTGAGCAGCACAATACGGAGGGTATCAAGGTACGCGGGAGAGGGGCAATCGGCTGCGCTACGATGGAATTGTGCGTGCTCTCATCCTGGCGCTGGCCGCGCTCGCGGGGCAGGCCGCGGCCCAGGACCCTTTGGCCGTTCAGGCCTACGATCATTTTTATAATCTCGAGTTCGACGAGGCCATACAGGAGTTTCAGCGCGCCATCGCACTGGACCCCAAGTCGCCGGATCTCCATAACCACTTGGCGGAGAGCATCGTATTCCGCGAAATGTTTCGCGACGGGGCCCTTGAAAGCGAGCTGGTTTCCGGAAACAACTCCTTCTTGAGGCGTCCCAAGCTTAATCCCTCTCCCGAGACCGAGAAGTGGTTCCTGGATGAGGTGGCCTGCGCCATGGCGCTCTCCGAGGCGCGGCTTCGCTCGAATCCCAACGACGTTGCAGCGATGTATGCCGAGGGGATTTCCTACGGCCTTCGCTCCGATTATTACTGGATCGTGAAGAAGGCCTGGCACGATTCGCTGAAGGACGCTACCAGCGCGCGCCAACTACACAATCGCGTTTCGGAACTTCAACCCGGCAACGTGGATGCGCGCCTGGTGCAGGGGCTGCACGATTACATTGTCGGGAGCCTGCCGCTGGGGTTGCGGATGCTGGGCTTCCTGGCTGGCATCCATGGCGACAAGGAGAAGGGCATCCGCGAGGTCCAGGACGTGGCGCAAAACGGGAAGAACGATCGTGTCGACGCCCAAGTTTTTCTGTGTGCGCTCTACCGCCGGGAGAATCAGCCGCGCAAAGCCATCCCGCTAGTTCAGGATCTGATTCGCCGGTACCCGCGGAATTTCCTGCTGCGGCTGGAGTTGGCGCAGATGTACAGCCTGGCGGGCGATGGAGCCGACGCCCTAAACATTCTGCACGAGGTCGCCGCGCTGAAGACGAGTCACGCCCCCGGCTATGACCGGGTTCCCTGGGAGAAGATCTACTTCCAGCAGGGCACCATTCAGTTCTGGTACCGGGAGTTCGATGCGGCCCTGGAGAACATGAAGAAGGTAACGGCCGCCTCCGACGAACTGGACCTTAACACCGGCGCATCCGCTTATCTGCGCATGGGGCAGATCTACGACCTCACGAACCGGCGATCCCTGGCGCTAGCGGCCTACAGGAAGGCCATTGCCTACGCGCCCGATGCGGAAGCAGCGCAGGAGTCCAAGAAGTACCTCTCCACGCCCTACCGCCGCATGTAGGCGCCGGACGATCAATCGTCAACTGCGACTTTGACCGGCAACTCCATCAACTTCGGCTCTTTATCCGCGGTAAGAACCATGAGCGACATCCGGCCCGTAGCCTTATCGGGAATCTTGAACTTGATGGAGGTGTTGGTTTGTTCGGTGACATCCACTTGAATGTCGTTCTTGCCGTCGGTGAGGTACAGTTTGGCGACCGCAGCCTTCTGCAGATTCTGACCGGTGGCGGTGATCACGGTTCCCACCTTCCCGTTCGGCGGATCGACCGTGTCAATTGATGGCGACACGGTCTGTTGAGCGTAGCCCGCCAGACAAGCGGCTACGACAACTAAACCTACAAAAGATATTTTCATCTGATTGGACCTTCGACTTCATGCTATGTCCTTTCAGGTCTAAATTCAAGGGGACTGTGCCGAAAATCTCAACGGGAGCCATGTTAGAATTGAAATTGGAGCGTATTTGCAACGCGTCGCCGGTCCGCCTATTTTGATCCAACATTATCAAAATAGGGAGTCCGACTCGATCACTGTGCGCTGGTGAGCAAGCTCCCGGCGGGGATCCTCGGGGTCCTCGGCGAGGGAGAAGCCTGAAGGCGCTCGGCGGACAACCCGGCCCGTTTACAAACGTGGGTCAATAACGGGGGTCGGCGCAGTCGAGCGATGCGCTCCAATTTCCCCCGTCAGACCTCAAAGAACGTCCGCGAAGCCCCTCTTCATGTGCCGGAAAAAGAGGCCGCCGGCGACGAACACGACTGCCCCGAAAGCCAGCGCCACTCCCAGGTCCACGGGACTTGGCGCCGCGGAAGTGATGAGCATTGCCCGATAGCCGCGCACCACGTATGCCATTGGGTTGGCCGCCAGCAGATATCGGGTCCATGCGCGCGCCAGATAATAGTTCTCGGTTAGAAAAATGGGAGTGATCCAAAACCAGAACGTCAGGACCACGCTCAGTACCTGCGCGGTGTCCCGCAGGAAAACGTGGAGGCTGGCGACGATCCAACCGAAACCGACCGCCATCAACCCGATCGCGAATACGTAAACCGGCAGCAGGAGCAGGAAGCCATTGATCTGGTTCTGCCAGACGCCCGCGACCACGATCAGCAACAACAGCGCGAGCGCGTGCCCAACCAGCGCGGAGCAGAAGATGGAAACCGGCACGATTTCGGCGGGGAAGACGGTTTTCGTAATCAGGTTGGCCTGCTCCACTAGGCTCGATGCGGAGCGCTGCAGGGTTTCGCTGAACAGCATCCACGGCAACATGCCGGCAAAGAGAAACAGCGAGTAGTTGCGCACGCCGGGGGGAGCCTTCTGCTTCAGGAAGACCTGGAACACGAGGGTCCAACTCAGCAGCAGCACCAGGGGCTGGATCAATCCCCAGATCCACCCGACGGCGGATCCGACGTAGCGCTGCTCGAAATCCCGCCGCACGAGCTGGAAGAGCAGGCTCCGCCGCTCCACCAAATTCCGCAAAAATAAGGTTCCCGGAAGTCGTCGCTTCACGCTGAGTTTGAAAATACCTATTCTATCAATAACTTGCAAGCACAAATCAAGCTTGACACTGATGGTACATCCTGGTACAGTTCTACTTTCGCCAATCGGTGTGTCACGTAGCCCCGCCGGGCCAAGGGGAATGAGTCGCCGGTTTTCCGGCAGTTCATCCCGAATCCAACAGGCTCCGGCCGGAGAGGACTATGAATCAGGGGTACTTCGTTGTAGTATTGGCCCATTCCATACAGGGCCGGCTTCGCCGTATCCACATTCCGCATCAGGCAATATACGTTATTCTGCTACTCGCCGTTCTGGGTTGCTTCTCGGTGTTCGGGTTTGTGGCGAGTTACGCCCGCATGGCGTGGAAAGTGGGCAATTACAATTCCCTGCGTCAGGAAGCCGATACGCTCCGAATGAGGTATCGGGATCTTCAGAAGAAAGTATCCGAAAAGGACACCCAGCTCGCCACCCTGGAAATGTATGCCAAGGAAGTCTCGGTTGCGTATGGCATCAAGCAAAAGCTGGAAGGCCCGGCGGACATTTCGGCCGAAGGCGCGCTGGTTCCCAGCTTTCCGGAGAGCATTCAGGATTACAGCTTCCTGCGCAGCGCCGATCAGATCTCACTGAAGCACCGCGCCTCCCGGCGTTTGCAGCCCGCCGTTTCCCATCCTTCCGTCTGGCCCGTCGTGGGGCGTCTCATGGACGGGTTCGGAAGACGGCTGGACCCGTTCGCGGGTGAAGGCGAGCGGGAGTTCCACACGGGCGTGGATATCAGCGCTCCGACCGGCTCGGCCGTGAAAGTGACCGCCGATGGCATCGTCACGCTTGCCCAGTTCACCTCGGGAGGCTACGGGCGCATGGTGGTGGTGGAACACGGCGGGGGCGTGGAAACCTGCTACGCGCACCTCTCGCGTATCTTCGTCCAGGTCGGGCAGGGAGTGCGCCGCGGAGAGACGGTGGGCGCGGTGGGCAGCAGCGGCCGCGTCACGGCGCCGCACCTGCACTACGAAGTACGCCTCGGGGGCAACCCGGTGAATCCTTACAACTACATGAGAACCGCGATTTTCGACACGGCTTCCAAGGTAGATTTCCCCTTCTAGCTCCGAAATATACCGCAGAGGCGGGCCCGCAACGGCAGCGGGCGCCCCGGCGCGGAGGGAGCAGAGAGCGCAGAGCTCCGGATATGGCTTCCCTCGGCGTCTTCGTGTCTTTGCGGTGAACTTGTTTGGCGGTAACCTGTAGCTTGACCACGCGAATTCTGGTTGTAGCGGCGGCGCTGGCGGCATACGCTTGCGGACCCGCCTCGCATGCGAACTCGATACCGGAATATGGATATGAGGTGGCGCATGTTTACCCGCACGATCCTTTGGCTTTTACGCAGGGCTTGTTCTATCTGAACGGGTTTCTGTATGAGAGCACGGGCCTGGAAGGGCAGTCTTCCATTCGCAAGGTGCGTCCGGAAACCGGAGAGGTGATTCAGAAACACGACGTTCCCGAGGCTTATTTCGGCGAAGGGATCGTAAACTGGAACGATAGTCTCCTGGAGCTGACCTGGACCACTCAAGTGGGTTTTGTATACGACCTCGCCAGTTTCAGTCTCCGGCGCGAATTTCGGTATCCCGGCGAGGGATGGGGCCTCACACAGGACGGCAAGCGCATCATCATGAGCGACGGCTCCGCGCAACTGCGCTTCTGGGACCCGCGGACTTTGCTTGAAACCGGCCGGATCACCGTGACCGCGGATGGCGCGCCGGTGGATCGGCTCAATGAACTGGAGTGGGTGCAAGGCGAGATCTACGCCAACGTATGGCAGAACGACCGGATCGCCCGCATAGACCCCGCCAGCGGCAAGGTCACGGGCTGGATCGATTGCAAAGGACTGCTCAGCGCCGCGGACCGTACGGGGCAGGAAGACGTAATGAACGGCATCGCTTACGACGCCAAAGGCGGCAGGCTTTTCGTTACCGGCAAGAAATGGCCCAAGCTGTTCGAGATTCGTTTGGTGAAACGGTAAGGGTAGGGGCGCGCAGGCGAATCGCCTGCGCCACCAACGGCGGTCTCACGTCCTTTGATTGGTGGGTCAGGCGATGTCGGGGAGCAGGAAACGGCCGGGCTTGCCGGCGGCTTTGGCGACCTCTTCGGCGGCGATGTAGCCGCTACGTACGGCGCCTTCCATGGTGGCCGGCCAGCCGGTGCGGGTCCAATCCCCCGCCAGAAAGACGTTAGGCGTCGGGGATTGCGCGGCGGGGCGAAGAGCCTCGGTTTCCGGAGCTGGCGAGAAGGTGGCGCGCATTTCCTTGATGACGTGCGATTTCACCAGGTTGGCCTCCAGAACGCGCGGGAAGAACAGGCGCAAGTCGCCGATGGCTAGATCGACGATCTCGGCGCGCGCCAGGTCGGTCAGATCGCGCGACGCGCTCACCACCAATTGCAGATAGCGCCCGTGGTCCTTGTTGAACATCCACTGCATGGTGCGGTCGAGCAGCGTGGCGTGCGGCAGGGTGGTGATTTCGCGGTCGAACCAGAGGTGCACGCCGGTGATGGGAGAGTGCTCGAACTCGGGCGCCGGCAAGCCTACCGCTTCCAGGCGCTCGAAAGGCAGCGCGCAGATGTAACGATCGGCCGTGCGCCGCTCGCCGCCCACCACGAAGCCGGCGGCGTCGATACGCTCCACGGCGGTGCGCAAATGGATGCGCACATTGCCGAGACGCCGCCAGGCCTCGGCAGCGTAAAGCTCGCCGAGCGGGACGGCGGGCACTCCCATTTCGTAGGAATCGGAACGCGCCATGAATCCCAGCCAGAAGACCTTGAAGCCGTGTGCGGCGGCCATGCGGTCCAGGTCCTCGTTGACGGCGCTCACCAGCACTTGACGCCAGAAGCGATCGATGGCATGCGGCGTCTGCCGCTTCTGGAGGAGCCAATCGAGCATGCTGATGCGTTCCAGGTCCGTGCGGCGGGTGCGCTCGTGGCGGATGGCCGCGAGCGCGCGCGCGATGCCCAGCTTATCGGCCCGTCCCAGGCACTTCAAAGCCAGAAACGAGCCGGTGAAATGGAACGGGGCCGGCAGCCGGCCGCGGCGCAGCACGGAGATGCGCCCGCCGGGTTCGATGAAGTAAAATTCGCGGTAAAAGCGGATGCGGTCGCCGACGCCCATTCGCTTATAGAAATCCAGCAGGTTGACGCAGCAGCGCAGCAGGATGTGCTGGCAGTTGTCGATGTTTTCGTCGCCCAGCGGATAAGAGGTAGCGCGTCCGCCCAGAAAAGGCCGCGATTCGAAGAGGTCTACCTCGAACCCGGCGCCACCCAGCGCGGCCGCCGCGGACAATCCGGCGAGACCGCCGCCGGCGATCAGAACCGTGGACATCAGTTGACAGTATGGCAGGCTTGCGAGCCCGCGGGCCAGCGGAGCTAAGACCCCCTCCCTTTTTCTGGCTTTCTGGCCAACTTCCCGATAGGCGACTATCTGGGCAGAGCACTGCGACGAGCCGGGGGTTACGCGGCCAAGTGCCAAGTTACCGACAACGCCACTTACGGGGAAGTAGCGCGCCGCATGCCCACCGGCGTCTGCTTGATGCTAACCTCTCGCTGATGCCTTTGCGAAGTGCCCAGCGGGTAGCAGATCTTCCAGCGGGTGTGCGGGACGATCTTCTGGAATATAAGGACCTCGATCCGAGCGACCCGTCAACGAATCGAAAGTTGTCGAACTTCATGTCGGGGATGCTCTGGAAAAGCAACCTAACCGCAGGGGAGTTCGTTTCACTCTACCGCAGCCAGGACAAGCTATGTGGAATCTGCAGAGCGCGGCCCCGTAAGGGATACAACTCTGCTGGCAGGGAGAAAAGGAAGTTCGAGGTCGATCACGACCACCGATCATGGGAGGTTCGCGGCCTCCTTTGCACCCGCTGTAATAGCTTTGTTGAGTACTACGACAGGCATGCTTCCGAGTTCGAAGCCTACATACAACACCCGCCTGCGCTCAAGGCCAATTTGAAGATCCTGGTGAATCACGAGTTCCGGAGGCAAACTCCTGAACCCACCAAAGCGACTCTCAGGCGTTGTCAACAAAGCCTCGACAACGGGATGACGACGAAGGAGCTCCAAAAAAAGGAGCGCCTGAAGCCCGCGACGCTAACCAGCTACTTCAGGAAGCGGTGGCTGACGCTGCCTGATCGCACGATTGTTGAAATCCGTTCTTTCCATGATGGCGGGCTTCCGTTCCCAGCCATCGCGAAGCGTGGCGGCGTGTCCAGTGCAATTTTACGGGCTGTGGTTGACACCGACCCACGAGCCGCGGATCTGGCGAGCAGCGCAAGGTGAGGCAGGCAGACAGTTTCGAGAAGTTTCGGGGACAGGCTACCAAACACCCAAGCTCCCGTGGCTGATTCATTGGGGGTTTCGTAGTAGCCCGTCCCCGAAACCGTCCCCGAAACCCCCGAAACCCGGAAAACGAGCATTGGTTTGGGCACCCTTTCGCCCGCGGGCAGGTCGAAGCTGGAATCCTCCTTGCGAGGATTGGCTGTTTACTCGGCGCCTCTTTTATAAGCGGCTCAGGTCGGCGGGTCATAAAGTATACGCAGGTAATCTGCGCACTTGCCTTGACGGGCGTGCCGGATTTAGGAGAATATATGGCCGGGGAACCCACTCACAAGGTCCTCCGAAAAGGGGTAAGCGTGGTGGATACCGACTGGATCAGAAGAGCTTTGGAGCCCTTTGTTCATCTGGGGAAGTGGACCGTCTGGCAGGAGTTGACCGCCGAGGGCCCGGATCTCCGGTTTGCGTTCGATCCGCCGGCGGGCGGACGCCGCGAGGGCCGCTTGACTGCCATTTGTCAAGTGGGGGCGGAGGAAGAGCGCATCGCCTTCGCGAGAGCGCTGGCCGAGACGATGCTCGAAGACTTGACGCTTATGGCTGGTCAGGGAGGAGTGGATGGGCCTTCGGCTACCGCTCCGTGCGGACTCACCGGCGAGGAGGCACTCGTGGTTTTCGATCAGGGACAGTCGGTCAGCCTGGAAGATGCCGTCATCTGGTGTGACAAGGCTGACACGCTCCGACGTCTTGGGCTTATGGAGGACGCACTGTCGGCGTATGAGCAGGCGCTATCCATAAATCCGGATTGTGTTGGCGGCTGGCGCGGAAAGGGCTTGGCGCTCCTGGGCGCGGGACGCTTCGAGGGTGCTTTGACGGCATTCGAGCAAGCGCTGGCCATCAACCCGAACGACGACATTACCTGGTGTAACGAGGGCCTTGTGCTTGAAGAGCTTCATCGTCTGCGGGAGGCTTTGACGGCATACGAACGGGCTCTGGCGATAGACGCGACGGATGCCTGGACGTGGAGTCGAAAGGGCCACGTGCTCCGGGGCCTCAGACGCAACGCGGACGCCGCCGCAGCGTATAACCGAGCGCTAGCGATCAACCCGAACGACGCCGCGATTTCGCACGCCAAGGGTGATGCGCTTCGCTTCTTGCGCCCCCTTGACGCTTTGGCAGCTTATGAGCATGTGCTGGCGATGGACCCAAAGGATGCCGATACTTGGCGGAGCAAAGGCTCCGTGCTTGAGATGTTGCAGCGTGCGGAGGAAGCCTTGGCGGCTTATGACCAGGCATTGGGAGTCAACCCGGACTGCGCCGAGGCGTGGCGCAGGAAGGGCTCCGTACTTTGGGCAATGGGTCGCACTGAGGAGGCCCTCGCTGCACGTGAACGGGCGCGGGCGTGTAAGCCGCGCGCACCCTCGGCTCGGATATGGCATCGTGACGAGGTGGCGGAAGAACTGGCAGCCTATGAACAGGTGCTGACAGTCAATCCGGACTGTGCCGCTGCTTGGCGGAACAAGGCATCCTTACTTTGTTGGGGAGTGCATCGTTTCGAGGAGGCTTTGACAGCGTACGAACGGGCGTTAGCCATCGACCCGAACGACGATGGTGTCTGGCATGAGAAGGCCTTTCTACTTGAGCGGTTTCTGGGTCGCGCTGAGGAGGCTTTGACGGCATACGAGCGGGCACTGGCCATCAACCCGAATGACGCCGATTTCTGGGATAGCAAGGGCGGCGCACTTATGCAAGTAGGCCGTTTGGAGGAGGCCCTGGCAGCATACGATACCGCTCTGGAGATCGACCCGAAAAGGGTCCTGAGTTGGCAGTGCATGGGTATGGTCCTTGAGGAACTGGGGCGGTACGAGGTTGCTCTTGAGGCATACGAGCGCGCGCTTGCGATCGGGCCCCGCAGCGAGGTGAGTCTGGGCCAAAAGGGTCTTATGCTCAGGAGGCTGGGGCGCTACGAGGAGTCCCTAACGGTCTTCGGGCAGTTACTTTCGATCGGACAGGTCAATCCAATTGCCTGGTACAACAAGGGCATCGTACTGGAGAAACTGGGCCGTGCAGAGGAGGCATTTGCGGCGTACGAGGCGCTCCTGGCCGCTGAACCGGACGAAGACGAAGCTTTGGACTGTGACTATAGGGGCCTCGCTCTACAGAAGCTAGGTCGTGCGGAGGACGCCTTGGCCGCGCACGAACGGGCATTAGACATCTATTCAAAAGATGCGGATACCTGGTGCAACAAGGGAGATGCGCTCCGCGCCCTCGGGCGTCACGAGGAAGCATTGGCCGCGTACGATGCTGCGCTGGCCACCAAACCGAGTCACGAGGAGGCATGGCACGGGAGGGCGGGAGCGCTGGAACAACTCCAGCGTGCGGAAGACGCTCCGGCGGCTCATGGGGGCAAAACGGGTCGGGGCGAAACGGGGCAAAACGGGTCCTGAACTGAGCGATTTGCGCAAAAACGGGGCGTAGTGGGCAAAAAACGGGATTGTTGGAAACTACGCGCACGCGGCCCCGGAGCCGCGGCCCTCAGCCTTCCACATGAGCCTATAGTCGCCATAGCACCGAAGTGGCCACTTCGGACCTATCACGCCACCCGGAAACCGATACCGGGCGCAGTCCGCGAGCCACCCTCCTGAGGGGTGGCTAAGCCGCTCCCAATACCAGGCACGCCCTCTGGTTGAAATACCTCCCGAGCCCTGGATTCGATTCCGCGCTCTATGGGGCGCCCGAATCGTGATTCGTCGCCCGCCTCTTCTCTTAGTCCCTTGAAAATTAGCGTAGCTTATCGTATAGAAAACGTGTAGCTTACCCGAATT
>OBLW0100001533.1_pt1 | contig 19489 bp, 18 predicted proteins | sample 1520161 | NCBI WGS metagenome assembly OBLW01 (sample SAMEA3539309, study PRJEB22396) | soil metagenome | biome: tundra; feature: field; material: soil | place: USA | collected 2010-05 | depth 0.15 m | reverse complement strand
CGCGGCGATCGAGGGGCGTTTTCTCGGCCTGCCCACCCTCGCCGTCTCGCTCTGCACGGCACCGGGGGGGGCGCGCTGCTTCGATACGGCGGCGCGCGTGGCGCACTCGCTGGTGGCCGCCTTGCTGCAGCGGCCGCTCGACCCGACGCTGATCCTCAACGTCAATGTGCCGGACCGGCCGTACGAGTCACTGTCGGGCTATCGCAGCACGCGACTGGGTTTCCGGCATCGCTCGGAGGCGGTGATTCCAGCGCGCGATCCGAAGGGCAATGCGGTGTATTGGATCGGGCCGGCCGGCGCCGGCCATGATGCGGGTGAGGGCACGGATTTTCTGGCGGTGGCGGACGGCTTTGTATCGGTGAGTCCGCTGTCGATCGACTTCACGCGTCATGCAGCGCTACCCGAGGTCGGACGCTGGCTCGAAGCGCTATGAGCGAGCGGCGATGAACGATACGCGATTCGCTGGCATCGGCATGACTTCGGCGCGCACCCGCGATCGCCTGGTGCAGCGGCTGCGCGAGCAGGGCATCGCCAATCTCGCCGTGCTTGACCGTATCCGTAATCTGCCGCGGCACATCTTTGTCGACGAGGCGCTCGCGAGCCGTGCCTACGAAGACACGGCGCTGCCGATCGGTTTTGGTCAGACCATCTCTCAGCCCTATATCGTCGCGCGCATGACTGAAGCGCTGCTGGAGGGCGGGCCACTGCCCAAGGTGCTCGAGATCGGCACCGGCAGTGGTTATCAAACCGCCGTGCTCGCGCCATTGGTCGGTCGCATCTACACGATCGAACGCATTGAGGCGTTGCAGAAGCGCGCTCGCGAGCGCTGCACGGAGTTGCAGATCCGGAACGTGCGCTTCCGCCATGGCGATGGCACGAAGGGCTGGAGGACGCAGGCGCCGTTCGACGGCATCCTGGTGGCAGCAGCGCCGTTGACGATCCCGGAGGCGCTCACCGCGCAACTGGCCGTCGGTGGCCGGCTGATCGTGCCGGTTGGCCCTGAGGGTGAACAGCAACTGGTGCGACTTACGCGCCGTGAGCAGGGGATCGAGCGACGGGTACTCGGTGCGGTCTCGTTTGTGCCATTGCTGGGGGGCTTGGGTTGAGGACCGCGAGTGTGTAGGACCATGGCGTCGCGGTGGTGGACAGGGCACATCGGGCCCAGCGGCCTCGCAGCGCCCGCAACGTGCCGGCAGCGAATGGTAGAATTAGGTTTACTAAAACATTTTAACTATCAGATATTTAACATTTATATCTGATAAATCACGCTGCGGCCGATTCAGACTTGCCAGCGGCGCAGATTCGCGGCTACCATCCTGCCACTGTCGGCATACGCCGACAGTCATGAGGGGACGGGAGGCTCACCGAAAGAAGACACAGGGCGATTAGGGGAAGACTGAGTCATTGGCAAAAACAAAAATAGGATGGATAACAATAATGAAGCGGAAACAATTATTCGAGTTTGTCAGCTTCGGATAATTTGGGGTGTTGTAAGGATCTTCTCTCCTGTGTCTTCTTTCGGAGTGTCTCCCACACTCCGAACTGTTTAGGGAAACAGTCCCGCGGCTACAGGCCGCTCTTCATTCGCCAAGATATTGTAGGTCCGGCAGGCTGCGCCGAGCGTCATACACTCGAGCGCGATGCCGTGCGCGCGGAAGCTCGCGCGTATCAGCGCGCTCGGAAACATCTGGGTTTCGCCGGCCCCGAGCAGCACAACGCCCGCGCCCAGGGCGAATAGCGCCTCAAGCTGCGGCTCGGCCAGTTCGAGGAACGAGGTCGCGTTCCAATCGAGCACCAAACGCTGCGGGGTAATGATCAGCGGGCGCGCGATGCGCTGCTCGCCGACGACGATCTCGCCGTCGCCGTAGCGACGCACAAGATGGATGCGAGGATCGGAGTCGAGGACCAGTCGCATGATCTGTACGATACGCCATGGCGAGCGAGCTGATCATGGTCCTGTGCGATTTTTTTCCCCGCGGCGACGCCGCAGATCCCGACAGCGCGCTGCCGCGCCTGCCGGCGCTCGAGACGCTGCTGGCCACAGCCCGCAGCGACCCGCTGCCGCAGGGATGGCGCAGCAGGTTCGCCACGCGCTTTGGCGCCCCTGAGCTTGCCGCGCTCGCGCCGGCCGCGGCGGCCGCGTTGGCCTGGCTCAACTCTCCCGCGCAACCCCCGACGCAATATTGGTTTGCGACGCCGGTCCATTACTTCGCGGGATTGGACAGCGTGCACCTGCATCCTGCCGGACTGCTGCAGCTGTCTTGCGCGGCGCAGGTGGCGCTCGTGGCGGACTTCAGAGCTGTGTTTGGCGCTGCGCCGTGGCGTTTGCATAGCATCGGCAGGCGCGAGCTGCTGCTGTCCGGCGCGCCGCTGGCGGCGAGCGCCGAGGATCCGGCACAGTTTGTCGGCCGCGATCCTGGCGCCGGTTTGCCACGTGGCGCGGCCGCGGCCACACTGCGCCGCCTGGGCGTAGAAATCGAGATGTGGCTGCATGAGCATCCAATCAATCTGCAGCGGCAGGCGAGCGGTGAGTTGCCGGTGAGCGCTCTGTGGCTCTGGGGCGCCCTGCTGCCGAGCGCGCGCGGCGATGCCGATCGAGCTGTCGCGACGTCACTGGCGTCAAGCCGATTATATGGCCAGGACGCCTACGCCGAGGCGCTCTGGCGCATGCGGGGAGGCCGCACCGAGCCACTGCCCGAGCACTTCGAGACCGCGCTGCGATCCGGCGCCGACACCCACGTCGTGCTCTACCCGACAATAGGCGCCGACGGGCTCAGCGGCGCGCTGCAGCGCCTCGAGCAGCGCTGGCTCTCACCCGCGCTGCAAGCTCTGCGCGCGCGCAAGCTCTCGGCCATCGAGCTGCTCGCCGGCTCGCGCTGTTACCGGCTTCGCTGGCTGAACCTGGCTCGGTTCTGGCGTGCGCGCTCGCCATGGTGGGAGCCGCTCGCTTGACGGCCGGCGCGCCGCTGCAGATCGTGCGACGGGCCTCGCCCCCCACGGGGGCAGCCCTTAGCGATACCCTGCACCCGGTACTGCAGCGGATTTATGCCGCGCGCGGCATTGTCAGTGCCGCGCAGCTAGGACTCGCGATGCGTGAGCTGCTGCCCATCGGCAGCCTCGATGCCGTGCAGGCTGCGGCCGAGTTGCTCGCAACGCATCAGCAACGCGGTGGCCTGATTCTGGTCATCGGCGACTTCGATGCCGATGGCGCCACCAGCACGGCGCTGATCGTGCGGGCACTGCGCAGCTGGGGCTTTCCGGCCGTGGACTTCCTGGTGCCCAATCGCTTTGAGTTCGGCTACGGACTCACACCCGAAATCGTCGCGCTCGCGGCCCGGCAGCGGCCGGCCTTGATCATCACCGTGGACAACGGCATTTCCAGCAATGCCGGCGTCGCGGCGGCGCGCGCGGCCGGGATCGAGGTGTTGATCACCGACCACCATCTGCCTGGAGCGTGCCTGCCGCAGGCCAATGTGATCGTCAATCCGAACGTTCCGGGCAGTACGTTTGCGAGCCGCGCACTGGCCGGCGTCGGCGTGGCCTTCTACGTGATGGCGGCGCTGCGTCGTCTGCTCGATGCGCGCGCGCGCTTGCCACTTGGGGCGCTGCAGAGCGCAGAGCTGCTGGACCTGGTGGCGCTGGGCACAGTCGCCGATGTCGTTCCGTTCGACACCAATAACCGCATCCTTGTAGCGCAGGGTCTTATGCGCATCCGCGCTGGGCGCTGCGTGCCCGGGATCAGCGCGCTGCTCGAAGTTGCGCGGCGCGAGCGCAGCCGCGTGGTCGCGGCGGATCTGGGGTTCGCGGTCGCGCCGCGGCTGAATGCGGCGGGCCGCCTGACCGACATGTCGATCGGCATTCGCTGTCTGCTCAGCGATGATCCGGCCGCTGCGCGCGCGCTGGCACTCGAGCTCGACGCCCTCAACACCGAGCGGCGCAGCATCGAGGCGCGCATGCAGGCCGAGGCGCGCTCAGCGGTGCGCTCGCTGCGCGACGCCGGAAGCGGTGTGCGGCGCGCGGGCGTGTGCCTGTTCGACCCAGGCTGGCATCAGGGCGTGGTCGGCCTGGTCGCCGGTCGTGTCAAGGAGCGGTTGCGCCGTCCGGTCATCGCCTTCGCATTGGTCGATGCCCTCACGCTGCGCGGCTCTGCGCGCTCGATCCCCGGCGTCCACATCCGCGATGTGCTCGATGCGATCGCTGCCCGCGACGGCGCGCTGATCCAGAAGTTCGGAGGCCATGCAATGGCGGCAGGCCTCACCCTGCCGGCCGCCTCGCTCGATGTGTTCGCGCGCGCCTTCGACGAGGAATGCGAGCGTGCACTGGGCCTGCGCGGCTCGCCCGACGTCATCGAGACCGACGGCGAGCTCACCGGCATCGAGCTCGCGCTGCCGACCGCGCAGGCGCTGCGCGAGGGCGGCCCATGGGGGCCGGGCTTTCCCGAACCGCTGTTCGATGGCGTGTTTCGCATCCAGTCGGCACGCCTGGTCGGTGAGCGACACCTCAAGCTCGGCTTGAGCGCACCCGAGGGCCGCGGGCAGTTCGATGCCATCGCCTTTAATTTCCTCGACGCCGATGAACTCTCGTCGCTGCCGTGCGGCGTAGTCCGGCTGGTCTATCGCCTCGACAGCAATGAGTATCTGGGCGAACGGCGGCTGCAGTTCGTGATCGAACACCTGCTGCCGGCCTGAAGCGGCGCAGCTGCAGCGCGTGCTAGTATCGCAAGGATGGAAGTCAGTCAGCTCAAGCGTACTCTCAAAGATCTCGAGGAACGTGCCGTCTCCTTGAGGGGGTTTCTTTGAGTACGACCGCAAGAAGGAACGTCTCGAAGAAGTAAGCCGCGAACTCGAGCATCCGGCCATCTGGAGCGCGCCCGAGCGCGCCCAGGAGCTCGGGCGCGAGCGCGCGCGCCTGGCCGAGGAACTCGACGAGCTCGACCGCACCAACACGGCGGTCAGCGATGCGGCGCAGCTGCTCGAGCTGGCCGAGCGCGAGAACGATGAACCCACGGCGCGCGACCTCGAGCGTGACGCCGGCAGGCTCGAGGCCGGAGTACGCCGGCTCGAATTCAAGCGCATGTTTCGCGGAGAGATGGATGCGCACAGCGCCTTCCTCGATATTCAAGCGGGCGCCGGCGGCACCGAGGCGCAGGACTGGGCGCAGATGCTGCTGCGCATGTATCTGCGCTGGGGCGCGGCCCGCGGCTTCGGCTGTGAGGTAATCGACTCCAGTCCCGGAGAAGTCGCCGGCATCAAGAGCGCCAGCATCGCGGTGCAGGGCGAGTACGCTTACGGCTGGCTGCGCACCGAGACCGGCGTGCACCGGCTGGTGCGTAAGTCGCCGTTCGATTCCGGCAATCGGCGCCATACCTCCTTTGCCTCGGTGTTCGTCTCTCCGGAAGTCGATGACGACATCGCGATCGAGATCAATCCGGCCGACCTGCGCATGGATGTGTATCGCTCGAGCGGTGCGGGCGGTCAGCATGTCAACAAGACCGAATCGGCAGTGCGCATCACCCACATGCCGAGCGGCATCGTGGTCGCCGTTCAGAACGAGCGCAGCCAGCACAAGAACCGCTCGATGGCAATGAAGATGTTGAAGGCCAAGCTCTACGAGCTGGAGGTCAACAAGCGCAATGCGGCCGCCAAGGTCCTGGAGGAGTCGAAGTCGGACGTGAGCTGGGGCAATCAGATCCGCTCCTACGTGCTCGATCAGTCGCGCATCAAGGATCTGCGTACCGGCGTCGAAGTCGGCAACACCACAGCGGTGCTGGACGGGGATTTGGATCAATTCATAGAAGCGAGCCTGAAGGCGGGACTGTGAACGAAGATGAGAATCGTCTGATCGCGGAGCGGCGTGCCAAGCTCGCGGCCCTGCGCGCGCAGGGTGTGGCCTATCCCAACGAGTTCCGGCGCGATGTGCTTGCGGCGCAGTTGCTTTCGACCTATGCCGATCGCGACGCTGCCTGGCTCGAGGCCAATCCGGTGCGCGTGCACGTAGGTGGCCGCATGATGTTCAAGCGCGTCATGGGCAAGGCGAGCTTCGCCAAGATCGCCGACCGCAGCGGCCAGATCCAGCTGTTCCTGCAGGAAAGCGCGCTCGGGGCGGCCTACGAGGCCTTCAAAAACTACGATGTCGGCGACATGCTCGGCGCGGAAGGCCAGCTGTTCCGCACCCGGACCGATGAGCTGTCGGTGCGGGTCGAGACGCTGCGGCTGCTGGCGAAGTCGCTGCGCCCGCTGCCGGACAAGTGGCATGGACTGGCGGACACCGAGCTGCGCTACCGGCAGCGCTACGTCGATCTGATCATGACCGAGCGCAGCCGCGAGGTGTTCCGAACGCGTACGCGCATCTTGCGCTACCTGCGTGATTTTCTCGACGCGCTGGATTTTCTCGAGGTCGAGACCCCGATGATGCAGCCGATACCGGGCGGAGCGGCCGCGCGGCCGTTCGTGACGCACCACAATGCGCTCGATCTGAAGATGTACCTGCGTATTGCGCCTGAGCTCTACCTCAAGCGACTGATCGTCGGCGGCTTCGAGCGCGTCTATGAGATCAACCGCAACTTCCGCAACGAAGGCCTCTCGACCCAGCACAATCCCGAGTTCACGATGCTCGAGCTGTACTGGGCTTATACCGACTACATCGAGCTCATGGATCTGATCGAGCGTCTGCTGCACGGGCTGGCCGATGGTTTGTTCGCCAGCCGCCACATGAGCTACCAGGGCCGCGAATACGATCTCGCCCAGCCCTTCAAACGCATTACGATCGAGGCGTCACTGCTCGAGCACAACCCGGAACTCGAGCGCGCGCAGCTACGCGATGTTCCCTACCTGCGTGCGGCCTGCGCGCGCCTCGGGATTGGGTATGCCGAGCATGACGGCGCGGGCAAGCTGCAGATCGAGTTATTCGAGAAGACCGTGGAGCATAGGCTGCTCGACCCGACTTTCGTCTATGCCTATCCGCTGGAAGTCTCTCCGCTCTCTCGCGCCAACGATGCCGATCCGTTTCTGACCGATCGCTTCGAATTCTTCCTGGCCGGCCGCGAGCTGGCCAACGGCTTCTCCGAGCTCAACGATCCGGAGGAACAGGCGGAGCGGTTTCGGGCCCAGGTGCTGCGCAAGGACTCCGGCGATGACGAGGCGATGCACTACGATGCCGATTACATCCGCGCATTGGAATACGGCATGCCGCCGACCGCGGGTTTAGGGTTAGGGGTCGATCGCCTGGTCATGTTCCTGACCGACTCGCCTTCGATCCGCGACGTGCTGTTGTTCCCGCATCTGCGGCCGGAAACCTGACGCCGCGCACTCGATGGCGAACAACGTTGGCTTTCGGCATGACGAATCTGGTCGCGCCCGGGCTGATTGGGGCGCCGCTGCCGTTTATCACGTCGACGTTAAACAGTCGTCGCGCCGGGGGCAAATCGCCGCGATTGGTTTCGGGCGCAGGTCAATGGGCTACATCATCGATCCATCGCAAGTATTGCACTATCGACTACGCCATTCGAATGCGGGGTGACGGGTTTTACTGCGTTAAGGTAAGCGATGCGAGTCGTCGTTACAGCCTGGGGCGATTCGACGATACGGAATTCGCGCAGCGCCGCGGGCTTGTCGGCAACGTAGGCGAGAACCGCGCGGGTGGTGATGACATGGACGGAGGCGTCCGAGATATCGGTCAGTTGATCAGCGTTTGGGGCGCGGATTGGCTACTTGGCACGGCTGAAAGCGTGTCGCTCAATATGTAGGTCACGAATCCGGTGGTCGTCTTCGCAAACTTGGCAGTTGTGTCGCCATTCTCGGACATTGCGAGGCATCACTGTGACTCATTGATATACTGAGTAACGATCAGATCGGTGCCATCGGCGTCAGCGGCATGGGTCTGCGCGTAAACTTTGCCCTAGAAAGTGAGTTGTTGTTGCCACTATTTTGGCTATTGGCTGGGATCCTGAGCACGCTGGCCGCGCTCATCCTGCTGCTGCCGTGGCTGCGAACGATTCCGCGCCTGGGCCCGCTGCCCGCGGTGTCGTGGCCGATGGCCGCGGCCGCTGCGGTCGCACTGGCCGTCCTCGTCGGCTTGTATGAGTGGCTCGGGCGCCCTGATCTGGCCGCCCGGCCGAGCGTAGTCGCCAGCGCCAATTTGCCCGCCGGATCCCTGGGTGCCACCGGCAGCACTGCCGCGGCCAACGGCGGCGCCGAGTCGATGAGCAGTGCGATTGCAAGCCTGGAGGCGCGCCTCGCCAAAGGCAGCGGCACCGCCGATGACTGGGAGTTACTGGCCCAATCCTACCAATTCCTGGGCCGCCCCGCCGACGCCGCCAAGGCCCGCGCCAAACAGATGCCGGCCTTGCCGATGAGTGCGCCGGACGCAACGGTGGCGACCGCGACCGCCGTGTCCGCGTCTGCCGCCCCGACGCTGTCTGCGGAATCGCTCAAACGGCTGGCCGAGGCGAGTGCTGCACGGCGTGACAAGAAATTGGCGGACGCTGCGGCGATTTACTCCCAGCTCGCCGCGAGCGGCCAGATGAACGCAGACAGCTGGGCCGATTACGCGGATACCGCGGCGAGCTTGCAGGGCAGTAAGCTCGCCGGCGAACCGGAAACTTTCATCGCGCGCTCGCTCGCGCTCGATCCGCAACACCCCAAGGCCTTGTGGCTCAAGGCAAGCGCCGACGAAGAGGCGGGCCGGTGGAACGACGCCGTCCTCGTGTGGCAGAAACTCGAGACAGTGCTCGAACCGCGTTCCGCCGATGCGAAGATCGTTGTAGCCAATTTGCAGCACGATCTGAAACTGGCCGCTTCCGCGCCGACGGCGAGCCCTGCGGCCGCGGCTGCGACCATCAGCGGCGAGGTGGCGCTGGCCGATGCGCTCAGCGGCCATGTCGCGAGCGATGCGACGTTGTTCGTTGTCGCCAAATCGGTCGACTCGCCTGGGATTCCGTTGGCGGTGCTGCGCACCGCCGTGGGCACCTGGCCGGTGAAATTTACGCTCGATGATTCGCAGGCCATGCTGCCTGGGCGCAATCTCTCCAGCGCCGGCCGATTCACGATCGAGGCGCGCATCTCCAGGAGCGGCCAGGCGATGCCCGCCAGTGGTGATCTGCAGGGCACGAGCGGCATCATCAATCCGTCTGCTCATGAGCCGCTCAAAATCCTGATCGACCGGGTGGTCAAGTGAACGTCATCGCCGACCCGGTGCCGGCCGGCACGATTGCCGCCACGCCGCCGACCGGGTTGGACAAGAATGTGTCGGTGCAGATGTCTGGCTCGAGCCTGCTGCATCTGCCCGAGCTGCGCAGTGACTGGACGGGTAGGAGCACTGTTTTCGAGCTGATCGGCAGCTACCAGGTGCAGCAACAGCAGCCGCTGGCCGGGCAAAATGCGAGCAGTACGCAAGATGCGCGCCACTTGTACGGTTCCGCCGCGTATCGAGTGCGCTTTTGACGTTGCGTCGGGCCGGATACAGCAGTTGGTATCCGTACATCTGACAGTTGTTCGTGGCGCTGGCCGAGGAGTGCTGGACCGAGGGTACAGTGGCGCGTGCCGCCGCCGCGCGCTATCTTTTGCACTTGCTCGCGCTGCGCGAGCCTCGAGGATGGCGCGGCCGGCATCCTGGTGCTCGGTCGCCCACTTGCGGTTACTGCTGCGGTCAACCGCGAGGTGATCGGCGCGTGGATCCGCATCGTCGACGCTGCGCCGACAGACGTGGCGCGATTTGCCGCGTTCGGCGGTCGCTTTCTGGAGACTGGATCGGGCCGCGCGATGTCGAGCTGGTCATTTGACCCGAGCGCATATCCTTCAATGAATCAAGGAGACTCGTACGATGAGAAAATTACTCGGTGCGTGGCCGACGACGGCCGTGGCAATTACCCTAATGGCCGCCCTGGCTGCGGCGCAGTTGGCCTTGGCGGCCAGCGCTGACAAGCCCAGCGCGGCTCCGGGGCCCAGCGCCGCCGCGCCGACCAGCGAGGACGACAAGACGCTGTACGCCCTGGGCGTACTGATCAGCCGCAATCTTGATTCGTTTCAGCTATCGAGTGCTGAGTTCAAGACCGTGCAGGCCGGTCTCGCCGATGGCTTCAATCATCGCGCCAGCGTCGATGCCGAGGCGTACAACCCGAAGGTGCAGGCATTGCAACGCACGCGCGTGACCATGATCGAGCAGCACCAGAAGGAAGCGGGGCAGGCGTACCTCGACAAGGCCGCAGCACAACCAGGGGCGCAGAAGACCGCCACCGGGATGGTTTTCGTCTCGCTCACCGAAGGCAAGGGAGTCACCCCGGCACGCACCGACCGAGTCCTCGTCAACTACGAGGGTAAGCTCATCGACGGCACGGTGTTTGACAGTTCCGCCAAGCACGGCGGCCAGCCCGTCAGCTTGAGCGTCAGCGGCGTCATCCCATGCTGGACCGAGGCGCTGCAGCTCATGAAGGTGGGAGGCAAGAGCCGCGTCGTCTGCCCGTCGAGCCTGGCGTATGGCGATCGTGGCGCGATGCCGACGATCATGCCGGGGGCCACACTGGAGTTCAACGTTGAGCTGGTGGACATAGCCCCCAAGCCGGCCGTGAGCGCGCCAACGCCTGGCGCCAATGGAGCTCCGGCTCCCGGTGGAACTACCGGGCCCAACTGAGCGCGTCAACCGGCGTTTGCCTCGATGCGCATCGACAGATCGATCGCGGCGATGTTCTTGGTCAGCGAGCCGACGGAGATGTAGTCAACGCCGGTCTCGGCGATGGCGCGCAGGCTCTCGAGCGTGACGCCGCCCGAGGATTCGAGCTGCACCGGCCGCTCGTGCGCGCGGTTCAGTGCCACGGCCGCGCGCATCTGCTCGATGTTGAAATTGTCGAGCATGATGATGTCGGCGCACGCCGCGAGACCCTGTGCCACCTGCTCGAGATTCTCGGCCTCGACTTCGACGCGCACCTGCGCCGAGTGGCTGCGCGCTGCGGCTACGGCCGCTGCGATCGAGCCGGCAGCGGCGATGTGGTTTTCCTTGATGAGCACCATGTCGTACAGGCCGAGGCGGTGATTGGCGCCGCCGCCGCATCGCACCGCGTACTTCTGCGCCGAGCGCAATCCCGGAATGGTCTTGCGGGTATCGAGAATCCGGCACGAGGTGCCCGTGACGCCCTCGACGTAGCGGTGGGTGATGCTCGCCGTAGCCGACAGCAGCTGCAGAAAGTTCAATGCCGTGCGCTCCCCGGTCAGGATCGCGCGCGCCGGGCCGTGCAGGTCGCACAGGATCGTATCGGCCGCGACGCTGGCGCCGTCGTGAAAGCGCCATCTGATTTCTACCGCGGGGTCGAGCTGGCGGAAGGTTTCATTGAACCACGGCGCGCCGCACAACACCGCCGGCTCGCGGCACAGCACGCGAGCGCGCGCCTGGGATCGGGCGCTGATCAGAGCGGCCGTGATGTCGCCCGATCCGATGTCCTCGCGCAGCGCGCGCGCGACCTGATCGGACAGGTCGGAAGGCAGCGTCGAGTTCAGAACGGCAACGGGTGGTTCGCGGCACCCATGCACAGCAGCAGCGGAATCGACAGCACGAAATTCGTGCGCGAGGCCGGCCCGGCGACTTTGCGCGCCTTGGCCTTTTGCTCGTCTGTCGCGGGCACGAGCCCTAAGAGCTTCTTCTGATTCGGCCAGATCAGTAGCCAGACATTGAACAGCATGATGGTACCGAGCCAGCCACCGATGCCAATCACGAGGCCGTAATGATCCTGTCCGAGACGGCCGAAGCTCACGGCGTTGCCAAAGTTGTTCGCGCGAACCAGGTACCAGACCCCCGTGAGCCAGGTGGCCACCGCCGCCCAGCGGAACCACAGCAGTGCCCGCGGGGCGATGTATTTCGTCACACCGGCGCCGCCGGGGCCGCCCTTGTCGGCCGCAGCGGCCGCCAGGCCGGGGGTCTGGACGACATTAAAGTAGTAGAGCAGACCGATCCACATGACCCCGGAAAGAATATGAATCCAGACCACCAGACCCAGTTCGGCAAAAGCCGTGGGTTGAATCGCGACAGCGACGATCAGAGCGAGAATGAAGCCAGTAATCAGCGCGCCACGCACTGTATTCAGGGGGTTCATGTCAGTCCTCGCATAAGTTGTTGTTCTGTTTGATTGCGCAATCGAAAGCGCTTGGAAGAATAGGCCAGCGCCCCCCATAATTCAACGCACACGCTACTAGATCAGGTGAAAGCAATGGACGTCAACGATCGGATCCGCAAAGAACTGAGCACCGCGCCGGTGGTGCTGTTCATGAAAGGCACGCCGGAATTCCCGCAATGCGGTTTTTCCGCCCAGACCGCTTCGGCTTTGCGCCACCTCGGCGCGCAGTTTCATCACGTAAATATCTTCGAAGAGCCCGAACTGCGCGAGGCACTCAAGCGCTTTTCGAATTGGCCGACCTATCCACAGCTGTACATCAACGGTGAGCTGGTCGGCGGCTGCGACATCGCGCTGGAGATGTACCGCAACGGCGAACTCAAGCAGCTGCTCGAGACGGCCGGGGTGGTCGCCACCTAGCCCTCTTCGGGCTCCGCCGGCACGAGCGCCAGCGTCGCCCAGCCCAGCTCGCGCGCGCGCGTCTCGGCGCGCGCATAGCTGTCCGCGAGTTCGTTGCAGATCAGGCAGAAGAGATCCGCCGTGCGTTCGGCGTCGTAGCTGGCGGAATGTGCGGAGGCCTTGTCCCACGCAAGGCCCGCCACGGCGGTCGCCTTGGCTAATACGGTCTGACCCAGGGCGGCACCCGCCAGCGATACGGTGTCGAAGCTCGAGAACGGGTGGAACGGGTTGCGCTTCAGGCCGGTGCGAACGACGGCGGCATTCAGGAATGCGAGGTCGAAGGAGGCATTGTGCCCGACCAGCACTGCGCGCCGGCAGCCATGTGTGCGAATCGCGGCCCGAATGACGCGAAAAATACGCTGCAGGGCGTCGCTCTCATCGATCGCGGGGCGCAGCGGATGCCACGGATCGATCTTGTTGACCTGCAGGGAGGCCGGATCAAGGCGCGAGTTCTCGAACGGCCGCACGTGGTACGAATGCGTTTCACCGCGATATAGGCGGCCGTTGGGATCGATCTCGATCAGCACCGCGGCGATTTGCAGCAGCGCGTCGGTGCCGGGCTGGAAGCCTCCAGTCTCAACATCGACGACCACGGGCAGAAAGCCGCGGAAGCGCCTCGCCATCAATGGCACCGTCGTCAATGGCACCATGGCCGCCGGCGCCGCAGTTTCGGGCGGCGCAGCGTCGGGCGACGGAGCGTCGGGCGGGGCCTCGCTCATGGGGCACTCTTCAGGCGCCAGCCGACGCTCTCGCCGGCGCGCAGCGGCACCAGCTCCGCGTCGCCGAAGGCATAGCTCGCGGGCACGGTCCAGGGCTCCTTGATCAGGGTGATCGACTCCTGATTGCGCCCCAGGCGGTAGAAATCGGCGCCGAATTCGGCGGCGAAGCCCTGCAGCCGCGGCAGGATGCCCTCGGTTTCGAAAATCTCTGCATACAGCTCGATCGCGGCGTGCGCGGAGAAAATACCGGCGCAGCCGCAGGCGCTCTCCTTCGCATGGCGCGCATGCGGGGCGCTGTCAGTGCCGAGGAAAAAGCGTGGATCGCCATCGGCGAGCGCCTCGAGCAGGCTCAAGCGATCGGGTTCGGTCTTGAGCAATGGCAGGCAGTAATAGTGCGGGCGGATGCCGCCGACAAACAGCGCATTGCGATTGAGCAGCAGATGCTGCGGTGTGACGGTCGCCGCCACGCCGGCGCGGGCGCTGCGCACGAACTGCACGGCCTCGCGCGTTGTGACGTGCTCGAACACGACCCGCAGCCGCGGCCAGCGCTCGCACAGCGGCGCGAGCACGCGCTCGATGAAGCGGGCTTCGCGGTCGAACACATCGACGCCGGGGTCGGTGACCTCGCCGTGTACCTGCAGCGGTAAATCCAGCGCGCTCATGGCCTCCAGAGCAGGCTCCAGCCGTGCGAGATCGGTGACCCCGGAGTCGGAGTGCGTGGTCGCGCCCGCGGGGTAGAGCTTGCAGCCGAAGATCGCGCCGGACTCGCTGGCGCGCTCGATTTCCGCGGCACTAGTCCGATCGGTCAGATATAGAGTCATCAGTGGCGCAAAATTCGCGCCCGGCGCGAGTGCAGCGCGAATGCGATCACGGTAGGCCAATACCAGCGCCGTGGTGGTCAGCGGTGGCACGAGATTGGGCATGACGATGGCGCGCGCAAAGCGCGCCGCCGTGAAATTCAGCACCGCAGCGAGCGCTGCGCCATCGCGCAGATGCAGGTGAGCATCGTCGGGCCGGCGCAGTGTGAGCTCGCCGCTCATCTCGCGTGCAGCTTCTGCGACAGCAGCAGCTCGCGCATGAGCCGACCCGCAAAACTCAGACGCTCGAAGCTGCTCGCTTTGGGTTTGATGTAGCCGAGCAGAGCCTGGGTCTGGCGCGAATTACCGAGTGTCGTGGCGTGCCGGGTGCAATCGGGTGGCGTCGCTGCGGATGGCGCCCGTGGCCGCCGCTTGTGCTTGACCATGCTATGAAGCAACACGGACGTTGCGACCCACCAGTGAATTGCGTAACGAAGTGGAGCAAGAACGCCTGTGAAGAGGGATAATCCGCTCATGCCACTCTCGTTCACGCGCACTCTTCGTTTGAAGGTTCATTCGGAAGCCTATGCGTGGCTTAATGCCGCCGCGGTTGAAGTAAACCGGGTTTTCAACTATTGCAATGGGACGAGCCACGCCGCCGCCACGCGCACCGATACGAATCGCAAGTGGCTGTCTGGCTTTGACCTATGCTACCTGAGCGCCGGTGCCACGGAGTTCTTTGACAAGATCGGTGCCGAGACGATTCAGTCGATCTGCACACACTACGCGCGGCGGCATGAGCACCGGTTGAAATCTTGGATCATGTCGGCCGCTCACAGCGGGGAGCAATGCGACGCATCCTAACACAGCGTCGCCGGAAGGCCTGTGCGGCGCAGGCGGCCGAAATCGGAAAGCACTAGAATCGCGACATGAATGACGTGACCACCCCCGCGGATCTGGATCCCGTTGAAACACGCGAATGGCTGGCGTCGATCGAATCGGTGCTGCGCACCGAAGGACCGCAGCGCGCCCACTACCTGCTCGAGCGGCTGATCGACCACACGCGCCGTTCTGGGGCCTATCTGCCGTTCCGGCCCAATACTGCCTATGTCAATACGATTGCGGTGACGGCGCAGCCCGAATATCCGGGCGACCGGGCGCTCGAGCGACGCATCGAAGCGTACATACGCTGGAACGCCATGGCGATGGTGGTGCAGGCGAACCGCAAATCGAGCGAGTACGGCGGGCATATCTCGAGCTACGCCTCCTCAGCGACGCTGTACGAAGTCGGCTTCAACCATTTCTGGCGCGCCCCGGGTCCCGCGCATCCGGGGGATTTGGTTTACATGCAGGGGCACTCCTCACCGGGCATCTACGGGCGCGCCTATCTCGAGGGCCGCCTGAGCGAGGAGCAGTTGAGCCGCTTTCGCCAGGAAGTCGGCGGCAACGGACTCTCGTCCTATCCGCATCCGTGGCTGATGCCGGACTTCTGGCAATTCCCGACGGTGTCGATGGGTCTGGGACCGATGATGGCGATCTACCAGGCCCGCTTCATCCGCTATCTGGAGAATCGCGGCCTGGTGGCGCCATCGGACCGCAAGGTCTGGGCCTTCTGTGGCGATGGCGAGATGGATGAACCTGAATCGATGGGTGCGCTCACCATGCCGGTGCGCGAGAAGCTCGACAATCTGATCTTCGTCGTCAACTGCAATCTGCAGCGCCTCGACGGTCCGGTGCGCGGCAACGGCAAGATCATCCAGGAGCTCGAGGCGGCGTTTCTCGGCGCCGGCTGGAACGTGATCAAGGTGATCTGGGGCTCGCGCTGGGACCCACTGCTGGCGCGCGACACCGGCGGCAACCTGCAGCGTGTCATGGAAGAATGCGTCGACGGGGAGTATCAAAACTTCAAGGCCAAGGGCGGCGCCTACACACGCGAACACTTTTTCGGCAAGGACCCGGTGTTGAAAGAGATGGTGGCCAACATGTCCGATGAGGACATCTGGTACCTCAATCGCGGCGGTCACGATGCACGCAAGGTATACGCGGCCTATCACGCCGCCGTGCGCTCGCAGGGCCAGCCGACCGTGATCCTGGCCAAGACCGTCAAGGGTTTCGGTCTGGGCAAAAGCGCCGAGGGCCAGATGGTGGCGCACCAGCATAAGAAGCTCGACGACAATGCACTCAAGGAGCTGCGCGATCGCTTCAATATCCCGGTGTCGGACGCGGACATAGCCGGGCTGCCGTTTCGCAAACCTGCGCAGGACAGCCAGGAGATCCGCTATCTGCAGTCGCGGCGCAAGGCCCTCGGCGGCTATCTGCCCGTGCGCAAGCCTTTCGCGCCGGCATTGGTGGTGCCCCCGCTCGAGGCATTCCGCTCGCTGCTGGACGGTACCGGCGAGCGCGAAATCTCGACCACGATGGCCTTCGTGCGCATTCTGACGGTACTGCTCAAGGACAAAAGTATCGGCAAGCACATCGTGCCGATCGTGCCCGATGAAGCCCGCACCTTCGGCATGGAGGGGCTGTTCCGCCAGATCGGCATCTACTCCGCGGTCGGGCAGCTCTATACACCGGTCGATGCCGAAACGCTGATGTCCTATCGCGAGGACAAGAAGGGGCAGATGCTCGAGGAGGGCATCAATGAGGCCGGCTCGACCTGCTCGTGGATCGCGGCGGCGACTTCCTACGCCAACCACGGCATCAGCATGGTGCCGTTCTATATCTACTACTCGATGTTCGGCTTTCAGCGCGTCGGCGACTTCATCTGGGCCGCCGGCGACATGCGCGCGCGCGGCTTCCTGCTCGGTGCGACCGCCGGGCGCACGACGCTGGCCGGCGAGGGACTGCAGCATCAGGACGGGCACAGTCAACTGGTCGCGACTACGGTGCCCAACTGCCGTGCCTACGACCCGGCCTTCGCCTATGAGCTCGCCGTGATCATCCAGGACGGCCTCAAGCGCATGTACTTCGATAACGAGAGCGTGTTTTATTACATCTCGGTCATGAACGAAAACTATGCGCAGCCGGCGCTTCCGCCGGATGCTGCGGCCGGAATTGTCAAAGGCGGATATCTGCTGCGCAGCGGCAGCGAGGGCAAGGTGCGTGCGACGCTGCTCGGCAGCGGCACGATCCTGCGCGAGTGTGTGGCGGCGGCCGAGCTGCTTGAGAAAGAGTTCGGGCTGCCGGCCGACGTGCTCTCGATTACGAGCTTCAGTGAGCTGCGCCGTGAGGCGCTCGAGTGCCAGCGTTGGAACCTGCTGCATCCGGGTGAGGATCCGCGCGTGCCGTACGTGCAAACATTGCTGGCCCAATGCGAGGGACCGATCGTCGCGGCCACCGACTACGTGCGCAATGTGCCGGATCAGATCCGGCCATGGCTGACGCAGCGCTACATCTGCCTCGGCACCGACGGCTTCGGGCGTAGTGATGCACGCGCCGAACTGCGCCGCCATTTCGAAGTCGATCGCAATTTCATCACCTTGGCTGCGCTCAAGGCCTTGGCCGACAGCGATTGCATCGAGCGCCAGACCGTGATCGCGGCTGTGCAGAAACTGGGCATCGATCCGAACAAGGCCGATCCGCTCAACGCCTGAGATTCAAGGAACAGTCTTGGCTTCGAAAGAGATAAGGGTGCCCGATCTGGGCGATTTCAAGGACGTGGCCGTCATCGAGGTGCTGGTCCAGCCCGGGGAGTCGGTGCAGGTCGACACGCCGCTGCTGACGCTCGAGAGCGAGAAGGCGGAGATGGACGTTCCGTCCCCGGACGCCGGCGTGATCGAGACGCTGCATGTGAGCAAGGGCTCGCGCGTTTCCGCCGGCAGCCTGATCGCAACGCTCAAAATCGCCGCCGAGGCCACGCCTGCGACGGTTGCTACGCCTGCGACGGCTGCTACGCCTGCGACGGCTGCCACGCCTGCGACGGCTGCCACGCCTGCGACGGCTGCCACGCCTGCGACTTCCGCCACGCCTGCGGCCGCGCCCGTCTCAGCTCCGGCAGCGCCGGTCGCGGAGGCGGCAGCGCCGAAGGCCGCGGCGCCGAGCGTCGAGGACACGTTGCGGGTCCCGGCTGCGCTGGCCCAGCCGCTGCCCCCTGTCAGCGAAGAAGGCATCGCGCGCGCCCATGCCAGCCCGTCGGTGCGCAAGTTTGCGCGCGAACTCGGCGCCGATCTGCTGCGTATCCAGGGCAGCGGGCAGAAGGGGCGCATCACCGAAGAGGACGTCAAGGGATACGTCAAATCGGCGCTGGCGGGCGCGGCGGACAGCAACGCGGTGGTTGGCAGCTCTGGCGGCGGCAGTGGTGCCGGCCGGGCGTGGCCAACCGTGACGGTGCCGGATTTCGCGCAATTCGGTCCGGTCGAGGTCAAACCGCTCAGTCGCGTGCAGCGCATCTCCGGCCCGCGGCTGCAGGCGAGCTGGGTCAATCTGCCGCATGTCACACAGTTCGATGAAGCCGACATCACGGAGCTCGAAGAGACGCGCAAGGGACTCAAGAGCAGCTCCGACAGCGCCGGGGTGAAGCTCACGCCGCTGGCGTTCATCGTGCGCGCCTGCGTCAAGGCACTGCAGAAATTTCCGATATTCAATAGCTCGCTCGATGCGCGCGGCGAGAACCTGGTTTACAAGAAATATATCCATATTGGCTTTGCGGCCGATACGCCTCAGGGACTGCTGGTGCCGGTAATTCGCGATGCCGATCGCAAGGACATCTACGAGATCGCGCGAGCGCTGGCGGCACTGTCGCAGAAGGCGCGCGGCGGCAAACTCGCCGGCAGCGAGCTGCAAGGCGGCAGCTTTACGATCTCCAGCCTCGGCGGGATCGGCGGCACAGCCTTTACGCCGATCATCAATGCACCTGAAGTGGCGATCCTCGGCGTGTCCCGTTCGACCCTCAAGCCGGTGTACCTCGACGGCAACTTCGTGCCGCGCCTGATGCTACCGCTCTCGCTCTCATACGATCACCGCGTGATCGACGGCGCCAACGGTGCGCGCTTCAGCAGTTTTCTGGTCGCAGCGCTCGCCGACGTCCATGGTCTGCTCGAGGCCGTGCCATGAGCCGGCTCGAGATCGCCTGTCCGGATTTGGGCGACTTCAAGGACATCCCGATCATCGAGGTGCTGGTCAAAGCAGGTGACACAGTCGAGATCGACACGCCGCTGATCACACTCGAGACCGACAAGGCGACGATGGATGTGCCGTCCTCGGCGGCCGGCACCGTGGCGGAATTACTGATCAGCAAGGGTAGCCGCGTCTCCAAAGGCACACCGCTGGTGCGACTGGAGACGGCCGAGCAGCCGAGCGCCGCCACTGCGCCGCCTGCTGCCGCAGCGACGCCACCGGCAACACCTGCGACGCCGGCGCCGGCACCGCCTGCGACGTCGTTACCGCCTGCGACGTCGTTACCGCCTGCGACGTCGTTA
>OBLW0100001532.1_pt1 | contig 19494 bp, 16 predicted proteins | sample 1520161 | NCBI WGS metagenome assembly OBLW01 (sample SAMEA3539309, study PRJEB22396) | soil metagenome | biome: tundra; feature: field; material: soil | place: USA | collected 2010-05 | depth 0.15 m | reverse complement strand
CGCCCAGGGCCACCCGGGCGAACTTGCGGCCCATGGCGCGGGCCACCGACTCACCCAGCGAGGTCTTGCCGACGCCAGGCGGGCCGGCCAGGGCGAGCACCGCGCCGCTGCGGCGGCCGCCGACCAGCGTCAGGCCCTTGTCGGACCGGCGCTTGCGGACGGCCAGGTACTCGATGATGCGGTCTTTGACGTCGTCCAGCCCTGCGTGGTCGGCATCCAGGATCGCGCGAGCGCCCGCGATGTCGTAGGCGTCGTCGGTCCGTGAGTTCCACGGGATCTCCAGGACCGTGTCCAGCCAGGTGCGGATCCACCCGGCCTCCGGTGCGGCATCGGAGGAGCGCTCCAGCTTCTCGGCCTCTTTCAGCGCCGCCTCGGTCACCTTCTCCGGCAGGTCGGCCGCCTCGATGCGGGCCCGGTAGTCCTCTTCCTCCGACCCAGGCTCGCCGCTCAGCTCGGACAGCTCCTTGCGGATCGCGGCGAGCTGCTGGCGGAGCAGGAACTCCCGCTGCTGCTTCTCCATGCCCTCGCGGACGTCGTTCTGGATCGTCTCCGCGACATCCAGCTCGGCGAGCTGATCCCTGGCCCATCCGGTCAGCCGCTCCAGCCGCTGCTCCGGGTCGATCGTCTCCAGCAGCTCCTTGCGCTGCTCGAGGGTCAGGTACTGCGCATAGCCGGCGCTGTCGGCCAGGGCCGACGGGTCGGTGATCCGCTGCAGCACGTCGACGACCTGCCACGCACCGCGCTTCTGCAGGATCGTCGCAGCCAGCCCGCGGTACTCGCGCGCCAGCTCATGGGCCCGCGCACTGGCGGGCGGCTCCTCCTCGACGGTTCCCTCGACCCACAGCGCGGCGCCTGGGCCGATCGTGCCGCTGCCGATCCTTACCCGCGAAAGGCCGCGGATCGCCGCGGCGGGCTCGCCGCTTGGCAGCCGGCCGACCTGCTCGACGGCGCCGAGCGTGCCGACCGAGGAATACTTGCCATTCACCCGCGGCACCAGGAGCACCTGGGGTGTGGCCTGGCCCGTGCCGTTGGCGCCGACGGCGCCGTCCGCACCGGCCGATATCTGCGCCGCCTCGATGGCCGCGCGTGCCTCGGTGCCTGAGGTGTCGACCGGGACCACCATGGTGGGCAGCACCACGGTGTCGTCCAAGGGCAGCACCGGCAGCGAGAGGGTATCGCTCATGAAGGATCACTTCCCCTAAAGCATTACTTGATTACACCGGCTTCAAGCGGAGTGCGACTCCGATTGTTCCCGGATCCGTTCGCCCGCAGCGGACAGCCGTCAGGCCCTTCCTGGCCAGGCTTTCCGTGTCCTGGTCCACGGCGTGGGCGCGCCGTGCGGCTGGGTATTGCGAGGGGTATAGACGCAGAGTATACCCTGAGTGTATTCTCGCGCCATGAGTGTTCCCCTTACCCTCCTTGGCCTGCTCGAACGGGAGCCGAGCCACGGTTATGACCTGAAACGCGACTATGACGCCTACTTCGGCCGGGGCAAGCCACTGCCGTTCGGCCAGGTCTATGCCACTCTCGCGCGGCTGTCCCGCGACGGGAAGGTGCTGGCCGGTGAGACCGAGCCAGGCTCAGGGCCCGACCGCAAGCGCTACGCCATCACCGACCTGGGGGTGAGCGAGGTCGAGGCGTGGCTCACCGAGCCGGTCGAAGCCGAGCCGCACCTGCAGACTGTGCTGTTCGTCAAGGTCACGCTGTCGCTGATGCTGGGCCGCAACGCCGGGAGTTACCTCGACATCCAGCGTGGCGCGCACCTGCAGCGGATGCGGGAGCTCACCGAGCTCAAGCAGGCCGGCACCCTGGTCGATGCGCTCCTCGCCGATCATGGCCTGTTCCATCTGGAAGCCGATCTGCGGTGGATGGACATGACCGCCGCCCGGCTGTCCGCCCTCGCGAAGGTGGTGCACCCGTGAACGCCAGCCTTCCCGCCCTTCCGGCCGAGCCCGGTCCCCGGGGCGGCCTGATCGAGGCATGCGACGTCGTCTTGTCGTTCGGCCAGACGCCCGCGCTCCGGGGCGCCAGCGTGTCGGTGGCGGCCGGCCAGATCCTGGCCGTGATGGGCCCGAGCGGATCGGGCAAGTCGACGCTGCTGCACTGCCTGGCCGGAATACTGATACCCGGCTCGGGGGAGATCTGGTTCGGCGGCCGCCGGGTCGACACCCTGGGCGAGACGCAACGCAGTGCCCTGCGCCGGGACCGGTTCGGGTTCGTGTTCCAGTTCGGTCAGCTCGTGCCCGAGCTGACCGCCGAGGAGAACGTCGCCCTGCCGCTGCTGTTCGGCGGTCTGCGGCGGGCAGCGGCGCTGGCCGAAGCCCGGGCCTGGTTCGGGCGGCTCGGCCTCGACGGGCTGGAGCAGCGCAGGTCCGGGGAGCTGTCCGGCGGGGAAGCCCAGCGCGTCGCGCTGGCCCGCGGCCTGGTCGCCCGGCCCGAGGTGCTGTTCGCCGACGAGCCGACCGGGTCGCTGGACTCACTGACCGGCGAGCACGTCATGAAGCTGCTGACCGCCGCCGCCCGCGAGCAGGGCACCACCGTCATCCTGGTCACCCACGAGCCCCGGGTGGCCGCCTACGCCGACCGCGAGGTCGTTGTCCGCGACGGCAAGGTGACGACGCTGTCGCCGGAACGGGTCACCTCATGATCCGCTTCGGCCTTCGGCTCACCCTGCGCGGCGGCCGGGAGGCCGGCATGCGGATGGCGCTCACCGCGGCGGCTGTCGCGCTGGGCGCCGGCCTGCTGCTGAGCACCCTGGCGGGCATCAACGCCGTCAATACGCAGAATGCCAGGTACGCCTGGCTCAACACAGGTGTCGCCTCGATAGCGCCGGCCCGGCCCGCGAGCACGTCCGCGAGCGCCCGGGCGCCGGCGCCGGACCCACTGTGGTGGCTGCTGCGGGCCGATTACTTCGGCACCCAGCTCATCGGCCGGGTGGATGTCGCCGCCACCGGGCCCAGCTCCCCGGTCCTGCCGGGCATCCCGCACCTGCCCGGCCCGGGGCAGTATTACGCCTCCCCGGCCCTCAGCCAGCTGCTGCGCTCGACCCCGGCCGCGCAGCTCGGGGACAGATTCCCGGGACGCCAGATCGGCACGATCGGCGCGTCGGCGCTGCCCGCCCCGAACTCGCTGCTCATCATCACCGGCCACACCGCCAGCCAGCTCTCCCGCGTTCCTGGCGCCACCCAGGCCAGCAGCGTCCAGGGCACCGCACCCAACGCCTGTGACGGCCGGACCTGCCTGGTCCGCGTCGGCATCAACGCGAACGGCATCGACCTGATCTTTTCCGTTGTGGCGCTGGCGCTGCTCTTCCCGGTGCTCATCTTCATCGCCGCGGCCACCCGGCTGGCCGCGGCCCGCCGGGAGCAGCGCTTCGCCGCGATGCGCCTGGCCGGCGCGGCGCCCCGGCAGGTCTCGGTCATCTCCGCCGTCGAGTCGACGGCGGCCACGATCACCGGTGTGGCCGCCGGCTTCGGCCTGTTCTTCCTGTTCCGCCCGGCCGTCGCGGCGATCCCGTTCACCGGCACGCCGTTCTTCCCCGGGGACCTGTCGCTCAGCGTGCCCGACATCCTGATCGTCGCGGTCGGCGTCCCGGCCGCGGCCGCGGTCGCGGCCCGGCTCGCGCTGCGGCGGGTGCACATCTCCCCGCTCGGGGTCAGCCGCCGCGTCACTCCGGCCCCGCCCCGTGCCTACCGGACGATCCCGCTGCTCGCGGGCATCATCGAGCTCGCCTGCTTCGTCGCCATCGGCCGCCCCGGGGGCACGTCCGGCCAGATCGCCGCGTACCTGCCCGGGTTCCTCCTGATCATGGCCGGGCTGATCATCGCCGGTCCCTGGCTGACCATGGCCGGCTCCCGGGTGATGGCCCGGCGCACCAGCCGGCCCGCCACGCTCATCGCCGCGCGGCGGCTCTCCGACAGCCCCCGGGCCGGCTTCCGCGCCATCAGCGGGCTCATCCTCGCCCTGTTCATCACCAGCGTGGCCGTCGGGGTGATCACCACGACGGACGCCCACCGCGGCTTCTCCAGCGTCGGCCCGGTGGCCAGCGCCACCCTGACCGACTGGTTCACTGACCCGGACTCCGCTGGGCGAACCGCGACAGTGCCGCCGGTCCCGGCCGCGGTGCTGGCGAAATGGCGCTCCATCCCAGGGGTCCAGGGCGTCTCGCTGATCCACGCGAACCCTCTCGGCATCACCATTCCCGACGCGAAGCTGGGCCTCCCGTCAGGCTGGGGCCCGGTACCCGGGGGCCTGGTCTCGTGCGCCCAGCTGTCCCGCATGCCCGCGCTGGGCCGCTGCCCGGCCGGGGCGGCCGCGGCGGTGGTCCCGACGCAGCTCGCCCTCGCCTTCAGCTCGTCCCAGGCCGCGGCGGTCTGGCCCGCGGCGGCCATCTCGGCCCAGCGCCTGCAGCATCTCCCGGTCCTGTCCATCACCGTGGGCACGGACGGATCGGCGTCGGCGATCGAGGGGGTGCGAACCGCCCTGGAGGCCGCCTACCCGGGCAAGAATCTTCCGCCCACCACCATCGGTGAGATCAGGGCCGGGCTCAACTCGACCCTCGCCGGGGAGCAGCAGCTGGCCAACGTGGTCATCCTGACCAGCCTGCCCATAGCCGGCTGCACCCTGGCGGTGAGCATCGTGGCGGGCCTGAACGACCGCAAGCGCCCGTTCAGCCTGCTGCGGCTCACCGGCGCCCCGCTCGGCACGCTGCGCCGGGTCGTCGCCCTGGAAAGCGCGGTCCCGCTCCTGATCGTGGCCGTGGTCTCGATCGGGGCCGGGTTCCTGGCCGCCCAGCTGTTCCTCACCTCGCAGCTGCACTACTCGCTCCGGCCGCCAGGAGCCGGGTATTACCTCATCGTCCTGGCCGGGCTCGCCGCCTCCCTCGGGATCGTCGCCTCCACCCTGCCCCTGCTCAACCGGCTCACCGGGCCCGACACCGCCCGGAACGAGTGAGAAAACGAAGAGTGGTTAAGACAAGGGTTATCCACAGGTTAGTTCGAGAAGTCCTGGGTCATCCAGACCGTGCCGGCGCTGCTCCGGTACACGGCAATCCCGGTGTGGTGGAAGGCGGTGCTCAGGATGTTCAGCCGGTGGCCGTCGTCCGGCGGCTTCTCGGCCAGCATGTCCTGGGTCAGGGTCACCGCCATCTGGGCGATGGCCGCGGTGGTACTAGACACCGGGCCGCCTTCGCCGATGTTCTCGCCCGCTGATGTCCAGGTCACCCCGGCGGCGGTCTCGCGCGCGCCGAGCGCAGCCTCACCGGCGCACTGGTGGGAGAGCCCGCACCCGCTGGCCATCACGGTGTTGTGCCGGGTCGCGCTGAGGTCCAGGCCGCTGCTGATCGTGTAGGCCGGCAGGCCCGCCTCGGCGCGCGCCTGGTTGATGACCGCGAGGACCTGACCGGCGGGGACGCCCTGCTGGCTGCCCGCTGGCCCAGCAGGTGGCTCGGCCGGCGTCGGCGCTGCCGCACGGGAGGGCGCCGGAGCGGCCGACGTGGCCCGGGTGGCCGAGGGGGAGGCACTGGGCCGGGCGCTGGCCGTGGGCGAGGCGGGCGAGCCCATCGAGGTGGCCACCAGTGGCTGCGCGCACGGGACGGAACCCGCCATGGCCGTCGACGCGCACTGGCTCGCGGCCGGGTCAGCGCCCGCCGAAGTCGTGGTCTGTGCCGTCTGCGGTCCGAGCGCCTCGACCAGGAAGAAAGCCACGATCACCAGGACGGGCAGGCTCGCCATCCCGGCCAGCCACGCCGCGCGGCGGTTGCCGCCGCGCCGCACCCCGGCGTGGCGCCTTGATTCCCGGGCTGGCATCCCGCCACCTCACGACGGCGCCGCAGGACACCCATAGTCCCGCGAATACACCTATCGGGCGATCATCCTAGCCACGTCCCGCGGTGCGGGCAGGTGATGAGCAGATCCCGATCATGGGTGGCCCGGACCGGCCGGGCCGGCCGCGGCTGGCGGCATGATCGCGGCGATCACGCCGGGAGATCCCGGGGACGAGCCCGCGCAGGCATCCAGGTAGCGGAGAATGGTCCTGGGCGGACGCTTGTGGCATGTGATCCGCAAGCATCGCAGGTTAGGGAGGCGCATGAGCATCCTGGGTACCCGGGTGGCGCGGACCGAGGACCCGCGGCTGCTGACCGCTGGCGGCACCTACGTCGACGATCTGCGGCTCCCCGAACCGGCGGGCGCGGTGCGGGGCACCTTCGTCCGCAGCCCGGTCGCGCACGCGCTGATCACCGGCATCGATGTCGCGGCGGCCGCCGCGGCGCCGGGAGTGGTTGCCGTGCTGACCGCCGCCGACGCCGACGACCTGCCCCCGGGCAGCAGCGAGCCGATGACCGAGCCGTTGCTGTCCAGCGACCGGGTGCGTGCCGTCGGCGGGCCGGTGGCGATCGGCGTCCGGCACATCGAGATGCCAACCACCCCCGAGCGCGTCTGGGTGGCGATCAACGAAGCGAGGGCAGGCCAATGAGGATGACCCAGTCAGTGGAGCTAGCACAGTGAAGGTGACAGTCACGGTCAACGGTGAGCCGGTCACGGCGGACGTGGAAGACCGCATGCTGCTCGTGCACTATGTGCGCGACGTGGCCGGACTGACCGCGACCAACATCGGCTGCGATACCACATCCTGCGGCTCTTGCACTGTTCTGCTCGATGGGGAGTCGGTGAAGTCGTGCACGATTCTCGCTGCCCAAGCCGACGGCAGCGAGGTGGTGACGGTCGAAGGTCTGGCTGGCGCCGACGGTGAGCTGCATCCCATGCAGAGCGCGTTCCGGGCCGAGCACGGGCTGCAATGCGGGTTCTGCACGCCGGGCATGGTGATGGCGGCCGTGTCCCTGCTGCGCGAGAACCCGGCGCCCACCGAGGAACAGGTCAGGTGCGGCCTGGAGGGCAACCTGTGCCGGTGCACCGGCTACCACAACATCGTCCGGGCCGTGCTCGCCGCGGCCGGGGCGGGCCCCGTCGATTCTGGCCCCGTCGAGCCTGGCCCCGTAGAGTCTGGCCCCGTAGAGTCTGGCCCCGTCGAGGCTGGCACTGGGGTGGCGCGGTGATCCCCGCGACCTTCAGCTACCGCCGGGCAACGTCCGTCGATGAGGCGCTGGGACTCGCCGACGAGTTCGGAGAGGACGCCAAGTTCCTGGCCGGCGGGCACTCCCTGCTCCCGCTGATGAAGCTGCGGCTGGCCGTGCCGGAAGTCCTCATCGACGTCGGCCGGCTGCGCGATCTGTCCTATATCAGGGACGCGGGCGGCCATATCGCGATCGGGGCGCTGACCCGCCACCACGACATCGAGCACTCCGCGCTCGCCGCGCGTGAGCTGCCGTTGCTCGCCTGCGCCGCCGGCCACGTCGGCGACCCGCAGGTCCGGCACCGTGGCACCATCGGCGGGTCACTGGCCCACGCTGATCCCGCCTCTGACCTGCCCGCGGCCGTGCTCGCCCTGGATGCCACCCTGATCGCCACGGGCCTGTCGGGGGCGCGCGAGATCGCGGCCGGGGATTTCTTCCTCGGCCTATTCGAGACCGGGCTTGCGCCCGGCGAACTGCTCACTGAGATCCGGGTGCCCAAGCCTGCCGCGGCCGGCTGGTCATTCCAGAAGTTCACCAAGCGGGCCATCGACTGGGCCATCGTCGGGGTCGCGGTGCAGGGTGACTCGGTCGGCCTGGTCAGCATGGCGTCCACCCCGGTGCGAGCCGTCGCGGTCGAGCAGGCGCTGGCCGCCGGCGCGCCGGTGGCCGAAGCCGCTTCGCACGCGGCCGACGGGACGAGCCCGCCCGCCGACATCAACGCGAGCCGTGCCTACCGGGAGCACCTGGCCCGGGTGCTCGTCGGCCGCGCCCTGGCCGAATCACGCGCGCGGTCCTAACGCGCGGGAACCGGGACGGCGGCCGCGTCGGGCTGCTGGACGTCTTCCGTTCGCAGCGCGCTCCAGCCCGGCATTGAGCACCATATCCAGCCCTGGAACGTTCGTGGCCATCAGCTTCAACTCAGCACACGTCCTTCCTCCAGCAAGGTGCTCGCGACCGCGATAAGCCGGTCACGCAGGTACGGCTTGGGGACGACCGCGTTCGCGGCCCCCGCGAGCTGGGGGTCACCGGTCACCGCCAGGATCGGGATGTGGGCCGTGGCGGGGTCGCCACGCAGGCACCGGATGAACTCGGCGCCCCCCATGACGGGCATCATCATGTCGGTCACCACCAGATCCGGGGACAGCTCGCGCACGGCCTTCAACGCGGCGGCGCCATCGGCGGCATCGGTCACTTCATGCCCGGCCATCTCGAAGATCCGCCGGAGCAGGAACCGCTGGTCTGGTTCGTCATCGACGACCAAAATCCTGGCCACTCATGACCGCCCTTCCATGACCAAGCTACGTAGCGTGACGTATTATACTTACAGTTACGGATTGACTACGGGCCGAGCCTCAGTCATCACGCGTGGTGGACGGCGGCCAGCAGGGCGGCGTAGGAGCGGACCAGGGCGGCGTGTTCCTGGGGGAGCAGCGGGCTGTCCGGGTGGCAGCCCTCGGCGACCCACTGATCGGAGATCTCCATCGCGCGGGCGCGGTGCGCAGCAGCCGGGCGGACCGCGGACTCCGGTTCCCGGTACAGGAAGGCATACAGCCTGGTCACCGCGTCCACCAGCTCATCGCTGCTGTTCCCGGCCCCCGTTTCTCCGGCTCCGGATCCGGCTTCCTCGGAGCCGGCTCCAGGTTCCCCGGCTCCGGCTCCGGCTCCGGGTTCGCCGGCCCGGCCGGGTGCTGCCCCCCGCTGCATCTCCCGGTGGGCACGCCACCAGTCGACCTCCAGGCGGGCCGCCTCGGCCGGATCCTGCGGTTCGCCGTAGGTCAGCCGCACCAGGGCGTAGAAGCGCCGCATGCACCTGCGCGCACCGGACGGATCGTTGCCCGACGCCGGCGCCCAGAGCTGGTTGGCCCGTAGCACGAGCCAGGCCCCGTGCAGCGTCCGCCGCCAGTCCAGGCCGAATCCGGCGTGCACCAGCCCTACCGCTGCGGTCAGCACCTGCAGCCACTGCCGCCGGTAGTAGGCGACCCAGGCGCGGTACTCCAGGTCGGCGATGCGGCCAGGGTCGAAAGACCTGAGCCGGCTCGGGCCGTCGGCCGGCCCCGGCGCCGAATTCCCCATCAGCCCTGTCTCCCGTCTGGTGACACCTGCCCTTGGTATGCCCGGGGGCCCGGCCATGAGTATCCCCGGTGCCTGCGCTGCCCCTACAGAGCAGCGTGACCTGAGACCGGGCTGTGAGCCGGGGCCGGGTACTCCGGCGGCATTGCTACGGTCCCTGTCATGAGGTTGCGTCGGTGGGGCTGGAAACGTACCGCGGCGGGGCTCGCGGCCGTCGCGATCGCGATCGCGGGCACGATCGTGATCGTGCTCGCCGTCAGCCGCCCCGCCCCGATCGACGTGCGCAACCTTCGCATCCCGGTGGTGGATGGGCCACGCGGCAACCAGCATGTGGTGCTCGACGCCACCTTCTTCACCCCGCGCCGCAGCGGCAGGATCCCGGCCATCCTGCTCGCCCACGGTTTCAGCGAGACCAAGGACGCGGTCCGTCCCGAAGCCGAGCAACTGGCCCGGGCCGGGTTCGCGGTCCTCACCTGGACCGCCCGCGGGTTCGGCGACTCCACCGGGCAAGTCGGGCTCGATTCCCCGGACTACGAGGTGAAGGACGTCGAGCAGCTTGTCAGCTGGCTGGCTCGCCAGCCCCAGGTGCTCCTCGACCGGCCGGGCGACCCGCGGGTCGGCATCGCCGGCGCGTCGTACGGCGGCGGGATCGCCCTGCTCGCCGCGGCCTATGACCACCGGATCGACGCGATTGTCCCGCAGAGTACCTGGAACAACCTGGCCACCGCGCTGTTCCCGAACGCCGCGGGCGGCGGCCCGGCCGACGGCGTGTTCAAGAAGCAGTGGGCCGGCCTGCTGTTCGCGCAGGGCGCGGCGGGCTTGGGCGACACCGGCCAGGGCAGCGGCGCCAGCGCCGCGGCCGGGACCGGCGCGGCCGGGGCCAGTGTGGCGGCACGGGCCAGTGTGGCGGCACGGGCCAGTGCGGCGGCGGCGCAGGCGGCCAGGTGCGGGCGTTTCATGCCACAGATCTGCGCCATGTACCAGCAGGTGGCCACGGAGGGCCGGGCCACGCGGCAGGCGGTCTCGCTGCTGCTGCGGTCCAGCCCGGCGAGCGTGGCCGGCCGGATTGACGTCCCGACCCTGCTGATCCAGGGCGAGCACGACTCGCTCTTCGGGCTCGACCAGGCCAGCGCGAACTACCAGGCCATCCGGCATAACGGGGCGCCGGTGGACATGGTCTGGTTCAACGGCGGACACGACGGCGGTGATCAGGAAGCGAGCCGGGTGAACGCGCTGACCCTGGCGTGGTTCGAGCGCTGGCTGATGCCCGGCCACGGGAGCACGGGCGGCTCAAGCACGGGCGGCTCAAGCACTGGCCGCTCAAGCACTGGCGGCTCAAGCACGGGCCGCTCAAGCACGGGGCAGCCTGGCTTCGCGGTGAGCCGGGACCGTGGCTACGACCCGTCGAGTGACCAGGAGGTGCTCGGCATCGCCACGGCCGCGAGGTACCCGGGACTCGGCGGGACCACGCATACCGCGGTGCGGCTGACCGGGCCGCCGCAGACGATCGTCAACCCGGCCGGCGGTGCGCCCGCATCGATGTCCGTCCTGCCCGGGCTGGGATCCCTCGGATCCAGCGGCCTCGCTGTTGACATGCCGGGGCAGACCGCGGCCTTCACCTCCGCCCCGCTGGCCGTGCCGCTCCAGATGACCGGCGCGGCCACCGTGGCGGTCCGGGTCGGCGGCTCCCCGGACATCACACTGTTCGCCAAGGTCTACGACGTGGACCAGGCGGGCAATGCCACGCTGCCCGACCAGCTCGCGGCGCCAGTGCGGGTCGTCGGCGCGCAGGCAGGACGCGTCGTCCGGATCCAGCTCCCGGCGGTCGACTACCGGTTCGCCGCCGGGCACCGGCTCCGGCTGGTGCTGACCGCCACTGACTTCGCCTATGCCACCTCACCGGTATCGGCTACCTACCGGGTGGCGCTGGCCAGTACGGGCCTGTCGGTGCCCGCCGACCCCGCGCTGAAAATCGTTGATAGCGGGGTTCCCTGGTGGGCCTGGGTGGCACCGATCGCGGCGCTGCTCGCGGCCGCGGTCATCCTGGCCGGCCGGCGGCGGCGCCTCCCGGATGCCCCCGTTCCTGAGCTGGCTGGCGTGCCCTTGCAGATCAGCGGCCTGACCAAGCGTTACCGTGACGGCCAGCTCGCCGTGGACGATCTCTCGTTCCAGGTGGACAGGGGCCAGATCCTTGGCCTACTCGGGCCCAACGGCGCGGGCAAGACCAGCACGCTGCGCGCTCTGATGGGCCTGATCCGGCCCGACGCCGGGACGATAACGATCTTCGGCCGGAAGGTGCGCCCAGGGGCGCCCGCGCTGTCGCGGCTTGGCTCGTTCGTGGAAGGCCCCGGTTTCCTCCCGCACCTGTCCGGGCGGGCCAATCTGGACCTGTACTGGCGCGCCACCGGCCGCCCGGCCGCCGACTCGCACATGACGGAGGTGCTTGAGATCGCGGGCCTGGGCGCGGCCATCGACCGCCGGGTCGGCGCCTACTCGCGCGGGATGTGCCAGCGGCTGGCCATCGCCCAGGCCATGCTCGGCCTGCCCGACCTGCTGGTCCTCGACGAGCCGATGAACGGCCTCGACCCTCCCCAGATCAGGGAGATGCGAGACGTACTGCTCCGTTACGCCGCCAACGGAAGGACGGTGGTCCTGTCCAGCCACATGCTCGCCGAGGTGGAGCAGACCTGCAGCCATGTGGTGGTCATGCACCTCGGCCGCCGCCTCGCCGCCGGCACGGTGGGCGAGATCATCGGCGACGGCGCCGCGCTGATCGTGGGGACCACCGAGGCCGCACGCGCTGTCACGGTGCTCCGCGATCTGGGCTGCGTCGAATCCGCGGAACCGCACCCGGACGGGATCATCGTCCAGCCCAATGGCGTCGCCGTGTCGGCTGTGGTCGCCGCGCTGGTCGGGGCCGGAGTACCGGTGGACCGGGTGGCCCCGAGCCGCCGTCTCGAGGACGCGTTCCTGGCCCTCATCGCCGAGCCCGCAACGCCCGGGGAGCCCGCGTCGCCCGCATCGCCCGAGGAGGGATCCTGATGGCGGCGAACGCGAACGTGAGCGCCCCTGGCTACAGCCCGGGCCGCACGCTGCCTTTCACCGTGGAGTTCGTCCGGCAGCTCAGGCGGCGCCGGACGATGATCGCATTCGGTCTGCTGCTCGTGCTTCCCTGGATCCTGGTGGGTGCCTTCGAGGTGAGCGGCCCGTCGTCAGCGGGAAATGGCACACCTGGGCTGGTCGCGGTGGCCACCCAAGGCGGGCTCAACTTCGCAGCGTTCAGCCTCTTCGTTTCTGCGGGTTTCCTGCTCGTGGTCGCGGTCGCGTTGTTCTGCGGGGACACCGTGGCGAGCGAAGCCAGCTGGTCGTCGCTGCGGTATCTGCTGGCCGCGCCGGTTCCGCGGGCCCGGTTGCTGAGGCAGAAGCTGGCCGTGGCGCTCACCTACTCGACCGTGGCGGTCGCCAGCCTGCCAGTCATGGCGCTGCTGGCGGGCACCGTGGCATTCGGCTGGCACCCGCTCCGGCTGCCCGCCACGGGCGTAGCGCTGCCGACCGCGGCGGCGCTCGGCCGGCTGGCGGTCGCGGCGGGATATGTCCTTGTCACTGAGCTGGTCGTGGCGGGCCTGGCCTTCCTGCTCTCGGTGTCCACCGACTCGCCGCTCGGTGCGGTCGGCGGCGCCGTGGGGCTGGTGATCATCAGCAACATCCTGGATGACGTGACGGCGCTCGGCTCCTGGCGGGAGATCCTGCCGACCCACTGGCAATTCGCGTGGCTTGATGCGATGCAGTCGCAGATCACGTGGGCCGGCATGATCGAGGGGACCTCGGTATCGGTCTGCTACGCGGTGCTCCTGCTCGCCCTGGCCTTCCGGCGGTTCCGCACGAAGGACATCGTTTCCTGAATTTCCGGCGGCTGCGCATAAGGACGTCGTTTCCGACCTGCCAGGTTCCGGCTGTTCCTGACCGTATCCAGGCGGTGCGCCCTAAAGTTCGATAACTTAGGGTTATATTACTGCCTCGTAGGGTAATTAACGGGAGATGCCACATAAGCCGATTTTTGTTGTCGTTCCTGCGCTGCTCGCCGCGCTGGCGCTGACCCTGGCCGGCTGCAGCGGGACGAAGCCGGCGGCCGGCCCGCTTCCTTGCGCGCGGCACGGCTCGGCGTTCGCCAGGCCCTGCGTCACGTCATCCGCCTCCGCGCCCCCCTCAGCGGTGAAGCCGATGGGTGTTGCCGAACCTGACCTGATCGCCAGGTCGCCGGCGGCGCAGGCGTCGGAGCTGGCGGCGATGAAGGCTATCGGGATCACCTCGGTCAGGCTGGACGCGGACTGGAGCGTGGTGCAGCACGCCGGCCGGAACTCCTTCAGCTGGACGGCGCTGGACCAGGTCGTCGCGTCGGCCCGCGCCGCGGGGATGACGGTCGACCTGATCATCGACGGCTGTCCCGCGTGGGCCGCGAAGGCTGGCACCAGCGGTGACGCCTCACCCACGCCCGCCTCCCCGGCCGCCTACGCCGCCTACGCCGCCGCGGTCGCCGCCCGGTACGCGCCGCAGGGCGTCACCATGTTCGAGATCTGGAACGAGCCCAACAACGCGGGCTTCTGGTCACCCAAGCCCAGCGCCGCCGCCTACACCGCCGACCTGAAGGCCGCCTACGCCTCGATCAAGCGCGCCGACCCCGCGGCGCTGGTCCTCTCGGCCGGGCTCGCCCCCGAAGTGAACGACGGCACCAACGTCAACGCCGTCACCTTTCTCAAGGACATGTACGCCGACGGCGCCAAGGGCAGCTTCGACGCCGTCGCCTACCACCCCTACAGCTACCCGGCCCTGCCCGACAGCTACCAGTCCTGGTCGGGCTGGTCCCAGATGAGCCAGACCAGCCCCTCCATCCGCAGCGTCATGATCAGCAACGGCGACGCCGCCAAGCAGGTCTGGATCACCGAGGTCGGCGCGCCCTCCAGCGGCCCCGACGGCGTCGGCCAGCAAGGCCAGGCCAGCGACCTCACCCAGGCCATCGCCAACGCGAACGCCACCAGCTGGATCGCCGGCCTCTACCTCTACAGCTGGCAAGACGAGGGCACCGACCCAGCCAACGACGAGAACTGGTTCGGCCTCCTCACCGCCGCAGGCGCCCACAAGGCCGCTTACACCGCCGTCGCCACCGCCCTCGGCCACTGACACTCGCCACTACTCAGCACTAACACCCACCACCTACCACGCCGCCGCCCACCACGCGTCGGCCAGTTACCACGCGCCCCGGCGGTTACGTACCACTGTGCCCGTGTGCAGTGCGGTGCGGCGCAGTTTGATAACTTAGGGTTACATTATGCGTTCATAGGGTAGTTATCTAGGGGATGTCAAGGTCACCGTTTGTCGTCGTCGTACCCGCGCTGCTCGCTGTGCTGGCACTAGGCGTAGCCGCGTGCGGGCTGGGCGGGACGAAGCCTGCGGCCGGCCCGCTTCCTTGCGCGCGGCACGGCTCGGCTTTCGCCAGACCCTGTCTCCCCGCCACTTCAGGATCTCCCTCGGCGTCCGCCACGGGCTCGTCCCCGGCTCCGGGGGGCGTGCCGGTATTCGCGTATTACTACATGTGGATGCAAGGCTCCTACTGGTCGGCCAACAAGCTCAACCATCCGGTCCAGCCGTTTCCCGGCAATTACAACAGTGCTGACCCGGCCGTCATCAACTGGCAGATTGAGCAGGCCAAGGCGGCAGGAATTACCGGCTTCATCGTCAGCTGGAAGGACAACGCGACGTACCGGAGGATCCTGCCGCTCGTCGAGAGCGCGGCCAACCGGGACAACTTCAAGCTGGCCATGGAATACGAGACGCTTGGCAGCAGCAAGAGCAAGCTTCCCGTCGCTGAGGTCTCGGCTGACTTCAGGTATTTCGTGGCGAACTACGCCAGCGATCCGGCGTGGTACCGGGTCAACGGCAAGCCGCTCACCATGATCGACGATTCCAGTTTCTACACGACGTCACAGCTCGCCTCCATTACCGGCCCGGTGCGGCCTGCGCTGACGGTGCTCCAGGATGTGAGCACGGTGGCGCTGTACAACAAATACGCGGCGTACACGGATGGGAACGCCTACTACTGGTCCTCGGAGAACCCGGCGACCAACCCGCACGCGGCATCCGACCTCGCGGCGCTGAGCGCTGCGGTCTATGCCACTCACGGGACCTGGATCGCCCCGTTCGCGCCGGGATACAACTCGACGCTCATCGGCGGCCACGTGGTCGTCGCCAGGAACAACGGAGCAGCCCTCCGGACCGAGTACGCGATCGCGGCGGCGTCCTCACCGGACATCCTGGGGCTGATCAGCTGGAACGAGTGGACCGAGAACACCTACGTGGAGCCTTCGGTCAGCTACGGCTCCACCTACATCAACGTGCTGAACGGCCTGATCACCTCGTCGGGCTGACCGGCCCATGCGGGTGGCCGCCCGGATGCGGGTCGCCGGCTGGCTGGGCATGGCCGGCCGGCGGCGGGTCGCCTGCCCGCAGCGGGGCAACCTCGAACCTCCCTTCATGGGCGAGGACCGGGCGGCGGTCGCCAGCGAGTTCGGGATGGCGTTCCTCCAGGACCTGACGCTGCTCCGCGGTGCGCCGCAGCGCGGTGAGGTATTCCCGGTTCCCCTCGTAGGTCCCGCGCCACGTCTGCGGCATTGCTTCGGGAGGCGGCGGCAGCGAGGCCGAGGCCCGGCCGCCGACCCCGAACCGGGACGGCACCTTCCTGGTCCCGCCACCGCACGACGGACATTCGGGCAGCGGCGCGCTGAAGGACTGGATGATCTCGGAGCTGTGCCCTTCGTCGCACCGCAACTGGTAGATGGCCATGGCTACCAGAGCTCCATGGACCGGGTGAAGATCCCGGCGATGTCGTCCTCGGTGACCGGCTTCGGGCAGGTGGCCAGCAGCCGTTGCTGCTTCATGGTCCCCTCGACCAGTCCGGGCACATCGGCGGCCCCGAAGCCGACGGCGGCGATCCCGTTGGGTATGTCGATGTCCCTCAGTAGGTCGATGAGCACGGAGGGGAGGAATTCCGGGTCCCGGGACGGCCGCACGGCCCCCGGGGCGAGCAGTTCCGCGGCGCGCAGATGCCGCTCGGGGGAGGAGTCGAAGGTGAACCGGAACGCCTCCGGCGCGGTCAGCGCGACCGACATGCCGTGCGGCACCATCGGCTCGGCGGGCGGGTAGTCCTTGGGATGGAAATCACGGACCTGCCCGGCGATCGGGTAGCCGTTGGCGTGCGGGATGTGCACGCCCGCGTTGCCGAAGCCCATCCCGGCGAAGGTCGCCGCGATCGCCATGTCCGCCCGGGCGGCCGCGTCGTCGCCATGGCGGACGGCGGTGCGGAACGAGTTCGCGAGCAGTCCCATCGCCTTCTCCGACCACATGTCCGAGACCGGGTTCGCGCCGCAGTAGGGCACCCGCTGCTCCGGCCGCTTGCGCTCATTGGTGGTGTACCAGCGCGCCGTGTAGCTCTCCAGCGCATGGCAGAGGATGTCCATGCCGGCCGCCGCGGTCACCCCAGCGGGCTGGGTGAGGGTCAGCAGTGGATCGACCACCGCCAGGGTGGGACGCAGCCGGGCGTGGCTGATGCCGGTCTTGACGTGCTGCGAGAGCACGTCAAGCACGCAGACAGTGGTGGACTCCGCGCCCGTGCCGGTGGTGGTCGGCACCGCGATCAGCGGCCTGAGCGCGTTGACCGGCGCGGTTCCCTTGCCGACCGGCAGGTTGATGTAGTCCATCAGCTCGCCGGGGTTGGTCAGCAGCAGGTTGATGGCCTTCGCGGTGTCGATGCTGGACCCGCCGCCGACGGCGACGAACGCGTCCCAGGGGCCGGTTGCCCTCGCGGCCGCGATCGCGTCGTTCAGGCTCTGGTCGGTCGGCTCTACGTGCACGCCGTCGAATACGTGCGCCTCGATGCCGAACTGCGCCATCTGCTGGGCGACCCGCTGCGGGGCGCCGGTGGCGGCCACCCCGGGGTCGGTCACCACGAGGGCACGGCCGACGCCGTACTGGCTCAGGTCGAAGCCGATCTCGTCGGAGGCGCCCGGGCCGAACTTCAGCTGCGGCGCCCCGTAGGTGAAGATGGATTCCGGGTTGGCTGGCAGGCTCATGCTCACGTCGTCCTCCTCAGGCGTAGAAGCCGTCAGGTGCCCGGCGCAGCGACCGCAGTTGCTCGGCGTCGTGACCGAAGATCATCGTGGCGCCGGACTGCTCCGCGATGCCGCGAAGTTTCTCGACGGAGGCATACCAGGCGGACAGGTCGTTGACAATCGCCGCCGGGGTGGCGGGCGGCCCGTAGGAATCCCCCATGTACACAGCGTCGGACGTGAAGATCATCGTGCCGGTCTCGGGCAGGTCGACCTTCATGGCCATGGTGCCCGGGGTATGCCCCGGCGCCTCGATGAGCGTCACCCCGGGCAGGAACTCGGTGTCGCCGGAGACGGTCTCGAAGTCCAGGCCCTCGTAGTCGGCCTTGAGGTGGGCGCCGTTGAAGGCGCCGGAGTAGCCGAAGGCCCACTCCTTCTCCTTGTCGTTCACCACGAGCCGGGGTCCCGCCCCGGCGAACGTCTTGAGGTTGCCCGCGTGGTCGAAATGCAGGTGGGAGAGCACGACAAAGTCGAGCTGGCTGGCGTCCACACCGAGCTGACGCAGCCGCGAATCGAGGTACTCCTCCTCGCTGACCTGGTCGTAGGGAAAGAATTCCTGCAGCCCGGTGGGCACCCAGCGGGTCTCCCAGTCGCGCGGGCAGCTGGTGTCCCACAACATCGTGCCTTCGGGGGTCTCCACCAGCACCGCGTGCGTAGTGCAGGGATACCACTCGACCGGCCGTTCCCGGTCGGCCCGGCTCCGGATACTGCGCCCCGGCTTGAGGAGCAGCCAGGTGAGGTCGCAGCTCATCGAACCGCAGTCGAGCACGTGCAGCTTCGTCGCTACCGCCATGTCCATTCTCCCGGGTCTCGGAACGAGCGTGATCACCTACTTGGCTACCCAGAATGGGCCCGTTACGATCGCCACCCGCCGTCCCGGATGCGGTGACGCGGAGCCGCTGACAAGCTTGCGGGATGAGCGGCCGGTGGGAGTTCTGGATCGACCGGGGCGGCACGTTCACGGATATCGTCGCGCGCCGGCCGGATGGCGGTCTCATCGTCCGCAAGCTGCTGTCTGAGAATCCTGGCCACTACGCCGATCCCGCGGTCGAAGGAATCCGCCGCCTGCTCCAGGTACCCGGCAAAGAGCCCATTCCAGCACAACGGATCGCCGCAGTCCGTCTGGGAACCACCGTGGCCACGAACGCCCTGCTGGAACGCAAGGGCGAGCCGACCGTGCTGGTCATCACGCGTGGCTTCGCGGATGCGATCCAGATCGCCTACCAGGACCGGCCGCGCATCTTCGACCGGCAGATCGTCCGGCCAGAGATGCTGTACTCGCGGGTGATCGAGGCGAGCGAGCGGATCGGCGCGCACGGCGAGGTCATCGTCCCGCTCGATGAGCACGCGGTGGCCGCTGACCTGCGCGCCGCCTACGACGAGGGTTTCCGCTCGGTCGCGGTGGTGTGCATGCACGGCTACCGGTACCCGCGGCACGAGGCCCTGATCGGCCAGATCGCCCGCGGGGCCGGCTTCACCCAGGTGTCGGAGTCGCACGCGACGAGCCCGCTGATGAAACTGGTCTCCCGCGGCGACACCACGCTGGTCGATGCCTACCTCTCGCCCATCCTGCAGCGCTACGTGGATCAGGTGACCGCTGAGCTGAGCGGCGTCCGGCTGCAGTTCATGCAGTCCGGCGGCGGCCTCACTGACGCGCGCCTGTTCCGCGGCAAGGACTCGATCCTGTCCGGCCCGGCGGGTGGCATCGTCGGCATGGCCCGCACCGCCGAGGCAGCCGGTTTCGGCGCCGTGATCGGCTTCGACATGGGCGGCACCTCAACGGACGTCTCGCATTACGCGGGGGAATTCGAGCGGCAGTACGAGACCCTGGTCGCCGGGGTGCGGATGCGTGCGCCGATGCTGAGCATCCATACCGTGGCGGCCGGGGGCGGGTCGATCCTGCACTTCGACGGCAGCAGGTACCGGGTCGGCCCAGACTCGGCCGGGGCGGATCCCGGGCCGGCCGCCTACCGGCGTGGCGGCCCGCTGACCGTGACGGACGCCAACGTCATGCTGGGCCGGATCCAGCCGGAGCACTTCCCCCGGGTGTTCGGCGCCAGCGGGGATCAGCCGCTGGACGCCGGGATCGTCCGGGAGCGCTTCGCCGCTCTGGCCCGGGAGATCGGCGAGGCCGGTGGTGGTGAGGCCGGTGGCGGCGAGGCCCGTGGCGGTGAGGCCGGTGGTGGTGAGGCC
>OBLW0100001528.1_pt1 | contig 19526 bp, 21 predicted proteins | sample 1520161 | NCBI WGS metagenome assembly OBLW01 (sample SAMEA3539309, study PRJEB22396) | soil metagenome | biome: tundra; feature: field; material: soil | place: USA | collected 2010-05 | depth 0.15 m | reverse complement strand
ATTCATCAACAATGACATGCCCGTATTCGGCGACAAAGTCCTTCACTTCGCCTTTCCGTTGCAAGCTCTGAAGCAGGGCTACGTCGATGCATCCGCTGCGGGATACTTTGCCGCCAGCGATCTGCCCGATTGCCTTTGTAGGAAGATCCAAGAACACGGCCAAGCGCTCGCGCCATTGATCCAGCAATTGCCGGCGGTATACCAGAACGAGGGTGCTGACACCACGTTCGGCGATCAGTTTCGATGCCACGACCGTCTTGCCAAAGGCAGTTGGGGCGCAAAGGACGCCCTCGTCGTGACGTAGCGCTTGGCGGACGGCGTCAGCCTGTTCGTCGCGCAGAACGCCTTGAAACTTCACGTCAATCGGCTTGCCGGCACAGCGCTCGTCCCGAACGGATACCCGAACTCCGTACTCTTTCAGAAGACCGGTGACATCATCGAGGCAGCCGCGCGGCAGCGCAACATGCTGCGTAAACTCCTCGGCGCAGGAAATGATTCTCGGCTTATCCCAGGTGGAGAGCCGCATGGCCTGCGTTTTGTAGAAATCCGGATTCTGGAAAGCAGCGACGCGGATGATTCGGTTGAGCATCGCTTCGGGCAGTCCGTCTTTCGAGACAAAATGGAGATTGCTTCGGACAATCTCAACCGACTTCGGGAACGGCCCTTGAATAGGCGTCTCCGTTTTCTTTCTCGATGGAGGCAGAGTCCAGGGCTCCTCTTCGGAATACGCGTCTGAAATCGCCGCACTCACGCCCAGCACTTGACCGCGACGAGCAGCGTCGTTGACGATCCAGTCGACTTGGTCGGCCGGGACACGGCGGACCGATGTCAGCAGTTGCCACTGATCCGGATATGGGCAGAGGCTGTCATCCACAAACACGCTCTTGTCCTCCTGTCGCGGCATCCACTGAAGCGGCAGCGCGATGAGGTTGCCGAATCCACCTTTGGGCAGGGTGTCCTGGTTCGGAAAGAAGCGGTCGTAGGAATCCAATCCGAAATGGTGGCGCTGTTCCATAGTCTGGGTCAGAATCGCGCATCCCGCCTTTCGGGCCATCGCGGCAGGGAGCGGGCGCTCGAAAAAGATCCACACGTGGCCGCCGTTGCCGGAGCGTGATCGCTCCAAATATGCCGACACCCCCAATCGCCTGGACGTGGTCACGAAAGCCAACACGTCTTCGCGCCATGTTGCCTTGTCAAAGTCTGCGGCGAGCAGCCAGCACGTTTCATCCAAGAGAAGCGGATAAATCCCGACGGTCTTCTTGCCAGATAGATGCAGCCGGATGACCTCATCGGTCAGGGGGTAGAGTGTCCGGGTTTGCCGGTCAACCTTGCGGCGGTCTTCTGGTTTGCTGGCGAGCACCGCCTCCCAGTTCTTCAGGCCTGCTGGCCGGTATCCCCATTTGCCGTTCTTCATGCGCCAGCGCTCGGCGTAAACGTCCTCACGCCCTCGGAACAGCGAGCGGAATAACGCGACCTTGGCCGTTTTGTCCGTGGGCGCTGCAATGTCGCCAATCCCGGAGGTGGTCGGCGGACGGGGAATTCCGTCGGAATCGCTGGGGGCGGCCTCAGGGGCCGGACCTGGATGCCCGGCGAGCGCGTCTTTGAGTTGCTCGATTTCGGCGCGAAGGCGCTTGTTCTCTGCCAGCGCTGCGTCCAATGCCGCCTGGGTTTGCTCTTCGCGCGCCATGTCAACTGCTCACCGGTGTTAGGGATGTTCCGGGTTGAGAACTGCGAAGCCTTCCAGCGCCGCGACCTCACAGAGGACCTTGTCGGCGGCCACGAATTGGTCAACCAGTCCCTGGCTTCTCAGCCGGAGCGCAACCGCAATTTGAATGGCGTCGAGCGCGCGAAGCCGCAGATCAAAAGCGTATCGCTCCACCAGCCGTTCGGCCGCAACAAACTCCGGTTCACGGACGGCGGTAACCAGGAACTTCTGAGCCACGATGTCATCCTGGAATTGCCGCACCAACAGGCGGGCGTCCTCCTGGCTGATGAATCGCGTCCGCACCTTGATCGCAAAGACCGACGGGAGTTCAACCACCGTCAGCCGGGAAATTCGGACCTGGGCGCCGGGCGTTTGGACAATCTTGTCAATTTCGGGTGTTCCGACTTCAGGGTGATAAAGCTTGGCAAGCGCGCTTGAGTCGAAGAAATACGCCGCCACGTTCAGCGGTCCTCGCGCTCAGCAATGAAGTCCGCCGCCATCGAGCCTGGAATCTTGGAGAGCCTTCGACGCACCTCTTCCAGGCCAGGAGCCGGCTCAGCGCCAGCGAGCCTCCGCCGAAGGCCTTGGATGAAATCCGCATCAAGTTGGCCAAGACCCGCGCCGATTTCATCTTGAGTGATAGTCACGACGACGCGCTCGTTTTCCGCCAAATCCAGCGGTTGCAAGGGCTTGAGTATGCCATCCTGGTACACGGCATCAACTTGCATGGACATACCACCTATTGTATGCCTTTCGCTGGCAGTCGATCCGCTCGCTTCATCGCCGGGCTGCAGGACACCGCGCACCTGCCGTGACGGCAGAGGGTCGGGGAGCATCCAGGCCCCTATTTGCAAGGGCCGCGCGGCGTTTTCGCTGACGATTGTAGTCGGAATTGTAGTAGCGCCAGCGTCGCAACAGCGCCTGCCATTGGCCGCCAGTGAGTGTAAATGGTTGATTCTATTGGTCGGGGCGGGGCGATTTGAACGCCCGACCCCCTGCGCCCAAGGCGGTTTCCGGTCTTCTTCGAAAATGCCTTGTTTTCAAATACTTACCTTTCAATGAGTTGCAGCCGGCCCGTTGAAGCCTGTTGAGCCCTGTTGAGCCTGGAGGAACTGGGCAGCTACAAAATTATCTACATCAGCGCCAACCCTTTGGTACTGCGTACCGTCATCATGTGAGAATCATCGTGATTGCCGCGGCGACCGCGCCGCCGATGGCACATCCCGTCGAGAGTACAAGCCACGTGTACTTCTTGTTTGCGACTCCTGAGAGCACAAATAGGTGCCCTGCCAACTCCTTTGCGAGCTCATCTTCCGTTCGGCTCTTGAGGCCGTTCCAAAACTCGTCTGCGGAGCGATGTTCGCGAATGGCACCCCAAAAAATGTGGCCACGGCCTGGTGGATTCTGCAATCGTGGAATCACAGAGAGAGCCGCGAAGGCGATTGCGCCGATCAACAGTACCACTGCAACGAGACTGAACACAGTGGACGGGATCCACGACCACAAGGGGACGGTGAGCTGTTTCAACGACCCAATCACCTTTAATCCCCCGAGCAGTGCAACGGAAAATCCAAATATGATGTTCGCCTTACCGTCGGCAAAGCGGATGTAGTCATTCACGTACTTGTGAACGTTCCAAAGGAAACTAGGGAGGTCGCCAATTGCAGCGTCATCCGATCCCGTCTGTCGCGCCTCAGCCTGTATACCGGACGGCTGCGATTCCCCTGTCGACAGCGATGCGTATCCTCTGGGTGAAACCGTACTGTGCGCACGCTTCGTCTTCATAGGAGGAGCCGCTCAGCACCTAACGCGCCGGCAAGACTACACTATTCTGGCCATATCTCATATGCACCATACTCGTAGGGTTTGCCCTTCACCTCAAACGCTATCGAACTCCAGTCAGGGGACCCAACAAGGTGCCAGACCGGTCGGCTGGCTAGAATGGGTGCACGCTTCCGGCGAAGTGCCGGGTCAAATCTGCTGGCTTGCGTCTCGAGCCGCTGAGCAAAGTTGACGTGATCTCCCAAGGGACCATATACCCTACTGCCATCTGCTCCGAAGTAGTCAAGGATGACAGGGCCGCAGTTGATGCCGATCCCCATCTCGAACGATAGGGGTTCATACTCATCCCTTAAGAACACCTGCATTCGTTCGGAGATCAAGAACTTTTCCTTCATCCCGCCAAAGCGGTGGCACATCGCCTTCCCCGCCGCCACCGCAGATGTTACGATTTGCGCCTTATCCAATCCGTACTCGCCAAAAATCGCCAGGATGCCATCACCGGCAATCCGTTGTACGCGTCCCCCATGCTCCTGAATAATTTCGCCCATTGAGCGACAGTATTCGGCCATGAACGCTGTCAACTCAGTCACGCAGCCAAAATTCCGGAGGATCTCAGTAAGCGGTGTGAAATCCCGGATGTCGGCGCAAAGTACGGCAACAAATCGCTGCCCCGGGACTTTGAAACTCGTCAGATAGGTATCTACAGTCGTGCCGTAGTGCGCCTCCAAGAGCCGCGACACAAATACACTAAAGATCTTCGCGGCGAGTGATAACCGCTCTCCGCGAGAGCTGTAAACTTGCTTCGCGTCGAGTGGCCCATTATCCCAAAGCAACAGTGTTCCGAGCCTGCCACATGGAAGCTTCTCAGTCAAGCCAGAAAGGGTCACAACGAAGATGCTATCGGCCTTGCATTCAACCAAGGAGCTTCTGCTCATGGCCGCAACTGCACCACCGCCGGAGCGAGCAGCGTTCAGGATCGTAATGATTCGAGACCAAGATCGCCGTTCCTGTATAACGACAGAACTGGTCGGGCACTCGGAAAGCAGTGCAAGCACGTCTGACTGCAATCCCTTCGCCTTGTGATAATCGTTCTCGGTTGTGCGGACATACTGCGGCAGATCGATGTCGCAGGAGTACACCGTTCCTGACCCCTGGCGCTCTTCAAGAGCACATTTCAGATATCGGCCGACGGCCTTATTAACATACAAGTGGTCCATCTCAAAAACTCCGATGGACCCGTCAGCCCCAGGGACAACGTTACAGAGAATATGCAGCCCGTGTGTCGCACCTGAATACATCATTAACTTACCGACCATTTCAGCAAAAATGTGACGCAGCGCAAGAGGAAGTGGCTCGTCTGGCCGAATCGACAAGAACAGGTTGTTTACGAACTGTAGTGCGTCCAAGAGAATCCAGTGGCCATTCGGCTGCTTCATCGTTCTCTACCCCAAAAGCGCCATCACACGCGAGAGCAACAATTCCAATTCAAAGGGCTTCTCAATCCATTCGTAGCCTACAGACCGTTCTCGAAGCTCCCGAACCTCCGGTGCCAACGATTCGGGCAGAACCGAAATGAAGATCACAGGATAATCTGAACGAATCTGTTCCGCAGCGAGGCGCGTGACGGCACGTATGCCCTCGTTAGCCCCACTCGGGAGTCGAACATCGATCACCCAAATCTTCGCCATGCGGGCGTGCCTGACGACATCGTCCTCGTTCGTCGCCTCAAGAACCGTGAATCCGTGGTCCTCTAGCAGACTGACGATTGGGAACCGATAGCCGTCATCGTCGTCAGCAACCAGAATTGTCGTCGACATCGCGATCCTCACCCAGTGGAATAGTGATCGTAAACGTTGTGCCGATAGCGGATTTGCTTGAGACTTGAATTAGCCAGCCCAGCCCATCCAATATCTGCTTGACCGTGGTGAGGCCCATACCCGTCCCTTGGGGGTGACCAGGCGCCCGACGGCTGAAGCCCGGCTCAAAGATCCGGGGCAAGTCCTCATCCGCAATGCCGCGCCCAGCATCTTGGATAATAAGGAGCGCTGCCGAGTTGCCCCGCTCCAGCGTGACGTCTACAATGCCATTCGGCTTCGAGTACTTTATGGCATTGTGGATGATGTTGTCGATTGCGATTCGCACGCGGGTTTGCGCCGTGATATCGATGCTGATAATGAAGCTGTCGGCCTCCGGGGAGAAGTGCGGTACCAATCGTATGCCGGTGTACAACAGTGGCCCAAACTCTTTAAGACGCTCGCGGACCAGCATAACAAGGGATAGTCGCTGCACATCGTGGCGTGGCACCCAGTCCGTCGGCTTCTGCGCAAAGGCGACGAGGGTCTGGCTTGTCACATTAACGGCCAGAAGAGAACGCTTGATGAACGTTATCGCGCTCTCGATGCGCTCAACACTCTTGGCGGGAAGGGAGACGGCTTTGATCTCCCTTTCTAGGGCGCTTAAATTCATTGGTACCTGACCAATTGGGGAACGAATGAGATGTACGAGGTCCGAGAGAAGGGAAGTTCGCAGCTGTTGGCCAAGGTCTAGGACAAGGACGATCAGGCTTGCCATGATCCCACAGAGGGCGCGGTCGGATTCCGTAAAGAATGCTGCACCAATTCTGTTCTCCACTTTCAAAACGCCAATGACTAATTCCTGCCGGAGTAGGGGTACGGCGTACAGGCATCGAAATGCCGCGTTGCGGTTATGCCAGATGTATTGGTCCCATTGGCCTTGCCATGAAGGATGTGCTTTCAGCTCCTCCCACGAGTTCGCCCAGAAGGGCTTCTTCCGAACAGCGACCCACGCAGTGATGCCTTTGATGTCTCGATCAGGCACGCCCGGATCGGGTACGGAGTATACCTGCTCTGCGCGAGCTGCGGTTGAGAAACCGAAGCCATCAGCGAGCCGAAGGTTACGCCCACTTGGGTCGACTAGCCACAAGGAGCAGATTTCTGCGTGGAGAGTGTTCGCAACGGTTTTTACGATCTCGCTGACTTGTTGCCTGGGATCAAACGGACGCAACAGTGCCGCCACCAAGGTTGCTGGGACTTGGATGAGCCGTTCTTCATGCTTCTCCAAGAGTCCGAAAGCGTGAACGGCAAGGGATATATTCTGAGCCAACGCGCGAACAGCGGCTTTGTCACCAGAAGAAAAGCCCTCGGAAGAGTTGGCCTTATTTTCGAGCTTGAGTACTCCAACCAACTTGTCGCCGAGCATCAGGGGAAACGCGCTGAGCGAATGAAAGTAGCGCTCTGGCTGGCCGGCCCACTGACTCTTGTCCATTTGCCCCTTCCAACAGAATCCGTACTCGACCTTGAGTTGTTCAAATGACGATACGTGCACCTCCCGTTTGGTCTGGGCGACGTAGGCCGTCACGCCCTCAGCGTTCAATCCGTTTGGATCATCGCGAATCGCATATGTGACTTCTTGCGCGAGTGTCTGTGGGGCCTTCGCGGATGCTGCGAGCAGCCGCAACATGGGTGCACCTTTGTCATCAACATAGACGCGCCAGATGGTGCAGACTTCCGCCTCGAATTGATGGGCGCAGGTTTCAACGACGACGCTGCCCAGTTGGTCAAAAGACCGCGCTGCGGAAATTGCTGCCAACAATCGTTCGCCGGCGTCCATTGTTCACGCCTCCCGATCCCAGTACGACCGTCGCGCCGCAGGATGAGCCGCGCTTCCTCGCCTCGTACACGCCGCTCTTCCCAAAGATGCGACTAGGGCAATCCATACATGATTGTATAATTGCGCACGCTTTGCGTCCACTGGGTCGCGGCACCACGGGATGGATTTTGGCCCGGGCAACAGGTATTCTGATGAACGGGCTCTGGCCGCGCGCACGCGCTGGACGCGCCGTCGACGGCGCGCGTCCTGTTTCACGTCCGACATGGAAACCTGTTACGATAGCGGGAACAGCGCGCGGAGACTCGCTGTCTATATCGACCGGCCCCCTGTCCTTCCGCCACTGTGGCGGGAAGACAGAGGCCCGCTCTGGTACTTTTGGCCGCCATCCTGCCGCCAAAGCGCACTGGTCAAGCCTGGAAAGTGCCTCCTGCGCCCCTGCCGCAAAAGCAGGGGGTCGTCATGCTGGAACTGGCCATTGACGGGCCTTCCAGCGACCATGACCGGTTAACTGTAGTCAAAATTGTAGATGTGGCAGCCTTGAAAAGACAGGGGGTCGACCCCACTAGAACGGTTAAGCCATTGAATCTAAAGGGAAATCTCACGGGGGTATTTACCGGAGATCCACTGAGCCCAAGGCAGTTTCCATTCTCCCACAAAAGCGCCTTGTTTTCAAATACTTACGTTTCAATGAGATACGAGCAACCTGTTGAAGCCTGTTGAGCCCCGTTGAAGCCGGAGGCTTTGGGCAGCTACAAAATCATCTACAGCGGCCTTGCGCCGCACGATGTCATCAACGTCGTCCGTGGAAACTTGAACCTATGCGATCAAGGTTATGTCCGCCTTCTCGCGGCTCGCCTCACGTCCTCAACGCTGGTCTTCCCGGTCTCTTTCCTCATTGTGTTGAGCTTCGCGTTCGGCGAGAACTGAGGAATAGGTTCCGGAAGGTTCTTATTGAGTGTATCGCCGCGCTTTTGTTGAATCTCCCCGGCCTTCGGTGCAGTTTTATCGCGGTGACGGTCATCAAGTCCCGGTTCCTTCATGATGTTAACCTCCTAAAACCATTTTACTCCGAATTTGTTTGTGCGCGTTCGCGCGTAAAGCGTCGCCACTTATCGCAGCTTGTATAGGGATGAATTGAGGCCCAGGCACTCCTTCGCGCGCTCTACACCAACAGCGTTGCACACCCACGCCCGACAAACGTCGGGGACACGCATTCTCGCGTGACGCAGTGCCCCATAAACGATTTCGGTGAGCTGCTGCGCGTCGAACGCCGCGACGACCGCTTTGCATGAGAGGAGATCAATCGTGTGCAACACCGCAGCACCCGGAGTTCGGGCCGTGACGATGCGGCGCGCTTTTCGCTCATCAATCACGGGAATAGCGTTTTCGTACGTGGCGGTTGCGATAGTTGCTGCTTCTCCGTCGCCAAGGTCGTCAGGCGGGTTCGCGCCCGTGAGGTCGAGAAAGAGCTCGTATGCGCGGGGGGTCAACCGGCTTCGCGTGATGAGGCCGGGCGCGGCGAGTACCGCGATGGCGTCTTCACCCGGACCTCCATCAAAGGGGTCGAAAATTACTTCCTGGATTGCGCGCTCATCCATTAGAATAGGGCGGCCCAATGCCCGCAAGACCGGTGCAGCTTGTCCAGTGCCGAGCAAGTTCAGCGCGACACTGGCATCCAGGACCAAAATGGCATGGTTGTCACGCAGGCTGGAGGGGCTCTTCACCACCAAACTCCTGTGTACCGAGCGCGTCAAAGATGGCCCGTACCTGGACGCGGTCAAGCCGCAGCAGTCGCGCGACTTGTCCTTCGCTGAGCAGCCCATGCCGGTAGGCTTGGGATGCGAGTAACCAAAGGCGCGGGGGGAACGTGACCTCTGGCTCTTGGGGCTTATCGCCTAGCACTTGACGGACGAGGTCGCCGGAAAAGCCGCGGTCGCGAAGCGAGTCCCACGTGCCATCTGGCAACAACCCCAGTTCCTGGAGCCGGCGGCATAGCGCCTCCTCGGAGACGTTGCATTGATGCGCGAGCACGATGAGGTGTCGTGGGGAAAAGCGCCCAGCGTCACGTTGCAAGTCGTCAAATCGTCGGCGCATGGATGCTGCGGGCATGAGCAGCGCAGCGGCAAAGATCGCGGCGAAACGTTCCTCTCGGGATTGTGGGGGCCGCCCGGCATTGACAATGTCTGGTTGTCGCCTCGCGGAGAGCAAATGCCCAAACTCATGGGCGGCGGTCATGGTGCGTCGCTCGCGCGGGTGCTTTTTGTTGAGCAGCACGCAAGCCCCGATGGCGTCGTCAAAGGCGAAGAGTCCTGAAATATTGCTTGGAAGTGGACGCACAAAAACTCTCACACCGACGTCTGATTCGAGGACACCGACGAGGTCGTTGATTGCGCCAAGGCCTAGTCCCAGCCGTTGGCGCATCTCCAGAGCTGCATCTTCGGCCTGTTCGCGCACATCGCCGGGGGCGAGACGTCGCTCTGGTGGGTAGTTCTGTTGCAACGGTGCGCCAAGCAATCGCTCCAGCTCGACTTCTGCTGCGGCCAAATCGTTCAGCAAAAGCGCCGCCTCATCCGATGCTCCCGCTGCGCCTCCCGGTAAGGCGCGAAAGCGTGGCACGAGGTCAACAACGACGGACGATGATCGCAGTAGTGCATTGACGGAAACGCCATAGATCTCGGCCATCAGCCGGAGTTCTTCCGGTCGGATGCGCCGTTGTCCCTGCTCGATAGCGATTAGCGTGGTCCGCGCCATCTTCAGCGCGTCGGCCGCCTGTTCTTGCGTCAATCCAGCCTTCATTCGAGCAACGCGCAAACGCCTAGCGAGTTCCTTGGGATCGCGATCCTCCAGTGCTCTTAGCATTTTAGTGCCCGCTGCCATCGAAGGAGAAACGATTCGTGGGCGAGTGGTGCCAGGAAACCTTTCCATTCCTTGGCATGCGCGGCCAGTAGCCGCGTCAAGTTGTGACATACGATGGCCTTGGAGATCCCAAGCGCGTCTGCGAGTTCAGCCGTTGCACGAGAGAATCGGTAATGATCATCGCAAACGTACTCTGCAAGGTGCGCAAGTTCCAAGGTACCGCACCAAGCATGGCGAGCGTCGTTCTGGGTCGTTAGTCGGGCACGGGACGGTGCGGCCTGGGCGAGGGTTGGGGCATTGAGGTCCGCCCAGAAGTAGCGATCCTTGGACTCATCAAGACCGGCCGCGTGCAGAGATTGGCGGCGCAACAGGCATGCTGCGCAAACCCCGCATTGAACGCTTCTCCCATCGATGGAGACATGCCGACGCCGTGGGCATGAGCGGGTCATCCACCACTGGTCGTGCAAGCCGAGCTGGTACATCTCGCCCAGGGTCTCGCCTTTGGTTTTCCAAAGCTGCGGATGATCGAACCTAATCGGCGTTACAAGCGCCGCCGAGAGGAAGTTGGCAAGGCGAGCGGTGAATAGGGGGTGCGTTCGAATATCCGCGGCTTCGTTGCCGACGGGCAAAAGCCACGGGCCGAGCGAGCTCTGACCGGATTCCGGGACAATGATGCGGTGGGCACCAACCAAATGCGCGGCAATGCCTGCCATGACACCAAAGACAAAAGCGCGCGAGCGGTAGCTGGTCTCGGGGAAGCGCACGCGTTTGCTTGGGATCGTGAAGGGAATCGTGACGCGGCGGACTCGGGCATCAGGGGCGACGCAGCGATGAGTGCCGGTCGTGACCAGGAGTAAAGCCGTGTCCGGATCATCGTGTTGCGTCAGCCGGGCGACCGCGAGCGAGTCGAGACCGTCGCTAAACGGGATAACGGTGCACTGTTGGCCGCTCAAGGCTAGTGTCGCTTGGGGGTTGACCGGTGTCTGCTTGGTTCGTGGCCGAAACGCAAAGCTCCACTTGTCGCCGGTTAGCGCGTCGAGGGTTTGTGTGAGCGCAGTGACACTCTCGGGTCGTTCCCAGAACGCCCGGTCGTGCACGGGCAGTGTTAGATGCAGCGCTCGGGACCAGGCACTTGCTGCCTTGCGTTGTACTGCGCGGTCGGCAAAAGCGACCACTCCCGCGAGTACCACGAGATCATCGACGCGCGCAGTGAGTTCGCGAACGCAGTACTTACCTAAGACGTCGGGGAGGATCACGATATCTTGGCCGATGATGCACGAGAGGGCAGACGAACGTGCCCGTACAGCATGGTCCGTCGCCATGATGTGGACCGATGGTTCTTGAGTGTCGGCGCGCGAGCTGGTCATTTTGGGTTAGTGAGGTCCTCGTCGACGTCGACATGCCGTCGCTTTGCCGAACACCGCGTGGGTTCATTTCTGAGTAGTGGCTCGACGATGGTGGAAAGGTCGACGCCTCTTATCGCGTCGCGTGCAGCACGAGAGATTGCGCCAGCATCCTCGCCGGCCGTGTGGCAGGTCTGTTCGATCTGGCGTCCCCTGCTCTCTCCTCGCTCTTTGAGTGCCTCCTCGACAGCCCGGCGTGCCAATGGCCGCCCTCGCAGTCCGTCACTTTCGAGCCGCTTGGCGTTTGCGACGATGTCGTTCTCCAGGGGCGAATTCGAACCCTGCATCTCTCGTGACGTTGTTTTCTCGCCAAAAGCGTTGAAACTGGGCAGCAACGATGCGCCGTCGTCCGCGGTCTGAACCAGTTGCCTCACGAACGTCTTTGAAACCTCTCTTTTCACGTCGCGGGCGAGTGCGTTTGTAGCTTGTTCGCGAGCGGTCTCGGCGCGCTCTGCTTCGCGCTCGCAAGCCTTTAAGACACCTTGCCAAGCTCGACCGAGTGGCAGATCTTTATGGAGTCCATCACGCATGATCGAATCTCCTTGCTTCTATTAAGATTCTAAACGTGCCAATGCGACATTGTCAACAGAGAAATCTATAAGGTTCTGACATAGTCAAAATCCTGAATGCCGTTCTGCACCCAAGGACCGTGCTATTACCTCGCGGGCGCGCCCGAACCCCCGCAGAGTCGGCACCTAATGGGAAGTGTTTCTTGTCAGGTGAACAATGTTGGCTGGGCGGAGTTGGGCTTCATGCCGACCTCGACCGGTATAGTGATCTTCGGTCGGTGCAGGGGAAGCCGCAAGCTCGGCACGCCGCTGCGCTGCAACTCAGCGTAGAGGTCGCGAATGGCCCGCTCGCTCTGTCCTTCCATGAAGCGAACGGCAGACAGGCGTGCATAGGCCCGGTCGAGCTCGATGCTCAACCAGCTCCGGCCAAGGCATTCGGCCACGTGCCCGGTGGTGTTCGATCCCGAAAAAATGTCCACGACGATATCGCCGGGCGAAGTTAGAAACCGGATAAAAAAGCGCGGCAGCGCCTCGGGAAACCGCGCCGGATGGCTGTCCTCTCCCAACAGCTTGCACGCTCGCAGGTAGTGCGAGTTGCTGTCGGTGTTGGGGATCTGCAGGAGATTTGAAGGGATTGCCCCTCCATTCTGGCGGCTGAACGATTCGGCGATATCGTGGCCCGAGGGGCGCTCTTTGGGCCGGTAGAACTTCGCCGGGTCCTTCAATAGCGTCTTCATGCGTTCCGAATAGGGCACGAGCACTTGGGTGACGTCGGCTTTGGGGTGATCGGTCTTGGAAAACCACCAAACTGTGTTGACCGCGTCCTTGGCGCGCAGCTTCCGCTTATTCACCCATTCGATTGGTGACGGCAGCTTGGCGGGGTTGTACCAGAAAAACTCCTCGGCCAGACAGTAGCCCAACCGGTCGCAAAAATCGAGCAGGACGCGGAAATTGTAGAGCGAGCGCACCGGGCGTCCGCGGCGGTACGCGCCGCCTAAGTCGAGCACGAAACTGCCGCTGGGCTTGAGCGCGCGATGTGCGGCGGCCCCGAATTGGCCGAGCCATGCCACGTATTCGGACTGGTCCTCGTTGCCGTACGCCTTCTGCCGCAGCAGGGCAAACGGCGGACTGGTGATGATCAGGTCTACTGAGGCTTCCGGCAACGCCGCCAACGCCTGAAGGCTGTCGGCGCAGAGCTGGAGCCCGTGTTCAGTCCGATAAACCTGCCAATCCGCGGGAAAGTTAAACTTCATAGGCCGGGTCAATACCAGGGAACGCGAACCCAGGGCGCAACTCCCAGCGCTTCGCTATCCAGCTTTCCACAAACGTCCACAGCAAGGTGACGGCGTAGTGCAACTCCGGTGCCTGCGTTTGCAGGCTGGCAATAGCAGGGGCAACCTGCTCTCGGGGAAGCTGACCCAGCAGCCACACGCTCCACTGCGCCTGGGGGAGACCCTGCACGTCGGCTACAATTCTAGCAACGACATCGGGAGTGGACGATCCTTGCTGCCGGAGCGCCTCGGCACAACCGGCTGCAATCTCAGAACTCACGCCTTTCAACCCACCGAGCAGCAACGGCAACGCAGGCCCTCCAACTGCAATCATACCTTCCAGCGCCTCCTCCCGAATACTCTGATCCACGTCGGCAAACGCGCGGACCAGGCGGGCGACGGCGTTCTCACCGCCCACGCGGCTCAACCCCCACGCGGCGGCACTCCGCAGGAAATACGGCGCGCGGTGATCGTCGAGGATCTCGGAAAGGAATTCTACTGCGTCGGGCGTGGCGCTTTCCCCGACTGCAATGACCGCTTCCAGGCGGGTCTGGTCGTCGGTGCTGTTCAAATATTCCCCAAAAGACAGCCTCGCGGACTTGCCGCAGACGGAAACCAAGTACGACACGGCCTCCAGGCGAATGTACACGTCTTCCTCAGGGTCGGCTGCGAGTTCAGCGGCAAGGTCGCAAAAACCGTCCTCGTGCCGGACGCGCGCGAGTTTGACGCCGGTGAAGCGCTGAGTCCGCTCGCGCGACACCAGAAGATTGGCGATGTGGTTGGCTGGTAACGCATCCGGGCACGCCTGCGCGGCCCCTGTGATCGGCGTGACTTCCGATGCAATAACCTGATTCTCCAGCACGGGCTGGCCGGGTTGGACGTGGATGCCCAAAGCAGGCGGAATCGCTCTTGTGTGTCGATGCCCATCGCCGTCCCTCGCGACGGTCAACCGCTGGCCTTCGCGCGCCACCACCGTTCCGGTCCGAGCTGAAAAGACCGCGTCCCACGCCACAGCGGTTTCCGAGCCTTCGGTCACGCCCTTCGTCGCCACCTTAGTGAACGGAATGGACCGGAACGTGCGGACTTCGAAGTAGTTGATGCGCGGCTTAGCTTTCCACCTCACCCAGTTGCGCTCGTGCCAGTATGAGGATTCCGACCCCAGCCGGCCACTGCTCCAATCCTTCTCGGCGACGGCCTCGCAGACCGGCAAGGCGATCCAGTCGGAGTCGACCATGCCGAAGTCCCAAGCACGCATCGCGTCGGTGGCGCTGTGGGACATCGACAGCTCTGGCTTAGTCTTCGCGCGGCTCTCCACCCTGGTACCGCACCGCTGGCAAACCAAATCGGGGATGCGCACCCGTTTGCGTTTCACATCCTTCCAGAGCTTCGTATCGAGAGAACCTCGCTCCAGCTCGATAAGGGCGTGCCCCTGCCGGGCAAGGTCCTCGCACACGGCCCGTGTTCCAACGGCCCCCATGGCGATTTTGCGGAAAAAGCTGGAGTCAGGCTTAAGAGCAAGTCGCGGCATAGTGTTATGTGATGTCCTTTAGCATACGCTGAATCCGATTGCCGGTTGGCTCCATCGCGCACACCTCCTGGGTGTAGGCACGCCCTTCGCCAGCCTATTTCATGTCGGGTCTTCAGACTCCTGTGGTCCGAACCTGCCAGTATCGTTTCCGTAAGCTCTCCAGCCTTCCCGTCGTTGGCGACAGAAGAGTTCGACTTTGCCGCCTGGGCACGTGGCCTCCACGAGGGCGTAGAACTCCTCTGGCTTTCGAGAGTGTTCGCGCCGGGCCGCTTCCAACACGGTGCTATGGTTCTCGTGCAGGAAAACAGGCTTGCCTCGCGCCGCCAACATGCAGTGCTCCGTTTGGCCGCGCAGCCATTCGCCGGTCCCCATGCGGTCTTTCACCCAGGTGAGCAATGCCTTGTACTCGAAGCCCCAGGCTTCCAGCACTTCAAACGCAACCGGCAGGTGGGCGTTGGTGGTCCACAACCACAGGATGGCGTTCTCGTCGGCAATGTCCCGCACCGGCATGGCCTTGATTTCGTCTAGAGGCATCGTGGGGTACGGCAGGGAGCTGCCGGTGTCGTACTGCCAGGGCGGATCGGCGACGATCACCTGGAAGGGGCCGGTGGGGAGTTCCGGCGGCGTAGCGTCCAATTCCTTGGCCTGCTTTAGAACCGTGAGCCTGCGGAAGGCACCGGCCACTTTGCCGCTGCGATCCATCTGGTCAACCAGGTACCCATATTCTTCCGGGTCCTCCTCTGCAGCTTCCATCACGGCCTCGGCCCGGTCGATGGTGGTCCGGCCAACACCCAGATAGCGGGCGATCCTGTCGCGGGCGTCCCCCTGTCCTTCCGCCACAGTGGCGGGATGACAGAGGTCCGCCCGGCCGCCCTGGCGCGCCCTAGCCTCGCGGCGCTCCAGCGGTTCGATGGCGCGCTTTAGTGCCACGATCTCGCTGGGCAGCAAGTCCTTGCGCACGAAATTCTCGTGCGCCTCGCCACGGGCGGCCTGGTACAGGTCGACCACCGTGACCGGAACCTCGGGCCAACCCAGGAGGCGGCACGCCCCGAGCCGCCGCTGCCCGGCGATGAGGCGGCCTTCGGGCGTGACGACCACGGGATGGAGCAGGCCCACCTCGCCGATGCTATCAGCCAGGGAGCGCAAATCACCGAGGTCTTTCCGGTAGCGGAAGCCGACCTGGATGTCGTCAATGGGAAGCGAGGAGCGCATTGTCAGAGCCGGGCGCGAACATGGGGCAGCCGTCGCGGGACGGCACCAGGGAAGCGCCGTCCGTCGCGCCATCGGACAGACTTAATCGCCGGTAGTTCCAGGTACGAGGCCGCTTCATGAGTAGAGTATCAACCGCATAAACGACCAGCGCCCCGAGCGCCTGCAGGATGTCGGCGATGGCCGGAGTGCCCGGACACGGGTAGCGGTCATCGTTGATCATGTCCGGGAACATGCAGGCAATACACGGCCCCTCCCTGCCCTGCACGAAAACATAACCGTGGTCGCCGGTGGTGCTGACGGCGGTGAACACCACCGGGATGCCGGCGGCGCGGAAGTGCCGACTGGCAAACACGCGGGCCGGATTGTTATCCACACCGCAGACCGCGACATCGCAAGAAAGGTCGATGCCGCGTACCACCGCCTCCTGCAGGCGGAACGGAAGGCCGCGGATCTCGGTTTCGGTAATGCATTCACGCTGCAGGTTCTCGGCAAGCGCAAAGGCCTTGTTCTTGCCGAGGTCCCGCTCATAGAAGCGCTGGCGGTTGAGGTTGCTCGCCTCAACTACGTCATCGTCCAGCAGTGCGATGCGGCCGATGCCCTTGCGCACCAGCGTCGGAGCGATCTGCGAGACGATACCACCCGCCCCGATACACAGCACGCTGCTCTTGGAGAAGACCGCCTGGTCAAAGCCGGGGATTTTCTGTTGGCGATCCTCGGCTCCAACAATGGCCTTGCCGCGCAGCCTAAGCGAGGTTTGTGAGACGGTAGATGCCGGGTGCATGGTTTTTCACTCCTTCCCCGTAGATTTCGATTTCCAGGTTCTGGTCCAGCCGCACGAAGCGGATGAACCCGTCGCGGCTAAAGATGGCCATCACCGCCACATGACCGGCGCTCTCCAGCCGTTTCTGGAACGCATCGTCGATGCCGGAGGGGCGAGTGGCGTCGGGACCGTTGCCAGGGTGGCTGTGGAAGTGGGCCAGGAACTTGTGGCCGAATTGTTCGAGTTTGATGAGCAGGTTGTGCGTGGAGGGCACGTCCGCCACCACGCCCATGGGGCTGCGCCGCTGGTGCGCAAACTCGGCCCATTGGTCCAGGACCAGCACCCCTTCCACTTCCGAGCCGGTGACAAAAAAGAACTGTTCGTCCCGGTCCGCCGTTAGCTTCTTGAAACTCTCGCTGAGGAACAGGGAGCTGACGGCGTAGCGGCGGGGGCCGGTATTAGGCCTGCCGGTGTTTTCGGCTTCGATCTGCTCCAGGCTTTCCAGAAACTCGTTGGTCCGCCGGATTTCCGCGCACGTGCGCCGGGTGCTCTTGCGAGCGCGCGCCGCCTCATTGAAGCGTTCAATCAGCTTCTCGCGACGCGCAACCAGCGCCGTTCTTTTCTCTTCCAGGTGAATCGTTTTCATTGTTCGTAAGCCTCCGTGATCAAGCGTTCGATGGTCATGATTCCCGAGCCGACGTCCCTTGGCTCCTTGGCCATGTGGAGCAGGTACCAATCGTTACCCCGGTGCTGGAAACAGGCCCAGTGGCTACATCGGCGGATTTCGTCCGAGGGAAGGTAGAGAAAAAAGTCGATCTGCCCGGAGCGGTGCTGCTCAATCCAGCCCTGGAAAGCCGCGTACGGGGTCTGGTAAGCGCCGGTGTACCGGCTGCCCGTCTGGGTCCAACCGCGCTCCTGCCAGTAGGAAATCTGGCGGCGGTGGACCGGAATTGCGGGGGCGTGCCCCCGCACCACTCGCGAAAACAACTCGCGGATGGAAGCGGGGGCAGGCCGGGTGCCGAGGTCTCTTACGCGCACAGAAGCGTCTCTCCGACTTCGGCTTTGGTTGAGGCGAAGATCTTCTCGCCGTCCTTGACCTTGTCGTAGACGGATTCGGCGGCAGCGAAGAAGGGCTCGTTCGGACCCTTGGACAGCAGGTAGTCCGGGAGGTTGATTTGGTGGAGGATGTCGCCGGCCGTGGTGCCGGGCTGGATTTCCACGTCGCGGATTTGGCCGGTGCCGGCCACAACTACGGAGAGTTTCTTCATACGTTTCGATTGCTCCTTTTTGGTTTGGGAGGCGGGTCCTCTCCCCCTACTAACCATTTCAGCGGGCCACTGTAAGTAGGCCGCCAAAAAAGAGACCAAGCACGATGCTTGGTCTCAAGTTGATCCCGCGCCGTCATAAATCGGGCGCGGGCACTACGTCGGTGAGCCTGCCTTCGGCAAACGCCGGGTCGCGTTCCACCCGCTGGATCTCCAGAAGGCCGCGAAAGGCTTCCAGTTCGGAGAGCAGGAAGAAGTCGAATTCATTCCGGCTCCCAGAAATCCAACCGAAGAACAGAAAATCTTCGCCTTGCGGCTCTCCTTCGATGGGATACCAGGCCAGTTCCATGCCGGGCACGGAGAACTTGGCGTAAACTACCGGGTCTGTTTCCGCCTCCTGGCCATTGATAGGCGGTAGGCGGCTGCGGAGTTCATCGGTCAGAAGCTGCATGGCCTCATATCCCTTCGAACAGCTTCTTGGCTTGCTCGAATTTCTCGAGTTGGCGCCGTTTGGCCTTCAGTTCTTCCTCCGCCTCGGCAATCTCGGCCCTGAGCTTGTCGGCTTGTTCCAAGACCACCTCAACGGGTGTTTTCTTCTTCCACACTTTGCGGCTTTCCGGCTTGGGGGCCGGGGCCGGCTTCGGATCGGTCGGCTTCGGTGCTGGCATTGTCATGCTCCTTTTTGAGTTCCTCCTGTTGTTGGTGGACCCACTCCTGCAGCTTCCGGATGGCAATACGCTTAGCCGGAAGCTCGATGTGGGTGTAGGTCGAATGCACTTTCGAGCCCGAGGAATGGCCCATGAGCGCCATGCGGATTTCCTGCAGGACGCCCGCCTCCATCAGGCGAGTGTTGAAGGTGTGGCGGAGATCGTGGAAGCGGATATGGCGCAGCCCGGCGTTTCTCAGCGCGGTCTGCCAAGTGCGCTTCACGATGCGGACCGGGCGGTCGCGGAAGCTTATGACGAGACCCGTGTCCTTGCGGTGTTCGAGCAAATGCTCGTGCAGCCGCTCGGTGAGGGGGATCTCGCGGGATTCTCCTTCCGGGGTTTTGGAGCGGGTGACGAACAGCAGCTTACGGGAGAAGTCGATGTCCTCCCAAAGCTGGCTGGTGATCTCGCCGCGCCGCATGCCGGTGTCCAGGGCGGCGATGGTCATGGCGCGCAGGTGGTCTTTGGCCGCGGCCAGGAGCAATATCTCCTCGGCCACGCTCAGCACCTGTCGGCGGATGCGCCGCTCGCGGGCCATCTTGAGGCGGGCGAGCGGATTGGCTAAGAGCAGTTGCTCGTCCACACCCCAGTACAGGATGTGCCGCAGCACGCTCAAGTCCCGGTTGACGGTGGCGTCCTTGGTGGACGTACCCGATTGCCGCTGCCTGCGAAACTCGTCGGCCAGGGATTTGGTGACCCGGAGCACGGCGGTGTCCGCGAAGAACGGCAGCAGGAACTTGAGGTGATAAATATGATGCGGGCGGACAGAGCCGCTGGCGAGAAAACGGGCGGCGAGATCGCCGAAAGTCATCGTGGGATCGGCCTTGACGATCTGGAAACGCCGGTTGGTGACTTCCTCCTTGAGCTTGGCTTCGATGGTCTCGGCCTGCCTGCGGTT
>OBLW0100001527.1_pt1 | contig 19535 bp, 17 predicted proteins | sample 1520161 | NCBI WGS metagenome assembly OBLW01 (sample SAMEA3539309, study PRJEB22396) | soil metagenome | biome: tundra; feature: field; material: soil | place: USA | collected 2010-05 | depth 0.15 m | reverse complement strand
GACCACCGAGATCTACACTCTTTCCCTACACGACGCTCTTCCGATCTCTCGAAAGGCTCCCCATTTATGTCGCACAGCCGTGAGTGCTAACGCTTGCTGGCCACGACTACCAGCGATAATCCCGGCCACGGCATCAGGCCATCCACCCGCCGCCAAAACCAGACCGTCTTGTCGAAAATCTTCAACATCACTTTGCTGATGCGTCCCCGGCGCAGTACCTTCCCATACAGCCACCAGCCCAGTGTTCCAATTTTATTGAGTTGAGACATTCGCTGCACGGCAAATCCCTTTTCCATTAGCGCGCGAAGCTCCACCTTGCTGAAGCGCCGCCGATATCCCAGCGTTCGATCCAAGCTACCGAAAAGCGCCGGACTCTGCGGTGCCAAGACGATGATGGAGCCTCCCGGCTTCAAGATCCCCGCCACCGACTCAATCACCATCCCCGGATCGGCCGCATATTCGAGCACGTTCACGCACAAAACTGTATCAAATGGTCCGCCGGCGCTTTCGAAATCCTCCGGCCGGTTCGGATCAAGCTGGAGTACGGACACGTTGGGCGTACGCAGAAAACGGTTCCGCAGCGCGTGCAGATACAGCGGATCCTCCTCAGCGGCCACGTACTGCAGCCTGCGGCCCATCAGCCGTCCGGCGATATTTCCGATTCCGGCGCCAAGTTCCAACACCGTATCGCCCAGGTGCGGGCGCAGCACTCGCGCCAGCCAACTCAGATACTGCGGCGTACCGGTGAGATTGTTGAGAAAAGCGCGTCCGTACGATTGCACGTACAGATCGTCAATCAGCCAGAAGCGCAGGATCACTCCCAGCGCTTTCACTCCATCCTTCCAGCCAATCTTCTTGCCTTCTTCGTAGGTGCGGCCATGATAGCTGATGGGCACTTCGTAGATGCGCAGCTTCCGCTTGGCGGCCTTCATGGTAATCTCGGGCTCGAATCCGAAGCGGTCGGAGCGAATGGGGATGCTCTTGAGCAGGTCTGTGCGGAATACCTTATAGCAAGTTTCCATGTCCGTGAGATTCAAGTTGCAGAACATGTTGGATAGCAGCGTCAGGTATTTGTTGATCATGGAGTGCCAAAAGGGCAGCACCCGGGTTTGCTCGTCCACCAAATATCGCGAGCCGAACACCGCGTCGGCATTGCCGTCCAGTAGGGGGCGCAGAAGCCGGGGATATTCGGAAGGATCGTATTCGAGATCGGCATCCTGCACCAGGCAGAAATCGCCGGACGCGTGTTCGATTGCAGTTCGTACAGCCGCGCCTTTGCCCTCGTTCACGGCCTTGCGGATCAGGCGGATGCTGGGTTCTTGGGACGCCATACGGTCCAGAATGGCGGCGGTTCCATCGGTGGAGCAATCGTCCACGATAATCAGCTCCCGATCCATGTTCTCGGGAAGCGGCGCGGCCAGCACCTGGGCGAGACTACGCTCCACTACCGTGCGCTCGTTATAAACGGGAATAAGGATGGATAGGCGCAACTCCCAGTATAGTGGGAGCGATCGGGGAGGCAGGGAACTCCGCTCTCGCGACGGCGTCGTGAACTATTTTCTGGGCATTTGGCGAGCACATCGGGCTCCCCTAACGCTGACCGAAGCCCGCGCAATCGGGGTTTTTACCGTCTATAAAAAAGCGCCCAAGCGGGAACCGGCGCCACGATCCCGATTGCGGTTCGCCCAGCGGCGCCGTTGCCCGCATTCACGGTTTTGCGGACCAGACGGATACGGGTTCTCGGGAAGGGGCGCGGTCAGCAGGACCAGACTTCGTTCCACCACGGTGCGTCGTTATAGAGCGGAAATAGGATAAAAGCCGGCAACCCCTTAGTATAGTAGGAGCACAACGCAAGGTCCCCGAATGCAGAGCCCACCGTACTGCTTCGACAGTACGTGTCTCCAAAAAGATCACCTAGACGCGAAATTTTCGTTCAGAGCTGGGATAGGATGCCGAATTGGAGACCGGATGAACAGCATTTTATTGGCTGACGTCTCGACGGAGGGAGCGCCCGACACGCGCTATATGCCCCGGAGCCACGTTTCAAGAAGGACGCGAGTATGACTGTCAAGAAACGGGTGGTAAACGTGTTAAGTCGCGTCCTGCCGGCCCAGGCGTACCGTGAATTGGAAACGCGCTACGGTCGACGGCAAGCTATTCGCTGGCTTCGGCGGGAAGGCGTGCTGGATCTGGCTCTGAAGGTAGCGGAGCATTTCGATTACACCGTGCAAGCCGGGCCTTTTCGCGGCATGCGCTACACTCGAGCAGCGGTGATAACGCATCACACCACCCCCAACCTGCTCGGTACCTACGAGCGGCAGCTGTATCCGTTCCTTAACGAAGCGGCCAGCCGTTGCGATCTGATAGTCGACATCGGTTCAGCGGAAGGGTACTTTGCGGTTGGTTTGGCTAGGCTGACCGGCAGGCCGGTCATGGCTTTTGATGTGAACGGAAGCGAGCGCCAGATGATAAGGGAAGTGGCCACTCTAAACCAAGTCTCACACAGGGTAACGGTTTTCGATTGGTGCAGCAGCGCCAAGCTTGTGGATCTCGTGCGCGGCAAGCGGGCCCTGGTCTTTTGCGACATCGATGGGGGCGAGTTCAGTCTGTTCACCCCAGATGTAGTGGAGGCGCTGCGCGGCTGCGACGTGTTTATCGAACTGCATGGCGCGCCGGAAGAGAATCGCGGTTTGATCGAGAGGTTCGTGGGGCGGGATCCCACTATCCTGGATCATCCTAAGGAGACTGCCGGCGCGGCGAGCCTTACGTTCTTGGGCGCGGACGCGACGCGGATGGCGACCGAGTATCGAGGATTCCAGCAGTGGCTCGTGCTTCGGCCGTGCGACCTCGCATCCCTTCAACAGCTCGGAGAGAGCTTGCGACACACCGTTTTTGCGGCCAATCAAGATTCCGTAATTATGAAGTAACTCGACCCCAGGCCGACTTCCACGGGTGATAGGATTGGCTTGGAATATGCCGAGAGTCGCCATTCACGCCCTGGAACGCGGCGGGGGAAGCTTGGATCTCCAAGCGTTCCGCAATGCCTGCACGCTGTTCGCAACCGGCGTTACAGTGGCGACCGTTCGCGCGCTCGATGAATCGCTCCACGGCCTGACTGTTAGTTCCTTCACTCCGGTTTCCATTGGACCGCCGCTCATTCTGATCTGCATCGATCACGGTTTTACGTTTTTCTGAAGAACCTCCGCGCTATTCGCATTTTGGTGTAAATGTTCTGGCCGAATCGCAGCGAGAGATGGCCGGGGCTTTCGCTGAAAAGAGGACAACCGCCTGGAAGGCGTGGACTCATACTTGACGCAGGGCGGCGTCCCTTTCGTGCGTGGATCGCTGGCCGCTTTCGATGGCCGCCTCGAAGCGATCATCGAAGCCGGCGATCATGACATCTTTCTGGCTGAAATAGTGCACGCGGAATCACAGGGCGGCAGCCCGCTCCTTTACTTCCAGCGTGACTACCGTTCCACGGTGAACTGCGGTCCCGGACATCAGAAGCGGTGAAGAAACCGGTTGGCGGGCGAAAGTGTCTAACCCACCAAACGGAAGGATGAGTTTATCAATCCGCAAAATCCTGGGCACGGCGCGCTCATAGTCTTCTTTCTGGTCCTTTCCGCGATCGTCGTGATTGAACGGCGCGCTTTGTTGTCCGCGCTCGGCAACTAGCTGATTTTTACTGAGACTCCTCAATCCGCGGACCTGATTCTGGTTTTAGGCGGCGATTTCTGGGGCCCGCGAGTATTCAAAGGGGCCGATCTAGCAGCGGCCGGGTTACGCGCCTCGAGTTTTGATTAGCGGCCGGCCCCATCAAGGCCGCCCCGAAGGCGAATTGGCGATCACATTTCTAGCCCAGCACGGCTACGCGACCAATGGGATCGGCGTCGTCAAGACGCAATCCCGAGTGGCGAGACGAAATGGAGCGTAAGCCGCCCCTCGTTGTGCTAGGTTCGAATGATGAGAGACGCGGTGCTGGCGCCAGCCGACTCACGCCAGCTTTCTCTTCGTGTGCTCGCGCTGTTCGCACTGATTTACCTTTGCTCGTGGGCGGGACACTACACGAGCGGCGACGGAAGTTACAAAATCGCATGGGCCAAGGCTCTCTTGCACGGGCAAGGGTTCGAAGGCGGCAGCCCTGGCCATGTCTATTCCAAGTACGGCATCGGGCACACTCTCATCGCGATACCGCCCTTAGCGGCCGCTGATTTCATTCACAAGACGACTGGGATTCGATGTGAGGCCGCGCTATATACGCTGATGTTTGTCGTCAACGGCGCACTTTTCTTGGGACTGGTCGCATTTTACCTTTCGCACTTTTATCCGGCGCGTTCAGTTTGGGGCACGGTCATAATCGCCGGCTTGGCAACCATCTGGTGGCCGTATACCAAGCTCGATTTTTCAGAGCCGCTGGTGCTAACCATCGCCTTCCTCGGCTTTGTCCTGATGCGCTTCGGACATCCGGTATGGGGGATGTTGGCCGCTGGGTTTACTTTGGCAATACGCTCGGATTCGATAGCGATCCTAGTCCCCATGATCGTCTGGTATTTACTTTCGAACCGATCGCTCCGGGCCTCGGTCCGGGTAGCAGCATCGCTTGCACCTTCCGTCGCCTTAGTCCTGTTCGCGAACTACATCCGCTACCATTCCGTGCTAGACCGCGGGTACGCAGGCGAAAGCTTCTCGAACCCGCTTCTGGTCGGGATATATGGCATTCTGTTTTCCAGCGGCAAGAGCATTCTACTGTTCTCTCCGCCGCTGCTGCTAGGAATTCTGGGCTGGAGGCGATTCGCCCATCGTGCGCCATCCGATGCCTGGCTATTTCTCGGAATTTTCTGCACACAGGTTGTCCTTTTCGCGAAATGGTGGGACTGGTCGTCGGATGATGCCTGGGGCGTCCGTTTCCTGATTCCAGGGACTCTATTGATGTGCATTCCAATGGTAACGATCCTGGATCGGCGCGCTACGGTCATCCTTTTGACGGTGGCTGGTGTGCTGGTGCAACTGCTGGCCGTTACCGTGGGCGGTCTCGACTATGTGATGCTGATTCGAGCAGAGCCGGCCCGCCGCCAGGCCCTTTACGTGGACGGTATTAATCGCATCGACTTCGAAGACATCCGATTCGATCCGGGTTACAGCCAAATCGTGGGCAACTGGATTTTACTGCGGCATCTGCTGCGGATACCTCCGGCCACGCACACTCCTGAGTACTCCAGCAAAGTGGGTACACCGCTTTACGACTCCATCCCTCCGCAAGCCTGGGCCGCTGCCGCCAACTGGGACTTCATTTGGAATTTCCGTCACAACGTTAAGGCGCACGATGCCAAATCGGCATCACCCGCCGATGTGGCGCCCCCGCACTGACTTCGCGTTGGCGCGGACCGAGGCGAAACGGGTTGTCACGCTTTGCGTACGATACGCTCCACGCAATACTTTGGGTAGACGATCAGGATGGTGCCAAGGATCTTGCTCCATTCCGAGAAGAACAGTCTGCGCGAATCGGGGTCCTTCCACCAACCGTCAGGATGGTACTGGAGATCGGGCGCTGGTATCGATAGGAACTGGATGCCCGGGCAGAAAAGCCGAAACACGATGGCGGCTCTGCGCGAATGATACGCGCTGGTTACCAGAAGTACCCGCCGCACGCCGCGACGCGCCAGGTCCGGGCGAAGAACTATCGCTTCCTCAATCGTGGAATGGGCGTTATGACCGAAGCTCTCAAATAGATGCGTTGGGTAACCCTGTTTGGCGAGGAATTCGATGGCCAGTTCCCCGTCCGGGCGTCCCTGATAAGGGGTGCCGCTCATCAGGGCCAGGGGCGCGTAACCCTCAACAGCCAGCTGGGCGCCCTTCACCACGCGCGGTCCCCAGAAGTCACCGGCCAGCACCAGGACAAGGTCGGCGGACTGAGGAGTCTGAGAGCAAATCAGGTAGTTGCCCAGATAGGACAGCGTGGCTTGCCAGCGAATCAGAACGATCGCTGAAAGGATTATTGCCAAGATGAGAAGCCAGCGAAGGAAACGATGCAGCGGTGTCCGCAGTTTTGGAAGCGTCAAGGATAGGGCACCAATCCCTTGGCACAGCCTGTTCCTGCCATCTGCAATGAAGTCACGTTGAGGCCCTGGGTGGCCTCGATCAGAATGCCTTTGACGGCCACTTTATCTCCTTTGTAATCGGAAGGGTTAAAGATGTTTACACCCAGTAATTGGTACTGTCGGTTACCCAAAGCCCTGACCTTGGCCGACCTGAGGGCGACCGACGATGTCGCCTGAGTCTCGGACGCCAAAGGGTCAGTGGCATTAGTCAGCGACCATGCCGCGGCGCTCCGCTCCAAACAACCTTCGACCTCGACGACATGCAGATTGTTCTGCTTCGCCTCTTCCCGGCGCTCGCTATTGGTTGCCAGTAGGGTCAGATCCTGGGTGTCGATGCTGTACTGGATGAACGGCGTGAACATCTCATCCCAGCTCTGGTTCTCGCCATCGCGAAAGTACACTTCCCGATCCGGCGCAGGGTTGGATTTATTATTCGGGGAATTGTCGTAGTGGGCTGTAACGACTAGCTTGCTGCCCGCCGGCAGCTTGAGCGGTGTCTCCAGTTCGTAGGCCAACTGCCATTCGAAATTGTATTTCGGGACGCTGAGCACGGTCTGCTCGCGGCCGTCAGGGTAGATCACGGAGTATTTGAAATCCTTGCAACGCACATGCGCGTGCGGCTGAAGCTGGTAGATCGTGATCGGCTCGGGATACGCCGTTATCCCAGTCACTTCATAATTCTCCGCGCCCGGCGGAATTGGAGGTATCGCAGCTCCGGTTCCCTCCGAGTTTTTCCCTGGAGCATCACTCAGTAACTCTGTGCCGTTCACGATGATGGTCTTTCCCGCGCCAGGCACGCGAAACAACTGATGCTTGGGGGGACCGGGCTGGAACCAGAAAGCAATCATGGACCGGTCCTTCTCTGCCTTCCCGGAAGGCTGGTAGTGAATATTGAAGTTGATGTAGAAACTCTTGCCGCCTTTCAGCAGCTTGGCGCTATCATCGCCGTAGAGTTCTAAGGTCGTGCCCGGCGTGTAAACGCCGAGCATGTCGAACGCCGCGGGATTCGAAGGATCGGTAACGGCGGGACTAACCCCGGGCAAACTGTTGAGAAGGCCCATTTGCCGGGCGAGCGTTGCAAAAGCTCCTAGGTCATCCACGCTGGTCCCGTCTTCGAGCCTTACCTCGGTGATTGCCATGTGGTGCACCACAGCGCGATTGCCAGGGCGTACCTGAAGCGCGGCAATCCACTTGTCCCCGGAGAATGGGACCCTGGCAAGATAACGTACGTAAGGGAGTTGGCCTCGGGCCGGCAGCGCAAAATCTCCTGGCAAAGAAAGCACCAGATCCGGCGGACCCTTGGGATTAAGCCAACCTTGCGGAAAAGTGGGCAGCGGAGGCAGGTCCGCATCGCTGCCTTTTTGGGCGCCCGCATCCACCCAGGCTACCAGCGTTTGGATTTCCTTTGAGCTCAACCGGGCATCATTCCGGAATTTCAGACTTTCGCCGGGATCCGCCGACCAGGGAGGCATCTCACGCGTTATGACTTTTTCCTTGATCGATTTGGCCCAAGGTCTCGCGCTGTCGTAAGTCACTAGCCCAACGGATGAGGCTATCTCACCCGGCCTATGACAGATCACACAGTGCTGGAACAGAATTGGCGCCACTTCCTTGTTGAAAGTGGGGCCGGAGGCGCCGCTAGCGCTTGTGATCGCCTGGTAACCCAACACAAGCGCGGCCCCGACGTTAGCTTTCTTGGTCAAGTAATTCGTCTCGTCTTAAATGTTAGTCAAAACAGCCGAGTCTTCGATCCCGGCGCGGACCATCTAGCGCCGTTGGACCGTACTGCTATGGCGTTGTTGAAAAGCCCTAGCTACATCCGACATCTCCGGACCGGTCAACCATTCAGGATCGCAGGAAGGCAGTCCCCGTTTGCAAGCCTCGACGTTGCGGAGGCGGAACGCCGAGTGCGCTTCATTCAAGTCGGCGGTCCCCAGCTCGATTGGTTGGCAACTGGCTTGACCGTTCTGACAGTTCGCCAAGTTTCTCCTCTGAAAAATACTCCTGACCATTTTCGCATCGGATTCCGTGAGGGCAATGGTATCGCACGTAGAAGACAGGTTCATGCAGCGTTCTCGATTTCTCTGCAAAGCAGCGGCCTGGGCAGAGGCCGCTTCGCTCTGCTTCAAGCGCAAAGGGTCGCAACTCGGCGAACCCGCCATGCATCGATCCAAATTGCGGCGGTCCGCGGCCGCCTGGACCGTTTTAATTTGTTGCGGATTTAGCCCAACCGGATCACAGGTTGGGAGACCATTGAGGCAATTACTGAAATTCCGCTCCGACGCCGCCGTATGAACAGACGCCGCCTCTTTCGGATTGAGCAACAGCGGATCGCAGGTAGCAGACCGATTCAGGCATTTCTCCAGGTTGCGCCGGTAGCGGGCCGCCTGCACGGAAGTCGCCCGGTCAGGCGCCAGGTGAGTTGGATCGCAAATAGCTGAACCATCCATGCAGTAATGTAAATTACGGTCCCTGGAGGCTTCCGAGACTTGCTTTATTTGGGGAAGAGTGAGTATTGCGACATTGCATTCCGAGAGGCCATTGACGCAGTTCAGAAGATTGGTTTGATCGGGTGCGTCTGGTTTTGGCTTAGGCTGGGCGGACTCGGCTATACGCACGGCAGTCAGAAGGGCCAAGACAACGGTGGCTAAGGTCCTCATTGATCCAGTTTCGCTTATTTCTCATGCACATTGCTAGTACTGGTACTCATGGCTCTTGTTTAGGTATCCAATCTCATTGACACTTGTCATGACGATCCGCCATACTCCAGAAAGCAGTTGACATTTGTCAAAAAGTAGCCGATTTGGCATTCCTGCGAGTGTGCAAAAGGTATCGTGCCGAACACAATCAGAACCATGCCGGTGGGACTGAAAGGGCGGTAGCTTGTCCTTAGCTCGTCGGCGGTTCGCAAGCGTGTGATTCGGAGAGGAGTGGTTCTGTGGCAGTCTTAAAACCTAGAGAGCGCCTAGTTTACTTCCGTATCTCGGAAGACGAATTCCGTCAATTCGTCAGTGTGTGCGAACAAGCCGGGGCGCGAAGTGTCTCGGACCTGGCACGAAACGCCGTCCAACGGTTGATCGCCGATGGCCAGCGGCATCGGGAGGATCACAGTATCGACGAGAAGATTCAGGTGCTGGAGCGTCTAATTGCTGCCGTGACCGAACAATTGCAGCTGCTGGCCGTGAAAGAGCCGGCGGAAGCGCCGATCGAATTCGCCAGGGGTGGCGACGGGTTCCTTCCAGGGGCCAAGGCGGTTAGCCAGAATGGTCAGGGGGAGGAATAATTCATGCAATACCTTTCCAGCGGCCCCAACGACGACGCCAACTATAGCCTCACCCGCGAGAATTTTCAGCTTACGCATCCCCTCCGTCCGCCGGTCACGGTGAATCCGGCCATGGAGGGGCCCGAGGGTTCCTTCGATTTGCGCCGCCTGGTGCGACAGCATTGGCTGCTGTTGACCGCTCTCGTGATTCTGGGCGCCGGCGCGGGATTTACTTCGGTGGTGCTGAGTTCACCGATGTACCAATCCCGCCTCATGCTGGAGCTGCAGAATCCGAACGGAGCGCTGCTGAGAAGCGGCGAAGGTGGTGGAAGCTCGGAAACCAGCGACGTGGATATTCAAACCCAGGTCAGCATCCTGCGCAGCGGGACCTTCCGCAGGCGCGGTGCGGAGCGCTTCCAGGCTGAAAGCGTGCCTCTAGCTCCCACCGGGCAGGATATCTTTTCTCGATTGCGGCAGCGCATTCATCCTGTAACCGAGAATCCGCTGGAAGCTGCCAAGTCAGGTTTGAGTACTGCGGTCATGACCTTCAACGCACAGCCGGTACTCCGGACCAGGCTCATAGAACTGAGCTGCGAGTCCACCAGTCCGGATATCGCCTCGCAGTACCTGACCATAATGGCGGACGAGTTTACGAACGACACCAGCCAGTCCCGCGTGGCGACCTCGCAGCGGACCAGTGAATGGGTAGCGGGTCAAATTGAAGACACCAAAGCGAAGGTGGCGGAGGCCGAGGAACGCCTACGCGATTTCTCCGCGGCTAACGGTAATATATTCGCTGGGCAAGATGCGACCCTGGACGATACGAAACTGGCTCAACTGAAGACCGAGTTGGCGAAGATCCATGAGGAAGTGATCCACCGGGAGAGCCGATACGAACTCACGCTCAAATACCCCCCGGAACAGCTCGCTGAAGTCCTGGACGACAATGTCTTGCGAGGTTACCAGCAACAGATCGAAGCTCTCAAGCGCGATAAAGCAGCATTGCTGACAACCTTAACCGAAAAGCACGAGAAAGTTCGAAAGATAGACGCCTCGCTGATGTCCTTGCAGAGGTCTTACTCTGAAGAGCTCTCGAGTGTTATCAAGCGCATCAAGCACGATTACGAAGCGTCGCAGCAACAAGAGAAGCTGTTGGCCAGAGACTACAACGGCCAATCGCAGAGGGTGGGATCGGAAGCCGGCAAGGCCGCTACCTACAACGCCCTGAAGCGCGAGGTGGAAACCCAGCGCCAAATGTACACTTCTCTTCTGATGCAGCAGAATCAGACCAGCCTGAGCGGTTCGGTCCCGGTTAATCCTATCCGGGTTGTGGATAAAGCCATGGTTCCGGAGGCTCCCTACAAGCCACGGCCGGTCATCAATATTTCTTTCGGCAGCGTGTTCGGCTTGACGCTGGCAGTCGCGATCATTTTTCTGAAGGAGCGGCTGGATCGCAGCATCAAGGCTCCCGGCTCCTCCCGGCGGCTCTTTAATGCTCCGGAGCTGGGGGTAATTCCCAATCTTGGATCCAACGGAGCCTCAACCGTCAAGGGCTGGCTCGGCTCGATGAAGCAGAACGGCACTCATGACGACGCTACGGGGGCGCTGGTGCTGCGTCAAGACGGTCCTCAATTCGTTACCGAGTCTTTTCGAAGCACTCTCGCTTCCATTCTCAGGAACCAATCCGCGGGATTGGCCCAGAAGATCATTCTGGTTACCAGTCCGGGACCGTCGGAAGGAAAAACGACGGTGGTCCAGAATCTCGGAATCGTGTTGGCGGAGACGGGCCGCAAGGTATTGCTGGTGGACGCCGACTTCCGCAGGCCGCATTTGCACCGTAAATTCGGTTTGAAGAATGAGTGGGGCCTGATTGACTTGCTGAGCGAGGATCTTCCTCTCGATGAATACCCGATCGAACAGTTAGAGACGCCCACCGGGCTTCCAGGCTTGTACATCCTTCCGAATCGAGTTACACAGAACAATGTCGCAAAAGCGCTTTATTCGCCCCGATTGCGGGCGATGCTACAGATCTTAGTCAAACGCTACGACATGATCCTGGTGGATGCGCCTCCCATCCTGAGCGTTGCGGATGCGCGCATCATCGCGCCTCTGGCGGACTCCATGATTCTGGTGTTGCGCTCCGGCGTTACCAACCGGGAAAGCGCCATGGAGGCCTATCAGCGCATCCAGGAGGACGGCGGGTCCCTGCTCGGAACCGTGCTGACCGACTATGATTTGAGCGCGGACCGGAGAAGGCAATATTACTATGATTATGGAGACGCGAGCCGAGCCTGACGGGGCGAAATCGACCCCATTCGAGGGTACGCCGGAAACGTCTCGGACGTTCCCGGTGGTCGAAACCATCGCGATCTGCGTCCTGCTATTGATCGCCTTCTGGCCGATCCTCACCAGCATGTACGGCAGCTGGTTTGACGAGAACGCCTACATGGAACATGGCATTCTGGTCATCCCGGCAGCCGCCTACATGGCCTGGGCGAAAAAGGACCAACTCAAGCTGATTCCCCGGCAGGCGTCGGTTTGGGGCGTGGCGATATTGTTGTGGGGCGCGCTTCAGGCTGTGCTCGGAATCGCCGCGCAATGGATCTGGGTGGCGCGAATGGCGTTCCTGGTCTCATTGGTAGGTTGCATCCTGGCGACGTACGGTTGGCGAATGGTGAAAGAGCTGGGCTATCCCCTTGGCACCCTGATTCTGATGGTGGCGCCTCCGACGTTCATCTTCGAGCGCCTCACTTTGTCATTGCAACTGCTCGCCAGCCGTTTGGGCGAAAGCAGCCTGGAAGCGCTCGGCTACTCGGTGCTCCGCCAGGGGAACGTGTTGGAAATGGTTGGGATCAAGCTGTCGGTGGAAGAGGCTTGCAGCGGCATCCGGTCCTTATTAGCAATCATTTTCATGTGCGTCTTATACAACTACTTTTTTGTGCCAGGTAGGCGCATGAAGATTCTGATTCTTGTAATGGCGATACCGATCGCCATTCTAGGCAACGCCGTCCGGATTATTGCCACCGGCATCGCGAGTCAATACAACCCGGCCCTTGTAAGCGGGGCGGCTCACGAAGCGTTTGGTTACGTGAGCGTTGTGGCCGCGGCCGCAGGGTGCGTCTTATTTCATATCATTGCGTCCTTCACCGCAAAAAGGTGGCGGCAACGTCATGCCTAAATTCAAGCAGCGTCCTCCTAAGCGTTACGCGATTCTTGCGGCATCCATCCTGATCCTGGTATTGCAAGCGAGCGCGTCCCGCATGTTGAAGATCGATGAGCGAGCCATTGGTGTCCCCGGCCTTCATAACCTGCCCTGGCAATTGGGACCATGGAGGGCGTCGTCGGAACAGTCCATGGCGCCTGAAACGGTCGCATATCTGAAACCGGATGAATATATTCTTCGGGATTACAATGACGCGCAAGCAGGTGAGACGGTTAACCTCTTCGTTGCCTACTTCAAATCCCTCCAGAATGTGTATGGCCCCCATTCTCCCCGCATTTGTTTGCCGGGAGCAGGCTGGTTGGTGACTTCCTCGAAGATTGACAACCTCGCCGTGCCCGGACGTGCGCAGCCGATTTCCGTGAATGAGTTCACGATGGAGAAATCCGATGAGCGCATTCTGGTTGTGTATTGGTATCAGAACGATCGCGACGTATGGGCCCAGGAGTTTCACGCCAAGCTCCGTCTGTTGCCGGACTTGCTGCGGTACAGAAGATCCGATGTCAGTTTGGTGCGGCTGATCACGCATTTGCGCGGCGCGGGGGCTGAAGCCGAGTTGGCGAACTGCTTCCAGTTCACAAAACGCTTGTTCCCGCTGCTCTCGGAAGACTTTGCTTCTGTTTCCACCGAGCGGCGGTAGCGTGCGGATCGTTTATCTCAATCCTTGCGGTAAGCTGGGAGGCGCGGAAACCAGCCTCCGGGAGATACTTGCCAGCATGCGCGCGGCCGAGCCTGGCTGGGATCTGTGGCTGATATTAGGCGAAGACGGTCCCCTGGCCGATATTGCCCGTGATCTCGGAGTACAGGTGGTCGTGAAGCCCTTTCCCCCGTCGCTTGCGCGGTTGGGAGACTCGGGCCGCGAAGAACACTCTTGGGCGCTGCTGAAAACAGTCACCGATACGGCCAAATACATTCGCAGTCTCGGTCGTCTACTCACCGAGATTAGACCGGATCTGATTCATACCAACGGGTTCAAAATGCATTTGTTGGGGGCCTGGACTCGGCGGCGTAAAGCGCCCCTGGTCTGGCACATTCACGACTACGTTCAGTCACGGCGCCTGGTTAGCCGATTGTTGCGCCTGTCCGGCCGAAGCTGTAGTGCAGCAGTCGTAAATTCAAAGAGTGTGGGAAGCGATCTCAAATCCTTGTTGCCCGGCCTGCGCGTGACGCCAATTTACAACGCGATCGATTTGCAGCGTTTTTCCCCCGGTGGGAAGAAATTGGATCTGGACGAGCTGGCGGGACTTCCGTCCGCGGCTCCGGGAACGATCCGGGTTGGCTTGGTGGCGACCTTTGCGCGCTGGAAAGGGCACGCTGTGTTTTTGGAAGCGCTGGGCCGTTTGCCCTCGGACGCGCCGGTTCGCGGATATGTTATCGGTGGCCCCATCTATCAGACCCGCGGCAGCCAGTGGTCCGTGCAGGAGCTGCAGGGGAAAGCGAAGCAGTTGAGCCCAACGCGCGAAATAGGCTTCACCGGCTTCTTGGAAGATTCCGCGTCGGTGATGCGCTCGCTGGATATTGTCGTACACGCCAGTACTGAGCCCGAGCCTTTCGGCATGGTAATCATTGAAGGCATGGCGTGCGGCAGAGCCGTGGTTGCAAGCCAGGCTGGCGGCGCCGCCGAAATTTTTACAGACGGAGAAAATGCTTTATCTCATCCGGCAGGCGATGCAGCACGTTTGTCTGAGCAAATCCTCCGGCTGGCCCGCGATAAAGGGCTGAGGATGAAGTTAGGCGAAGGCGGACGGAGGACTGCCGAACGCCTCTACGATTCCAAACGTTTGGCCAAGGAACTGGTGGAATTGTACCGCCAGGTGGTACCTGATTCCAAAGCGCAGTTCAAGACCGCTGCCGCGGTGCTCTCCGCGCACCGCGAGACGGCGAAGAATAGCCGCCGCGTTCCATGAACGTGATTTCCAGCCAATTGTCAGCGCGTCAGGATCTAGCCGGCGAGGCGCCTCTCCGCGTGCTGCATTTACATTCGGGCAACTTGTATGGAGGAGTGGAAACGCTGCTGCACACGCTGGCACGCCTGCGACATCTCCACCCGGGCATGGAGCCACATTTCGGATTGTGTTTTGAAGGCCGTCTGAGCCGTGAACTGAGGGAAGCGGGCGCGCCTGTGAGAATGCTGGGAAATGTGCGTATCAGCCAACCTTGGACCATGTGGCGTGCCCGGCGCCGCCTCCGTGAACTGCTCCATGCGGAACGATACGATGCGGTGGTCTGCCACATGCCATGGCCATTGGTGGTTTTCGGCGGCACGGTTCGAGCTGCGGGACAAAAGATCCTTTTCTGGGCGCACAGTTGCCACAACGGCCAGAGTTGGTTGGAACGAATGGCGCAATGGACCCCTCCCGACCTCGCCATTTCGAATAGCCGTTTCGTTGCGGGTTCGGTGGCAAGCCTTTACCCCGAGGTGCCCGCTCCCGTAATGTTTTATCCGGTGGAACTTGCCGACGCCCCGGACGCCCCCGAATGGCGAGCGGCGGTACGGCGCGAACTGGGCGTCGACGACGATCAGGCCGTAATCGTTCAAGTCAGCCGGTATGAGCCCTGGAAAGGTCACCTTCTGCACTTGCGCGCATTGGAGCAGATGAAGGATCGGGGCAAATGGGTATGCTGGATGGTCGGCGGTCCTCAAACCGCCGCTGACCGATCCCACTTCCAAGAGGTCCAAGCTACTGCCCAACAATTCGGGCTGGGCGATCGCGTCCGTTTTCTTGGGCAGCGCTCGGATGTAGCGCGTTTGCTGGCTGGAGCCGATATTTTTTGTCAACCGAATCTGGGGCCGGAGCCCTTTGGCATCGTATTCATCGAAGCGCTCTGGGCGGGACGTCCCGTGGTGACAACCGCGATCGGCGGCGCGTTGGAAATTCTGGACGAATCCTGCGGGATGCTAACGGAACCGGATAATCCGGCCAGCCTGGCGGCCTCATTGGAGCAGTTGATCGCATCGCCTGACTTGCGGAATCGCTTAGGACGGGGCGGACCGGCGCGGGCCCGGCGGCTCTGCGATCCGGCTACGCAGATCGAGGCGCTCCGCCAACTGGTCATCACCGCCCTAGGGGAAGGTGACGCGGGATGATGTCTGCGCTGAAAGCGAGCACTTCAGCAAACCAGGCGCTGGACGAGAAGCCACTGGGCGGCCACCCGGCGAGCCACCCAGCAGCCCCGGCTTGGGTGCTGGTGGCCGGAGGCTTCCACCAGAAAGGCGGAATGGATAAAGCGAACCTGGCCCTGGCGCAGTTTCTGGTGGAGCAGGGTACACCGGTACATCTCGTTTGTCATAGCGTTGATCCGGATTTCGCGAAGAATCACTTGGTAACGGTACACGTGGTTCGGCGGCCCGGAGGGTCGTACTTCCTGGCAAGACCTTTGCTAGACCTCGAAGGCCGAAGAGTGGCGCGAAGTGTCCTGCGGCGCTGGCCTGGCGCTCGGGTGCTTGTCAATGGTGAAAACTGCATGTGGCCCGGTATTAACTGGGTTCACTACGTCCACCATGCCTGGGAGCCGGGCGCGCAACGTTCCGGTCCGTTTTGGTTTCGTGTGAAGCACGCGTTGAACGCCCGAATGGTACGTCACCGCGAAAAATCCGCGGCCCGAATTGGCCGGCTTTTCATCACCAACTCCAATCGCACCAGCTTGGACCTCATTGAGCGATTGGGCGTGGCGCCTGGCCGGGTTCATACCGTCTATCTGGGTGGCGAGACCGAGTGGGGTCCAGTGACTGCGGAGGAAAAGGCAGCCAGCCGGCGATCGCTCCAAATCTGTGAAACGCGCCCAGTGGCGGTTTTCATCGGCTCTCTCGGATTGGACCGCAGAAAAGGATTCGATACGCTGCTCGAAGCTTGGCGTACGCTGTGCGCCGGACCACAATGGGATGTGGATTTACTGGTCGCAGGCAGTGGACATGCGCTTCCCCTCTGCCGCGAATTGGTTTCCCGGTGGGGGCTGGAAGATCGGATTCGAGTCCTGGGCTTTTCTGATCAGGTCCGGGATCTTCTCGCGGCAGCGGATGTCCTGGTGAGCCCGGTCCGGTACGAGGCCTATGGCCTGAACGTTCAAGAAGCCATTTGCAGGGGAATTCCGGCCATCGTTTCAGCTCAAGCTGGCGTAGCCGAGCGATATGCGCCGGAGTGCGCTCCGCTGCTGCTGCCAGATCCGGAAAGCGTGGACGGTTTGGTGGAAACATTGCGCCAGTGGCGCTCGAATATGCCCGAGTGGGAAGCACGTTTCCAGAAGTTCGGCGAGAGACTTCGCCGTTACAGTTGGAGAGACATGGCTCGCCAAATGGTATTGCTCGGGAGCCGGCCGGATGTTCTGGAGGTTTCCCCGACCGAAGCGGAGAACGTCCACAAATGACGGCGGCAGTCCTCTGCGTCCTCGCTCTTGCAACCGCCTATTGGGCCGGTAAACGCTCGTTGGGCGCAGGCTTGATTGTGCTCATGGCCTGGGGCTATGGCTTTGGGATCACCCGCGCGAATCTGTTGTCCCCGGCCTGCTATTTTATTTTTGACGCAGCCCTACTGGGCGTTTACCTTTCGCAGCGGAGTACCTTTTTCGACGATCCGAAGCGGTTGGGGGCATTGCGAATCTGGGCGGCAATTCTGATCCTCTGGCCGGCTCTGGTGTTATTGATGCCCTTTCAACCGATGTTGGTGGCCTTGGTTGGATTCAGGGGAAGTGTTTTGTTTCTTCCGATGCTGTTGCTCGGCGGCCTGCTGCGGGATCGTGACATCCGCCAACTGGCGATGGGGCTGGCAGTTTTAGACTTGATCGCGCTCGCCTTCGCATGCATGGAGTACTTCATGGGCGTACCGCGTTTTTATCCGGAGAATGCCGCTACGCTCATAATCTATAGCAGCGTGGACGTGGTGGGTGGATTCTATCGAATTCCGGCCATCTTCGCCAATGCTCATTTATACGGCGGCACCATGGTGGCCTCCATTCCCTATCTGGCCGGCGGTTGGGATCAAGCGCGAACCCGCACCGGCCGGGTGATCCCGTTGATAGGCATTGCAGCCGCTCTCCTGGGCGTGTTAATGTCCGCCACCCGGCAGAATTTCATAGTCGCGGGTGTGATGGTGGTGGTTGCGATGTGGAATCAACGTATGAAACCAAGCCGGCGGGTCATCTTCGCTTTGGTTATTGTGGCGTTGGCCGTGGTCGCGTTAAAGAACGAACGCTTTCAACGGTTCAAGAGCCTGTCCGATACCGATTACGTAGAAGGCCGCATCTCCGGCAGTGTAAATCGAGGCTTCCTCGAAATCCTCTTGGAATACCCCATGGGAAACGGATTAGGAGGCGGCGGAACCAGTATTCCTTATTTTCTTGAAGGCCAAGTGAGGAATCCAATCGGGATGGAGAACGAGTACGCCCGCATTCTTTCCGAGCAAGGTATCATCGGCCTGGCGGTATGGGCCGCCTTCATCGCCTGGTATTTAAGCCGTTTCAAGAGCTCTTTCGGTAAAGGCCCCTGGGCGACTGCCCGAAGACTGGCTTGGTGTTCGATTGTCTTTTGGCTGGTGACCGGGATGATTGGAACGGGGATGCTTACCGCGATACCGAGTACCGCCATGATGCTTATGGGAATGGGTTGGACCGCAGTGCAAATGCGCGAAGAAGTTGACCCCAGGAGATACGTCGCAGTGCAAGCGCCGATCCTGAAGCGTCCGGTCTACCGGCCTATGCCGGCGGTTTGAATTCTAATCATGACTCGCGATCTGAAGTTGCAATCGCCCGACTATGAATGGGCGGAGTACGGAAGGATCGTCTGAATGAGCCGCGCGCGCCGTTTCTTTGGCGGACTGACTCTGGGCTATTCCTATCAGGCATTAGTCATGCTGATAGGCCTGTGGCTTACACCTTTCCTTCTCAAACACCTTGGGTCGCGCGACTACGGACTATGGCTGATCGGTTTGCAGATCCTGTCCTACTTGATGCTGATGGACTTCGGGGTAATCGCTCTATTGCCTAGAGAGACCGCCTATGCGACGGGACGAGCCATGAGTGGGTCCAGCGGGGACGACCTTTCCGACACCATCGGCACGACGGCTCGAATTGTACTCTATCAGACGCCGATCGTACTTCTGGGAGTGTTGATTTTCTGGTTAGTAATGCCTGCAGCGTGGCGCGAGTTCAGCGGGCCGCTTCTGGTGGCCATGCTGGGATTCGCCGTGATGTTTCCACTTCGCATATTTCAAGCGGTGTTGCAAGGCCTGCAGGAAATGCCATACCTGGGACGGCTTCAGTTTGTGAATTGGGGCGTGACTACCTCGCTCATGATTGTGTTCGTGTTGCGGGGCTTTGGACTCTATGCGCTAGCCATCAGTTGGGTGGCTGGCCAGCTTATTCCGGCGGCGCTTTCGTTCTATCGTTTGCGGACCTGCTTCCCGGGAGTCCTGCCCACGCGCCTGCCCAGCTTGCCCGGGAAAAAACTCTTTCGCTCGTTGACCAGTGGCGGCTGGGTGAGTGCATCTCAGATCGCCCAGGTGTTGGTATCGGGCACCGATTATGTCATCATCGGCAAGCTCCTCGGACCCGCCGCCGTGGTGCCCTACGCTTGCACTCAGAAGCTGATTGCCGTTCTGGCCAACCAACCTTACATGATCATGGAGATGGCGGCGCCGGGACTAAGCCAGATGAAAACCAGCGAGAGCCGGGAGCGTATTTTTCAGGCTTGCGCGGCGCTGACACTGGGCATGCTGACAGTGGCGGGCCTCATCGCATGTGTGGCGTTGGCCGTGAATCACAGCTTCGTGAACCGGTGGCTGGGCGAGCATCAATTTGGGGGAGCGCTGCTCACCACCGTCCTGGTGGGCGCCATGTTGCTTCGCCACTGGAACACCACACTGGTCTATGCGCTGTTCGCGCTGGGACATCAGCGCAGAATTTCGATCACTACCTTGTTGGATGGTATGGTTACGTTGAGCGCCGGCGCTGCGCTGGTGTG
>OBLW0100001526.1_pt1 | contig 19540 bp, 14 predicted proteins | sample 1520161 | NCBI WGS metagenome assembly OBLW01 (sample SAMEA3539309, study PRJEB22396) | soil metagenome | biome: tundra; feature: field; material: soil | place: USA | collected 2010-05 | depth 0.15 m | reverse complement strand
GGTCAGTCTTCAACGGTACGGCCTGCTGGCGATCCGCGGAGACGGTTCCGGCAGTTCGCATGACCAGTGCTTCGTAGGCCGTTCTGATAAGCTCCGGCCAGCGCTCTCGGATTGCTTGGCTCGCTTGGTCCAGGGCGGCGTTAGCCAGATCGGCAGTTCTGCGCACTCTTTTCTTTTCGCGCAGCCACTTCATGACCGACCAGGTCATCGCTTCGGTCATTAGCGCTTTCGCGTTTTCGACTGCAGGAAGTTTTTCCATCGAGCGCAAAGAGGGCCGACAACCCTCACTCCTCCACCAGAATAGATTCGGTTTTCGCTTAATTAATTCCGGTGACCGCGGTCACACTTCGCAGTGATATGACGCAAATCTTGCGCCGCGCCTATTGACTGGAAGCCGCGTGGATACTACAGTTTGGTTAATGCTGCAATGCAGCAATGGAGGCACTATGCCAACCCACACCAAGAACCACGAAGAGGAGTCTCCTCTGTCGATTCTGACTGAACTGGCGGTCGAGGGAACCTCGAGCCTCGTGGAAGCACAGCGAACTTTTCTTAACCTGGCACAACAAGAAACCGACATTATCTGCAATGGAGTCAAAGAACGGATTGGCGGCTTCATGCCAGCAGTTGCAGTGACAGGTCTCGTACAACGCAGCCTGGATACGCTGATTGGGATGCAACAGGAGTTGCTGACCACCACCAGCAAGCAGACGATGCAGTGGCTGGAGTCAGAACCAGTCGGGAAGGACGCCCGCGCGGCGCGGCTGGTCGAGTTCGCCCGTGAGGGAATGGACAGCTTTACTCGCGCCCAGAAGAAGTTCCTCGAGGCGGTGGCGCAGGAAGCCGCGACGGCAACCGGCAGCAGGAAGCCGCATGAAGGCAAACCGGCGAAGAAGACGGAACTGGCACAACTGGCGCGCGACGCCGGGAATGCTTTTGTCGAGGCGCAGAAGAGACTGCTCGACGTCATGGGCCAGCAGATGAACGTGAACCTGGACGCGGCGACACGAACGATGGGACTGGTGTCGCCTTCTCAGCTCTTACCCTTTGCGACTCGAACCGGCCAAGGTGTGAAGAACTTATTTGACGCGGAGACTTCGATGATCGGGTCGCTCATCAAACCGCCGAAGAAAAACGTCGGACGGGCGGCCAAACATGGCCGGGCTCGCACAACGCGCCGGCCGAAGGCTGTCACGGTCTAGACAGGGTGAAACTGTAACGGGCGGTGGTCGGTTTATGACGGCCGCCCTTCCGTTCCCGTGGCCGCGAGCAATTGTTTCGATTGAGGCAAGCGATTCAGCAAGGCTCGTTCCCACTGCAGCCACAAGCGGCTCGTGTAGAGCAGGGCGCTACACTGAAGCGCAAACCAGTCGCGCGTCATGAGTGGCGAACGGAACGCAGAGCGGTTGGCAATCCAATGCTGGGCGACGTGACGAGCGAGGGTGAACCCCATTCCCGTGTCCTCGCCGACGATGTCGCCCAGTATCCCTTCCAGTGTGAACATCACCTTTGACAACATGATCAGGGAGCTGGGGAACTTGACGCCGTTGATCGCGACGCGCTCCACAAGTCGCATGGCGTCGGCTCCGCTGGGCATGCGGGAAGGCGGCAACTCCTCGAGGAACTTGCCCACGGTCTCGCGGACCTTCCGGCCCCGGGGCGAAGCCAGTCTGATGCGGGTTTGACTGAGCGCAGCGACTTCGCTGGACGTGCCGACTGGATCGCGCAGGCTGACCATCAGAAATAAGAGCGCGAGATGACGCCGCTGTTCGCGGCTCAGACGTTCGCGCAGGGCCCAGTCGAGGATTACGAGTTCGCCGGTTTTGTTGTTGTACAGCAAGTTGCCGGCGTGGGGATCACCGTGAAAGATTGCATCTGGTGTCGAGGAGAAAAGGGGCACGGCGACCAGGGCTTCCACCAGTTGCTCGGCCACCTTTCGGCGACGTGCGGCTGGCAAGCGGGCGGCCGCGCTGGTCACTTTAATTCCGGGTTCCTCCGTGAGCGCGGTGATCGTTGGCGTGCACAACGGCCGAATTAATTGTGGGATGCGCACTAAGGGAAAGCCACGATAGAGAGCCTCGGCCTCGATCAGCGTCTTCTGTTCACGGGAGAAGTTGACCTCGTGGCGCAGCAAGCGGCGGACTTTGCGAAACGTGTCAGGGATGAGGTGGGGTGCAAATCCATAATTGTGGTGGCGATCCCCGAAGTATTGGGCCAGGCGTTGGAGGTAATCCATATCTTCGGCGAAGTATTCAGGGATATGCGGCTTCAAAACTTTGAAGACGCCACGCTCTTGCTTCCCGGTTTCTGGATTGCGCCAGGTAAATCGAATGACCGCACTGACGCTGGCTTCCTTGAGTATTTTGGGCGAGATTTCTACGGCGTAGGTTTTGACGCGTGGCCCAAGCGTTTTTTGGACGATGGCGCGGATGTCTTCCGGTTGCACATCGCGAATTCCGTTTTCCAGTCTGGAAAGGGCGCGGCGCAGGGCGGGGTGGAGATGCTGGTTCCGAGCGATGACCTGGCCGAGTTTCTGCAGGCCGGGGACTTTCGCGATCAGCCGCAGCAGGCGCACTTCGGGCGATGTGCTGGCCGGCAGTTCGATTTGCTCCAGCAGCTTGGGAGCGAGGCGCGCAGGGGAAAGACGCGTGACCACGAACATCATGGCGTCGCGCACCGGCGGACGCCAATTCTTGTAGGCTTCCGGGACCAGGGCATCGACGGGCACGATCTCGTCGACGATCCAGCGTGCCATGGCGTCGCGAACCGCTGGAGCTGCGGGGCTTCGGAGGGCGTCTTCAATGAGGCGGATCTTCTCGGCTGGGGTTGCGCCTTGAGGCAGGAAATTCTCCAAGGCGGTGCGCAACTGGTCGGGCGCGAGCAGGCGGAGGCCCGCTGCGATGGCGGACGCATCCAGCATAGAGGGAGCTACCGATCACACTATGATCCCCAGCCCACGGATGCGCAGTGACCGGCATCACCGGATCGCCGGAAGTCCTGTGAGATAGTCTAGGTGTCTGGAGCAGGAAGTCTTGGCTACTCTGAACGAAGTATTTTCGGGACTGTCGGTAAAGCGCCGCTATGAGGTGTGGTTTCTGCGCATGGGATTGGCGGACGGGAGCGGAGCGTGGTGGTTTCGCTATTTGTTGATGAATCCTGGGCGAGGCGGCTGTGCCGGAAACCCACGAGGGATGCCGGTGCAAGTGTGGGCCACGTGGTTCCCGGCGGGCGGAAAGCCGCAGAATTTTATTCAGGGATTTCCGCTGGAGGGATTGGATATCAGCCGAAGAGGGCAGAGTCCGTTTCGCTTTCGCATGGGCGAGAATTCCATCGAAGAAGATTCTTGTAGGGGATCGTTGAACGTAGATGGCCACGCAATCGCCTGGAATCTGCGCTATCGTTCCACATTTGCGGTGACACTAAGCAATAAAGGCTGGATTGGTTTCTCGCGCACGCCACACTCTGACGGATGTTTTTCCGGGCAGATCACGATGGACGGGCGGAGCTTTGCGGGCGAACCTTTGGGGTTTGGAGTCCAGGGACACAACTGCGGATACCGACATCGCAACTTCTGGAGATGGACGCACGCTTATTTTCCCCGCTCCGGCCAGCCTGCAAGCACGCTGGAAGCGTTGGTCTACGAGATGCCGTTTGGGCTGGTCTTTCGCAAAGCGGTGCTGTGGCACGATGGGCAGAAATATGTGTTCGGCAAATTGCAGGAATCCGGCGTCAGCAAGGAACCCTTCCACTGGAGTTTTCATTGCCCCGGACGCAATGGTCTGCGGGTGGAGGCGGTGATCGACGGGCATGGTTCAAGCGTGCATCGTCTTCCGTATGTAAAGACGGATTGCACGGGCAGCTTCGAAGTCTGGAACAATAGCGTGGCGTCAGCGTCACTTCTGATACAGACCCTGGGCAGAGCGGACGAGAGACTAGAAACGGCTACAGGATCTGTGTTGGAGATGGTGGGCGGACCCTGATTGGCCGGAACTATTCAGACGATTGCGCTTTGGCCAAGCGCTCGGCGACGACCGAGTAGGCCGCAGGATTGAACGCCATTCCGATGTGCGTGCCCAGAACCTCTACGTCCTTTTCAGGATCCAAGGTCATGCAGTAACGCCAGTCCACGATGCCGTCCTGGCGCGTGTAGATGGCGGTTTCGAGCATCGTGTCGGGAACCTTGCGGCGAAGAGAACCCAGAAAATTGCAAGTGCAGCGTCCCGTATAGCAGTCGGGTAGTACCCCTGTACCGTGCTCCTCGAGAATGCGGAGACGAACGGCTTCGGCCGCGCGGAGAACCGCTTGATTCGCAACCGTGCCACGGATGGGAGCAGCCAGCGTAATCAAAGAGGCGATGTCGTCTGGCCGGTTGCCCGCTACGGAACGAGCGATCAGGCCTCCCAGGCTGTGACCGATCAGATGAATTTTTCGTTCGGTATCCATCAGAGCTTTTTCGATGGTCTGGTTCAGACGGCGCTCGATGAGCAGGTTCGGGCATTCTGCGTTGATGCCGATACCGGAAAAGTAGGGGCGATATCCGATGCGCCGGAGCCAGGCATGAAGCTCGGTCAGGTAAAGATCAGTGCCAAGAAAGCCGGGAATGATCACGACAGCAGAGCCATCGCCGCGCGGTACGCCCAAGCCGTAATAAACGGGAGTGGCGTGTAACAGCAGAATCTCAGCTCCGAAGAGAGCCTCTGTCCAAACACTGGAAGTGTTGGCTTTGGGATAGGGCTCGGGAGCACGCTTGCGCCGCTTGGCCGGGGAAGGACGCGCCGCTGCTTTTTTCAGTTTACGCCGCAAGTTCGTCCCTGGGTCTGCCCGATCGGCGCGTCGAGGCGCGGAAAGGGCGAATGCTGCACTGCAAAATTATACCCCGGGAGTCTTGCCTGTCCAAGAGGGATTTCTGAGTGAGGATCCAATATTTGTGTGCAAAATTCTGCAAGCTTAGCGCTTCTTGCGGGGGCGGCGTTTTGGCGGCGCGGGCCTTTTCAGGCGAGCTTCGAGTTCCGCCACCCGCTTCCGCAGGGCCTCAACCTCCGGTTCCGAGTCCGTGCGCAAAGGGGGAGACGCAGTGGTTCCCAGAAAACGTTTCATCATATCAACAGGCGAGAGAATGGCGGACTGCACTTCGCTCAGGCGGTTCTGCACGGCATCCTGCACCTTTTCATAGGTGTCAAACGCGGACTTTAGATACCACATGAGAAATTCCTGCCGCACTTCATCGGAGGCGATAATCAGTTGCCGCAGCAGTTCAAGGGGCAAGCCTGTAGGCTTGTCCTTGGCGTCTTCGGTGATGATCTGGGTCAATAGGACGCGGGTTAGATCCTGCCCGGTCTTGGCGTCGACGACTTTGACCTCGCGGCCCGCGCGAATGTGAGCGGCCAGATCGTCGAGGTTCACGTAACGGCTGCTGGTGGTGTCGTACAACCGGCGATTGCCGTATTTCTTGATGAGGATGGTGGACGGTTTCATTGGACGCTGTCCATGCTGCTGTGCACAAGGATGCAGGAATATCTTGACACAAGACCCTTCCCTTCGTATAGTTTAGCTGATGCTGCAATGCAGCAATCGGAGGCATTTTATGGCAGCGGCAACAAAGCATGAATCCACTCACCCGAAAGAGTCGTCGACCTTCTCTCTGCTTTCGGGTTGGGCGCAACAAGGGGCGCAAACACTATTCGCGACACAACGGATCCTGATCGACCTGGCCATGCGGCAGAATGCCAGTGTGATGCACGCCGTACGGCAGCAACTGTCGGACCCGCATCATTCTCCGACCGCGATTCTGGGCGAGATTGCCGAGGATGGCCTCGCGAACTTTTTCGAGGGACAAAGGGTTCTACTCGAACTGGGCAAACAACAGAATGAACTCCTGATCACGGGGGTGAAAGAACGGATGGGAGACTGGCCTGCGGCGCATGCGATGATCGACCTGCTGCGACGCAGCGTGGAGACGTTCATCGAGATGCAGGAAGAGTATCTGAAGATCGCCGGCAAGCAGACGCATGCCTGGGTCGAGTCCGCCAAGGCCGGCAAGCCGTACCAGCCGGAGCATGTGGTGGATCTGGCTCGCGAAAGCATGGAGAACTTCGTCAAGGCACAGAAGCGGTTTATGGACGTCCTGGCGGATGAGACTGCAAGGGCGACGGGCGGCAAACACAGCCATGCCGCGGGAAAGAAGACGAAGAAAACTGAGTTGCCGGAACTGGCACGCAAAGCCACGGACGCATTCCTGGAAGCGCAGAAGCGGCTGGTAGACGTTGCGGGGCGGCAGATGAATACCGGTGTGAAAACTGCTGGCAAGACGCTGGAACTGCTGAAGCCATTTCCGTTTCTTCCCGTGAGCGAACTTACGCGGGAGGCGGTGAAGAGCTACGTCGATGCCCAGAAGGCATTGATGGATGTGATGGTGAAGGCGCCGAATGGAGCGAAGGCCAGTGCGAAGGCGGAGCATCATACCCGCAGGCCGGGGAAAAAGGCGGCAGCAGCCGCAGCCTGAGGGACGGATCTGTCTGCGTTAAGCGTGTTCTGGTCAATGCCTATGCGTCTTCGGGCGAGAAGCTCTCGCCCGAGGGCGCCATTTCGCTCGACCTCGGGAGGCGAGGGTCGGCGGCCAGGTATGAAAACCCCGCTGCTGCCGACTTACGTTTGTGTCCTGAGCTGAACCGAAACCCACGAATCAAATATTTTGAGGGAGAGGGAATATGGCTACGGTGACCGCAGTACCGGGTAGCAAGATCCGCGGCGGCAGCTTCCTGATCGAGGAGCGGGCGCCGGAGGAAGTTTTCACTCCAGAAGATTTCAGCGAGCAGCACCTGCTCATCGCGCAAACCGCGGAAGAATTCGCGAACAAGGAAATTGTGCCCAATATCGAGAATATGGAGCACAAGAACTTCGCTATTGTCCGTGAACTGGTGAAGAAGGCCGGAGAACTCGGGTTGAGCGGTGTGGACGTGCCCGAGCAATACGGCGGCATGGAGATGGATAAGGTGACTTCCGCGATCATCGCCGACCGGATCGCGAAGTACGGCGGCTTCAGCACAACCTGGGGCGCCCACACCTGCATTGGCACGCTTCCCATCGTTTACTTCGGTACGGAAGAGCAAAAGAAGAAATATCTGCCGGGACTGGCCAGCGGGGAGACCGTCGGCGCGTACGCGCTGTCGGAGTCATCATCCGGGTCGGATGCTTTGAATTGCCGCACGCAGGCGAAGCTGTCCGCTGACGGCAAGCACTACCTGCTGAACGGCGAAAAAATGTGGATCACGAATGCAGGTTTCGCCGATCTGTTCATCGTGTTTGCCAAAGTCAGCGGGGATAAGTTCACGGCGTTCATCATCGAGCGCGGGTTCCCCGGCTTTTCGGTGGGTGCCGAGGAACACAAGATGGGGATCCGGGGATCTTCAACGTGTCCTCTGATTCTCAACGACTGCCAGGTTCCTGTTGGGAACGTGCTCGGAGAGATCGGCAAAGGACACCACATTGCATTCAATGTCCTGAACGTCGGGCGGTTCAAGCTAGGTGCGGGATGCGTCGGCTCGGCGCGCAACTGCATCGAGAGCGCGATTGCGTATGCCAAGCAGCGCAAGGCGTTCGGGAAAGTGATTGCTGATTTCGGGTTGATTCGCGAGAAGATCGCGAACATGGCGGCGGGCATCTTCACTGGCGAGGCAATGGCATATCGCACCGTCGGCATGATGGATGCAGCCATTGCGCAACTCGGGGAACAGCACGAAGACATGGCGCAGGTGCGCAAGGTGATCGACGAATACGCCGTCGAGTGTTCGATCCTCAAAGTTTGGGGATCGGAGTTCATCGACTATGTCGTCGATGAATCGGTACAGATCTACGGTGGGTACGGATTTGTCGAGGAATATCCTGCCGAACGCAACTACCGGGATGTGCGCGTGAACCGGATCTTCGAAGGCACGAACGAGATCAACCGCCTGCTTATCACCGGCTTTTTGCTGAAACGGGCCATGTCTGGACAACTTCCGTTGATGGCCGCGATCAAGAAGTTGATGGATGAAGTGCTGTCTGGAACGTCTGACGAGGGCGAGGAGGGGCTTCTGGCCCAAGAGCGGAAGCTGGTTGGCACGGCTAAAAAGATTGGCCTGTTCGCCGCCGGTATTGCCACTCAGAAATACATGCAGGCGATCCAGGATCAACAGGAGATTATGGGCGCGATCGCCAACATGACGATCGAAACCTATGCCATGGAGTCCGCCGTGCTGCGTGCGCAGAAACTGGCCGCGCAGCACGGCGAAGCGGGCTGTGCGCATAGTATTGCCATGGCCCGCGTCTACATTTCGGGTGCGATGGAGAAAATCGAAAGCGCGTCGAGGATGGTGATTGCCGCGTGTGCCGAGGGAGACATGTTGCGCTCGCAGTTGGCGATTCTGAGGCGGCTGTGCAAGTACGAGCCGTTCAACACGGTGGCGCTGCGGCAGGCCATCGCTCAGAAGGTCATTGAAACCGGGAAGTATGTTGTTGCTTAAGTTTCGCGTCGTCTAACCGGACCGCGAGGATGGTGCTGTATGGCAACCCGTAGCCCCAAATTCGATTTCGACTTCGACTTCATTGTGATCGGATCGGGTTTCGGAGGCAGTGTTTCCGCCCTTCGACTCGTGGAGAAGGGCTATCGGGTTGCCGTGATTGAGATGGGGCGCCGCTGGGCGCCCCTTTCTTTTCCGCGCACGAGTTGGTCGATTCACCGCTGGTTCTGGCGGCCGAAGGTCGGCCTGCGCGGCTTCTTCAACATGCGCTTCTTCCGGCATGCCACGATCTTCCACGGCTGTGCCGTTGGTGGAGGATCGATCACGTATGCAGCCACTCTGCTTCCTCCGCCGGACAAAGTCTGGCAAACCGGATCATGGGCTGGTTTGACCGACTGGAAGACGGAGATGCTTCGCCATTATCAGACGGCGTCGCGCATGCTGGGGGTCACACAAAACAAGATCCTCGGGCCCGCCGATCAACTCCTGAACAGAACCGGAGAAGTAGCAGGCATTGGCCATACCTTCTACCCGACGCGTGTGGGTATTTTCCAGGCCGCCGAGGGAGGAACACAGAATCAGACAGTGCCGGATCCATTCTTTGGCGGGGAAGGTCCGCCCCGAACGACCTGCACCGGCTGCGGTGGTTGCATGATGGGCTGCCGGTACGGCGCGAAGAACACGCTGGATCTCAACTATCTATACTTGGCAGAAAATTCCGGGGCCGTGGTGATTCCGGAAACGAAAGTGGTGAACGTGAAACCGCTACAGGGTGCGGGCGATGGGAGTTCCGGGTACGCAGTATATACCGAGAATTCAATGGCCTGGATGTCACAGCCACCGCGGACGCTCACTAGTCGCGCAGTAGTGTTCTCCGCGTCGTCACTCGGCACGATGGAGTTGCTCTTTCGGCTCAAGGACAACGGCTCGCTGCCGCGCATCAGTGATCGACTGGGCAAACATGTACGCACGAACTCGGAATCGATCATCGGCGCGCGCGTGCCCAGGTGTGCTGAGGATTTGTCGCAGGGCATCGCAATCGGCTCCGGCATCTACATCGACGAACATACGCACGTTGAGGTCGTGCGGTATCCAAAAGGTTCGGACACGATGGGTTTGCTCACCACGATGCTCACCGACGGCCGCCCTGGCTTGCTGCGCATTGGGCTGTGGGCGAAGAATACCGTGAGCTCTCTGCTGCTGCACCCGGTCAAGACTCTCCGTCTGTTTCGAATCTGGGACTGGGCGCGTGAGGCTACGATTCTCCTCTGCATGCAAGCGGTTGAGGGACATATCGAGATGCGGTGGCAACGGCCGTGGTTCTGGCCGTTCTCGAAGACGCTGGTGAGCCGCGGGGATAAGGTGCCAACCTACATTCCAAAGGCCAACGAGTTTGCCCGAAAATTCGCCGATGTCGCGGGCGGCACTGCGATGAGCATGCTGCCCGAAATTCTGTTTGACATTCCCGGTACCGCGCACTGCATTGGAGGGTGCGTCATCGCCGATTCACCGGAACACGGCGTAGTCGACCATCGCCATCGGGTCTTTGGCTATTGCAATATGTACATCTGCGACGGCTCGGTGCTGGCCAGTAATCTCGGAGTCAATCCGAGCCTGACGATCACCGCACTGGCCGAGCGGGCAATGAGTCTGATTCCTTCCAAGAGAGAGACGCAGTGGAACGACGTGGCCAGTGCCACAGCCACGCGTTCCCTCGCCCGGTGAGGGCGCGGGAAGGCTTGCGAGACCCGTGCCGTAGTGTTTCTCCCGAGAAAACCGTGTGACGTTCGTCACAGGGCCACGTGACAGTGGTTGCTGACCAAGCCCATTCTGGGAGTTCTACTTTGGGACGAGGCTGAACCACAGTGCCCGCCGGATCCCAGACAGCCGACACCTCCGAAGTGTTTGTCACCCCTGACGCGAATCCCGCGATCATTTTGTTCCCCATGCTGTCGAGAGATTCGTGCGGGCGGCAGAAGCGGTAGGTCCCGACTCAGAACTCTTATCCGGCTGATGTTATCCAGCCATACGTATTCTTGCGACGGCTCCTGGCGCAACGGAGGAAGCGATGATCGTCACTGACGCGGTAAAAGAACGGGTTCAAATTCCGCTCGCCGTCGAAGGCGTGAGTGCGGAACGGATCGCTTACCTCGAAGGACTGGTCAGTCAGGCCCGAACCGCCGCCGCCGTTTTCAGCCAATTCACGCAAGAGGATGTCGATCGCATCGTGAAGCCGATGGTCCTGGCTGGCCTGGAACAAGCGCAACATCTCGCGCGTTTGGCAGTTGAGGAAACCCGGCTCGGCGTAATGGAAGACAAGGTCATCAAAAATATGGTGGCCAGCGAGTTCGTCTACAACTACGTCAAGGACAAACGCACCGTGGGCGTCATCCGCGAGATTCCGGAACGCAACCTGATCGAGATGGCGGAACCGATCGGTGTCCTCTTCTCCCTGACGCCGATTACGAATCCCACTTCCACCGTCTTGTTCAAGTGCATCATGGCCATCAAGACGCGGAACGCCGTGATTTTCAGTCCTCATCCAAAGGCGTGGCATTGCTGCTCAGAAGCGGTACGGATCATGTACGAGGCCGCCGTGAAGCACGGTGCGCCCGAAGGAGTGTTTGCCTGCCTGGACTCGCCTACCCTTCCGGACAACGCATACCTGATGAAGCACAAAGACATCGGGCTGATCGACGCCACGGGTGGACCGGGCGTGGTGAAAGCCGCATACAGTTCTGGCAAACCGGCTCTGGGCGTGGGGGCAGGGAACACGCCTGTCTATTTGGAGAAAACGGCAGACGTGAACACGGCTGTCGTGGACATTATTGTTTCCAAGACCTTCGACAACGGGACGATTTGCGCGTCCGAACAGACAGTCGTGATCGACGATGAGATCTATGACGTGGTGCTGAAGAAATTCGCCGAACTGGGCGCGCACATTTGCAATGAGAAAGAAACCAAGTTGCTCGAGCGCACGGTGATTGATCCGGAGACCGGATTCATGCAGCCCATGGCGGTCGGCCAGACGGCCGCCAATATCGCACGGTTTGTCGGCCTGAAGGTGAAGCCCGACACCAAACTGCTCATTGCACCGATTCAAGGTGTGGGGCGCGAGCATCCACTGTCAGTTGAGAAGTTGTTTCCGGTACTCGCTGTCTATCGAGCGAAATCCGTCGCTGAGGCGCTTCGAGTCTGTGTGGACGTAAACCATGCGGGGGGCTTGGGACATACGGCGGTTGTGTTCTCGCGCAACGAGGACGTCATCCGCAAGTTTGGCGAAGTAATCAATGCCGGGCGGATCATCGTGAATTCACCGGGATCGATCGGGGCGCTGGGAGCGGTCTACAACGATCTGGTGCCGACGTTCTCGTTCGGATGCGGAACCGGCGGCGGCAACAGCACCACCGACAACGTAAACGTTTTTCATTACCTGAACATCAAGCGTGTGGCTCGGAGGACACAAAACCATATGTGGTTCCGGGTTCCCAATCAGATCTACTTCAACATGAATGCGGTGGAGAATCTGCGCCAGTTTCCGTCACTCTCCACCATTATTGTGACCAGTCCCCTCCTGGAGCAGATCGGTCATGTCGATATAGTTCGGCGCCACATCTGTCCCAAGACTCACGTGCATGTGCAAGTGATTCCAGACGCAGAGCCCGAAGTGAAGGTCATCGCTCTGGGCGTGGAGGCGCTCAATTTCTACAAGGCGGATCAGATCATCGCTCTTGGTGGAGGGTCGGTGATCGATGCGGCGAAGATCATGAAACTCAAGTACGAATCGCCGGAGGCCGACTTGGAATATCTGGCAGCGCCTTTCCTGGATCTGCGCAAGCGGGTGGTGCAGTATCCAACAGAGAAGGTGAACCGGGCGCGACTGATTGCGATTTCCACCACCAGCGGGACTGGCAGCGAAGTCACACCGTTCGCCGTGCTGACGGATAAGGAGAGCGGGCGCAAGGTGACGCTGGCCGATTACTCGCTGACTCCGGATGTGGCTATCGTCGATCCGCAGTTTGTCATGTCCATGCCGAAGGGCTTGACCGCGGATACCGGGATTGATTGCCTCACACACGCATTGGAAGCGGGCGTTTCGAATTACGCTTCGCCTTACACCGACTCCAACGCCATGCAGGCTATCCGGCTCGTGTTCAAGTACCTGCCGGTTGCCTACGAGCATCCGCGAGATGAAGAGGCACGATGCATGATGCACAATGCGGCGTGCATTGCGGCGATGGCGTTCTCGAATGCCTCGGTAGGGGTGAACCATGCGCTGGCGCACGCTTTCGGTGCGCGCTTCGGCATTGCGCACGGACGTGCCAATGCATTGATGCTGCCGCACGTGATTGCTTATAACGCCGCGGTCCCGACCAAGTTCATGCCGTCGCCTTACACCAAGGGATACACGGCACACAAGAAGTATGCGACAGTCGCGGATCTGCTGGGCCTGGGTGGGCACACTGTCGAGGAAAAGGTAACGAACCTGATCGCGGCGACAGACCAGTTGCTCGACCAGTTGGGATTCCCGCAGTCGATCGCCGAACTTGGGATATCCAGGGAAGAATTCGAAAAAGCGGTACCCGAACTGGCCAGCATTGCGTTTGAGGATCCGTCGTGGCGATCCAATCCACGCATGCCGCTCATGTCAGAACTCATCGAACTGTTTTGGAAAGCTTATGAAGGGCGAGGTGCGGCGAAGGTGGCCAGCACCGTCGAGCACTCAACTGTTTAGGGAAGGGCGAAGAATATGGCAATCGTTGCTGTGTTTCTGACTATTGATGAAACGCGCCTGGTCGGGGCTCTTCGGGAGACTGGCGAGAAGCTGGATGGCACCGAAGTCGAGTCCATTCTGGACTTCTCTTCCGTGTCCCGCATCGATTCCGGTGCGGTGCGGGCGTTGGAAGAGCTTGGCCGAGTGGCCGATGAGAAGAATGTCAAGGTTGTTCTCCGCGGCGTGAATGTCGACGTCTACAAAGTTCTCAAGCTGATGAAGCTGACACGGCGGTTTTCGTTCGTGAACTGAGCCCTCGCCGGATGAGTGATGGAGGAGAGTAGCGATGCAGAACCATCAACAGAGTGACCGCCTTTCCTGGGGTGATACGGTCTTCCTGCATCTTGAACGGGAAGGCATGCCGCTCAACGTAGCGAGCGTATGCATCTTCGAGGGTGAAGTTGGATTTGAAGAGTGCGTCCATTTCATCGAGACGAAGCTGCCGCTTCTTCCCCGCTATCTCAAGCGTGTCGTGCCGGCTCCGTTCGGACTGGGCCTTCCGAGTTGGGAATACGATCCGGAATTCGATCTGCGCCGCCACGTGCGCGAGGTGACGCTCAAGCACGGAACCGAGACGGAGTTGAAAGGAATTGCCGCAAAGCTTTTCGGCACGGTCATGGACCGGCAGCACCCGTTGTGGGATCTCACACTGATTCGCGGACTCAAGGGTGCTCGCAGTGGGCTCATCATCCGACTGCATCACTGTCTGGCGGATGGCATCGCCGGCGTGGGAATCATGAATGCGCTTCTGGATGCGAGCCCAGACGCGCCACGCTTACCAGCGAAGAAGATTAAATTCCACGTTCCGCCGCCGCGCGACCCGTTGACCACGCTGACGGCCGGGTTCGTCGAATCCTATTCTGATTTTGTGAAGCGGATTCTCTCCGCACTCACCGATCTTTTGAGCATTTCGGAGCGTGCCGCCGCGAACGGCAACAGCGTTCCCAGCGACGAGTTTGTGGGCCTGCTTCCCGAGATCACGGCTTTCACCGAGCGACTGCGGTTCAACGTGATCTACACTGGGCCACAGAAATTCGCCACCGCTGAGCTGCCGCTGGCGGAAGTCAAAGCGATCCGCCACAAGAGTGCGACCAGCATCAATGATGTGATTCTCGCTCTGGTGACCACAACGATCCGCCGTTATTGTGAACTGCATGGCGACCGGGTGAAGGGCAAACTGCTGCGGATCATGGTTCCCGTGAACCTGCGCGGCGATGTCAGCACGACCGAGTTGGGGAACCGCATTTCGCTGGTTCCCGTCACTATTCCGCTAGACATTCGGCAGCCGCGAAAACTGCTGGCGGCCGTCCACCAGAGAACCGAGTTTCTGAAGCGCGTGCACGCTGCGGAACTGGTCAGCCTGGCGGGAGGATTGATTGGGATGTTTCCGACTTCCCTACAGGGCATGGCCGGGCCGATTGCGAGCCAGTTGCCCATCACACCCTTCAACCTGGTCTGCACGAATGTGCCGGGGCCGCACTTTCCGCTCTACCTGCTCGGACACAAGATGTTGCATTGCTATCCGTATGTTCCGGTCGGCGGCGAGATGGCGGTGAACTGCGCGATCCTGAGCTACAACGGAACAGTGTACTTCGGCTTCAGCGGAGACGTGCACGCCGCGCCAGACCTGCGACGGCTCGAGACCCTATTAATGACAAGCTTCACCGAATTGCGGGACTCGGTTGGAATCAGGCCGCCGCGGAAGAAGAAAGCGCGCCGGAGACGGCTTGGGAGTTCAATCGCTGCGTCGGCAACAACAAAGACCATAGCTGCGCCGGTTCCAACAACGACCAATATTGCTCTGCTGGAGCCGAAAAGAGTGCTCGAACCCAGTCCAGTGACTATGCAGGAGAATCCGCTGACACAGTTGATTGTCGCGTAGGCACACACGCGGGGATGTAGACCCATATGGGAAAGGTTCGGAAGTCTGCCAGGGTATCGGAAGATCCCGCCTCGAAGTGGTCATCTGTACTTCAAGTCTTTTCTGCAGTGCGAATCCATTTTCTATATCAAAACTCCGAGAAAGGTGGAGTATGAGATCGATGAGACGTTTAATATTTTGCGGCCTTATGTTTTTTATTTGTCTGCCAGCTTTGGCGCAGCAGACCGACATTAACCGCTACACGCTCTTTACCGGGTTCGATTACATGATTAGCCCGGCGCGTAATCTGACCGAGCGCGGATTTGAAGGCGATTTCGGAGTTACCGTCAGACCATGGCTTGGTCTGGGCGGTGATTTCGGCATCCTGGGGGACGGCATCATCAGTGGCGCAGGGACCATCAGCGGGAGCGAAACGGTCTATGCGCCACTGCTGAGCAGTTTCGGAATCCCTCCGAACTCGATTCAGGTGGCGTTCAAATCAACCACGTACACCTTTGCCGTAGGCCCCCAATTTTACCTGCGTAAGTTCGAAAAGGTCACTTTTTTTGCCCGCCCCGGTTTCGGAGGGATTCATGAAACCGCGAGCATCGCTTTCCCGCCGACCTTGGGGTTGATCTTGCCCTCGGTCCCGAATCCGCACCAGACGGATACAACGTACTTTGTCGGGCTGGGCGGCGGTTTCGATCTGAACGTGTCGCGGAAGATTGGCGTGCGGTTCGCGACTGATTGGGTGAACACTCACCTGTTTTCAAACTTGCTGGTACCCCGGCAGAACTATATTCGCTTCTCCGTTGGCCCGACTTTCCGGTGGGGTCACTTGCACTAGCGGATCGTGGACTTAAAGGAGTTGTTGAATTGGTTGTTCAGGGATGGCGAAAGATCTTCCTTTCGCGAAGTGAGGAGGAACCTTGCCTATGAAGCCTCAGACCCTTAACGACATTTTCTTTGCCATCGTGGAGCGCCGGCAAGATCGTGTAATGCTGGTTCGCGAAGGCTCCGAATGGGTTCCCGTCAGTTCGCAGGAATTCTACCGTGATGTGGCAGGCGTGGCCCGAGCGTTCAGCCAGTGGGGATTAGTCAAGGGCGATCGCCTGGCCATCCTCAGCGAAAACCGGCTGGAGTGGGCCGTCACGGATTTTGCCTCTCTTCTGCTAGGCCTTGCGGTTGTGCCCATCTATTCCACGCTCACAGCTCAGCAAACGGCCTATATCCTGCGTGATTCCGGGGCGAGCGTGGTGGTGGTCTCGACGGAAAAGCAACTGGAAAAGGTCCTCTCAATCAAGGATCAAACTGCTATCGAAAAGATCGTGTTGATGGATCCTGCTGAAACCCCTGACGCGGTGCACATGCAGCGCCTGATGCATAAAGGCCCGGCTGGACGCGACCCGGAACTGGACGCCCGTGCGCACGCCATCACTCCCGATGATCTGGCATCCATCATTTATACGTCGGGCACGACAGGCACATCGAAGGGCGTGCAGCTGACGCACGGCAATTTGACCTCGAATGTGCTGAATTCGTTGCACGGTTTTGAACTTCATCCCGGGCACGTGAGTGTTTCCTTTCTGCCGCTGTCGCATGTGACAGCGCGTCATGCCGATATCGCGCTGCTGCATCACGGCGTGACCTTGGCGTATTGCTCATTTCTCGAAGAGTTGCCTCAAGTTCTCCTGGAGGTCCGGCCCACGATCTTCGTCGCCGTGCCACGCGTGTACGAGAAGATCTACGGCCAGGTGGAACAGAAGGTCAAAGGCCTTGCTAAGAAGACGATCTATCGCTGGGCGCTCTCGGTGGGACGTGCGCACTGTCCCAAGATTCTCGCGGGCGTGGAGCCGGCGTCGCTGGCTTGGAAACTGGCACACAAGCTGGTGTTTTCGCAGGTGAGGGCGCGCATGGGCGGCCGAGTTGAAATATTCGTTTCCGGCGGAGCGCCCCTCGGCAAGGAACTGGCGGCGTGGTACGCGAGCATCGGAATTCGCATCCATGAAGGCTACGGCCTGACGGAAACCTCCCCGGTTATCGCGATCAACACTCCACGCGCTCACAAGATGGGCACCGTCGGCCGTCCCCTGCCTAATGTTGAGGTCCAGATCGCGCACGACCTGGAAATTCTGGTGCGGGGGCCCTCCATTTTCCGTGCGTACTGGAACCGTCCCGAGGAGACGAGGGACGCGTTTGTGGATGGCTGGTTCAAGACCGGCGACATCGGCAACCTGGACGAAGACGGATTCTTGTCCGTGACCGATCGGAAGAAAGATATGCTCAAGACGTCCGGCGGAAAATTCATAGCGCCGCAGCCGGTCGAGAATTCGCTGAAGCTCAATGCGCTGATCGGAACCGCCGTGGTGCTGGGAGACCGGAGAAAGTTCGCGTCCGTGATTATTTCGCCTGCGTTTCCGTTGCTGGAAGAATGGGCGCGTGCCAACCATATATTGTTTTCATCGCGCGAAGAACTGGTGGATCATCCCAAGGTTAAGGCACTCTATCAAGGCATCGTGGGAGAAGTGAATCGAGGTCTGGCGCGCTACGAAACGCTGAAGAAAATCCTACTAGTACCAGATGAATTCACGGCAAGCGACGGTACTCTAACTCCGACCTTGAAACTTCGCCGGAGGGCCATCGAGGCGCGTTATCGCAAACAGATCGATGAGCTATATCGGGAGGCGGAAACTTCTGTCGTGGCATAACGGCGGGCCGCACCGCCTCCTCTAATTTTGACCTTCTTTTGTAGCCTAAAACTTCAGCCCGAGCGCGCTGCTGAGAAATCCAGCGACCGGCGACATTGTGCGGCACGCTTGAACGAAGATCGACATAAACCTGGGGCTGCAGACTTGTTTGTCCGTGAAGTTCACGGCGGTGCCGAGATCACGCAGCTTGAGGTCGTCCACAAATTCGTGATCAGCGGGGAAGCCGCGGGGCGGGCGGTGGAGTTTGCCGGCGTCATCCCAGTTAAGCAGTTTGTGGACGGCGCGCCATTCCTTCGGACGCGACACGATGCCATTGCGAACTTTGAGCAGCGTCGTCGGCTCGGGATGCCACAGTCCCGAAGCGGCGAAGCAGCCACCGGGCTCAAGATGAAGATAGAAGCCGGGGGAGTGAACGTCTTTGCCGCGGTGGGAAAAACGCATGGCGACGTGCGTCTTATAGGGTCGCTTGTCGTTGGAGAATCTCGTGTCGCGGTAGATGCGGAACATGGAGCCGCGGGAGGGACGGGGATCGGCGATCAGATATGGCGAGATTTCATATAAAGGTGCGGCGAAGTCGGTGATGAAGCGCAGGACTGGCTGGCGCACGTGACCTTCCCATTCGTCCTGGTGGGCGAGAAACCAGTCGCGCTTGTTGTTGCGTTTGAGACGAGTCAGAAACTGGAAAAGCTCGGGAGTAAAGTAAGCAGGCATTTGAAGATACGTTAAGAAGAAGGTAAGAAAAAGTAAAGTGCGACGGTCGGAGACCGACGCGATTTGACGCCAGCCGAAGCGCCATGTTTCGATGGGAAGTGCCGATCCGCAATCCTCTTCCGGTGGATGCCATACTGCCGGAGATTCTTGATTCCCTAAAACTGCACCCTAACCTGGTGATCGTTGCCGCCCCGGGGGCGGGAAAGACCACCCGCGTGCCCCCCGCGCTGCTGGGGTTGGTGAGAGGAGATGTAGTTGTGCTCGAGCCGCGCCGGATTGCGGCACGCCTGGCGGCGCGTCGAGTCGCGTCGGAACTCGGCGAAACGGTCGGCGAGACCGTCGGATACCAGATTCGGTTTGAAGAATCGATCGGTCCGCAAACGCGTCTGCGATTTGTCACTGAGGGCATTCTGACTCGTCGCCTCCTTTCGGATACTCATCTGCAGGGTGTCGCAGCCGTGGTGCTCGATGAATTCCACGAGCGCCATCTGGAGAGCGATCTCGCGCTCGCGTTGCTGAAACGATTGCAGCGGACGCGGCGCGATCTGCTGGTCGTCGTCATGTCGGCAACCCTCGATGCTGATCCTGTGGCGCAATTTCTTGGCGGTTGTCCCATCGTCCGTTCGGAGGGCAAACTGTTTGACCTTGCGATCAAACACCTGCCGTATTCACCCGAGCCACTCGAGGTGCAGGTGCAGAATGCGGTGGAACTGCTAGTCGACTCGGGACACTCCGGTGACACACTGGTTTTCCTGCCTGGGTCGGTGGAGATTCGTCGGGCGATGCGAGCCTGCGGTGATGTTGCGCGACGGGCTGGAGCATTGGTCCTTCCTCTGCATGGAAGCCTGCCGCCCAACGAGCAGGACCGGGCGCTCTCACCAGCGTCTCAAAGAAAGCTGATCCTGGCCACGAATGTTGCGGAAAGCTCGATCACGGTCGAGGGTGTCACGGCCGTGATCAGATCGGAAGAGCACACGTCTGAACTCCA